>Ga0194060_10003393_pt1 | contig 11257 bp, 10 predicted proteins | sample SepL225m_MetaG_FD_163427 | JGI IMG/M metagenome (GOLD analysis project Ga0194060, IMG submission 163427) | Anoxic zone freshwater microbial communities from boreal shield lake in IISD Experimental Lakes Area, Ontario, Canada - Sep2016-L222-5m | ecosystem: Environmental > Aquatic > Freshwater >... | reverse complement strand
GTACACGAAAAAGCAACGCCTTGTCATGTATAAACCAATCCCAAAAAGCGATTCTAGGAAAAAATCCTAGAACCGATTAAGAATCAGTCAAGAAACTTACTAGTAATAACTAAGAATCAGAAACATACTAAAGATACTGCGACGTAATAAGGCGACATTTGGATTCTGCTATCACTATCAAAGATAAGCAATGACTCTCGATATTGATATGAAAAAGGAGTAATCTAATACATGGAACTGATCAAACAGTCGGAAATACTTGATGGTGCAAGAAATCTCGTTCGGTATGCTGGCATACGAGCAGAGAACAGCGTATTACTCTTAGTGACCGATAAATTTGACTTTCCAGAAGTCGTAAATGCTCTGAATGAGGCAGTGGGCGAGGTTGGGACCGACTTGTCAATACTGAAGGTTAAAACCTGGTCGCGAGCACTTGGGGTACCTCCAAAAGTAGTAGAAGCTGTTTTACCGGCGGTTGATGTGGTGATTCTGCAAGGCCGGTCATTAAACGCACAGTCCCGATACGAACAGCAAGCCATGTATGAATATGGAACGAATATCACAGTTAATATGGCCAGAACGCCAGAGGCTTTGGGAAGCGAATATGGCCGTTTCCCGCTCGAACTGTTCTATGCAATTGGTCAGAAAATGCTTGAGAGAGTGCAACGGGCCAAGCGGCTTCGACTGACAACAAAAGCCGGCACCGATATTAGTATGAACATACACCCGCGTCGATTGGGAGGCTATTTTTATCCGGTAAGAAAGGGATGGCCAGGTGGTAGTAAAGCATTTCCTGGTGGTGAGTTTGGTATTTATCCCGAAGATCCGTGTGACGGTGTAATCGCAGTCGAATGTTTCCAACCCGATGTCTCTCCGCCCCAATCAATACTGGAGACACCGTTAATGATCACGGTCAAGGATCACTGGGCGGTCAAGTTCGAAGGCCCACTTTCGGACTGGCTTCAGGATCAGCTGGCACGACGCGGTGACGAATATGCACGACTGTTTTGTGAAGTGATGTGGGGTATCCATCCGCGTGCGGGGATACAAGGATGCCGAGCCGCAGCAAATCCGAATATATTGCACTGTGCATTAGGTAATTTCCAGTACGCCGGTGGCCGCTACTACTCTAAGATGCAACTGCCCCTGTTCATGTGGCAGCCGACAATTACACTGGATGACGAGCCGGTCATTCTCGATGGTCAACTGTTGTTGTTGGAGGATAGGGATTTAAGGAAAGTAGCTGCCCGTTACGGAGATCCAGATCAGCTTTTAACCATTCGGCCGGTTCCAAAGGGTAAAAATATCTTTGGGGAGTAGAGAATCTATGTACGAAACTATTATCGAAGAGGCAAAAAGCATCTTTGCTCGAGCAGCGGAGACAGTGGAAGGTCGGTATGCACTAGAGGGGCATGATGAAGATTACCAGTTTAAATTAAAAGACGCTCATTCCTTCTATGTATCCATTCAGGGGGGAAAGCTTATTGTTGCGAGTGGAGACACGCCAAAAACAGGGTACTTCGAATGCACATACATCGAGACCGATAGTCAAACTCTCCGTGAACTTTTTTCGGGCAAACTGCGGCCCGTTGAAGCCATTGAGCAACGTCGGTTCAACATGCTGATCCGCATGTACGAGGGTTGCCAGATCACCATTCTCTTGCGTATTTGCGGAGAATTAATTCGTAAGAGTTTTTTAGAACGCGCCACGACTGACCAAATCTTGGCGACAGTGAATAAGCTATAGTCTTTTAGGGGGTCCTCACACATTGAGTGCAGTTTCTGAAGATGATTACTAAACCGATATTTAAACTCGCAGACTATCCATATTTCAACAAATCAACGGCTGTGATTGCTGTATTTAGTTCTCGGTATATTAGTACCGTAGAGAGAAAATCTCTCACGCACCCTTCTTATTCGATCATCTGAGGAATTATATAATACTCAGGCTTTGGAAGGTTGTCAGCAGCTATTGTTAAACAAGCCACGGAGCAGCTGAAAGGGCACGAGATGGTCATTATAATAAAATCAGGAACAAAGAAAATTATCACCAAAGCCGCCATTCTCTGTGCAAGCTTGGTTTTGGTCGTTACTTTCAGTTCTGTTGTAGCAGCAGCTCCAGAGGAAAAAGGAAGAGTCGAGATAATAGAAAAGGCTAAAAAAGAAGGCAGCCTGATGATTTATACGACTACAACAATAACTGATTTTATTGAATTAAAAGCGTCATTTGAAAAGAAATATCCCTTCTTAAAAGTAAACGCCTACCAATCAGGCACAGTAAATCTTTTTGTCAGGGCAGAAACGGAATACAAGGCCGGAAGGAATGTCGTGGATGTTCCCATGGGTACCCTTTGGGCTGCTCAATGGTGGTTTGATGCAGGATTATTAGGCATATACAAGTCACCAGAAAGAGAAGCCATTCCCGAATATGCAAAGGACGCTGACGGCTATTGGACAAGTGACTACATCAATGTGGGGGTTATTGCGTATAACACAAAACTGGTTCCCCCAGATAAAATCCCCAAAAGTTATCAAGACTTGCTCAATCCCTGGTGGAAGGGTAAGGTTGCTTTGGATGATACTGGTTTTTGGTGGTACAGCTGTATGTATGATATTTTGGGAAAGGACAAAGGCAGGAATTTCCTCCAGAAGTTGGCTCAGCAAAAAATTAGAATTAGCAGGGGACAACCGCTAAAAGTTCAGTTACTTGCCGCCGGTGAGCTGTTTGCAATCATACAAGCATTTAATAATCAGGTTGAACTCCTCAAAAAGAAAGGAGCACCCATAGATTGGATTGCTCCAATCGACCAACCCACCATAATGGTTCCCCATACTATTGCCATTGCCAAAAACGCCCCTCATCCGAATGCTGCAAGGCTTTATATTGACTTTATTCTTTCCAAGGAAGGACAGCAAATACTGGCGAGCTTTAATAGAGTTCCAACAAGGGTGGATGTCCCCCCCGATCCGGCTCGTTTAATATATGGAGCAGATGGCAAGAAGTTGACTTTTTTACCGGTTGATTTCGAGAAAGTAAAAAAGGCAACCGCTCTTAATAAGGAATTTAAGCAGCTATTCATGAACCAGTAGAACGGGAATTATTATGGAATATGCCTTGATGATTATCTCTCAGCGCTGGAGGAGAATTGAGTAAAATTTATGACCTCAGTGTCTCCCTGAGACCTGACAATATGGAGAATAGTGACTTGAATGTATTCTCCATTACCCATGAAGAGGCTGCAAGGATCTTTGCCAAGCGCTGCCAAGTGAAGGTTTCTGATCTTCCACAGACCTCTTTTTTTGCCACAGAGCAAATTGAGCTCCGGAGCCACGTGGGTACTCATTTGGACGCCCCATACCACTTTTATCCGACTTCGGAAGGACACCCGTCAAAATTTATTCATGAAGTCCCCCTGCAATGGTGCATTGGCGATGGCGTCATTCTCGATTTCCGCCATAAGAAGCCGCCTGATTCGATTACAGAACATGACATTGCCGAAGAACTGGACAGGATAAGCCATACACTAAAGCAAGATGACATTGTTGCTCTTTGGACAGGGGGAACGGACCATTACGACGATGATCCCCAGTTTGCCGAAGCAGCGACTGGTATGGCAAGTAGTGCACTGAACTACCTTTTCCGATGTGGGGTTAAGGTTGTAGCTATAGATTCCGCAACAATTGACCTGCCAATTCCCTTGATGACCGAACGCTTACTCAAGGGAGACAAAAGTGCTTACTTCCCTATTCACCGAGCGGGAAGGCTTACGGAGTGGACACACGCCGAGAAGCTTACTAACTTTGAAAGCTTGCCTGGCTCATCTGGGTACAAATTCATATTATTGCCAATAAAAATTCTGCGGGGTACAGGAGCCTGGATTCGCGCGGTCGCGATTGAAGATGAATGGCTAATGAACGGTAGTTACCGCCTTATTGACCTCACTTTGCCGATCATGAACTACAGCTTTGAATCGGAGGAGAGCAGGATTGTTACAATACACCATGATCAAAATCAAAGGGCAAAGGCAAAACGCTTGCGGAGACTTGTGCACGAGATAGTCCACCTGGGCTCCATGGATATTGTTTCCACTAACACGCACGCAGGCACACATGTGGTTGCTCCTTATCATTTCGGGCCAACAGTCAATGGGGCACCGGCACAAACGTTGGACGAAATCCCGCTCGATTGGTTCTATGGTGATGGCGTACTACTTGACTTTAGCATGGAGAAACGGATAGGCGAAGCAATCTCCGTTGCCGACCTGAAAGGAAAACTGGAGCGAATCGATTATCGGCTGAAAAATCATGACATCGTGCTTATTCGCAGCGGTGCCGATGAACATTTTGCAGACAACCCCAATTTTCCGGATCTTGCGATCCGCTTAGAACGTGCAGCCCTTTTCTGGCTCTTAGATCAAGGCGTACGGGTGGTAGGTTCTGACAGCGAGTCGCTTGACGGTCCTGTTGCTCCAATGGTAGAAGCACTTCGCACCGGTAAAAAGGACCAGTTTTTCCCGATTCACTATGCTGGTCGGGAGCGGGAGTTCTGCCTGATTCACAAAATGGATCTTCACTCACTTTCCTGTACGCACGGTTTTAAAGTTGCAGCTTTCCCGATCAAGTTAGAGCGATGCGGTGCTGCTTGGACACGAGCGGTTGCCATAGTGAAGTCATAAGGAGGTAACGGTTGGATAAAATTGAGATTCTCTATGGAAAACTGGAAGGGACGGAAGGACAATTTACCCGTGACCCGACCGGTTTTCTCATGCTTGCAACAGACATTTTTCAGAAGAGAGGACTTGATGTCCATTACCGTCATGCTCAAGGAACAGAGGAACGCTATCGAGAGCTTGAAGAGAAGAGGGCAAACATTTCTTTAGTGGTGGGAAGGACCGCGCTTAAGCACTTTCTCGAGACTGAAAAGACCCGGCTGCTTGGCTGTTCCATCAACTCTTGTCCCTACCGTCTCGTGGTCCAGTCGAAATTGCAAACGAAAGAAGATCTCCGGGGAAGCTCGCTAGCCTGTCGCAAAAGCACGGCCCATAAAGCACCATTGGTTGAGGGACTAAAACAGTGGGGTAACCTGACGGTGGGTGAAGATATTATTCTTCAGCTACCTGCAACTGATAAAGAAGCACTCGATATGCTTTATCGGGGCGAAGTTTATGCAGCTTTGCTTCCGCAACCACATGCCATCATTGCCGAAGAAAAGGGGTTCCGGCGGATGATTGATTGGCCCGATTTCGTCGACGATCCGTTACCGCTTGTATTAGAAACAACAGCACGGCAATTCAGTGAACGGCCGGATGTCTTTCGGGTATTTTTAGAGGCATACCGCGAAGGTATTACATACTTGAAAAAGAATCGTGACGAAGCCATCAAGATGCTGAGAAACACCTTTGCCCAATCGCCGTTTGTCGCCGCCAAAGCCTTTGATGACTATCTGCCTTGCTTAAACGGCTCTTTAACCGTAAACAAGCAGTGCCTGGAAAAACTTCTGGAGGATATCGCTCCCGGCCGGCGTGGGGGGGCCTCATTATTGGCCGCTACCTGGATTGTTTCGTGAAGCAATGTTCATTCTTCTCATACCGGGTTGTTCAAACTCTATTTTTTTAAAAGATAAGGAGCTCATATGGAAAAGTTGATCATATATGCTGCACTGGGTTTTCCGGGAAAGGCTGATCCCTCCCTTCCTGCTATTCCCACAAGTTGGGAAGATCTGGTGGAGACAGCAGTCGCAGTAAGGGAGGCAGGAGCAAGTATTGTCCACTTTCACGGGCCTCATGACGGAGACGGTAAAATTATTCCTGATGCCTGGGGAAGGATTGCAGAGGATATCCGCAAGCGCTCTGATGTATTGATAGATTTTGGTCAGGCAGGTGCCCCTTGGGAAGAGCGAAAACCCTTACTCCAGTTGGGAACAGGAAAACCTGATTTTTTTGCTGTTTCACTAACCAATCATGACTACCGGCGTCACAATAAACAGCGCGGTGAGTTTGACGTCTATTATTCCCACACCCGGGACGAGCTCGAAGAGTATGCGCGCAATTGCCTTGATTATGGGGTTAAACCCAACTGGGAGGTATGGCATCTTGGTGCTATGTGGAACTTTCATCATCTGGTGCGGCAGGGGGTTGTTGCAGAGCCATACTGGTTTGGACTGTTTTTTGGCACGCCAGGGGGAGTATGGTCGCCGACGACGATCGACGAGATTAATCAACGCATCAACAATCTCCCTCCAGATTGCCATTATGCAGCAACAATCCGTGGCACCGCTGGTCCGTTAGAGCAGACTCGTATGTTGACCTTTGTCATCATCAGGGGCGGGCATGTTCGCTTGGGAACCCAGGATATTCCTTATTATACAGACGGTGTCCCTGCCAAGAGTAACGCCCAGCTCATTGAGCGCATAGTCCGAATCGCTACAGAGCTTGGCAGGGAAGTTGCGACTCCTGACGACACCAGAAGGATTCTCGGGCTTACCCCCGTTTGAAATTATAAGAATATCAGTAGCAACTGGGAGGGACTAAGAGATCTATCGACTTCCCTAAATAAAAACCAATGGCGATGACAGCCGTGCTTGAGATGGAGAGAGGGATATGTCGGCAGGAGGATACAGATTTATGGCTCTCAGGAAAACATGCGTCATTCTCCTCATGGCAGGTGGTATGTTGATATCGCATTCTAGTTTCGTTATGGCGGCTGCGGAATCAGAAAAGAATGAGTTGATTGAAAGGGCTAAAAGTGAAGGCAAGGTAATGGTCTTTACTAGCACAACTGTCAATGTTTTGCAGGAGATAACATCCGCCTTCAAAAAGAAATATCCATTCCTGACCGTAAATATTTACCGGTCAGGCGCCCAAAATCTACTTGTCCGGGCGCAAGCCGAATACAAAGCGGGCCGCCATCTTGTCGACGTATTCAGTGCTCCGTTTTGGGGGACACAATGGTTTTTTGAAGGGGGACTGCTGGGGACGTACAAATCCCCTGAACGAGAAGCCGTGCAAGATTTCTGTAAGGACAAAGAGGGTTATTGGACGGGGGACTATGTTAATGCGGGAGTTATTGCATACAACACAAAACTGGTTCCACCCGATAGAGTGCCAAAAAGTTATCAGGACTTTTTAGATCCCTGGTGGAAGGGTAAAATAGCTCTCGATGATACCGGTTTATGGTGGTACGGTCCGATGCTTGAGATTTTGGGAGCGGAAAAAGGCCGTGGGTACATGCAGAAAATGGCCCAGCAAAATATCGGTATCCGTCGCGGACAGACCTTGAAAGTTCAGTTACTTGCTGCAGGGGAGTTTGCGGCGATCATCAATGCCTTTAACCACCAGGTTGAGTTGATAAAAAGACAGGGGGCTTTCATTGATTGGGTTGCACCACCCGATCAGCCGACTATACCGAATATTCATTCAATTTCCATAGCTAAGGATCCCCCCTCTCCAAACGCAGCCAAGCTGTATATTGACTTTATGCTTTCCCGGGAAGGCCAACAAATATTGTCTCGTTTCAACAATATCCCCACTCGGGTGGATGTCCAGCCTAACCCTCCTCGTTTGCTCACCGGAACGGATGGGAAGAAACTCAAATTTCTCCCCATGGATTTTGAGATGGTGAAGAGAGTCAATCGCCTTCAGGGTGAGTTCAGACAACTTTTCTTGCTGCGTAAATGATCAGCTATAAGTGACTTGTAAGGAGGTAAATGGATGGACGCTGTACCAAGAGTTGCTGCAAAGATTGCAAGATGGGAAAAGACGATGACAATAATGCTGGTGGGATTGAAGCTATTAACACGGACGATGATTGTCATGCTGCTGGTCGGTGGCATTCTGACGGCCAATTATGGGCCGGTTATGGCGTCATCGGAATCAGAAAAAACTGAGATGATCGAGCGGGCAAAAAAAGAAGGAAAAGTTATGGTCTATACGACCACAGCAGTGCCCGTTCTTCAAGAATTGCATGCCGCGTTTAAAAAGAAATACCCTTTTTTGGAGATAAATATTTACCGGTCGGAAGCGAAGAATCTACTTGCCCGGGCACAACTTGAATACAATGCCGCTCGACATATGGTTGATGTCTTCAGTGCCCCATTTTGGGGAACGGAATGGTTTTATGAGGGAGGATTGCTTGGCCTCTATAAATCGCCGGAGCGAGAGTTTATCCAAGATTTCTGTAAAGACAAGGAGGGCTATGCAACGGGCGACTATATTAATATCGGCATTATTGCCTATAACACGAAGCTCGTCCCGCCTGACAAAGTGCCAAAAAGCTACCAGGACTTTTTAGATCCCTGGTGGAAGGGTAAAATGGCCCTGGATGATAACGGCTTGTGGTGGTACGGCCCCATGCTGGAGATTTTGGGAGCGGAAAAAGGCCGGGGGTACATGCAGAAAATGGCCCAGCAAAATATAAATATCCGTCGCGGACAAGCGTTGAAAGTGCAATTACTGGCTGCGGGGGAGTTTTTTGCTGTTATTAACGCATTCAACTACCATGTAGAATTTCTCAAGAAAAATGGGGCGCAAGTGGACTGGGTTGCTCCCTTGGATCAGCCAACTATTCCCAATATACATTCGATTGCCATAGCCAAAAACCCATCCTCCCCGAACGCTGCCCGGCTGTATATTGATTTTATTCTTTCCCGGGAGGCGCAACAGATTTTTGCCCGTTTCAATAGTGTCCCTACCCGGGTGGATGTCGCTCCCACCCCCTCTCGGCTGATGCTGGGCAGTGACGGGAAGAAGCTCAGGTTCTTATCGATGGATTTTCCGATGATAAAAAGGATAAACAGTTTACAGAAGGAGTTTCGACAGATTTTCATGAAAGGAAGATAACCAATGAGACTTATTACATTTGTGAAAGAGGCAAATGACCGACTGGGTATGATCACACCGCAGGGGGTCGTTGATTTGTTGCAGGCGAGTGATATTCTTGGCTCGGAAGATAGGCAGGCCGCGGAGAAGAACAGCTTCTTCCATGATATAGGCGCCTTTCTAAGCGGGGGAGATCAGGCCACCAATTTAGCCCTCCGTCTATTAGGGCAACGAGGTCTTGTATACCTGCCGCTGGAGTCTCTCCAACTCCGCCCCCCCGTTCCTAACCCTGCGAAGATCCTGTGCATCATCGCAAACTCCAAGTTAAGAACGGAGGGTGCCAAGTTTCCGATACCGGCATTTCCGATGTTTTTTAGTAAATTCCCTCATTGCCTGGTGGAACCGGGCGGAGCAGTCCTTCTTCCCAAAATATCCCAAAAGGTGGAAAACGAAATTGAACTAGCAGTAGTGATAGGTAAATCCGGCAAATACATTCAGCGGGCACAAGCCATGGACCATGTTGCAGGATATACGATTATCAATGACATCAGCTTTCGTGATTTGGGCAAGGTACCCGCACTTGATAGCACGATGGAACCACTGAAGGATTGGATGAAGAATAAAAGTTTAGATCGCTCGGCACCCATGGGGCCCTGGCTTGTGTTGAAAGACGAGATTTCCGATCCTCACTGTTTGCGTCTGACACTGAAGGTAAATGGAGAGGTGCTGCAGGATGGAAATACACAAGACATGCTGTACGGCATTCCGGAAATCATTGAATTTGCATCCAAGGGCATAACACTGGAGGTGGGAGATGTGATTGCAACCGGTACCTGCTCACGCGTGGGCGCACATAAATTTCTCAAAAACGGGGATGAAATAGAAGCGGAGATTGAAGGAATCGGTGTATTGAGGCATAGTGCTGCCGTAGAGTGACTTTTCCCCTGAAAAAACATTTTATTCGGAGTATGTTAGTTTGATTTGTAATTCTAGCCGAGTGATCGTCGGCTAGACAATAGCTGGGAAAGGAGATTGAACCATGAAGAGAATGATGACTACCCTTTGCATGTTGGCCCTAGGTTTGGTGTTGTTGGCGAGTTCTTCACTGTTTGCGGCGGAGGACGGCAAGAAGGAAAAGGCTCCTGCCCCGTTGCGGGTCAAAGGGGAATTGATCCCCCACCCGGACAGCAAGGACATCAAGGTGTTGACGGAGAATTATGAGACCGTTACGGTGATGGTGAATGACAAAACACGGATAGAGGCATCGGTCAAGGGGACCATGGAATTTATGTCTCAGGAAGCAGAGCTGAAGTTGCCAAAGGGAGAGGTAACCTACACGGAAGTTGACGGCAAGCCAGTAGCCACACGGGTTACCTACAGTTCAGGCGAAACCTGGAACATGGAACCGCCCAAACCTAAGGAAGAATAAGCACGCCATAGAGGGGAGTATCTCCCGCAATGCGAATGGATAGATCGTAGTGTTCGTGCATGGATTAAGTCAGAAATAACCTTCAATGGCTAAATCGCCCTCGGATAAGGCAAGGCGGGAGACATATCTTCAAGCTTTATCGGCACCACACTCCAGATTTTGAGGCCAGTATTATCAACAGCAAATTTCTGGCGGTTGATGTTCCCCTGTGTTATAAATCATTATGAATAAATTAAGTACTAAAGGTGACATCATGCCAATCAGATTACACTATCATAAAAAGGCGTCAACGGCTATTTTCTTTTTTCTTGTTGCCGTTGTCTTAATTTATCCCAGGCAGGTCTTGGCCATTGAGCAAAGCATTATAGAAGGTGCAAGGAAAGAGAGAGACTTGGTCGTCTATTCCTCCATGAATACTGAATCTGCAAATGTCTTGCTCCAGGAATTTAAAAAAATATACCCCTTCGTAAATTACCAGACCTATCTTTCCAAAGTGGCAATGGTGGTACCAAAAATTGAGCAGGAGACGAAGTCTAAACGATACAACGCCGACGTTTTTACATTTACGTTTACCGTTTGGAATGACCTTAAAAAAAAGGGATTATTGATGCGATACCAATCCCCTGAAAGCGCTGTTTACCCAAAATTCATGAAAGATCCGGAAGATTATTTTACAATTCTCTACCTGCAGGTTCAAGGTATTGCATACAACACGAACCTGGTTTCGGCAAACGAGGCGCCAAAAAAATATACAGACCTTCTCCATGCACGATGGAAAGGGAAAAAAATCGCCATGGATTATCGGGACCAGACGTGGTTTTCTGTTATGTTGGAAATTATGGGACAAGAGGCTGGGTTGGAATTTATGAAAAAACTCTCCGAACAGAATCTCGATTTGAGAGACAACAAGACCCTCCTTGCAAACCTCCTTGCCGCTGGTGAGTTTCCCATCCTTGCCAATTGCTACATTGATGATGTGATGCGATTGAAACGGTCCGGCGCTCATCTTGAA
>Ga0194060_10003392_pt1 | contig 11264 bp, 11 predicted proteins | sample SepL225m_MetaG_FD_163427 | JGI IMG/M metagenome (GOLD analysis project Ga0194060, IMG submission 163427) | Anoxic zone freshwater microbial communities from boreal shield lake in IISD Experimental Lakes Area, Ontario, Canada - Sep2016-L222-5m | ecosystem: Environmental > Aquatic > Freshwater >... | reverse complement strand
CACGCTCTGCCGGTTGAATGCACGGTCCAGTTCTTGTGGCGCGACATCGCCTTCGCGTTCGTCCAGCATCTTGACGTAACCACCGAGCGGCACCGCAGCCACGATCCACTCGGTCCGGTCGCGGCCGAGTCGCTTCTTCCATAGGGGCAAGCCAAAACCAATCGAAAAACGCAGGACCTTGATGCCGCATATCCTTGCAACCAGATAATGGCCGTATTCATGCACAATAATCAGAGCTCCCAGCGCGACCACGAAGGCGGCGATCGTATGCAGCAGGCTCATGCCTTGGCCGACATCAATTCAACCTGCCGCGTCGCTTGACGGCGGGCGGCAGCATCGGCGTCGAGCACGTCCGCGAGGGTGGTCAATTGTCGCGTGCGCATTTCGTTCATCACCGCCTCGATCACCCTGGTGATGGCGGGAAACGAAAGCCGCCGTTCGAGAAAGGCGCTCACCGCGACTTCATTCGCGGCGTTCAGCGTTGCCGGGCTGGTCCCGCCTTCTGCCAGGGCGCGATACCCCAGCCCCAGCGCCGGGAAGCGCGCAAAATCCGGCGCCGCGAAATCCAGCCTGCCGATGTGCAGCAAGTCGAGCGAACCCACGCCTGCATCGATCCGTTCGGGGTAGGCCAGAGCGTGTGCGATCGGCGTGCGCATGTCGGGATTGCCGAGCTGCGCGATGACCGAACCGTCGGCATACTCGACCATCGAATGCACCACGCTCTGCGGATGAATCACCACCTGAATCTGCTCCGGCCTTGCGCCAAACAGCCAGTGCGCCTCGATGATTTCGAGCGCCTTGTTCATCATGGTTGCCGAATCCACCGAAATCTTGCGCCCCATTACCCAGTTTGGGTGGGCGCAGGCCTCCTCCGGCGTCACGCTTGCGAGGCGCGCCAACGCCGTGTCGCGGAACGGTCCGCCGGAAGCGGTCAAGAGCACGCGTCGCACCCCCTTGCCGTCCAGATCGCCCGCGGAAAATGCGGGCAGGCACTGGAATATCGCGTTGTGCTCGCTGTCAACGGGCAACAGGGTCGCGCCATGCGCGCGCACCGCCTCCATGAAAATGGGGCCGGCGATGACCAGAGCTTCCTTGTTTGCGAGCAGCACCTTCTTCCCGGCGCGCGCCGCGGCCAGAGTGGGCGCGAGGCCGGCCGCGCCGACAATGGCTGCCATGACGCAATCGGTTTCGGCATGGGCCGCAATCCGCTCCAATCCCTGCGCACCGACCAGAATTTCCGTGGCTCCGGCGGCCAGGCGGGCGCGCAAGTCTTCGGCCTGCGCAAGCCGCGCCACCACCGCATAACGGGGCTTGTGCAGCAGGCACAGCTTAGCCAACGCATCGATGCGCTCGTTCGCGCTCAGTGCAAATACGCGGAAACGCAGCGGATGGCGCGCCGCCACATCGAGGGTGTTGAGCCCTATCGACCCGGTCGCCCCCAGCACGACTAGGTTCCGTGGCCGCTTCGTCATAGAAGATAGACCAGTGCGGCGACCGGTAGCACCGAAGTGAGAGCGTCGATGCGATCGAGCACGCCGCCGTGCCCCGGCAGCAATACGCCGCTGTCCTTGACCCCGGCCTGCCGTTTGAGCGCCGATTCGAACAAGTCGCCGTAAATGCCGATTGCGGTAAGCAACCACAGGAACAACAGCATGCCACCTGCGCCGAGGTGCATGGAATTGAATATCCGCGGAAAATAAGCGTGCCCGGCAAGCCCCCAAAGCAGGGCATAAAGGCTCACGGCGAGAACCGCGCCAGCCGCTCCCTCCCAGGTCTTGCCCGGGCTGATGGAAGGCGCCAGTCTGTGCCGTCCGAAACGTCGTCCGGCAAAATAGGCCGCACTGTCCGAAATCCACGCCACCGACATCAGCAGCAATAACAGCAAAGGACCGAGCTTGTGCAATTGGACCAGCGCCAGCCAGGTCGGCACCAGCACCACGAGGCCGGTCAGCGCCGCGAGCCAGCGTGTGCGCGGCAGCCAGGCGCGCCACAACCACAGCGGCACCGCGATGATCCAGAACAGGCTGGCGCCGAGGTAGACCGCGGATTCCATCCGCCCGGCCGGGGCGTCCGCTTCGGCCAGTCCGAGCAGCGCCGCGCAAATTGCCCCGACAAGCAGGACATACAGGCCGCAGGCACCGCGCTGCAATTTTATGAGCCTAGCCCATTCCCAGGCGGCGGGGGCCACGAGCAAACCGGCGAACGCGGCCCATGCAGGCGGCGGCAGCCAGAACAGCGCAGCGAGAAACGCGACCAACAACACCAGCGCTGTAATGACCCGCGTCTTGAGCATAGGTCAGCGCGCCCGGCTGATCGGCACAATCAGGCAAGCTCCCTCTTGGGTGGGGGCGCTTTCGCCGCAAGCTCGACCTGCTCGCTGGTGCGGCCGAAGCGGCGTTCGCGCCGCAGGAAGGACGCAATCGCCTGATCCAGCGCCTGCGTGTCGAAATCGGGCCACAGCGTGTCGGTGAAATAGAACTCGCTGTAGGCAAGCTGCCACAGGAGAAAGTTGCTGATGCGCTGCTCGCCGCCGGTGCGGATGAACAGGTCCGGCTCCGGCGCGTAGGCCATGGCCAGGCAACTGGCAAGCTGCGCTTCGGTGAATTCGCCGCGTTGCTCGGGATGGGATTCGACCAGCCGCCGTATCGCCTGGAGCAAATCCCAGCGGCCGCCGTAATTGGCGGCGATGGTAAGGGTCATGTCGGCGTTGTCCTGCGTCAGGTTCTCGGCGCGCGCAACCAGTTCGGTAATCTTCTTGCCGAATGGCGCGATATCGCCTACCACCCGCAGGCGAATACCGTTGCGGTGCAGCCGTTCCGCTTCCCGCTCCAGCGCCAGGATGAACAATTGCTTCAGCATGGACACTTCCTCGGCCGGCCGGCGCCAGTTTTCCGAGCTGAACGCGAACAGGGTAAGGAATTCGACGCCGCGGGCGGCGCACGCCTTCACCACCTCGCGCACGATTTCCACTCCGCGTTTGTGCCCTGCCGCACGCGGCAGCATGCGCTGCTTGGCCCAGCGACCGTTGCCGTCCATGATGATGGCGATGTGGCGCGGAACCGCCCTCAACTCTGGAATGGCATTGGTCGAACTGGAGAATGTAGGCATGATGATCCGGTCTGAAAGGGCGTCCGCGTCAAACGGCCATCAGATCCGCTTCTTTGGCAGCGAGCAGCTTGTCGATCTCGGCTATGAACTTGTCGGTGAGTTTCTGGATCTCGTCCTGCGCGCGGCGCTCGTCGTCCTCAGAAACGGACTTCTGCTTGAGCAAATCCTTGAGATGGTGGTTGGCATCGCGGCGCAGGTTTCGCACCGCCACCTTGGCGTTTTCGCCCTCGCTCTTGACCACCTTGATCAGTTCGCGGCGGCGTTCCTCGGTCAGGGGCGGCATCGGCACGCGGATGACTTCGCCCGTGGCCGAAGGATTCAGTCCGAGATCAGAGTCGCGGATCGCCTTCTCAATCACAGCGCCCATCTTCTTTTCCCAGGGCGAGATCCCGATGGTGCGCGCGTCGATCAGGGTAAGATTAGCGACCTGATTGAGCGGCATCTGCACGCCGTAGTAATCGACCATAATGTGATCAAGTATGCCCGTGTGCGCGCGCCCCGTGCGCACCTTGCCAAGATCGGATTTCAGCGCGTCGATCGACTTGTGCATCTTCTGCTCGGCGGTCTTCTTGACATCAGCAATCATGATCATTCCCTCTCAGCTATGTACCAGAGTTCCCTCTTCTTCGCCCATCACTACCCGTTTCAGCGCCCCCGCTTTAAAGATGCTGAATACGTTGATCGGCAGCTTCTGATCGCGGCACAGGGTTAGCGCGGTCGCGTCCATGACCTTGAGGTTCTGGTTGATCGCGTCGTCAAAACTGACCCTGGCATAGCGCCGCGCCTGCGGATTCGTCTTGGGATCGGCGCTGTATACGCCGTCCACCTTGGTCGCCTTCAGTACGATATCACAGCCCATCTCGGTGCCGCGAAGTGCCGCCGCGGTATCGGTGGTAAAAAAGGGATTGCCGGTACCGGCGGCGAAAATGACGATCTTGCCCTCTTCGAGGTAACGCATGGCCTTGCCGCGGATGTATGGTTCCACGACCTGTTCGATATTGAGCGCAGATTGCACCCGGCCGTTCAGGCCGCCGCGGCGCATGGCGTCCTGCAGGGCGAGTGCATTCATTACCGTAGCCAGCATGCCCATGTAATCCGCGGTGGCCCGGTCCATCCCGGCAGCGGCCGGTGCCACGCCTCGAAAAATGTTGCCGCCGCCGATGACTACGGCAATCTCCAGACCCATGGCCGCGACCACCGCGATTTCGGCGACGATCCGGTCTATGGTCGTTCGATTGATTCCATAGGGATCGTCGCCCATCAGGGCCTCGCCCGATAGCTTGAGCAGGATGCGTTTGTAGGCTGGCGCTGAAGGCACGGCGCTCAACCCGCGGCAGCTTTGGCCTGGGCTGCGACTTCGGCGGCAAAATCGCTTGACTTCTTCTCGATGCCCTCGCCGACCACGAAAAACCTGTAGCTAAGCAGCTTCGCATGCCTTGCGGCAAGCATCTTTTCCACCGTCAGCTTGTCGTCCTTGATAAAAGGCTGGCCGAGCAATGTGATCTCACCCAGAAACTTGTTCATGCCGCCTTCCACCATCTTTTCCGCGATATTCGGCGGTTTGCCCGATTCCTTGGCGCGCGCGGTCAGCACATCCCGCTCCCGCGCGATGAGTTCGGTAGCGACATCGCTTCGGGACATGAACTGCGGCTTGGCGAAAGCGATGTGCATGGCGAGGTCTTTGCCGATTTCGTCTTCGCCCTCGAACTCGACCAGCACGCCGATCTTAACGCCGTGCAGATACTGGGCGAGTTTGGCTCCGGTTTGCAAGCGGTGAAAACGGCGGATACTGACGTTCTCGCCGATCTTCTGCACCAGCACCTGCCGCTTCGCCTCTACCGTGCCACCCTCGAGGCCGAGCGCGGACAGCGCCGCCACGTCGGCCGGGTTGTGTTTCGCCACGAGTTGCGCCAGGGTAGCGGCGAAAGCCAGGAAATCCGCATTCTTGGCTACAAAATCCGTTTCGCAGTTGATTTCCGCCAATGCCGCCAGCTTGCAGTCATCGGAAAAATAGGCACCGATCACACCTTCGGCGGCAATGCGCCCGGCGGCCTTGTTCGCTTTGGCGCCGCTTTTCACGCGCAACAGGTCTTCGGCCGCCTTCAGATCGCCATTGGTCTCAACCAGGGCTTTCTTGCATTCCATCATGCCCAGGCCCGTGATCTCGCGCAGCTCCTTCACCGTGGCTGCGGTAACTTCTGCCATTTAATAACTCCTCGTATCGGTAATCAAACCAGGAAAACAGCCCTTCACACTTCAAAAAAGGGGCTTGCGCCCCTCTTACGCAGAAACAACGCCGCTCTTAGGCGGGCGACTCTTCCTGCGTGTCGACTTCCACGAATTCGTCGCCGCCTCCTGCGACGATTTCCTGGATGGAAGTATTGCGACCTTCCAGAATGGCGTCGGCCACACCGCGGGCGTACAAGCGGATGGCCCGGCTGGAGTCATCATTTCCCGGGATCACGTGGGTAATGCCCTCGGGCGAGTGATTGGTGTCGACTACGCCGATGATCGGAATGCTCAGTTTATTGGCCTCTACCACCGCGCCTTTCTGGTATCCGACGTCGATGATGAACAAGGCGTCCGGCACACCGGTCAAATCCTTTATGCCGCCCAGGCTGCGCTCGAACTTCACCAATTCACGCTGAATACCCAAGGCTTCCTTTTTCGGGAGCTTTTCCAGGCTGCCGTCGGCGAGCATCGCCTCCATCTCCTTCAGGCGCTTGATCGATTGCTTCACGGTCTTGAAGTTGGTCAGCATGCCGCCCAGCCAACGATGGTCCACATACGGCGCCCCGCAACGAAGCGCTTCTTCCTTGATGATTTCGCGCGCCTGGCGCTTGGTGCCGACGAACAGTATCGTGCCTTTGTTCGAAGACAGCTTCTTCACGAACTTCATTGCCTCCTGGTACATGACCAGGGTCTTTTCCAGATTGACAATGTGGATTTTGTTGCGATGGCCGAAAATGTAAGGCGCCATCTTGGGATTCCAGAAGCGCGTCTGGTGGCCAAAATGCACCCCGGCTTCCAGCATTTGACGCATGGTCGTAGACATTCGAACTTCTCCGTTTAGGGTTAGTCATAGCCGCCCGGCTCGTTATAACCCCGCAAGGGGCACCCTAATGAGGGGCGGATAAAATTTAGCCAAGAAAATTGGCTAGCCTTGAAGTATACCACGGCAGGTGCGCTCTATTCAAGAAATGTATGACTAAACAGCGGATTGCGGTATCGTTCGGCCTGACGCAAAAAGCCATACTTCCCTTGGCCGGGGCTATCCATTATCCTTGCCAGCCCCTTTCTAGCACAGCCTAGCAGATGACCATCCAGATCAAGAGCCCGGAAGAAATCGAAAAGATGCAAGTCGCGGGCCGCCTCGCGGCGGAAGTGCTCGATTTCATCACGCCGCACGTCAAGCCCGGTGTTACCACGGAGGCACTCGACCTCCTCTGCCACGACTTCATGGTAAAGGTTCAGAAAACGGTACCGGCCCCGCTGAACTATGCGCCGCCAGGCTACAAGCCGTACCCAAAATCGATCTGTACTTCGATCAACCATCAGGTCTGCCACGGCATCCCCGGAGACAGGCAGTTGAAGCATGGCGATATCGTCAACATCGACATTACGGTGATCAAGGACGGCTATCACGGCGACACCAGTCGCATGTTTTGCATCGGGGAGCCGTCGATCCAGGCGCGCCGCCTGTGCGACACCACTTACGAATGCATGTGGCTAGGGATCGGCGCCGTCAGGGCGGGCGCCCAATTGGGCGATGTCGGCGCCGCGATCCAAAAACACGCCGAGGAACACGGTTACAGCGTTGTGCGCGAGTTCTGCGGCCACGGCATCGGCAGCAAGTTCCACGAAGAGCCGCAAGTGCTGCATTACGGCCGCGCAGGTACCGGTATCACCCTGCAAGCGGGCATGATTTTTACCATCGAACCGATGATCAATGCCGGCAAGCCCGCCATCCGCGAACTCTCCGACGGATGGACCATAGTAACCAAGGACCACAGCCTGTCGGCGCAGTGGGAGCATACGGTGCTGGTGACCGAAACCGGCCACATGGTGCTGACCCTGTCCGCCGGCGCTCCGGCGCGACCCGCGTTTCCGGCGCGGCCGTCCTGATGCCCGCGGCGCAAGTGGCGCCTGTCGCCCGGAACGCTTGCGCGAGCCTTCGGGAAATGCTACAGACCGGCCGTCGCGAGCTGCGCGAGCGTTACGCCGGGGATGGCAAGGCGCAGGACATGCTGCGACAGCACCGCCTGCTCATCGACCGCGTCCTCAGGAGCCTGTGGACCGGCGCCGGCCTGCCCGGCTCACTTGCGCTCGCAGCCGTCGGCGGATATGGCCGCGGCGAGCTTTTCCCCCATTCAGACGTTGATCTCCTGGTGATCCTGCCGGGCGAACCGGACGCGGACCTGAAAAGCAAGCTGGAGGCTTTGATCGGCAACCTCTGGGACGCAGGCCTGGAGCCGGGCCATGGCGTTCGCACGGTAGCGCAATGCCTGTCAGAATCGGCCAAGGACATCACGGTGCAGACCAGCCTGCTCGAAGCCAGGTGGCTTGCCGGCAGTCGCAGCCTGTTTGCGGCATTTAACGCCGCCATGCGCAAGCAGGTCAATGCGCAGCACTTCTTCCAGTCCAAGCGGCTGGAACAGGAACAGCGCCACGGCAAATACCAGGACAGCCCCTACAGCCTGGAACCCAATCTGAAGGAGGCGCCCGGAGGCCTGCGCGACTTGCAGGTGATACTATGGATCAGCCGCAGCGCTGGCCTGGGCGAGAATTGGACGGACCTGACCGCGCGCGGTTTGATTACCGCAGTCGAAGCACGCCAACTCGGCCGCTACCAGAAATTTCTGAGCGAAATACGCGTCCGCCTCCACTATGCCGCGGGCCGGCGCGAAGACCGCCTGCTGTTCGACTACCAAACCGGTCTCGCCGCGCAGTTCGGCTATGCCGACACGCCGGACAAGCGTGCCAGCGAGCAGCTGATGCAGCGCTATTACCGCACCGCCAAGGCCATCACCCAGCTCAACGCGCTGCTGCTGCAGAACATCGCCGTGCAGTTGTTTTCGCGGGACGACAGTCTGCCCGAGCCGCTCAATGAGCGCTTCCAGATCACGCACGAACTGCTCGAAGCGCGCGCGCCCGATCTGTTCGAGCGGCAGCCCGGCGCCATTCTGGAGGGTATCCTGCTGTTGCAGCAGCACGCCGAGTTGAAGGGTATGAGCGCGGCCACACTGCGCGCGCTTTGGCGCGCCCGCGCCCGGATCGACGCCCGCTTCCGGCGCGATTCGGCCAATCGCAGCCTGTTCCTGCAAATCCTGCAGCAGCCGCGCGGCCTCGTGCATGGACTGCGGCGCATGAACCAGTATTCCATCCTCGGTCGCTACCTGCCCGCGTTCGGCAGGATCGTGGGGCAGATGCAATACGACCTGTTCCACGCCTATACCGTGGATCAGCACATTCTCAACGTCATCCGCAATCTGCGCCGCTTCACCATGGTCGAGTTCGCGCACGAGTATCCGCAATGCAGCCGCCTCATGGCGGGTTTCGAACGCCACTGGCTGCTCTACGTCGCGGCGCTATTCCATGACATAGCGAAAGGCCGAGGCGGCGACCACTCCCTGCTGGGCATGCAGGACGCGCGCAGCTTTTGCCGCGCGCACGGCATTACGCGCGAAGACACGGAACTGGTGATATTCCTGGTGGAGCATCATTTGACGATGTCGGCGGTGGCGCAAAAACAGGACCTTTCCGACCCGGACGCGATCAAGGCTTTCGCCAGCACGCTGAAGTCGGAGCGCTGGCTGACGGCGCTGTACCTGCTCACCGTGGCCGACGTGCGCGGCACCAGCCCCAATGTGTGGAACGCGTGGAAGGGCAAACTGCTGGAAGATTTGTTTGTGCTCACACGGCGCCTGCTGCGCGGCGACGGCATCGGCTTTGAGCAGGACATCCAGGCCAAACAGGACGAAGCGCTGCGCCTGCTGCGCCTGTACGCCCTGTCCGACGAGGTCAAGGACAAGCTGTGGAGCCAGCTGGACGTGGCCTATTTCCTGCGCCACGATGCGCAGGACATCGCCTGGCAGACGCGCACCCTGCACTACCGCGTCGATACCGACAGACCAGTAGTCAAGGCCAGGCTCTCGCCCATAGGCGAAGGGCTCCAGGTGATGATCTATACGCGCGATCAGCGCGACCTGTTCGCACGCATCTGCGGCTATTTCGAGCAGATCAATTACAGTATCGCCGATGCCCGCATCCACACCACGCGCCACGGCTATGCCCTCGACACTTTCGTGCTGCTGGGAACGGGCAACAATCCGCATTACCGCGACATGATCAACCTGATCGAGACTGTACTGGCCGAAAGGCTGCAGAACCAGACACCGCTGCACGCGCCCACCCGCGGCCGGGTGTCGCGCCAGTTGCGGCATTTTCCGATCACGCCCGAAGTCAACATCCGGCCTGACGAGAAAGGCGCCAGTTATGCGCTGTCCATCATCGCCGGCGACCGCCCGGGCCTGCTCTATGCAATTGCGCGGGTGCTGGGAAAATACGAAATCAACTTGATCACTGCCAAGATCGTGACTCTGGGCGAGCGTGCCGAAGACGTATTCCTGATCTCCGGCGCCGCCCTCGCGAAACCCAATACCGTGCTGCGGCTCGAAAGCGAGCTCCTCGAAACGCTGCAACTCGACTAGGCGCGGTGCACGGATTGAACTGTGCGGCCCTTGCAGCCGGCTGCGGCGAACGTCATTCGTCCAGGACCTCCTCTCCCGGAAACAAGGCCTCGACAAAGCCGAACTTGCTCAAGTCGCGGATGCGCATCGGGTATAAGATGCCCATGAGGTGATCGCATTCGTGCTGCACCACGCGGGCATGAAAGCCGTCGACGCTGCGGTCGATGGGATTGCCGCGCTCATCGAAACCCTGGTAGCGCAGCTGCGTATGGCGCGGGACCATGCCGCGCAAGCCGGGCACCGACAGGCAACCCTCCCAATCCTCTTCCAGTTCGTCCGCTAGCGGCGTCAGCACCGGATTGATGAGCACGGTGTCCGGAACCGGCTCGGCCTGCGGGTAACGCGGGTTATGCTCGACACCGAAGATCACCACCTGCAGGCCGATGCCGATCTGCGGCGCCGCCAGTCCCGCCCCGCTCAGATGCTGCATGGTTTCGCGCATGTCGATGAGCAGGGCGTGCAGTTCGGGGGTGTCAAAGCGCTCCAGCGGCTGAGCCTGCTGCAACAGCCGCGCATCGCCCATCTTCAGCACCTCGCGGATCATTTCGTCACCGCCAGTCTTTCAATGATGCGGCGCACCCGTGCCAGCGAGTCCTGCAACACGTTCTCGATTTGCGCGAGGCGGATGCCGTGAAGACTGCCGGCGCGTCCCGCCGCGGAATTTGCGATCACGGCGATGGTCGCGTAATCGAGTTCCAGTTCCCGCGCGAGCACGGCCTCGGGCATGCCGGTCATGCCCACCATGTCGGCGCCATCGCGCTCGAGTCGGTCGACCTCGGCTGCAGTCTCCAGCCGCGGGCCCTGGCTCACGGCATAGATCCCGTCCTCGATCACCGCCTCGCCGCAGGCGCGGGCTGCATCGAGGATGCGGCGGCGCAGCGGCGCCGAATACGGCTCGGTGAAATCGATGTGGGTGACGCGCTGCTCGCCGCCTTCGAAATAGGTATTCTTCCTGCCCCAGGTATAGTCGATGATCTGGTGCGGCACGGAAATGGCGCCGGGCAGCATGTCGGCGCGTATGCCACCCACCGATGCTACTGAAACCACGCCCTCTACCTTCTGTTGCTTCAGCGCCCAGATATTGGCGCGGTAGTTCACCTCATGCGGCGGGACCGTGTGACCGTAGCCGTGTCGCGCCAGGAACACCACTTCCTGTCCGGCAATGCGGCCGAAGGTGAGCGCGCCCGAGGGTTCGCCATAGGGCGTGCGCACCGCGAGACGGTGCGTGACGTCGAGGTTGGACAACTGGGTGAGGCCGCTGCCGCCGATGATGGCTAACATGTGAATAGGGAGCAGATAATTGGAAGGCTGAACTTTAATATTCTCGCGGCGCCGATACTAGCACGCCGTTCAGCGCGCCGGACGAGCGGCGGCCTGGGCCGGCGTTTCACGCCCTTCCCCCACCTC
>Ga0194060_10003387_pt1 | contig 11271 bp, 12 predicted proteins | sample SepL225m_MetaG_FD_163427 | JGI IMG/M metagenome (GOLD analysis project Ga0194060, IMG submission 163427) | Anoxic zone freshwater microbial communities from boreal shield lake in IISD Experimental Lakes Area, Ontario, Canada - Sep2016-L222-5m | ecosystem: Environmental > Aquatic > Freshwater >... | reverse complement strand
TATACCTTCCTCTTAGGTTTTGTGTGTGCATCTACCATAATAGCTCTATTTTAGTGGAGAAAAAAACGTTTTGTAGGGGAGTTAAATTTAGCTTAAGTGGTGGTACAGTGGCGAGGGTTCATATCCGACCCAGCTTCAATGCTTCGCGCACTAATTGTGGCTTACAATACTACTCACAAAGATACATATCTCAATTTAGCTCGAATATGTTATAGTTGGTTTTTAGGAAATAATAGTTTGAATAAACGTCTATACGATCCAAAAACAGGCGCTTGTTATGACTGTCTTCATCCTCATCGAGTCAATCTTAATCAAGGTGCAGAATCGCTTGTTTCTTATCTTATGTCTTATTATACAATTAAAGAACTTCACTAATGAATATTAAACAGATGCGGAATATTTTTTCTGACACTCGTGTTGCGCGTTATAATCTAGCTGTCTTGCAAAAACCAGATGTTGATACTCTTTTTTTTATTGGAAGGGAAGTTGCAAGTGCAGGAACCGATGGAGAACCTGATACAGGAGTCTTAAAATTATTTGAACTAAATAAGGACGGAACAATAACTCGTGAGCGCATTATCTGGAAACCAATATACGATGGGATTAATCTCGAGGATCCTCGCGCACTTGAGTTATTGAATGGTAAATTGATCATTGGTTTGTCTGCAGTATTTAGAAGTAAAAACGGGAGTCCTGTACCATTTCCTGCAATCGTCAAAATTGATTCGGTTGATTCATGGAAACAACATCTTCCTCCATTTCTTGTTATTGATTCATTTGGACCTGGGAAAAATACAACACCAATTGACAATTACACATATCTTTTTAGACCCGATTCTCCTGATTATAATCATAAAATTTTAGTATTTTCACTACATTCGCAGATTCCTGAAAAATTAGATGATATTGAATTTCCGATCGATTTGCCATGGGCATCATGGAGAATTGGCACCGCAATGCCTCCCATTTGGCTATCATCTACTGAAGCTCTATTTATCATCCACGGAATTAGTATTCAAAATATCAATGGTATTAATAAATATGTATATAGTCTTGGAAGAGCAAAATTAACACGAATAGGAAATATTTTTACTGTAGTGGTTGGAAGAGATCCTATTCTCACACCAGATAATTTTTTAAGTCCAGAAGGACATCCTCTTGTTGAAGAATTACACCCTGAAATAAGACGCGTTGTATATTCGTGCGGAGGAATAATCAAAAAAAAATCAAAAGATAGACTTTCCTTATACGTCAACGTTGGAGATCGCACAACATATGAAGTCGAGTTCTCCCTCTCTGAATTAAAACAAGGATTATTTTAGACAACCATATCATGACGTAATACAGATAAATACTGATTTCCTTTTACTTTATCAATATTTTCTAATGGCATAATTATAAGGACATCTTCATCATTCTTTGATGCTTGTCCTTGGATCATATACAACTTAAATTTGTCAGATAAGATTTTATTTATTGTAAATGTTGCAAATAAAGTTGGGAGAACTGGTATTCTAGTCTGAAACGAAACCCCACAAATTTCAAATGATGAATCAAAAAAACTCAATGTTCCATTTTCATCTCTTATAGGTATTACTTTTTCAATTTTATATTCAAATCCTGGAATTCTTTTCTTTATCTCTTCTAATACAATACTTGGTTCATCTTCTTGATTGAATGTAATTAGGAAATTATTCTTTTTCAAAATTTCATAATTAAGATTACGCAAATCAAAAATATCAAGTCTATCTATTCCAAGAGGACTGAGCTTTTCAATTTCAGATTCATATTCTTGAAAAGAGATCTTTCCATTCATACCAATTAACATTAATGCATCATATGCTTCTTTACTATCGAATGATGGCGTATTTGCGTGCAACTGACCTTGTTTTACTAAATCCTCCAGATCACCCCACTTCTTTTTTGAATTTTCAAGTTCTTGTTCATCTACTTTATTATCAAATCGGGTAAGATATCTACTTAATACGTTACGACGATGAAGTAGTTGATCAATTGCTAAATAATAATGTCTAATAGTTGTATCAATAAAAGGATGCTCATAGATATTGGAAATTAGACCATACATTTCATATCCCTCATCAATAAGATAGAGTATATACGATATACTTGATAAAGAATCAACAACGCTATCAGATCCTAATAGATCATTTAATCTGAACCCAACTCGTGCAGAAAAATTATCAAAATGCCTTACATATAAATCAGCAATTTTACTGTGATAATCATCAGTGTAATTATTTATTAATTCTTGTAAGGAATAGAAATTTCCACTAATCTGTTCATCAATTATATTATCGTATTTTTGATTATTTCGATAGTCTCGAGTTTTCTCTATCTTTTTCATCCATTCTTTAATAGATTGGAGCAATTCCTCTTTTATTTTCATTTTTATTTATATAATGATAATATGAAAATATTACACTATTCTGATCATTTAGACAATAATTTAGTAAGCTACTTTGGCTTATGTGATGTTTTTTTATGTACAGGAGACTTATCACTTTTTCATTTTGCTTCTATCGAAAAAAATATTCCTCTTAAAGATTGTTTTGGTGTTTATGGCAATCATTGTAATCCGGGATATCTAGAGCAGTTAGGTATACAGAATGTACATCTCAAAATTCTAAAATGGAGAAATTATTCTGTTAGTGGATTTCAAGGATGTCTTCGATATAAGGAATCAGGTGGTCCTCAATTTACCGAAGATGAAGCGAATATTCTTCTTAAAGATTTTCCACATGTAGATATACTCTTATTACACGCCCCTCCTTTCGGAATATTAGACGATCCTGATGATCCAGTTCACTCTGGTTCAAAATCGGTGAGAGATTATATTGACAGAACAAATCCAAAATATGTCTTTTGTGGACATTTAGATCCAACAGCAGAAGTACAATACAACAACACGACTATTTTTCGAACCGATGGAGCAAAATTATTTAATCTGGAATAGTACAATAGCATTCTATGTCTCTATTTGTAATATTATAATAACTTATAATACTTATTCGCTCGGAGAGATGTTGTAGTAAACCAATAAGTCCTTTGCAATATCAAAAAATAATGGAGCTGCTGTCTCAGATCCCCATTGAGAAGATCCAGGTTCTTTTATAATTACTAATGCAATAAATCGAGGCTTATTAACAGGAACAAAACCAATAAAAGAAGCAATTGTTTTTGAAGTATCATATGTACCTTTTAATGCAATTTGGGCAGTTCCAGTCTTTCCGCCAAAATCATATCCTTTTGGAACAGAATATTTATATTCACCATTTGTTACAGTTTCACGCAACATTTTCTTTAAGATATCTGAAGTTTTTTCACTAATTACTCGTCTTACAATTTTTGGTTCTCGCTCACGTACTCTTCCATTATCACCCTCTATAATTTTCTGCACAACATACGGACGCATTAAATATCCACCATTTATAACACTTGAAAAGGCAGTAATTAATTGTAATGGAGTTACTGCCAATCCCTGACCAAACGTAGCCGTTGCATAATCTATCTCATACCAATCTTTTTGTTTTTTTACTAATCCCGATGATTCACCTTGTAAATCAATCCCTGTTTCCTGACCAATTCCATATTTTTGAATATAGTCATATACTTTCTGATTACCTAGTTTATTTCCTATATAGACCATTCCAACATTGGATGAATGTTCGAGTACTTGCGTTATATTTGTCATACCATTGTATTTATTATTCCATGTACGGATTTGATATTCGCCAATTTGCACAGGCCCTGTTTCATCATACGTCTCATCTGGTTGTATCTTTTTTTCCTCAATTCCTGCAGCAACAATCAAAGGTTTAAAAGTGGAGCCGGGTTCATATGTATCTGATATTGCAGGATTCTTGTACCAATCACTGTCGTATTTAAAATAATCATCTTGTCCAAAATCTGGCAAACACGAAAGTCCAAGAATCTTCATAGTATATGGATCTGCAACAATCACACAACCCTCTTTTGCTTGAAAATGTTCAAGTCCACTCACTAATTTAGCTTTGATTATGTTTTGAACTGATTTATCTATAGTTAGTTGCAAATCACGTCCATTTTCAGAAACCAATCGCTGTTGCGTCCCAAAAAATATTGGTCGTCCTGATAAATCTCGTTCTGATTTTAAAAATCCGGGAAGTCCAACAAGCTCCTTATCATAATACCCTTCAACTCCAAAATATCCAATATCGCTACCATCATCTTTTTTTCCAACAAATCCTAAAATATGAGCTGAAATTGACCCCTCAGGATAGTATCTCCTACCTTTTTGATCAAATCCTATACCTTTTATATCTAGTTTTTCAATTGTCATTTTTTGCTCTTCTGTAAGATTACTTGTTAAAGCCACCCACCCTTTATTCATATCAAGACGCGCCTCTAATGTAGCTTGCTCAACCTGTACAACAGTGAGTAATTTATGTATAAATTCTTCCTTATTTTTTATAAGTTTTGGCTCAGCAAAAAGAAGATAGATATTCTCATTCATCACTAATGGGGCATTATTACTGTCATATATCACACCTCTATTTGCTAATAATTTTGTTGTCGTGAGATAATCATTACTATAATCTTTATTCCCTATCACTTGAAGAAAAAATAGCTTGCCTATGACAGTCAATAGACAGACTATGAAGAAAACAAAAATAATACGAACTTGTATCATATATTATCTCTCCTGTATGTTTGTCGCTATATTAAGATTATCAAAATGCACGGGTGTTGATTTTTTTGTAAAGTTTAGTTCCGCAGCCATAGATGATGCTTTTTGAAGAGATGATTCCTCATATACTTTTGTCTCCAACTCTGCATTCTCAGTTTTTAGTCTCGCTATTTCCCGTTCATACTTTGAGGTCTTTTCTCCCGTTTGAATACCATTAATAAACATGGATACGTTTCCAATTAATAACCCCGTGATCATGATCCATAATGTGTATTTAAGTACATTTTTCATATATCTATAGCTGAACTATTCGCAACATTGCTGATCGCTCAAATGATCTTTTATCCGAACGATTAAGATCTGGTTTAATTATTTTCAATTGATGTAACCGCACAAATTGTTTAATTATTCTATCTTCTCTCGAATGAAACGAAATAAATATCAATTTTCCACCTTTTTTTATTATCTTTAATGATTCCTCGAGACATAACTTAATATTCTCAAATTCTTTATTAACCGCAATTCTTAGAGCTTGAAATATACGTGATGCCATCTTTTCAAACTGAACTTCATGTGTCTGTGTTTTTGTCTTAATCACGGTGTGTAATGTTTTGACCAAATCCTCTACCGTACTAAATATCTTTCTTTCACGATACGACACCACTTCTCGAGCCACATCATCTGACAACAATTCTTCACCATAAGAAGAAAAAAGATCACTTAATTCCTGATACGAATATGAGTTTAAAATATCCGATGCTGTTTGAGATTCTATCTTACCTATGCGCATATCCAATGGCTCATCAAGTTTCTTAAACGAAAACCCTCTACCAGCAAAAAATATTTGCGCCATCGAAAGACCCAAATCGACAAGAACTCCATCAACTTGATCAAAACCCTCTTTTGTAGCGATAGTTGCAATATCTGCATAATTACCACAAACTAGCTTCACATTCTTATTTTCCTGAAATTTAATATTCAATTTTTCAATTTGTGATGGATCCCAATCAATTCCAAGTACAACACCTCCCTGCTTAATAATTCCTGCAATATGTCCCCCTTCTCCTGCGGTTGCATCAATAAAATATTGTCCCTTTTGGATATTTAATGTTTCCAATACTTGATCTAAATATACGGGTGTATGTACTGGCATAGGCTATTGTGTCTAAATTTAAAAAGTGCTCTATCTTATCATAGTTATTCTATGTTTGCTTCGTTATATTGCAACCATCTATCTGGTTGCCAGATTTCAAAATGATCACCCACACCAACAATCGTAACTTTTTCATTCATTCCTCCATATTGCAAAAGATGTTTGGGAATCACAAATCTTCCTTGATCATCAATCTCTATAAATACAGCAGATGAAAATATAAATCTTCTTTTATCTAATAACTCTTTATCCAATAATGAGACTGATAACAGATCTTTTGCTCGCTTTTCCCAATCTTCTTTGTCATATCCAGCGAGACAATTATCATAGCCTCGACTTAACACAAACATACTTCCATTTAGTAATTCTCTTATTTTTTTTGGAATCACAATTCTTCCCGGAGCAGAAAAGTTTACTTGATATTCACCAAAAAACACCATATATAACCATTTAACCCCATTTTTACTTATTTGTCAAGGTATAAAGACAAATAATCATCAACACGAACCACTACTATTCATCTCATTTTCTGTATAATAGAATTGAAGGGAACCGACCAACTATATGCAGTTACTGATCAATCGTACGAAACAATTTATTTTTGCTCAACAAACGAGCATGTTTTCATCTACAATCATCATTGCAAGTATGTTGATAGTAGCTCGTATCTTTGGATTTTGGAGATATCGCGTATTAGCAGGATTTTTTACAACAGCTGAGCTTGATATTTTTTTTGCTTCTTTTAGATGGCCCGACCTTATATTTGAAATTCTTATCACAGGGGCACTCACTTCTTCTTTTATCCCCTATTTTATTAAGTATGAAAAAGATAAAAAAAATCAATCAATTAATGTATCCACTATCATCAATGTCGTAATATTAGTACTCCTTGCTCTAATATGTATGCTTGTAGCGATCATGCCCCTTATAATGAATATTATTACACCCGGTTATACAGAAGAGAAAATTCGTATAATCACATTTTATTCTCAAGTTTTATTATTAGGTCAACTTCCCTACCTTGTGTTTGGAAATTTCCTCACAGGTATTAGTCAGGCAAGAAAAAGTTTCCTACTTCCTGCAATAGCTCCAGTGATATACAATCTGGGAATAATACTGATGACATATTTAGGAGCTGGTCAACTTCATATGTTGGCTCCTATTTTAGGAGTAGTTATTGGTGCATTTGCTTTTTTTCTTATCCAAATTCCTATCCTTTTTAATTCAGATTTTTTATATATTTTTACTATTCGAAAAAGCAAAGAAATCTGGGAATTTTTTAAAGTAGCTATACCACGTATATTCACAGTAGTTGTAGCACAGATCGACGCAACGATAGATCTCAGCCTTACTACCTTACTTGGTGGAGGATCGTATACGATCTTCTATCTTGCGCAACATCTACAACTTCTTCCTGTTTCGATACTCGGAATGGCTTTTGGTCAAGCATCTCTTCCGTATTTAACAGAAGTATATCAACACAAACACAAAGATGAATTCAAAAAAATAATAGCCGATTCATTACTGAATGTAATGTTTTTAGTTCTGCCAATTTCTGCATATTTGATATTTGCTCGAACACCCATAGTCAGGTTCTTTTATGGAGGAGAAAAATTTGATTGGGAATCTACCAATCTCACTGCACTAACATTATCATATTTTGCTCTATCCCTTCCCTTTCATTCAATCTATTATTTTATAACTAGATGTTTTTATGCGATGTTCGATAGTCGCACACCTTTTTTTGCGAGCTTTATTTCAATCGGAATTAACGGAATCCTCAGTCTTATTTTTGTATTACTGTTAAGGCTTCCTGTATGGTCTCTAGCAGTTGCCTTCTCAATCTCAATTACAGTGAATGTTATTATCCTTTTTATCATTCTTCATTTCAAGCTAAAATTTTTTGATCTCAGATATATGGGTGAAGAGCTCACAAAAATGCTTATTGCAACAGGTATTAGCGTCCTTGTGAACTCCGCTTTATTACGACTCCTTGATGGATTAATACTCGACACAACTCGCACGATTAATGTATTTTTTTTACTTATCATTACTTCTCTATCATTTCTTTTGTTATATTTATTTATATCATGGTTGCTCAATGTCAAAGAATTATATTTAATCACAAAGATGACATTAAAGTTTAAGGAGTATCAGCGTAAAATTATTGAAATTTATACAGGTGTACAATAATGCCACATACCAATCATCCACTATCGCAATCTGAGAGGTTGGAATATATCAAAAAAAGACTAAACGATTCTCAACTGAATCCAATCGAAATATATACTCTGATGGATCAATTAAGTTATCATAGTAGCATTCATGCCTCTACTCATTTCCCTGCTTTTGGCTCAGTACATACAGGATTTTCTATAGAAGAATTACACCTTCTTACGCTCGCTCTTGTATCAAACCATACAAAATTAGATCTAAGCGGTTTTGTTTCTGATAAACAATCTACAGGTGGAGCACTCGGATCTCGCACAAGTTTAATAGTTACTGCGATTATTGTTGCATCAGGATTTATGATGCCAAAAATTGCATCACGAGCTAACAGAACACCAGCAGGAACTGTAGATGTTATGGAAGTATTTACACATATCAATCTCATACATTCACAAGTATTAAAAACATTGGAAAGAGCTCGTGGATGTATTGTAAGCGATCAGGAATTATGGAACTTTAACCATGATCATTTCATACGGTTTGATGAGCCAGTTTCTTTTTCTTCGTTTGATAAGATCATCATTTCACTATTTGCAAAAAAATTACTTACATCTGTCAATCATCTTGTCATAGATATTCCCGTCGGTAAAAATATGTTAATAAAAAAATTTAGTGATGGAGAAACAATTGCACATACGTGTATCATGCTTGGAAAAAGATTCGGAATCACTGTATCCGCGGATATTCATGAGATATATGAACCAATTGGATCTGGTGTTGGTGTAATGATAGAAGCAAAAGACACCCTTGAAATACTTGAAAATAATCCTCATAGACCAAAAAAACTAGAAGATAAATCTATTCGTCTTGCAGGAAAATTACTAGATATATGTTATAAAGATCAGAAAAGTCATCTCAATGGTAAAGAAGTTGCAAAAGAGATCCTTTTTTCAGGAAAAGCACTTACATCATTTAAGAACATCATAGAAGCCCAAGGAGGAAATCCAGATATTTCTTCTCAACAATTATCAAGACCTATTCATACATTCGAGTTAAAATCAAAAAAATCAGGTACAATATATGAAATTGATATGAGAAATATGAATACAATCGCAAAAATATTGGGAGCACCACAAGATAAACAGGCAGGAATCCACATAATCAAACATAAAAAGGATATAATATCAAATAATGAGGTGCTCGCTGAGATATATGCAAATGATATTTATCATTTTGATGAGGCTGTGGAATCATTAGAAAATTTACCAATATACACAATTGAAAACTAAACTTATCATCATTGCAATAATCCTTCTTGGAATAGGGGGATTTGGTTTTTTTTATTTTAAAGAAGGTACCTTACCAGTAAACAGAGATACAAAAAATGCGCCGATAGATTTTGTTGTTGAAAAAGGCGAAGGACTCAATTCTATTATTCGTAAACTTGAGAATGAATCATTAATACGCAATAGACTTGTTTTCTATATTGTCGTTAAGCAATTGGGAATTGAGAGAAATATTCAAGCAGGTACATTTAAACTTTCCTCCTCTCTCGATGCTTACGAACTAGCAGAATCACTCACACGAGGTACTGAAGATATTTGGATCAAAGTAGTTGAAGGTCTTCGTAAAGAGGAAGTTGCGGAAGTAGTCGCAAAAGAGTTATCCATTGATAAAAAAGAATTTATTGCACAATCACAAGAAGGATATTTATTTCCAGACACCTATTTAGTGCCAAAAAGTGCTACAGCTATTGATGTAATAAAGTTAATGCGTGATAATTTTAATAGTAAATACACACAGGAAATGAGAACTAAAGGGAAACAAACAGGTCTTAAAGATACTCAAATAATCACGCTTGCTTCTTTGGTTGAACGTGAGGGACGAACACCTGAAGACAGACAAGAAGTGGCAAATATTATGTTAAAGCGAATAAAAAATGAGTGGCCATTGCAGGTAGATGCAACCATACAATATGCATTGGGTTATCAACCTCGTGAACAAAAATGGTGGAAAACATATTTATCCATAGAAGATCTGGCTTTGGATTCTCCGTATAATTCATATAAAAATACAACTCTCCCCCCTCACCCTATTTGTAATCCATCATTTGTTTCGATTCAATCTGTGGTGAATGCAACTGGAGAAACAAAAAACTGGTATTATCTTTCCGAACCGGGTACTGGAAAAACATATTTTTCCGAGACTCTCGAACAACACGACGCCAAGGCAGAGAAATATTTGAAGTAATTTCCATTATTTATCGGGATGACCCACCGATTCGGCAGAAAGCAACTTTCAACTTTGTACTTTAGACTTTAGACTTTTTCCCTTTCCCCTTACTTCACGTCTATGATCGCGAAGTAGTAGTCTTCGTCTTTGACGACAACATCTTTATAGCGTATATCAAACTCTTTCCAACGTTTGATTTTGTCTTTGCCTGTGAGCCATGATCGACCAAAATAATCAACATAATATCTCCCGGGAGCTAGATCTTTAAGTTCACAACTTTTTGAGTATGGTACTTTGGTATTATCCTGTTTTTCTGGTGTTCGTTCTTTGTCTGTGATACGCGCGATCATCTCTATTGTCTTCTTCCCTTCAATCTCTCGTACCCGACAATCCACCCGATTCACTGCTGAGTTGTTTGTGGAACGGAGAAGCATTGAACCATTACCTCCTATTGAAGAATATTCTTCAAAACTCCTATTGTAATCAGTTGTTGTGTCTGAATTCAAATTTTTTCCAATATAACCACTCAATTCAATAGCAATTCCTGTGCTTATTTTTTTAATATTAACATTATCAAACCAATACTTTTTTTCTTCAACAAAATTTAATTCAATCTCTAACTTATTTTTAATAAAGGAATCTATATTTGTATACTTGGATGATCTTAGTGCTGTTACATCAAGTCCCCAATTATTATAATCGCCAAGTTCAGAGAATGGAATACTTGTACTTTTATTTATGAATTTATTTTTATAATTTTCATTTTCTTTATCATATGCCTCTTGGAAAAACCTATTACGCGCCTGCTCTTCAAAATAATTTTTGCCAATAAGAAGATATAATCCTCCGAGAATCACCAATACTCCCAACACAACAATTATGAATATGCTCTTTTGTTTATGTTTTTTCATATATAAAACAATTTTTCATCTCACCTTATCCCTCTCCTTAGCAAGGCGAGGGCAACATCACATTTCGATTTTCGACTTTGTACTTTACAAACTTTATAAACTTACTTCACGTCTATGAT
>Ga0194060_10003384_pt1 | contig 11277 bp, 8 predicted proteins | sample SepL225m_MetaG_FD_163427 | JGI IMG/M metagenome (GOLD analysis project Ga0194060, IMG submission 163427) | Anoxic zone freshwater microbial communities from boreal shield lake in IISD Experimental Lakes Area, Ontario, Canada - Sep2016-L222-5m | ecosystem: Environmental > Aquatic > Freshwater >... | reverse complement strand
GATCTGCTGCGGGTTGCCATTGTCAACGACTCTGACAGCAGTATCTATGAATATTTTAAAGGCGAGTTCATTACTTTATCGGAGCGGAAGCGGCGAGATGCAGAAGAACGGGAACTGGAACGGCAAACCGTGAGTGAAATGGTCGTAGTGCCAGCGGGATGTTTTAACGCCAATGGCAAACAGACCTGTCTTGACTCCTTCCGTATCAGCAAATACGAAGTAACACAAGGTCAGTATAAGCGCATCATGGGTATCAACCCATCCAACTTTAGCCACTGCGGCGACAACTGTCCGGTGGAGCAGGTTAGCTGGAACGACGCTCAGGAGTTCATAAGTAAGCTCAACAATCAGACCGGCAATCGTTTCCGTCTTCCAACTGAGGCGGAGTGGGAATACGCCTGTCGCAGTGGCGGCGATAACGAGGAATATTGCGGCGGCTACGATGTTGATGCTGTAGCCTGGCATGATAAGAACAGCGGCAGTAAAACTCATCGAGTTGGCACCAAACAGCCCAACGGCCTGGGTATATATGACATGAGCGGCAATGTTTTGGAGTGGGTCAGTGACTGGTATGGCAACAACTATCCGAACAGCGGCAACAATCCAGTCGGTGCGTCATCAGGTTCTTACCGCGTGCATCGCGGAGGCAGTTGGCGCAACGATGCCAGGCAATTACGAGCTGCGAGCCGCTCCTACAATTCGCCTGGTCTTCGCGACTACAACCTTGGCTTCCGCCTTGCTTCCCCAGTCCAGTGAGCCAAGTCACAGCGGAGGCCAGAGCAGGCAACGGAGGGTGTTGCGCCCCCTAGAATCGCCGGATCAGATCGATCCACTTCTGATATGCCCCTCTTTGACCGAAAATCAAATTGACGGTACTTTATGTTGAATGGTATATTTGCCCTGCTTGTTAAGCAAATATACAAATAAAATATTCGATTAGCAAAATTATCATAGGGGGCAATTATGAAAAAACTGGTTACTTGCGTGGCAGTTCTGGCGATCTGTCTGGTTTCGGCTTCCGTTTTTGCCGCTGATCTGTGCAAAGGCAAAACACCTGGATCTGTGACTTTCTTTAACCAGGAAATCTCCCGTGACAAATCACTTCCGGAAGAGGCCACTGAACTTGACTTTGCCGGCCCCATGTGGGCGCTACTCTGCCTGCCTGAGGCGGTAGGGCCACAGCCAGATGGTGGCAAAAAATTTCGAGTCGTTCTTTATGTCAAAGCACTAAGTGTCCCTGACGGTAAATACAACACTTACTCTGCCAAAGCCAAACAGGAGGGAGGCATCCACCGCCCTGAACTGTCAAAAACCAGAAAAGACATTATTGTCTACATTAACGAGGACTTTAGTTATAAGTCACTTTCAGCCAAACTTGACCCGGCAACCTACCAGTTCAGACTTCAGGCCGCTTCGGAAAAAGCCACCGGCAAAGTTGATGTAACTATCGACTGGAATAACGATGTGGCCTATTTTCAGGAGCTTCGCAAAGCTGGTTATCTAGCTGATGGCATTGTTAAGGTAATCAAGAAAGAATAATTACTTTTAGGTTTTATGAACTCCTTGCAACTGCTAGAAGAACAGCTCTTCGAGATGTAGCGCAGGCAGCTAACGCACCTGCTTTGGGAGTAGGGAGAGGCTAGTTCAAATACAGAATCATGTCGAAAAAGTTTGCATTTTACAAACGGGGTGGCCACAAATGGTTGTCTCGTTTTTTTTGAGCGAAAAAAAGGTTGTTCTGCTTTTCTATTTGGTATAATCGCACTAGTTCTACCAGTCACGTGCATAATTATGATCCACTATGTCTCAGGTACGTCAAGGGATAAAGTGTTAGAAGGGAGAACGATTACACCCTTGCCTGAGATTCCCAAGTGTGGCATGTACCGCCTGAAATTATTGGATCAGAATGCTTGCCTTTTCATTCGCCGGTGGTATTGTGCCGATTATGAGCTGTGGGATAAAGAGCAGGTCGAGGTTGTGTCGCGGAGAATCATCATGAAGTATTTATTCGTAGTGCTAGCTATTATATTTGCCACATGTTCATCACATGCCGAGATGAATGTTGATACATCGATATACTACTCAATCCTCGATAAGCACGTCATAAACCAATTGGATATCTGGCGGGGCGACAAGAACGATAATATAGGGCTTCTGTTCTGGGATGCGAAACCGGACGTACCAATGAACCGACTTTTCAAGTTTGTGCCGACGGGTGTTTCTAAAGAATATCGCATTGTAGCCGCACATTCTAGGAAGGCATTGACTGGTCGAGGCAAAGGGCAACAAATCGTTCAAATGCCTGTATCGGATGATATCCATCAAATAGTATCAATCGATGACATGGGAGACGGTACGGTCAAACTTCGCTTCAAATATTCAAATATGTTTTTCAACGGACTGGGTGGAACTACCAGTCCCGGTACAGCAGTTGGAGAGTGGAGTGAACAGAAGAATGCCGTTAATGACTTGTTCAAGTTGGTGCCATATAAAAAGTGCGAGGAAATTGACAAGGTTTTTGAAAGAGACCTCGCTGTTTCTTTGTTCAACCCTTTTGCAGAGGCGCTTAAAGAGGGGAAGCTAGATCAGGCCTCCGCCATTGTCCAGACGTTGCTTTCCTCTGAAAGGCGAGAAGTGCTTGAAGCCATACTCAGAATATACCGTGGCGATGTGACAGGAGGTGAAGCGATTCTTGATAGATTGGCCAGCACATCGAGTGACGAACTATTGTTCAATCAGATTTCTACACTCTATGAGCGACGTGAGTATATTCAAAGCCTGTATACATCGAGCATGAAAGAAAACCGCTTCAAAAAAAAAGGGATGGAATATCTCGAAACTGCCGTCCGCATCCAGTTGAGGAAGACACCTTTTGAACAAAAAATCATTCTACTGCCGCCACTCAAAGGACGCTGGGCGATAGCGTCCGGGCCCATGCCGCAACTAGCCTACCACAGCACTTTTATAGGGTTCTTCGGCTATGACATGTGGTATCCGCCGGGCGGCTTTGAAGACAGCTTCGGGAAACCGGTCTATGCGGTGGCAGATGGTATTGTTACATTTTTGTCCAATGACAATGATGACAATTATCCCGATGTGAAGTTTAACAAGAGTAGCAATGCCAACATGATAATTTTGGAGCATAATACCGGCATCCGCTCACTCTATGTACACCTCAAGAAAAGTTCGGCCAGCGTTATTAAGGGTCAGCGAGTTAAAGCGGGACAACCGATCGCCAGCATCGGGAATTCGGGGTTTACGAGCGGTCCTCATCTACACTTCGAGATATCTCGTCTCGACAGCAATTTCACCCTACCAGTACGAATGAACGGACTGTTTCGATATAACCAGACAATCGGGCGCTTTGAGACAACGGATGATCCTTCACGCACCGACGGAATATATTCAGATTCCCCCAATTTGCCGACAAGTAACGGGCGTTCCTATACGTATAACAGCGGGAAATTTGTTCGGGCAGACGGAACTGACTGGAATGAGTTTGATGATCATGGCAAACTTAAGTTTAGATTCATAGAAAACAGACGCATCAATGGACAGGTTTACCTTTACGATCTTGGGCGCAGATTGATGCTCCGATTTCCAGAAACTGGCGGATTCTCGGAATATTCAACCGACAATGAGCGAACATGGACGCGTTTCCAGTCGGTCACTGAGGACTAAATTCGTCCACAAAAAAGCTTCAAAAGCCCTCAAAACACCATCTCTTGTTTCTGTAGGCGTTTGTAGTAAAAATTTTGACCGTACAGTACGGCGATCGGATTGTGACCGGTGACCCGGTCTTTGACAATAAGAGTTGTCACCGGCGCCGTTGAATGTTTGTTAAAAAGCATATCATGACCGACGCAGAGGCCAACAATGATGTTCATATCTGTCCCCATACGGTTGCAAATTTCTGCCTGGGCAATCGGATTACATGCCGGTTCAAATGTTCCCGGCCTGACTTTGTCCGTTTCTGCCAGGCCGAGTTCCAGTTTGTCTATGCTGCCTGCCTTACAGCAGACGCTTACCGGTTCAAACCCTTGTGCCGCAAGAATTTTAGCCAGGCGTTCCGACTCGTCCAACAGCCCTATACAGGTTGCCATGCCGATTTTCTTATACCCCATCAGTTTCGCAAAAGCGATCGTATCCTCTACCCTGGTCCAACGGGCGTTGACGGCGTCGCTCCCCGGCACAGGCTGATAACAGAGCCCTTCGACCCGTGCGGCAACAAAGGCTATCTTAGCATCCTCACTGTCACCAAGATATTCACTAAATGATTCCTGTACAACATCGCCGTAGGCACCAGACGGGCAATTGCCCGGTTTGGGCGGCGCCAGAGCCGGATCACCGCTCCAGCAGTTGGTGGTGCCATGTTTCTGCCATACAGAACTGCACTTTGCACAGCTGACCGAAATTGATTCTGACATTTATTCTCCCTATGCCTACGTGGCCATAGTATTAAATATTACGGCAACTTCCTGACTGATCTCATCATACGCTTCATCCAGCTCGGAGAGAAAATGTTCCATACTGGGTGCTGTCTCCCCTTGCGAAAGCTCAGTTAAAAGTTCCCATGCACTTTCTTCTGAATCTCCCGGAATACTCGCCTGGGCGACACTCTCCGCAGTCACGTGCGACGAGCAGTAAAAATCGGCAAGAGTGATAATTGCCGTCAAAAACGGATCCTCTGTAGCCAGTTTGGAGTTGTGATGATAGGAGATGACGTCAGAGTAGACGGATGGAAAGTTCCAGCGCTGTGCAAGACAGAGACCTACTTCGCAGTGAGTCGTGCCGAAAAATTCATATTCCGCGTCGTAGGTTGTATGGCTTGTGTTCTTGATACTGTCCAGCATCCGCCCATATTCATCCTTGCAGTAATGCCCAAGAAAGACCTTGCCTATGTCGTGAACAATGCCGACAAGATAGGCCTTCTCCATGTCAGGATATTTAACTTTACGGGCAATGAACCGGGAGATAGCTCCGACACTGAAAGAGTGGGTCCAGAACGCCTTCATGTTGAATGGTTGTTCCTTGTTCTTGAAACCATCGACAAAATAACTGGTCAGAATCATTTCACGCACACATTTGAAGCCGAGGAATATCAATGCTCGCTTGACCGACACAACAGAATTAGGTGTACGGTACAATGGCGAGTTGACAACCTTGAGCACCTTGGCGGTAAGTACCACATCGGAGAGCATCAGGTCGGCAATATCATCAGGGTTGGCCTGCGGATCGTCCAGCATCGATACCACTTTAGACACAATTGCGGGGATCGTGGGCAGATCAGTAGTTTCCCTGAAAAGTTTGCGCGCCGTTATCATCATTGTTAATTTGTCCACAGTTTGCTCCTATCGTCATGTAGTAACAGCAGATTCAGAAACTCATCTTCACCAAGAACATTAATACCAAGTTCTCGGGCTTTAAGCAACTTGCTCCCAGATTCTTCTCCTGCCACCAGATAATCCGTTTTTCTGGAAATGGATGCTACCACATTCCCCCCCTGATTTTCCACCTGTTTTCTTGCAAAATCACGGGTGAATGTAGTTAATGTCCCGGTAAAAACAAAATTTTTCCCGCTCAGAGGGCCGCCGATGGTCTTGACAACAACCGCAGGATTTACTCCGTAATCACGCAACTGATTTATAACCGCCATATTATGAAGGCTTTTAAAAAAGTTGACGATGCTCTCAGCAACGGTTGCACCAATATCACGAACTGAAGTTAGTTCCTCAACTGTTGCCTTTTCAAGATTTTCAAGACTTCCATACGATTGTGCCAGAGATTTTGCGGTACGTTCGCCTACATGGCGGATTCCGAGAGCAAAAATGTACCGCCCTAAATCGCGGCTTTTGCTGGCATCGACAGCGGCAAGAAGGTTTGACGCAAGTTTGTTCCCCATCCGTTCAAAGCGCATAAAATCATCTTTCGTTAACCGATAGATATCGGCAACGGTGCGAACCAGTCCAAGTGAAAGGAGCTGTTCAACGATTTTGTCTCCCAAGCCCTCAATATCCATGGCTCCCTTAGAGGCAAAATGCTTGATAGATTCGCGAATCTGCTGTGGGCAGGAGATTCCGATACAGCGGATTGCCACTTCACCGAAAATGCGAACAACGGCAGAGCCGCACTCAGGGCAACAGAGCGGCGGCGGCGCAAAACGCTCGGTTCCGTTCCTCCGCTCCGAAACAACCCTGACAACAGCCGGGATAACGTCGCCGGCCCGTTCAACAACAACTGTATCGCCAATTCTGATATCTTTGGCGGCGATTTCGTCAAAATTGTGCAGTGTCGCACGGGTGACGGTCACCCCTGATATTTCGACTGGCTTGAGTATGGCAACCGGCGTAATAACTCCGGTACGTCCGACAGAGAGCAGAATATCTTTAAGCTCCGTTTCAGCCTGACGGGGTGGAAATTTACAGGCAATCGCCCATAACGGTGCGCGACTCCTCTCGCCAAGCTCTTGCTGCAGCAGGAACAAATCGACCTTGATGACCGTGCCGTCAATTTCATATGGTAGAGATTCCCTCATGACGTTCATTTCATGGTAATACGCTACCGCACCGTCAACACCATCAACTTGCCGGGTCAATGGGTTCACAGGGATTCCCCAGCTTGAGGCGGTTCGCAAAAATTCATGTTGGGATGAAAAAGATGCCCCCTCAATGCTGCCAGGCGCATAACAATAGATTGAAAGCGGGCGCCGCGCAGTGACGCGCGGGTCAAGCTGCCGTAATGAACCGGCAGCCGCATTGCGTGGATTGACAAAAGGAGGTTCGCCGTTCTCTTCTCTGGCTTTATTTATTTTTTGAAAGGCATCCAGCGAAAGAAACACTTCTCCGCGAATTTCCAGACGTGCAGGCACCCCTTCACCGGTCAAGCGGAGCGGCAGGGCACGAATAGTCCTGATATTCCGTGTAACATCTTCGCCGGTAACGCCATCTCCACGAGTTGAAGCAACTGTCAGCACCCCCATCTCATAAACCAATTCAACCGCAAGACCGTCCATCTTGGGTTCACACATATATGACATTACGGCGCTATCTGCCAGGCCAAGCTCTTTTTTAATCCGGACATCCAGCTTTGCTCTGATCTCATCCTCATTAAATGCATTTTCCAGCGAGAGCATCGGGACTCCGTGCGTTACCGTACGAAAACGGGCGATCGGCGCTCCCCCTACCCTCTGCGTCGGGGAATCAGGCGTTACAAGTTCCGGGTGCTGCTCTTCAAGCGCCGTCAGTTCGCGAAACAGCTCATCATACTCAGTATCGCTTATCTCCGGAGCATCTGATTGGTAGTAGAGGCGATTGTGGTGTTCGAGGAGAATTCGGAGTTCTGAAGCCTTTTTTTCAACATTTGGAGATTGCTCGAAGGTATCAGGAAGTGACAGCTGCATCGGTTTCCCCACAGGATTGATTGACTTCAAGGCAGAGTACAGTATTATGCAGATAAATTCAACAGGTACAGGGAAACAGACAGAATGAATAAATCCCAGCTAAACCTTCTCAACTCCTGGTTCGACAGCTATGTTGAGCCGTTTCTGGCCACTGACGAAGAAGGCGCAAAAAATATTCGACTCAAAATCAAGCATACCCGTAAGGTTTGCGAGGCGATGACACTTCTCTCATCAGGAGATAATCTATCGGATAACGAATCTTGTATCGCTTCTACCGTTGCGCTGCTCCACGATGTCGGACGCTTCAATCAGTATCAGCGCTGGCGCACCTTCCGCGACAAAGAATCAGACAACCATGCCCGTCTGGCCATTGAAGTAATACGGGATGAACAGATTCTAGCCGGCCTGGACGCCGCCGAACAGCTACTGATCGAGGAGGCTGTTCGATTTCACAATTTACTAAATCCTCCTGCCAACATAAAATCTCCGACCAGACAATTTATCAACCTTATTCGTGATGCCGACAAGCTAGACATCTGGCGGATTTTTGTCGAACTGATCAAGCAGCCTCCGGAGGAACGTGCCAGCGCCGCAACACTTGGGCTCCCAGACCTTCCGGAAATGGTTTCAGATGTCTGCGTCGCTGCGCTAGACTCCGGTACTGTCGTCCGTCTCGACAGTACCACCTGTTTTAATGATTTTAAGCTGCTGCAAATTTCGTGGGTCTATGATCTGACCTCGGCCACATCGCGCCGGATACTGCTTGAACGCGGATACATCACGGCACTTGCGGATACACTGCCGAAACGCCGTGACATCACTAAAGCCGTTGAAAAGGCTCTTGAAACTCTTTCGGCTTGACATATCTGCAGCTACTTTACACAATGCGGCACCGAATTTGCCGAAAGGAGATTTAAATGTCTGATCACTGTCCCATACCTGCAGATAAGCTTCGCTGGAGCTGTGATCCAGAACTTCTGGGCTTTGAAACGACGTCAGAGCTCCCGGAATTTAATGATGCAATCGGCCAGAAGCGGGCTCTAAGATCTATTGAATTCGGCCTCGACGTCGATGGTCCCGGCTTCAACCTCTACATTTCAGGCGAGACAGGGACCGGTAAAACATCCACTATCGCCAGCATTCTTAACAAAAGAGCTAAAAATGAGCCAAAGCCGCACGACTGGGTGTATGTCCAGAATTTTAAGGATTCTGATTCGGCAATCTCGCTTGATCTTCCTGCTGGTATGGGGAGCGAATTGTCGGCTGACATGAAGGAGTTGATCGAAGCTTTCCGCAAAGACATTCCAAAAGCACTTGAAAGCAGTGAGTATGAAAAAAGGCGGTCAGAACTGCTTGAGAGCTACCAATCCGCAACAAACGACCTTTTTCAGGAATTGGAAAAAGAGTCCGAAAAAACGGGGTTTTCATTGCAGCGCACCGTTTCTGGACTGGTCATCGTTCCACAGAAATCGGGACGCAACTATACTCAGGAAGAGTATGACGCAATTAACGAAAAGAAGCGCCTGAAACTTGAAAAACAGGGAAAAGAGCTGACTGAGCGGCTAAATGATGTCCTCCGTCAGGTGCGTGAGCAGGAGAAGAGCACAAAAGAGGCTCTGGCACTGGCCGATCGTGAACTGGGCATGTCCTGCCTGGGACATCGCCTCGACCCGTTGAGAGAAAAATACTCTGGCCTTGCTAAAGTTCTCAAATATCTGGAATCTGTCCAGGAGGACATTCTCAAAACCCTTGATGATTTCAAGCCGCAAACAACACAACCCCAGATTCCCGGCATCAAGATGCCTCGCCAGGAACCGACATTTGACCGCTATCAGGTGAATCTGCTGGTGGATAATAAGAACTGTGACGGGGCGCCTGTCGTATTTGAGTCAAATCCGACCTATAATAACCTCTTCGGGCGGATAGAGCATGTCATGCAGTACGGCGGTGTCGCAGTAACCGATTTCACTCTGATTCGAGCAGGAGCGCTCCACCGCGCCAACGGCGGATATTTGGTAATCAACGCCCGTGAAGTGTTGATTAATCCATTTGTCTGGGATTCCCTGAAGCGTTGTATCCGTAATCATGAGATCAGGATTGAAGACGTTCTGGAACAGTATAGGTTTATGACTATGGTTTCGCTCAAGCCAGAACCTGTCCGGATGCAAGCAAAAATTGTCCTGATCGGCACACCTTGGATCTATTACCTGCTTTTTCATCTTGACCCTGATTATCGCAAATTTTTCAAAGTTAAAGCTGAATTTGACAGCCGCATAACCCGAACCCCCGAAATAATGCTCGATTACTCTCTCTTTGTAGCCAGCCACTGCCGATCCGAAGGATTGCTGCCATTCCATAAAAGCGGTGTTGCGGCTCTGCTCGAACATACCGCGCGCATGGCTGACGACCAGAGCAAACTATCATCACACTTTATGGAAATAGCCGATTTTATCCGTGAAACCAGCTTCTGGGCTTCGAAAGCTGGCCGTACCATAGTCGGTGGTGATGATGTACGCGCAGCGGCAGAAGAGAGTCTCTATCGCGTAAACAGGATAGAAGAGCGGATGCAGGAGATGTACGATGACGGTATTATCATGGTTGACACAACAGGCGCCGTTGTCGGACAGATCAACGGTCTGTCGGTCATCGACCTCGGAGATCACACCTTCGGTCGCCCTACCCGGATCACTGCTTCTGTCTACACAGGACAGGACGGCATGGTCAACATAGAACGCGAAGTCAAACTCTCTGGTCCCATCCATGACAAAGGGGTTTTGATCCTGACCGGATACCTTGGCGGAACCTTTGCAGCCGATCGGTCACTCTCGTTATCAGCCTCAATCTGTTTCGAGCAGTCTTACAACGGCATCGAAGGCGACAGCGCCTCTTCAACTGAACTCTATGCGCTTTTATCGGCACTGTCCGGAGTCCCGATCAAACAGGGAATTGCTGTGACCGGAAGTGTCAATCAGCGTGGTAAAATTCAGGCGATCGGCGGCGTAAATCACAAGATCGAGGGATTCTTTGAAGTCTGCCGGTCGCAGGGATTGAACGGGAAACAGGGTGTCATGATACCAAAATCAAACGAACGCCACCTCATGCTACATAAAGATGTTATTGAGGCGGTCAACGCCGGACTATTTCATGTCTGGAGTGTAGAGACTATTGAGCAGGGGATTGAAATTCTCACCGGCATCAAGGCGGGGCAACGGGACAAAAACGGGAAGTTTTCTAAGGGGTCGATATATCAGTTAGTCGATAGCCGCTTGCAGGCAATGGCAGACAGACTGAAAGAACAAAAACATAAACCTGATACAAAGGCAAAGAAGCGAACTGCCTTGAAAAAAACAGTGTGAATACAACAGGGAAGGTGTCTATCATGGGTATTGAGTGGAGAGAATCATTTGCAATCGGCGTTGAAGCCATAGACATTCAGCACAAGGAGCTGATACATCGTTTCGACCGACTGCTGAATGCATGTCAGGAAGGCAAGGGGGTTGAAGAACTGAAGAAATTACAGCTTTTTCTCGTAGAGTACGTGAATACCCATTTTAATGATGAGGAGGCTCTTCAGCGTAACCACCGTTATCCGGAGTACGAAGCTCATCGCGCAGAGCATCTCTCTTTTACTGAACGGCTTAATAAGCTGAATCAGGAAACAGCCGCAGAGGGCGTTTCAGCTTACCATGTTGTCGAGACTAACTCAATGCTCCTTAAATGGCTGCTAAACCACATCTCAATAGTGGATGCAAAGCTTGGAACGTTTCTTAAATCCGTCGAACTTAAATAAACCAGGCAGAGGAGCATCGTCTGAAAGCGCCTCTGCCTGCTGAAAAAATTAGGAGCAGTCTGCTCGCCAAAGGCCCTCTTCCTGACCA
>Ga0194060_10003381_pt1 | contig 11284 bp, 10 predicted proteins | sample SepL225m_MetaG_FD_163427 | JGI IMG/M metagenome (GOLD analysis project Ga0194060, IMG submission 163427) | Anoxic zone freshwater microbial communities from boreal shield lake in IISD Experimental Lakes Area, Ontario, Canada - Sep2016-L222-5m | ecosystem: Environmental > Aquatic > Freshwater >... | reverse complement strand
CCCCCCAGCCCCCTCTCCCTGAGCGGGAGAGGGGGAGTCGAAGGCATCCTGCTGCGGAATCTCCCCTCTCCCCGTGAGGGAGAGGGGCAGGGGGTGAGGGCCGGAGGGTGACTTTGCACATGCCCTGTCGCGGCAGCCCGTGGCCTGGCCTGGGACGAACAGGATGTGGGCGTCTCGACGGTACATCATTCAGTTTTGCATTCCCGTTGCTGAGGCGCGAAACCCTGCCTGGGTTATAGGAATGGCCAAAGCGGCGCGAGGACCAGCTCGGAGGCGCGAGCCAGCCAGGAACGCCGCGCCCACTCCTCAGGGCGGATCTCGGCAGCGTTGGTGAGGTCGCAGCAAAAGATCGCCTCCATCGCCGTGGCCACTGCGGGGCTGAAGATCTCCACGTTGATCTCGTAATTCCCGACTAGGCTGAGCCGGTCGATGTTGGCCGTGCCCACCATCGACCAGATCGTGTCGATGGTGGCTGTCTTGGCGTGAATCATGGCGCCCTGGTAGCCGAAGATCCGCACGCCACTACGGAGGCAGAGGTCGAAGGAGTGACGAGCCAGCCAGTCGGCGATCACGTGGTTGCTCTCCCAGGGCACCAGCACACGCACATCTACCCCACGGCGAGCGGCACGCCTGATCGCCTGGAGGATGGCCTCGTCGGGGATGAAGTATGCCTGGGTCATGAAGACGTGCTTCTGAGCCTGCTCAATCGACTCAATGTAGATTGAGCGGATGGGAAAGATCATCTGGCGCGGGTCGTTGCGGTGGGCACGTAGCTCGGACGACCATGAGCGGCAGGGCAGGGCCAGGATCGGGAGGTGCGGGTAGCGGTTGGCGTTCCAGAAATGAACAAAGGCGCTGGTGAGGTCGTCCACCTCGGGGCCGACGAGGCGCAGATGGGTGTCGCGCCACTGGGTACGGTAGATCTCGCCAATGTTATAGCCGCCCACAAATCCGACCACACCATCGACTACGAGAATTTTGCGGTGATCACGTCCGTAGCGCCGAAAGTCGAGGGCGTGCCAGGGACGGCGCCAAGCGCGATAGGGCAGCACATGCACCTCGGGCGGGAACTGAAAAAAGGAGCGCGGGACAACAATGTTGGCAAAGGTGTCATAGATCAGATAGACGGCTACGCCCGCGCGGGCCTTGTTGATCAGCGCCTGCTTGAATCGCTCGCCGAGCGTATCACCCTTCCAGATGAACGTCTCCAGATAGATCGTCTCGCGGGCACCCTCAATGGCGGCGAGCATCGCATCGAAGACCTGGCGACCCGCGCTGTAGAGTTGTACCTCGGTACCGGCAACCGTGACCGGCGGGGGGAGGAAGAAGGGGAAGCCCTCGGGGGGCACGCGGCGGCGGCGCACTTTGGACTCGATCAGCAGCACGCTGACGATGAGCAACTGGATGGCGAACACACCGCCCAGGATCGTCGGGACGATATGCAAGAACACGAGATCCAATAGCTCATCCTTGAATTATTGCAGATTGCAGATTGCAGGTTGACCTTAGATCAATCTACAATCTGCAATCTGCAATTACTCGGCCAGCCGCTCCGCAAGCCAGCCCTGGATGAGCAGGAGGCCATCCATGCTGATCGTGTGGCCAATCGGGTACTCCTGGTAGGTGTAGCGCTTCGCCAACGGTGTCAGGAAGTCACGGGTGCGGCGGGCGGCAGCCACGCGGATCACCTCGTCCTCGGTGCCGTGGATCTGGAGGATGGGCAGATCTGCGGTGGCGGCGGGCAGGGGGCCGCTCATGCTGTCGGGGTCGAGGTAGCCGCTAACCGGGATGATCCCGGCGAGCTGTCCAGGGATATGGGCGGCCAGGGCCAGGCTCATAATCGCGCCTTGGCTGAAGCCTAGCACGTAGGTGCGCTCTGGGTTCGTGCCGAGCCGACCGGGCAGGTCGGCCACCAGCGCGCTCAGGATGTCGCGGGCGCGGGCGCGGGTGGTCGGGTCGGGAATAAGGTTGCCAGGAACGCCGCCGAGGTGGTACCAGGCGAAGCCCATGCCTAGGTCGAGTACCCCACGGGCACTGACGATATGCAAACGCGGATCGAGATAGTCGCCGAGGTCGAACAGATCGTGTTCATTGCTGCCGTAGCCGTGTAGCATGATCAACAGGGGCGGCGGGCCATCGGATGCGGCGCGGGGCTTGCGCTCAATGGTGTGGATGGTTGTCATTGTGATTGTGGATTGCAGATTGCAGATTGTGGATTGCTGCAATCCACAATCTGCAATCTGCAATGTTCAGGGTATCACCAGCTTCTGCCCGACGTGCAGGGCGTCGCCCTGGGCCGGGGTGAGCTTATTGGCCTTGAGCAGATCGGTGATCGACACGTTGAACTTCGCAGCGATGCTGCGCAGGCTATCGCCGGGCTCCACGGTGTAGCGGCGACCGCCGACAGGCGGCTTAGGCGTGGCGGTGGGCGGCTCGGGCGTGGCGGTCGGCGGCTCGGGCGTGAGCGTCGGCGTCTCTGTCGGCGGAGGTGTGCTGGTGGCAGTGACCGACGGTCGCGGAGTCAGGGTCGGTAGCACCGGCGGGGCAGCGAGCAGATCAGGGGGCGCATCGTTGATCTGGATATCGGCGGGCAAAGCGAAGCTGACACCGGGGCGGGTGCCGGGGAGCAACAGGCTCACATCGCCGATGCGCAGCACGCTCACATCGCTACGCGAGAGGATCAGCGCGCTGGTGATGGCCACACCAAAGAGGGACGCCGCCGCAATAGCGATGCTGCGCGTATCAAAGTGGTCACCAAATAGGCGCAAGGCCGCCGCGCCAAGGATTGGCAGCAGCAGGGCCGTGGACAGCAACAGGTAGACAAGTGGCTCAGACATAGCGCGGGCATTGTACCACGGGGAGCATTTTTAAGAGAGGGTTTACCCTCTCTTAACTCTCCCTCAATATCGCCACTGTCACCCCGTCGCCACCGTCGCGGCCATCAGCCGAGGCGAACGAGGTGATCAGCGGATGGCCCTGGAGGACATCGCGCACCACCTGGCGCAGAGCGCCGGTGCCCTTGCCGTGCAGCAGGCGCACCTGGTGCAGCCCAGCCAGGTAGGCATCGTTCAGGTAGCGGTCGAGCTTATCGCCAATCTCGCTCACCCGCCAGCCGCGCATGTCGAAGGTCATCGCGACATCGGCGGGGGCGGGCGGCAGGCTGATGCTGCGTGCGGCGGAGCTGTAGTCGCGCCGTGTACTCTCGGGGCCGCCCTTCTCGCGCTTGAGTTCGCGCAGATCCACGCTCATGCGGAAGCCACCTACCTGGACGGCGGCGGTGCCATCCTCTGTGTCGATGGAGACGATCTCGCCCTTTAGTCCCACCGAACGTACCATCACGGTGTCGCCGGGCTGGAGGGGGCGCGGAGCTTGAGGAGAAGCGGACGCGGCAGAGGAGTCTGAGCGGGCCTTGGCAGATTTGCTGACAGCTTCCTTCGCCTTCACGCTGGCCTCGGCGAAGCGCTGCTCGGCCTGCTCAAGCCACTGGCGTGAGAGCGACACGCTGCGGAACTCGTCGCGCAGGCGCTTGAGCTGGCTGCGCACCTCGCGCAGTTCGTTATCGAGCTCCTGGTGGGCGGCATCGATCTCGGTTTCGCGGCGATCCTCAAACTCGCGCAGTTCGGTCGCCATGCGCCCACGGTACTTCTCGGCGTCCTCGCGCAACTCCTCGGCGCGGCGGATAGCGGCGGCGGCGGACTCGCGCTCTTTATGGATACCAGCCAGCAGATCCTCGATCTGGGCGTTCTCGCGGGTCACCGTGCTGCGCGCCCGCTCGACCAGGGCCGGGCTTAGGCCGAGGCGCGTGGCAATCGCCAGGGCGTTCGAGCGACCGGGCAGGCCGATGCTCAAGCGGTAGGTGGGCGCGAGGGTCTCCACATCAAACTCCACCGAGGCGTTCTGCACGCCGGGCGTGTTGTAGGCGAACGCCTTCAGTTCGGCGTAGTGCGTGGTGGCCACGCCGAATACGTCTAGGTCAAGCAGCCGCTCGATGATCGCACGGGCCAGGGCCGCGCCCTCCACCGGATCTGTCCCCGCGCCCAGTTCGTCGAGGAGTACCAGCGCCAGGGGCGGCGTGTCGCTCAGCAGGTCGTAGCGGTCAGCGGCCCAGACCGCCTCGGGGATGGGCTGCTCCTCCAGAGCCTTGAGCACGCGAATAATGTTGCTCATATGCGAGGAGAAGGTACTCAGGCTCTGCTCGATGCTCTGCTCATCGCCGATGTCGGCGAAGATGTGGCCAAAGACCGGCAGGCGCGAGGGTGCGCTGGCCGGAATGTGCAGGCCAGACTGAGCCATCAGCGCAAGGAGCCCGGTTGTCTTCAGGGCCACCGTCTTACCGCCGGTGTTTGGGCCAGTGATCAGCAGCAGGCGGAACTCGCCGCCGAGCCAGATCGTCGTCGGCACCACCTTGGTGGGATCGATCAGTGGGTGGCGAGCCTCGGTCAAGTGGAGGGGCGAAACATTGGCAGCCAATGCTTCGCCCCTACGAGGATAATCCACAATTTCCGGCATCACGCAGCGCATGGACAGGGCGTAGCGGGCGCAGGCCAGGGCCAGATCGATGGCGGCCAGGGTCTCCACCGCACCGACAATCTGCGGGGCGGCGGTGCCGACGTGGTCGGAGAGGGCGGCCAGGATACGCTGGACCTCTTCTTCTTCGGCGGACTGTAGTTCGCGCCAGCGGTTATTCAGCTCGACAGTGGCCATCGGCTCAATGTAGAGGGTCGCCCCGCTACTGGACTGATCGTGGACGAGGCCGCGCACATCCTTGCGGTGGCTGGCCTTCACCGGCACCACATAGCGCCCGTTGCGCACGGTGATGATTGGCTCCTGGAGCGCACCCGCGTAGCTGGACGAAGAGACCAGGTTCTGGAGCTTCTCCTGGAGTCGGCTGAACGAAACGCGGATCTCGCGGCGCAGGCGGCTAAGCTCGGCGCTGGCGCTATCCATCACCGCGCCGTCGTCGCCAATCGTGCGCAGGATCTCGTCCTCGATCTGCGGGAGCGTGGGCAGGAAACCGGCCTGCTCGATCAGGCGCGGGAACCGTGAAGAATCCAGGCGCAGTAGGCGCGTGCGCAGGGCGCGGGACGAGGCCAGCGTTGCGGCGATCTCCAAAAACGTCTGGCCCTCAAGCACCCCGCCACGGGCGGCGTGCTGGGCGGCCCGGCGCACATCGCGGGCACCGCCGATTGTCACATCGGAGGAGTCGTCCAGCAGCGCACGCGCCTCACCCGTGAGCGCTTGGCGCTGCCGGACATCGACCATCTCGGTCGAGGGCAGCAAGCTGAGGGCCAGTTCACGCGAGGCCGAGAACGCCGTGTGGCGAGCCAACTGCTCGCGGATTTTCGGAAACTCAAGGGTTTGAAGGGTCTGCTCTGCAATAGCCATAGTTCTGACATCTACATGGGACGATTACTGAATCTCAAAGATCAGACGGGCGCCCGCAGGCAGCACCGGGCTGAGGATATTGTAGACCGTTGGCAGGAGGTTTGTCGAGAAGAAGTGGAGCAGCACGGATGAGTTCACAGAACTGCCCAGGGCGCGCATCACCGGGAATTCAATCGTGTTGCCGCCACGAGCGATCATCAGGTTGTAGAGCAAGGCGGCAAACGTACCGATGAAGAAGGTACCCAAGAGCATGCCCAGCACCACACCGGCGACGTGATTGAAGTACACCAAGCCACCGGGCAACTGGGCATAGCGGAAGGTGTAGAGTCCGGCGATAACAAGTACGATGAAGCCGAAGATAAACACCAGCGCAAAGCCGACAAACTGGCCGACGTAGCGCTGGGCACCGAAGCTGATCATCAGCCACTCGCCCACCGTTGTGAAGTAGAGGCTCGACAGCACTAGACTCAGGTAGAGCGCAGCGAGCATCACCGCCAGTCGGATCATGCCCTGGAAGAATCCGACCACAAGGCTCATAATAAAGAGTAGAATGAAGACAAAATCAATAAAGTTCACAGAGCCTCCTGTGCTATAGCAGTCCCATCGCGGTTATGAAGATGGAGTCAAGGCTTCAGCCGGCTAAAGCCTTGACTCCCCTTCACGACTCCAAGAGGATTGCTATACGAACATGATCAACATAATGAAATATATAGGCAAATTATAGCACAGTGACTACATGACCCCCTGATACCAGCCTAATCTCAGCCTAATGAAGAGGTAACAACACCGCAGAAGTCACGCGGTCATCTCAACAATCAGCTCAACCCGCTCGCCTTCTTCGAGATCCTGCCACTCAAGGAGGCGTCCAGACGCCCCGCCCTCAATCCCGTGGATCAGCGCCTCCACGTCACTGCCGCTCAGATGGGGGGCCAGGCGGGCTCCGAGGCGCAGCCCGACATTTACCAGGCTCACCGGGATTGTGACATTAGCAGTCTGGCGTCCGGTGTGCAGATTTGTGACGCGGACGCGCACCAGGCGAGATCGCTGCCGATCGGCGGGGCGTGGCGCGGGGCCGATGGCATCCAGCAGGTGGGCCGCCTCGTCCGCAGAAACCTGGCCGGACTCGATCATCTTCAGGATGCGATTACGTTCGCTGCCGGGGTTTGTCATGGCACTAGTCTCGCGCAGCCGGTGGCTCAACCGTTGGCGACAATAATCGTTGGCGCACAGGTGTTGTGCCGGTCTGGCGAGGGGGGGAATGAGGTAGATCACGATGATGGCGAAGGCACCGTAGCGCAACGCTATTACTCAGTCTCCCCCATCAGATAGCGGCGCAGCAGATCGAGAGCCAGAGTACCCACAAAGTCCCAACCCTCGGGCTGGCGCAGGTCGTAGTGGCGGGTGGCATGGCGGCTGCCGTTGGGAAAGCAGAGGGCCACCGACACGGCGGTGAAACCGCGCTCATCGGGCGTGCTGGCGGACTGCACCGCCAACCCCAGGTCGCTGCGCCAGCGGTCGGCGGCACTGATCGCACCGGCGTGGGCCAGAGCGGCGGCGGCGTATTCATCGGTGGGCCGGTCGAGGGGGTGGATGATCACCCCGCGCACATAGTCAAGGCCAACCGTTGTGGCGGAGAGCGCGCGGTAGATCGGGGCCACACTCGTGCCCTCGTAGAGCGAGAGGGTCTGTTGGCTTGAGGTAAGCAGGCGCGAGACCGCCTCGGCCAGCGTCTCATCGCCGGTGAGGTGGTCGCCGAGGCGCTCGCGGATGGTGGCCTCGGCGGCGGCCACCAGGGAATGGGCCTCGACGGGGCTGCTGGCCCGTGCGCCGATGCGCAGTTCGTAGCGGGCATGCTTGGCCGAGATCCCGACGGTGGGGTTGCTGGCGACCATCAGGTCGGCGATCAGCTCACCGATCACGCTTTCGCCGAGGCCGACGGCGTGGAGCGTCTTCACCAGGATCACGTCGGTGACGCCGCGCTCGTCGCGCAGGTAGGGCAGCACGACGCTCTCGAAGAGAAAACGCATCTCGTAGGGCACGCCGGGCAGGACGATCACCGTGCCACGCACGTCCTCGACAATGAACGCGGGCGCGGTGCCGCGCAGATTCTCGATAGCGCGGGCACGGGCGGGCACATACGCCTGACGGCGGTTGCTCTCGCTCATGGGGCGGTTCATCGCGGCGAAGCGGGCGGCCACCTGATCCAGCAACTCCTGGCGGAACTCCAGATCGCGGTCGAAGGCCAGGGCCACCGCCTCACGGGTCACGTCGTCGAGGGTCGGCCCAAGCCCGCCGGTGCAGATCACCAGGTCGGCGCGGCCCAGAGACTCGCTGATCGTCGCGGCGATGCGCCCGACGTTGTCGCCGACCACCGACGTGCGAAAGAGGTTCACTCCTGCGGCGGCCAGGTGCCCGGCCAGATAGGCACTGTTGGTGTCGATTGTGGCCCCGAGTAGCAACTCGGAGCCGATGGCGATGATCTCTGCGTCCATAGATATTTTTCAATATTATGTAGGGGCGAAGCACATGCTTCGCCCCTACATCTTTATTTGTTGCCGCCGTCGTCGGCGATACGCTTGCGATACTCTGCCCAGAGATCCTGCTCGGCGGCGGCGGCGGCGCGCTTCCCGGCCTCCACGGCCTCGCGCAGGCGTACTGACACGTTTGTGCGCGCTTCGCCGAGATTCTTCGCCAGCTTGACCCGGCTCTCCTCGCTCGTCCTCTGCATGAGGACGTTCACCGCAGTGACACCGATGGCTGTGCCGATCAGGAAACCTAGCACAAACTTACCGCCGGAGGAGCGGGCGCGCCGCTCGTTCTCTTTGCGCAGGGCCGCGATGATCTTGATCGCCGCCGCACGCTCGGCCTCCAGCGCCGCGAGAGTTGACGTGCGCTCGGCGGCGATCACCTCACCGAAGCGGCGGGCGGCATCCGCCAGTGTCTCAGACTCCACGGTCATGAAGGGCTCCTTATGACGCACGCGACTTCACTTCCTGGAGAGCGCGCTCGATAAAGCTATCGACGGGGATGGCACCGAGATCTTCGCCGGAACGTAGGCGGACAGCGACGGCGTTGGCTTCCTGCTCTTTGTTGCCGATTATAAGCATGTAGGGGATCTTCTGCAACTGAGCGCGGCGAATCTTGCCCTGCATGCGGTCGCGGCTGTCGTCAACCTCGACCCGCAGGCCGACGCTCATCAGGCGGCGGCGTACCTCCTGGGCGGCCTCCATCTGTTTGTCGGTGATCGGGATGATCATGGCCTGCACAGGGGCCAGCCAGAGCGGGAAGGCCCCGGCGTAGTGCTCGATCAGCACGCCCAGGAAGCGCTCGGTGGTGCCGGTAACAGCGCGGTGCAGCACCACCGGCGTGTGCGGCTGGTTGTCCTCACCCACGTACTCGCAGCTCAGCCGCGAAGGCTGGATGAAGTCTACCTGGATAGTGCTGAGTTGCCACTCGCGGCCCAGCACGTCGCGGGCCAGGAAGTCGGCCTTGGGGCCGTAGAAGGCTGCCTCGCCCTCCTCCTCAAAATACTCGACGCCATTGGCGTCCAGGGCGGCGCGCAGGGCGCTGGTGGCCTGCTCCCACTTCTCGTCATCGGCCACAAACTTGCCCGCCGTGCCGCGCAGCGACAGGCGCACCTTATAGTCGCTGAACTTATAGGTGCCCAACACCTCGCGGATCAGGTTCAGGGCCAGGCTAAACTCCGCCTGAATCTGGTCGGGCCGACAGAAAATGTGGCAATCGTCCTGGGTCAGAGCGCGCACGCGGGTGAGGCCGTTCAGCGCGCCGCTGTCCTCGTAGCGGTAGAGCGTGGCGAACTCGGCGAAGCGCATGGGCAGATCGCGGTAACTGATCACACCCATCTGGTTGAAGAGGGTCATGTGGCTCGGGCAGTTCATCGGCTTGAGCCGGAAGACCATGTCCTCGCTCTCGACCATCGGCGGGAACATACTGTCGCGGTAATTTTCGTAGTGACCGGACTTATGGTAAAGCTGCTCCTTAACCACGTTGCCCGTCCAGACGTGGCTATAGCCGTAGCGCGTCTGCACCTCGCGCACATACGACTCCATCTCGTGGCGCAGGGTCTCGCCCTTAGGCGTGAAGAGTGGTAGGCCGGGGCCGACATCCTCGGCGAAAAAGAAGAGGCCCAACTCCTTGCCGAGCTTGCGGTGGTCGCGGCGCTTGGCCTCCTCGATCTGAAACAGGTACTGCTCCAGTTCGGCCTTGCTGTTCCACGCCGTGCCGTAGATGCGCTGGAGTTGCTTGTTCTTCTCGTCGCCGCGCCAGTAGGCTCCGGCAATGCTCATCAGCTTGAAGCTGTCGGCGGGGATCTGGCCGGTATGCTCCAGGTGCGGGCCGCGACACAGATCCTCGAACGTATCGTGCTTGTACGTCGAGATCACCGTATCGCCGTGGTGGGTTTCGCCGTTCTCGTCGAGCCCCTTGGCCAGACCGTCAATCAGCTCCAACTTATACGGCTGACCAGCGAAGATCTCGCGGGCGGCGGCGGCGCTGACCTCGCGGTAGATAAAGGGGAACCTGCCGCCGATAATCTTCTTGATCCGCCCCTCGATGTTGCCCAGATCCTCGGGCGTGAGCGCACGGGGCAGATCAAAGTCGTAGTAGAAGCCATTCTCCACCGGCGGGCCAATCGCCACCTTGCCATCGGGGAAGATCTCCAGCACAGCCTCGGCCATGACGTGGGCCAGGGAGTGGCGCAGACGGTAGTAGGGGTCGCTATCGGGCGTTACGGGCATCGGGAACTCCTTGATTTTAGATTTTGGGTTTTAGATTTTTGATTGCGGCCAAATCTGCAATCAAAAATCTAAAATCAAAAATCTCCAATTACCTCGTCACAACGACGATCTGTCCGTCCTCGATCTGGATCGACTCGACATACTTACCCTGGCGCTCCAACTCGGCGTTGATTCGCTCGGCGAGGGGCGCGAGCAGGTCGGCGCTAGAGACCGCCAGACTGAGGGTTCCGTCGATCTGCGGGTTGAGCAGGGCGACTCGACCATCGACGGCGGCGAGGCCGCTGTGGGCCACCCCGCTGACCCCGAGGGCGCTCAGTTCGGCAACAACCTGGCCCTTGGACAGATGCACGGTGATGGCATCGATGGGCGCGTAGTCCTGCTGGTGGCTGCGCAGGAAGGCGTTGGCTCGCTCCTGATCGACGACGACCTGACCGGGGGGCAAAGCAGCGATGACGCCGGGCAGGGCGGCGGCGGCCTGGCTCACCGCACCGGCCGCCGCCGTCGGATCGAGGCGGGCGCTGATCTGTGCGCCGATCATGGCGCTCAGGGCGGGGCGGGCGAACCGCCCGTAGAGAGCGATGATCACCATCAGGGCCACGCCAAAGCCGGCGATCTGGTTGAGGCAGCCGTGCTTACGTCGAACCCGGCGGCGCGGCGTCCGAGGGAAGGTACGCTGGGACATAGCGAACGCTCCTGAGACAAGGTGTCAGGTGTCAGGTTTCAGCTTTACAGTGTGGCGATGAGGCGAGGATGCGACGAGGCGATGCTATCGCATCCTCGCCTCATCGCGTCTCCGCCAAACTGTAAAGCTGTTCTGAACCATGTCTGAACAACAAAAAGCCCCTCGTCCGCATGGGACGAAGGGTCGCTACCGGGCGCGCTTCCAGTCGCTGGCGCGCCCTCCCTGGAGGCGGTTGCCGGGCTACTCGTCCTCGTCATCATTAGTACAGTAGATATGCGGTGCTGGGCGGATCATAGCACGGGCGGCGCAATGGCGCAAGTCGGATGAGGGCCGTGGCAGGGCTGTTGCAAAGTCACCCTCCGGCCCTCACCCCCAGCCCCTCTCCCTCACGGGGAGAGGGGAGATTCCGCACCAGGATGCGTCCGACTCCCCCTCTCCCGCTCAGGGAGAGGGGGCTGGG
>Ga0194060_10003380_pt1 | contig 11286 bp, 9 predicted proteins | sample SepL225m_MetaG_FD_163427 | JGI IMG/M metagenome (GOLD analysis project Ga0194060, IMG submission 163427) | Anoxic zone freshwater microbial communities from boreal shield lake in IISD Experimental Lakes Area, Ontario, Canada - Sep2016-L222-5m | ecosystem: Environmental > Aquatic > Freshwater >... | reverse complement strand
AAAACCCATAACGCCGAGTGTAAAACACACAGAGGCTTGTGCAAAACCCATAACGCCGAGTGTAAAACACACAGAGGCTTGTGCAAAACCCATAACGCCGAGTGTAAAACACACAGAGGCTTGTGCAAAACCCATAACGCCGAGTGTAAAACCTGTAATGCCTCATGCTCTTTCTACAAAAGCTGTTTTATAATTAAAAAGATGCTATTTATGCCGGTCAAATGTGATTATGGAGTAACCGCACAAAATTTCCGTTTAACAAACAGGTCTTATGAATCATAATCAGGCTATAATTATAATTACAAATAAGATTAAGTTCAAAGAAGAAGGGATTTATATATTTTCGAATGGACTAACAGAATTTACTCATATCTGAGTGCTTCTATCGGGTCAAGACCAGAAGCTTTCACTGCCGGATATACTCCAAAAATCAGCCCGACCGCTGTTGTTACAAGCAGACCTGTAATAACCCAGAAGACGGGAACAATAACCGATGCCTTTAGCAAAAGCGCAACTATATTACCGCCAATTACCCCGGCGATAATACCAGCCAGACCGCCGACAAGACTTAAAACTATTGCCTCAACAAGAAATTGTAGCCTGATAGTTGTTTTTTGCGCTCCTACAGCTTTTCTTATACCAATCTCCCTTGTTCTTTCAGTTACGGACACCAGCATAATATTCATGATACCTATACCCGCCGCAATGAGGGATATGACTGCAATAACGAAAGCTCCGAGTTTAAAGTACCTGGTAATATTATTAAACTGCGAGATAAGCTGATCATTTGAGACAATTTCAAAATCATTTACCTTACCCGGAGCAATTTTGCGGATGGTTCTTAATGCCCCGATGACCTGATCCTGCGTAGCTTCATATAAATTTTTATTTTTTGCCTGAATATTAAGTTTCGCAGACTGATGACCATTTCCAAAATATTTCTGATAAACTGAAATTGGTATGATAACAAAATTATCCTGGCTCTGCCCAAAAACCGCTCCCTTCTCCTTAAAACTACCAATTACCTGAAGCTGAATATTATCAACAGTTATCTTCTGCCCGACAGGATTGACATATTTAAAGAGTTTCTTGATAATATCCATGCCAAGGATACAGACGTTCCTGGCATATTCAATATCCTGTCTGGAAAAACCGCGTCCGTCATCGATTATATAAGTAGAAGAAATAAACTCATCCAGATTAACTCCGGTTACATGAACATTTGGATTAGTGGCTTCGTTTTGGAACTTAACGGTTCTACTGCCATGTCCGAGCGAAATGCCAACGGAAACAGGCAGGGTAGTCATCGCTTTTAATCGTTCTCCCTGTGCAACGGTCAGGTCCTTTCTGTTATGATATTTCCTGTGGGCTTCATGTCCGCCGGTCATAATTGCCGGATATTTCTGAATAATAATATTATTCGTACCGATTTCGCCAAAAGCCCCTTCGATGGTTCCCTGTATGGCAGCAATGGAAGTCATAACGATAATAATTGAAAAAAGTCCTATGGCGATACCGAGCAAGGTAAGGATACTTCTGGTTTTGTTCGTCCTTAGCGAATTCATAGCCATCATAAAACTTTCATAAATCTGAACTATCTGATACTTTTCTTTGAAACTCATGTCAAACCCGTTAATATTATTTATTTTTCCCTTCGCACTTACCTATTCATACCTTAGTGCTTCGACAGGATTCATCTTAGAAGCTTTATAAGCCGGCAGGAATCCTGAAATAACCCCGACCATTGCGGAAATAAAGAAAGACCCGATAACAATTTCGACAGGCATTGAAGTCGGCATGAACCGGTTAATAATCAGACTGGCAGGGAATGAGAACAATACGCCGACAGCTCCCCCCATTATGCAGATAATAGCCGACTCAGCGAGGAACTGGAATAAAATTGAGGAAGTCTTTGCTCCAATTGCCTTGCGTATTCCAATTTCTTTTGTTCTTTCTTTTACCGACACGAACATGATATTCATAATTCCGATAGCGCCGACAAAAAGAGACAAAGCCGTAATAACAAGCCCGGCAACAGCAACGACACCGATGATACTGTCATACATTTTGGTCAGAGCTTCCTGTTGATTAATCGCAAAGTCATCGGTACTGCCAAAAGGGACTTTCCTGACAGCGCGCATAATATCGCGGATTTCCTCTTTGACATCTGGCATTTCCTGAACATCCTTAACCTTAATATTAATTCTAAAAGAATCACGCTTAGGTCCAAAAGTTTTTTTGAATACTTCGATTGGCATAATGACCTGTCCATCAAGACTAAACCCGCCCATAAAGCCGCTGCCCTGTTTTTCAAGCACACCGATTATCCTGAGAGTCTCGCCTTCAAGCTTAATTGTTTTATTTATCGGGTCTTCATTCGGAAAAAGGTTATCGACAATATCCTGCCCGACAACACAAACTGAATGACCGGAATTTACTTCAAATTCAGTCATGAACCTGCCCGCAACGGGGAAAACACCTGTTGTCTTAATATAATCAGCAGTAGTTCCGGTGATAATAGAAGTTGTAGCAGTCTTCTCTTTTCTTTTAACAAGGGAACCGAAAGTGCGAAGGTTCGGAACAACAGCATCGACATTCCTAAGTGCAGCTTTCAGTTTCTCGTACTGTTCCATAGTAATGTATTTCCTGTTGCGCTGTTCGTGCCAGTCTTCGCCACTAAACCAGGCATATTTATCCACATACAAAACATCAGAACCAATAGAGGCTATTGACTTTATAAATGCGTTACGAAGTCCCGTAATTGCCGTTGACATTGTAGTTACAGCGAAGATGCCGATAACAATACCGAGAGTAGTAAGAATAGAGCGCATCTTATTGGCACGGATTGCCCTCAGGGAAATAAATATTCCCTCTTTAATATCCAGTACAAAGGTGTTTATCATATAAGTATTGCGTTTATTAAATGCTTTGGACGGTTTGTTTTAATCAGAAATAAGGCAGGTAAAAATAAGAAGTTTCCCGGACTAAGAAAGAATGATTTAAGATTTATAAGCATAATATTAGAATATTTTAATAATTCAGAAGAAATGAAATAAAAGGGAAATAACTTCTGACTTAGTAAGATAATTGCCACGGATACATTTGTGTGGCAGGAATATTACGGAACCGGGAGTCATAAAAAGCTATTCATATCTGAGAGATTCCACAGGGTCAAGATTCGCGGCTTTGTATGCCGGATAAGTGCCGAAAGTAACTCCGACAGCCACACAGACAGCCACGCCGATAAGCGCAGATTTAAACGGAAATATCGCATCTGCATTTAGAAAGCTTCCTGCCAGATTACCAACACCCACTCCAAGCAGTATCCCTGTTATTCCGCCAATAAGACAAAGTGCAACTGATTCAAAAAGGAACTGAGCGAGAATATTTTTCTTCTGTGCCCCGACAGCTTTACGCACACCAATTTCGCGTGTTCTCTCAGTTACGGAAACCAGCATGATATTCATAATGCCAATTCCGGCGGCAAGCAGAGCAACGGCGGCGATAACCATTGCCCCAGTCTCTGCGCCCTGTTTTATACCGTTAATTGTCTGGAGAACTGTTTCATTTGAAAAAATTTCAAAGTCACTGTCCTGACCCGCGGGCACTTTCCTGATTGTTCTAAAGTAACCAATGGCAGATTCAATCGTTGCATCATAATCAGACTTGCCGCGTGCCATTACAGTTATGTTAATGCTGTTATTCGTCCTGCCATAAAAATTTTGATATGTCGTAACGGGCATAATAACGAAGTTATCGCGGCTTTCTCCGAACAGTTCGCCCTGTGATTCATAGACACCGATAACTTCAAGCAGGCTACCATCAACCTTCACCCTCTGTCCAACGGGATTAATAAACTTAAAAATCTTTTTCGCCACGTCAGCACCAAGCACACAAACCCGGCTGTAATGCTCAACATCGCCATTATTAACAGCGCGGCCGTTATCGACAAACCACTTATTGTTAGGTTGTGCATCAGGAGTGATACCGCATATTTGAACATCGGGGTTAGTTTCGACATTTAGGTATTTAATTACTTTCCCAAAGCTCCATTGTTCGGCACCTACGTATTGAGCAATCGTCAAGCGCTCTTTTAGTCTGTAATAATCGTCAAGAGTAATATCTTTTCTGTTCCGGTATTTATCCCTTGCGCCAGGTCCGCCTTCCTGCATCGCGGGGAACTTTTGAATCTGGAAAGTATTTTGTCCAAGCTGGGAAGTTCCTTCATCAATGCTCTTCTGAAGCATTGTTAATATCGTACTTATCGAAATAATTGAGAATATACCTGCAACTATACCGAGTATTGTCAGCGATGATCTCAATTTATTTGAGCGCAATGAGCTTAATGATATTTTAATAACCTCCGATGTTTTCATTATTCGTACCTCAGGGCTTCAACGGGGTCCATCTTTGCGGCCGTATATGCTGGTGCGAAACCCGACAGGATTCCGGTCAGAAATGAAATGCCAATTGCCAGTATTACAGCTTCATACTGAAAAGAAACAGGCAGGAACCGGTTAATTATTATGCTTAAAATAACAGCTCCAATCAGTCCCGCTATTCCGCCAGTCATACAAATTATTACAGCTTCCGTAATAAACTGTGCGAGTATAGTTCTTCTTCTTGCGCCGATTGCCTTTCTGATTCCGATTTCTTTTGTTCTCTCCTTAACAGAGACAAACATGATATTCATAATTCCAATAGCGCCGACAAAAAGCGAGAGACCGGTAATAAACAAACCAACCAGTTGGATAACTCCTACTGTCTGGTCATAAAGCTTAGTCATCCCGTCCTGACGATTGATTGAGAAGTCATTCTCTTCGCTATAAGATAATCCTCTTACCTTTCTCATTATACTTTCAGCTTCTTCCATGGTTTGTTGAATCATACTTGTATTAACGGCTCTGACAGTAATGGTAACGCTTCGGAAGTTTGAGTTTTGGAAATACTTAAATATATTGCCGACAGGCAGATATATTTGTTTATCCGGGTTAAAGTTGCCCATGATAAAGCTACCCTGTTCCGCAAGGACTCCAACCACTTTAAACTTTACGCCTTTTATTTTAATAAATTGGTCTAATGCACTTTCTCTAAGGAAAAGATTTTTTGCGACATCACTTCCCAGTACAACAACATTCCTTGCGCCTTTACTTTCTATTTCATTGAAAAACCGGCCTTCGCTGAATGTAAAGTTAGTAGTGGCAAGATATTCATTTGTTGTGCCCGTCATTAATGTACCTTCTGTTGTAAGCCCGCCATTTTTTGCTGTCTGAACCGTCCATACTGTCGGGGCGACTGCAAGCGGAAGCTTTGCCTGTGTTCTGTACCTCTCATACTCCTGAATCGTTATATTTTTACGATTTCTTGTCTTCCAAAACTGGTCATCGTTGAACCATTTGAATTTGTCTATATATAAATTATCCGCGCCGAGAGCACTAATGCCGTTTTGGAATGATGTATTAATTCCTTTTATCGCTACCGACATAAGAACTACGGAGACAATGCCTATAAAAATACCTGTGGCAGTAAGAACCGAGCGTATTTTGTTAGATTTTATGGCACGGAATGAAATTGCCAGACCTTCTCTTAATTCAAACAGGAAGTTTTTCATATTGATAAGCTCTAACTTGTTAGAATTTTTCTTCCATTGGGAATATATCTGTTTAATACGGGTCCATCATGCTCAATTAGTCCGTCTTTAATTTTTATAACCCTTGCAGCATGTTCCGCTATATACTCTTCATGCGTTACAAGAATAATAGTGTTGCCTTTCAAATAAATATCATTAAACAAAGTCATGATATCTTCGCCTGTTTTTGAATCTAAATTACCCGTGGGTTCATCTGCAAGGATGATAGACGGTTTTGTAACAAGCGCCCTTGCAATAGCAACTCTCTGCCTCTGACCGCCTGAAAGTTCATTCGGCTTATGATGGATTCTGTCGCCCAGCCCAACGCTTGCTAAAGCTTCGCGGGCACGGTCTTTTCTTTCTGACATATTAACTCCCGCATAGACAAGAGGCAGTTCCACATTATGAAGAGCATCCGAACGGGACAGAAGATTAAACGTCTGGAAAACAAAACCTATTTCTTTATTTCTGATTCTCGCCAGGTCATTATCTTTCATCCGGTTTACATTAATTCCATTAAAGTCATACTTACCGCTGGTCGGTGTATCAAGACAACCAAGCATATTCATAAGTGTTGATTTGCCTGACCCCGATGGTCCCATTATTGCGACATATTCATTCCTGTCAATTCTGAGAGAAACATCGCTTAATGCTCTGACTTCTTCGGCACCAACCTGATAAATCTTCGCAATATGTTCTATATTAATTATATTATTCATTTTTATCCGCCGTTACTTTACTATTTATTGCTTTCCTTGACGGTTTTCTTACCGTCCTTCTCTGACTTTACGTTCATCTTGTCGCTAAGTTCCCTTGAGACAGCTTTATACGGGCCGCTTACAACCTTTTCGTTCCCCTTTAAGCCACTGATAATTTCGATATAGTTATCATCGCTGATGCCCGTTTTTACTTCAGCCATCTTCGCCTTGTTATTCTCCACCAGGAAGACAACTTCTTTGGGTTTATTATCCTTTTTAACCGTAGTCTTTGCCTGAACCGCCACATCATCTGCATCATCTTTCTTCTCTTCTTCAGGAGTTACCGCACCTCTTACCGTCACACTCTGGATAGGTACGGAAATTACGTCCGCCTTTGTTTCAGTTAAGATATCTGAGTTGCACGACATACCGGGGCGGATAGTTTTGTCAGCGTCAACGATTCTGATCTTAATTTCAAAGTTAACCACTTCCTGCTGTGTGCCTGCGGAAGTCGTCTTTGCGCTGTTGCCTATCTGATAAACAATACCATTAAACTCTCTGTTCTGGAAAGCATCTATCTGTATTTTGGCAGTATCGCCGACTGATATCAGCACTACATCATTTTCATCAACCTCTACGTCAGCTTCCATTTTTGACAGATCGGCTACGGTCATAATGTCTGTACCCTGACTGAATCCGCTGCCTAACACCCTTTCGCCCAGTTCAACATTTAACTGACTGATAGTGCCGTTCATCGGGGAATAGATAGTTGTCTTATAAAGATTCTCATTTGCTTCCTTTAATGCCGCTGTCATCTGCTGAACCATCGCCTGTTGCGATTCAACATCGCTCTTTGCGGAAAGATAATTAGACTTTGCCTGTTCCATTTCTGAATCACTGGAAAGTTTTTTGGCATATAATCCCTGGACTCTGTCATATTCGGACTTAACCCTGTCGAATACGGCTTTGCTTCTGTTCATGCCGGATTTAACCTGATCAAGGTTTGCCACCGCCCTGTCGCGTGCAGCTACGTATGTATCAGGTTTAATCTTAATTAAAAGCTCTCCTTTTTTAACATTATCACCTTCCTTAACCGGAAGCTCTACAATTTCGCCGGTAACTTCCGGTGTAATAACAACTTTATACTCCGGATTAATTTTACCTGTGGCTGAGACCTTCTGTGTTATCGTTCTTTTCTGTACAGTCTCCAGTGTAACCTGAACTATCTGTTCCTTGTTACCGTTAAAGACGATTAATAAAACCAATACAACCAGTGCTAAACCGGCACCGCTGAATATATAGAGTTTTTTCCTCGATTTCTTTTTAATTTCATTTGCCATTACTCTGATCTCCCTGCTTTATTTTTTTATTCAAATTTCTCATAGTCCGGCACTCCGATATAATATTCCAACTGGGATTTCATCTTGTAAAACTGAAACTTTGTATTGATATAGTTCTGTAGTGCAAGCGTATAATTACTGCTTGCAAGCAAAAGATTTACAAATGTACCAGCACCAAGGTTGTACTTTTCCTGTTCAATCTGCCTGTTTTGCTGAGCCGACCGGACGCTCTTACCGCTCACTTCAAGCTGTTTCTGAGCCGCCTGGAAATCAAGACAAGTTTTCTTTATGTCCATCTTAATCTGACGCTCCATTTCCGTAAGAGTTACTTCCTGTGTAAGAACATTTACCTTAGCCATTTCAACATTGCGGTCAGTTGACCAGCCATTGAATATCGGCATACTGATATTTAAGCTTACACCATACTGCCTGTTGTCGTTAAGACCGCTAAGTGCATCAGATGAAGTAGAAAAAGAGTTCGATGCAGAAACCCTTGGCATATATGAGCTTTTTGCTATATCAACACCATTTTGCGCACTCTGAAGTCTGAATCCCGCGCTCTTATAATCAGATCTGTTTTGCATTGCCTGTCCGGCAAACCGGCTCATGTTACTTGCTTCCTGAAGTATCATTGTGCCTTCTATGATTTTTGAAGTATCATTTGCCGATGCGTCATCAAAATTTACATCTTCGAACACATCAAGACCAAGATAATTTAGCAACTGGCTCTTCTGTGTTTCAAAACTGTTTACTGTCTGAATAAGAGCCAGCTCTGAATTGCCGACATTCACCTGCTGAGCATAAACATCTGCCAGAGTTACCAGACCAAGCTCGTTTCTCTCTGAAATAACCTCCAGATTTTTCTTATTATATTCAAGGTCTTCTTCCCTGACTTTAACTAACTGCTTAGCATTAAGAACATCATAATAACCGGAAGTGGTATTGAAAACAATATCCTGCTTAACGCGTTTCAGGCTCTGTTTTGCCGATTCAAGATCATTCTTACTCTGGTCGACAGCCCTGTAATTTGAGAGACCATCAAACAACGTCCAGCTAAGACCATAGCCGAGACTAAAACTCCTGCTGTCGCGCGATGAAGGCATTGTGGACAATACACCGCTACTGCTGACATACTCACCGCCGACACCGCTTGAGCGGTTCCAGTTCCACCCGCCATTCACACTAAGCGACGGAAGTAGAGCGCCATAAGAGCTTTTTACTGAAGCTTTGTTGCTTTGTAATCCATAAGTTGTTTTCTGAAGGGTTGTATTTGTCTGTAATGCTATTTTAACTGCCTGGTCAAGAGTGATAGTTTTCTGTGCCAGGGCATTTACAGATAAAGTTAACAAAACAATCAGCGATAAATGAAAGCGCATTCTTAACTCCTTTGAAAAATATATCATAATTATAACCTCAACTATTGATTCGCGTCATGGAAAGTTTTGACGCGCTTATTTATTAAAAAGTTACACAAAATTAAAATTAATTTCAGAAAAAACATTTCTTCTCAGACAAAAGCCCATCCGGAAGAACCGAAACGTTAGAGAGACACAGCTAAGAGAAGGTTTAATTTAGAATAAAAGTTAAAGCAAAAACTCTTTTTTAATTGTATTCATAAGATAAGCATAAGCTTCATCATAATTATTGCCTATCTTCCCATCGAGAATAGCTTCCTCAATGGCGCTTTTAATTTCGCCTACCCGTTTACAGGGCGGGATATTAAAGATACTCATTATCTCCGTGCCCCTTACAGGCGACTGAAATGCCCTGAGCCTGTCCTTTTCCTCTACCTCACGCACCTTTGCCATTACTTTTTCGTAGTTCGAGAGATAGCGGCTTACCTTCTGATGATTTTTACTTGTAATATCAGCCCTGCACAATGCAATCAAATCTTCAAGATGCTCGCCTGCCGAAACAATTAACCTCCTGATAGCCGAATCGGTAACCTCTTCATCTACCAAAGCTATCGGGCGCAGATGAAGCCTCACGAGTTTCCTGACATACTCCAGATTACCAAGCGGAAGTTTCATCCTGTTAAATATCGCATCAAGCATTCGGGCACCCATATCTTCGTGCCCGTGGAAAGTCCAGCCCGTTCCCTCAACGAATCTCTTGGTCATAGGTTTGGCTATGTCGTGCGTTAATGCGGCAAACCTCAGCCAGACATTATCCGTAACCTCCGATATGTTGTCCACTACCATGCATGTATGAAGAAAAACATCCTTATGGTGGAAATCCTTCCTCTGCTCCACTCCCGCAAGGTTCGTTACTTCGGGAAAGATGATTTCCATAACGGACGTTTCATAAAGCAACTTTAAACCTACGGAAGGCTTCGGACTCAAAAGGATTTTCATAAACTCATCTGAAATCCGCTCCTGAGAAATGATACTCAGCCTCCCGCGCAACTCCCTTGCAGCTTTCTTTACCGATTCATCCACATGGAAATCAAGCTGGGCAGAAAATCTTATCGCCCTCATTATCCTGAGCGGATCATCGTTGAAGGTAATAAGCGGGTCAAGCGGAGTTTTAATAAGTCTGAGTTTAATATCATTAAAGCCGTTAAACATGTCAGACAACGTTCCAAAGCTTTCGCCATTAATAGAAACTGCAAGCGTGTTAATAGTAAAATCGCGCCTGCAGATATCATCCTCAAAAGTGCCGTCTTCAACTATGGGTTTGCGACTCTGGCGGTCATAAGACTCCCTGCGTGCTCCGACAAATTCCAAATCCAGTTCATCAGTCTTAAAATGAGCCGTACCGAAGTTCCTGAAGACAGAAATTCTTTTAATATTAAGTTCTTTAGCCAGCGCCGCCGCATAATCAGTTCCGCTTCCCACGACAAGGAAATCCGCTTCGCATCTCGCGCGTCCAAGTATTATATCGCGCACAAAGCCGCCAACTACATAAACCTTCAGGTTCAGCCTGTCGGCTGTGTCCCCTGCTATTTTAAAGATTCTGTATTGCAGAAGCTGCTCCTTAAAATTCATATCAGGAGAGCCTGTTTCATTAATTTTCAAGTAATTCACAAATAATTTTCTTTTATAATAACCTGCGGCTTATCCAGGTAAATGTTTAACGGATGAACGGGAAAGTTCGACCATCTAAATTAATAAGATTAGTTTGAAACTTACTTCAAAAAAGGTAATAATATCAAATAATTTTAGAAATTATTGGATAAATGCTCCCCATCGCTAATAAATTTGCCAGCTATTGCGCTGGACTACTGGACAAGTCTTCCAGAATAACAAACACTATGTCAGGGAATTTTGAACATTCTTTTATTAATCAGCGGGATGGCGGAGTAATTGTTATAAAGAGCAATAGTCTAAACTGGATTAAGTTTTGTTTCGGAAAGGATTATACCGGAGCTGAGAGAGTTGTAAGCATTGTAACTAAAAATATTTCAGATGATTGTAATTTCAGTTAAGATAAAAGCAAACAAAGTTTTTATAAAGTAGCAAAGGCTGATAATGTTATAATTTTATATTATTTTACAAATGGAGCAACGTGGTTTATAGTCCGACATCTGTAATTTGATGCAAAAATGCTATGCTGATGTTTATTCCTCAGGTTAACACATATACGATGAATAAGATACAATATTATTAACCTTACAGCA
>Ga0194060_10003379_pt1 | contig 11287 bp, 6 predicted proteins | sample SepL225m_MetaG_FD_163427 | JGI IMG/M metagenome (GOLD analysis project Ga0194060, IMG submission 163427) | Anoxic zone freshwater microbial communities from boreal shield lake in IISD Experimental Lakes Area, Ontario, Canada - Sep2016-L222-5m | ecosystem: Environmental > Aquatic > Freshwater >... | reverse complement strand
TCCGAGCCGCGGGCGCTGGCAGCCGAGGAACTGCCGGAAATCGTACAGGACTATCGCCGTGCCGCCGAGAACGCCATTGCCTCGGGCTTTGACGGGGTCGAAGTGCATGCCGCCAACGGTTACCTGCTGGACCAGTTCCTGAAAACCGGCAGCAACCACCGCACCGACGATTACGGCGGCAGCATCAAAAACCGCGCCCGACTGCTGCTCGAAGTGATGCGCGCCATTGTCGATGACGTCGGCGGCAGCCGCGTCGGCATTCGTCTCTCCCCCGTCACCCCGGCCAATGATGTGATCGACGAAGACCCGCAACAACTGTTCGACTACGTGATCCACCACCTCGCTGAGATGAACCTGGCCTACATCCATGTCATCGAAGGCGCCACCGGTGGAGTCCGTGAAATTCCTGACCGCCCGTTCGATTACGAGGCACTCAAGGAGGTCTACCGTCAGGGGGGAGGCTCGGGGGCCTGGATGGTGAACAACGGCTATACACTGGAACTGGCAACCCAGGCCCTGGAACAGGGTGCCGATCTGGTGGCATTCGGGCGCCCGTTCATCGCCAACCCGGATCTGCCTCAACGGCTGAGAAACGCCGCGGCACTCAACGCCCAGGACCGTAGCACCTGGTACGGTGGTGGTGCCAAGGGTTACACCGACTATCCAAAACTATAAATTTGATAGCTACCCACGCTTGTAGTACGGGGGCTAGAGCGCCGTAAGCCTACTGCTGGATTTTGCTGGCGGCATTCAGGAAGCGGGTCCGTTCTTCGGGTTTGTCAATGTACTGCGCAAGCGCTTGCACCAGGCCACTCCAAGTGGTTTGTCTCGCTGCTTCCTTACGCACCAGCGTTTTTGCCAAGGGGCCAATAGGCTGGCTCAAGGCCCGCTCCAGCGAGGTTTGTTGTTCAGCACTGAAGGCGTGCACCCTGAGGGAGACCGACGGGTTCGTGATGCTTGAGGCCACTGGACGACTGAAGGCTTGATGGAGTGGCTGGCTCAGTGCCTGATCCGCTACCTGACTCCATGGTCGGGAGTTGGAAGTCGAAGGGGCGTGACCCGACGAAGGTGCAAACGTGGTGGCACTGGGCAGTCGGGTGCTTTGGCTTTTGGGGTGAACAAATGCTTCTCGGGTGGCTGCATCCTGAATCGATACCGCCAATAAGTTGCGCAGTTCCTGGGCACTACCGGCACGCGGTACCGCCTTCTTCACCAGCACATGCGCCAGCGGTCCGATGGCCCGGGTTAGATCGGATTCGACCAGCGCAACATCCCCCGTTGCAATCGCATCCATGTGGGTGATGACTCGCGTCTGGTCGAAGTCCGGATCGCTGCGGGCAGACGCCAGTCGCACCGCCTTCGGGTCCACCAGGGCATAGATGTCGTGCGATCGTTTGTGCTTGTCCAGTCGGGCACCAAGAAATTCGAACATCGCCTGTGCACCATCACTGATCCTGGAGATGACCTCAAAGTAAGCACTGGATACTGTGATCTGGTTGGGAGCCGAAAAGTCCATGATGCGCTGGGCCACATTGATGCCATCGCCCACCACATTGACCCGGTTGTTGATGTCCATCAGCATGCGCACCGGCCCGATGTGCAGTCCCACCCGCAAGGAAAACTTCTGCCCGTACTTTTGCAGCATCAGGTCGCGCAGCAACAGCGACGAGCGCAGTGCTTCCTCGGGGTCCCCCAGAAAGCAGATCGCCGCGCCATCACCGGTATCGAGCAGAATACGCGAAGACTCCTCCACACCGCCGATGGCCTTGTTGATAAGCTCGTTGAACAGGGTCTTGATCGCCACCTGCTGGTCCACCGAGTGCGTGGAATAGGCCACCAGATCCAGGAACATGATGGTCCCCATCACGTTCTTGCGCAAAGCCTCTTGCGCATTGCAAGGTCGGGAAGTCGTACTCGGGGACTGCAAGTCAGCCGTATCGCTTGGAGTTACCCGGTAGGGCAGCACTTCGGTGCGGATGTTCTCGGAGTTTTTGAACGCCGCGCGGAGCTCGGCGACGTTCTGTGGACGCTTCTTCTCATTCGGCTGCAGTGCCCAGTCGATTGTTTGCAGCACTTGCTCGCCAAACACCGCACTGAGAGCCAAATCTACGGTCTTGGGCATCTGGTCATCCTGCACCCGGGATGCAGACTCCATCGGTTTGTTGCCGGTCGTGACCCAATACAGAACCGCTCCGAGCGAATACAAATCGGTCCAGGGGCCCTGGTTCCCCCTGCTGTGATACTGCTCAAACGGTGCAAACCCGGGACTCACAATGTTGGTCAAGTCCTGGTCGGTGGTGATGCGCCGCGCCGCACCAAAGTCCAGCAAGACAGGCTCGCCGTTGGCGCGAATGTAGATGTTGTCGGGCTTGATGTCACGGTGCAAAAAGTGGAGTGCATGGACCGCCTCCAGTCCATCGAGTAGCGGGTAAACCAGCTTGAGGAGCCCGCTCTGATCCAGTCCTTTCTGCTTCGCCAACCAGTGCTTCAGGGGCTCACCGGACTCGTACTCCATGACGATGTAGGCGGTGCCATTTTCCTTGAAGTAACGCAGCACCCGCACGATGTTGGGATGGCGGAACGATGCCAGGGCACGGGCTTCATCAATGAATCGCTCCAACCCCCAATCAAACTGACCCATGCCCTCGGCCGACCGCACGCGCACGGAGCGATCGGGCGCGCGCACCGCCAGGCTGGAGGGGAAATACTCTTTGATGGCCACCGGCAATTGCAGATTGACGTCCTGCGCCAAGTAGGTGATGCCGAAACCTCCCCCGCCGAGAACCCTGTCAATACGATACTCATAAACCGTGTGGCCGGGTTCCAGGGCAACCATATCCGTACTCATGGCAGGCTCAGCCCCCTTCCTCGATCATTTTCATCGCCTTGTCCAGGCTGCGGCGCATGCGGTTGAACGCGCCCCCCAGCACGGCCATTTCGTCCCCCCCGCCCTCGCGAAACTCGGGCACATCAAAGTCGCCGGTGCTAATCTGGTTGGCTGCCGTTGACATTCTGCGCACGGGCTGCACGATAAGCCAGCTCAGCATCAAGTTGAGCACCACAAAAACCACGGCAAATACACCGGCCAATGAGGCCAGAAACGTTTTGAGCGCGCGGTCGGCGTTCAAAATGGGAATATCCATCGGCACCGTGACGACCTGGGCGCCAATGATTTCGTTGTGCTTCCAGCCAAAGCCGTTCGCCTCTCCATAGACCTTGATCATGCTGGAGGGCGCGTTGAGCGGCACGCTGTGGCAGACCAGGCAGGCGGCATTGGAGATCTGTATCGGTTTGGCAATGAAAAGTTGGCGACCAGTGGCCCCCTGGCGCTCGGAAATCAGCTCCTTGGCCTCTTCGTTCTGCCGAAACTGGTTGATCAGGTCAGCCTCCCAATCGGTGGCGCGATCGCGCGGATTGGTGGGGTTGAGGGTGGCCTCCTTGTAGCCGTAGTCCGGGTACTTCTTGCGGATATGGCCCAGAGTTTCGGTGGCCGCATAGGCAGGCACCGTTTGGGGAAGAAATACCTCGGCCAGTTGCGGGTCCAAATGGGGTTTGATCTGTTCAACCGTGTAGGCACGCACGGCCAATGCCGTGTCCATTAACAGGCGGGCGTTGCGCACCACCTCGTCGCGGGCATTTTCCTGTAGCAACTGGCGGGAAATGGCGCCAGCAGCAGCAAAGCCGATGAGAAACACGGCCACCAACACCAAATTGAACTTGAACCGCAGTCCCATATCGCCCCCAAAAAAACGGCCAAATTGACCTGGGTCACATTGTGCCTTGCTCTCGGTGTGATTGGGAGATAAAAGGTCGGTCAGTCTTGCGCTGGGGTGACCAGCGCGTTGGCCTTCATGAGAATGCGAGTGAACAGGCGGTCGTATGCGGGGCCGGGGGATAACGCCCCAAGTGGTGGTCACGGTTCAGTTGGGCCGTAGTACCGGCCAACGCATGGCTTGCTCCTGGTGCGAGAAGCGAAAGCAGTTGGCGATTCCTGTTAGACATCTGATAAAGATCGAGCGCGCCAAAGGCAATAGCGAATCGCGTGCATCGGGTCACGCTCTAAGCAGGCGCCGGGTAAGGCCACCAACCCTAGGATTTTCCATAAATACGCAGGATCAACTCCGTGGTCTGACGAGCGGCATAGGCATCGATCAATGGGGGGCGACCGTCTCGAACGGCGCCTTCAAAATCGCGCAGAATGTCTTCATGGCGAGCCGTATCGGTCACCGCAGCGCTACTGGCGTTGTTGCCATTCGCCGGAGGCGCAGCGTCGGCAGGGTTGTCAATACCATCGATGGCCCAATAGCTGATTCGGTCATCCTGTGTGACGAAAGTACCCTTTTCACAATGAACCTCTAGTCGGGCAGGCAGACCAGGCCGCGCAGCGGTCGAGGCGATGATGGTGCCGATCATGCCGTTGGCGTATTTCAGCAGTGCTGCGCCGTGGTCTTCCACTTCGATCGGATGCGCGAAGGTTCCCAGCAGGCTGGTAACTTCGCTTGGCATGCCAAAGAACCACAGGTAGGTGTCTATGTTGTGGCAAGCCTGTTGCATGAAGGGTCCGCCGCCATCGATCTCCCATCCACCGCGGTAGGCGCCACTGTCGTAATAGGCTTGATCACGCCAAAATTTGCAGGCGAGGTCTGCTGCATAAATGCGTCCAAAAACGCCAGCGCTGAACAGTCTTTTGAGTGACAGGTTGTCAGGGTTGGTTCGCCGCTGGTAGGCAGTGGCAAGTGTGACGCCCGCTTGTTCGCAGGCGGCAACCATGGCATCCATGGTGGCGAGGTGAATATCCAGTGGCTTTTCCGTCAACACATGCTTACCCATGCGGGCAGCTTCCATCGCAGCCTGATGATGCAAACCATTGGGCGTGGTAATGATGACCGCATCAAATAGCGCAGTTATCTCCGCTAGACTGGCTTTGCATTCCAGTTGCGGCGCGGACTGGGGGCGACGCCCCGCACGAGAAACGCAGCCGACGATTTCGCTACCGGGCAATTTTTTGACCGCGGCAACATAGGTGTTGCTGATGTTTCCAGTGCCGATCAGAACGTATCTCATGATGAATTTCTCCCGATTTTCACATCCCCATCATAGTGTTCAGGTGCCTCGACCAAAGTGTGACGGGCGGTTTTCCAGCGCAGACGTCAAAATCGATCTTCGTCGAGTGATGTCCAAGAATGAGCGCCGAAGAAGCTGCACTGCACCACCACCCGGCACCGCTGCAAAAGAAAAACGTGCCGCAGGACGCGCTCACATCCCATGCAATACTTGGCCCCATGCGGCAGAATTTCCTGTCAGATTGCAAATACACCGCGCCACCCACCACATCAAAGAAAGGACACTGCATGGCCGCCTACCTCATTGTTGATACCTTGCTCGACAACCCCGCACTGTACGAAGAGTACAAAGTCAAAGCCAAACCCTTGGCGGAGCAGTTTGGAGGAGAGTACCTCGTGCGCGGAGGGGCCATGACGGTCAGAGAGACCGACCTCTGGAGTCCCACCCGCATTGTGGTGATCAGATTTGCGGATGCGGTCAAGGCCAACCAGTTTTATGACTCCGCTGAGTACCAGGCCATCTTGCCCATCAGCAAGCAGTCGGCGCGGCGCACCGGCTTTGTCGTCGAGGGTCTGTAATAGACAGGCTATGGGCCAACCCGCGTTCCTTGACTGTTTCACTTGCCACTTAGCGGGTATTCACGACCGATCGTTTTTGCGCTGCAATGGAGTCAGCGCCGCCTCTCGCCACCTCGCAACGTGAACCATAACGCCGCCCAGGTGCTTGACGACCTTAAGCTGCGGGTAAGATCATTTAGCACAATTCAGAGAATTGTGCTCGGTGAACCCCCTAACCATGGTTAGCTCATTTTGTTGAAAGATGAAGGTTGTATGTCGACACCTGTACCAGGCAATGCGCCACGAATAGATTCAGAAATACTGCTCAATAAGATACTTTTACAGCTTCACGATGGCGCCGACCTGCAACTTGCGGTGGGTCAAGCCTATCCTGACATCATGACCCTCATGGATGCTGAGCGGGTCACCATTTACCAGAAGGACAAAATGTCCGGCGACATGGTGTCGCGCTTCAAAGTGGCCGATGAATTGAAGGAAATTCGGGTCGCGTCGTCAACCACCTCACTGTCGGGCTACTGTGCGCTGACACGGCAGGTCATCAATGTCGCGGATGTATACGACGCGCAGGCACTGACCAAGATCCATCCCTCACTCGCGTTCCAGGACTCCTTCGATCGTGCGTCCGGCTTCCGTACCCGCGCCATGATGGTGCTACCCATTCTGTTCCACGATGCACTGCTGGGAGTTCTGCAAGTCATCAATCGCCGCAGTGGCGGCCCGTTTAGCCCTGGTGATGTGGCGGTCGCCAGTAAACTGGCGACTATCCTGGCGCAAAAGTTTCGCTATGAAATGCAGGCAACATCGGGGCCCTACGCCCATCTGGTCAACAACGGTCGCCTGAAGCAATCCGAACTCGACGACATCAAGCTGCGATCGAGCAAGACGCGGCAAACAGTGTCCCAGTTGCTAATGCGCGAAATGCGAATTGGCGCGTCCGAAATCGGCGCGTCGATGGAGCGCCACTACCAAATTCCCTACATGCCGTTTGATCCGGCTTTGGTGATTCCCAAAGAGTTAACCCAGGGAATCAAGGAGAGTTATCTGCGCGCCTGCGGCTGGCTACCCGTTGCGGGTGACCGAAAAGAGGTCACTATCCTGATCGACGACCCCTCGGACAATGCGAAGTTGCGCGAGATTCAGAGTTTGATCAACGCGCAGAAATACATCTTCAAACTGGGGCTACCCGAAGACATGTTGCGGTTTCTGGGGCAGGAAGTGGCCACCCCCAGCGATAGCGACAGTGCGGGCAATGCATCGGTTCCCACGCACACCGAGACCGCCATCGGCGAAGCCACGGAAGAAAGTGATGCCGTCGTAGTGCAACTCGTCAACCGACTGCTGTTGCAAGCCTATCAGGACCGCGCATCGGATATTCACATTGAGCCCACGGGGGGCACCTTGCCCACTGCTGTGCGCTTCAGAGTGGATGGCAGTTGTTTGTGGAAGGAGGATGTCCCAACGCAAATGCACCGCGCGGTTATTTCTCGCATCAAGATTTTGGCAAAGCTGGACATTTCTGAGCAGCGCAAACCCCAGGACGGCAAGTTGGTGGTGCGCTACAAGGGCAACCCGCTCGAGTTTCGGGTTGCAACCATTCCCACAGTCCATGGTGAGTCGATGGTGATGCGCCTGTTGACGTCCGGTGCCAAGCTCATGAAGATTGACGAAATGAACCTCGCGCCGCATTACCACGGCATGCTGCACAAGGTGCTTGCGCAACCGCATGGCGTGTTTTTGGTGGTGGGACCTACCGGTTCGGGCAAGACCACATCGCTGCATGCACTGCTGAACCATCTGAATACGACCGATCGCAAAATTTGGACGGCTGAAGACCCGGTAGAAATCACGCAAAAAGGACTACAGCAAGTACAGGTGCACCCCAAGATCGGCTTTACGTTTGCCGCCGCCATGCGGTCATTCTTGCGCTGCGACCCGGACATCATCATGGTGGGGGAAATGCGCGACCAGGAGACCGCAACAATTGGCATTGAAGCGTCCCTTACCGGGCATCTGGTATTTTCTACCCTGCACTCCAACTCCGCTCCTGAGACACTGACTCGACTGATGGATCTTGGGGTGGATAAATCAAGCTTTGCAGACGCGTTGCTGGGGGTGATGTCGCAGCGCCTCATGCGCAAGCTGTGCAGCAAATGCAAACAACCCGTGCAACTGACACCAGGTCTCAAAGACGATCTCAAGGCCCTGTATGGCGAGCGATTCGACGACGACTGTGGCGCTTATTTGGCGGCTCCTGGTACCCTTTTCAGGCATGGCAAATGCGACGCTTGCCAGAATACGGGCTTTTATGGCCGCGTACCAATACATGAGTTCTTGGTGGCATCACCCGATCTGAAGCGCCTTATTTCACAGGGTGCACGACTGGAACAGCTCATTGACGCTGCCTGTCAGGCAGGAATGCGTACGTTGATTCAGGATCAGGTCATCAAAGCTTTCCAGGGACATGTAGACGTCGATGAAGTTCGTGGAGTGAAATAACGTAACGCGCCGCGCCTATTTCCGACTCATCACTACCAGACTCCCGTTATCACCGGCTCCGAGCCTTTGCGCATGATAGTTTGCCAGCGGATCATTTGGATACTGAGTCACCAGCAACTTGAAAGCATCACCCGCCTCGGGTGACTCTGCCTCCATGAGCGCATAGGCCGAACGGTACTGTGCCACGCGCTCGCTTGCGTCTTCGTCCTCGGTGAGTGGCTCATAAACCGTGATCGGGATGGTTTTCCCCTTCAGCACCAGTCGGCCCGCCGGACGCCCACGGAAGTTTTGGATTTGACGCACCGTGGAATCACTGATGCTGATACGGGTTCCCAACTGGCCATTGATCGTCTCAAGCCGAGCCGCCGTGTTGATGGCGTCGCCCAGGGCCCGGTAGTCGAGCATCACCTTTCCGCCAAAATTTCCCACCATGACATCGCCCGTGTTCACACCGATTCGGGTCCGCCCAAAGGGAACGCCCCGCGCCTGCTGACTCTGACTAAAAGCATGGGCAAACTTATCCATCGCCAGCGCGCAGGCCACGGCGCGCGCTGCATGATCGGGTTGAACCACAGGCGCAGAGAACATCACGGCGACGGCGTCACCCACGATGCGATCCAGCGTACCATCATGTGCAAACGCAATTTCTATCATGCTGTTGAGATATTCATTCAGCAACGACGAAAGCATGGACGGTTCGTACTTCTCCATCATCGATGTAAAACCGGCCAGATCGGTCATCACGAACGAGCACTCCCGGTACTCACCACCCAGCACCAGAGTTTCGGGGTTTTCCTGCAGGTACCTCACCCGGTTGGGCGACACATAGCGTGAAAATGCGGTCTTGATCCAGCGCTGCTCCTGTTCGGTACGCAAATAGCGCGGAACTACCAGCGACAGAAAAAGCGCGACCAATCCCAATCCGGGATACAACGGGTCCAGTAAGAGTTGTTGGCTCGCAAACAACCAGAGCGACAGAACTAAAAGCCCACCCAAGCCAACTCCAACAAGCATCACAGACCATACGGGCCGAAAATAGGCCAACAGCAATGCCATCGCCAGACCGTAGGTCAGTATGAAACCGGTGACAAAAGCATCTTCCCACGCTGGGCGCAACAGGTATTCATTGGTCAGCAATTGTTCCATCAACTGCACATGACCCTCAACTCCAGGGAGCGCTTCACCCAAGGGGCTGCGCACGACGTCCCCCAACCCGGTCGAGGTGGCGCCAATAATGACAATGTGATCTCGAATACGTTTGGGCTCTACCCTGCCGGTCAATACGTCTATTGCCGACACATAGCGGTCGGATGACTTCGGGCGCATGTGCAACCACACGCGCCCATCGGGGGATGTAGGCAATAGTGCTGTGCTACCCATTGCGATTCCCTCAATTCCGGGTTGCAGCCCAAAACGGGCATCGTTGTGAGAAACCACATTGGTGGTCAGGCTGGCCGAACCCAGGTAAACCCTCAAAGCGTCCAGTGCGAGGCTGGGGTAGATCTCGTTTTCGTCACCAAGTACGCTGATCAGCGGCATGGATCGCAATATCCCGTCATGATCGGGCACCAAGGTGACAACGCCTGCACCCGTCGCCGCGGCTGCTAGCGGTGGAAGATAACCAACGCCGTCGGACCAACGCTCCACCCCAGCGCCGAGCTGCCCCCCTTGCACGGACATTTGCGACTTGCGTTCGGGCAATGGACTGCGCTGGTTGGAGTTGTACGCACTGATCCCCGCTACGACCCTGCTTCGCGAGAAACTGGCCGCCAACATGTCGTCGTGGGACGGAAACGTCTTTAGCAAGTCGTCAAGTTGGGCGTTATCAGGCCAGAACTGCTTCACAACATTGGGAGATGTCCGATCCGGTTCGGCCAATATCAAATCCAGCACCACTACCCGTGCACCGAGCGCCTTCAACTCGTCAAGGATCTGTGCCAGCACTGTGCGAGGCCAAGGCCATTGACCCACCTTTTCCAAGCTTTGATCATCAATGGCGACCACTCGGACAGGCACTTCCTCGGCATAGACCCCAGGATGAAGCTTTTGCAATGCGTCAAACGCAAAATCCCGGATGCGCATTCTGACAAGAGGGTCCTGATATTGCACCGCCAGAAAAAAGGCGACAACCGCCACCGGCAGCAGTGCGCGCAGTAGAAACTGGTAAATCCGTTTGCGGGTCCAGGGGCCGCCTAGGAGCCGAACTTTAGCCATTGGTCATATCGCATGTCGCATGACCCTGCGAACACAATGCAGTATGCAGGCTTGCCGTATCACTGAGATGCCACCGCGCTGCGCGTAAAAGTAAACGCATCGCTATATGGGCCGACATCTCCCGCACTGGTGATGCTAGCAACCCGCCAAAAATATCGACCCTCCGGCACGGCGAACAATACTGCACGGTTACTACCGGAGATCTTTGGCACCACCGCCACCAGATTCTTGAACTCGGCGTCCTGCGCCAGCTGAAAGCGGTAATCATGGGCTTGTGGCGCGGTGGACCATCGAAAAACCACTTTTTCATCATTGGAGCGGTGCTCGTTTTGCGGCAGATTGAGTTCGGGCGGCTCGGGACGGGTCTTCACGGTAAAGCCCTTGATGGCATTTCCCCCTTCCAGCCCCGCAGCATCGATGCCGCGCACCCGCAGCAGATAGTCGCCATCGGGCAAGTCGTCCCACTGCGCTTTGTTGTTGCTAGAAACTTCATCAACGATGATTGCGTCATTGCCCTGGACAACGGCAAGCATCTGTACGCGGTAGCGCAGCGCGCCTGCCAATTCGGTCCATTCAAAGCGTGCTGGCAATTTCTTGATCAGGTTCGAAGCCTCTCCCAGAACAGGTGCATTTAGCAGTCGTGTCGGCTGCCCCAGCGCCTTTCCCGGTTCAGCAACGATCCCAAAGCCTGCACCAATCATGGCCTGACTGCCTTGAGAATCGCCGGCAACCAGCCCTTCCACTACCTCGGTACGGGTAGCACCATTGCCCTCTTCAACCTGTATGCGGAACCCGGTGCCGCGAACTGCAAGATTGATCGCGGGCGTGCTAATTTCATAGCGCGCTACCACCCCCTTCTGTGGCGATACCTGGGAATCGGTGCCCCCTTGATGCACCTGAACCTTCGTGTCAGCCATGCCGGTCTTACCGTAGTT
>Ga0194060_10003377_pt1 | contig 11289 bp, 9 predicted proteins | sample SepL225m_MetaG_FD_163427 | JGI IMG/M metagenome (GOLD analysis project Ga0194060, IMG submission 163427) | Anoxic zone freshwater microbial communities from boreal shield lake in IISD Experimental Lakes Area, Ontario, Canada - Sep2016-L222-5m | ecosystem: Environmental > Aquatic > Freshwater >... | reverse complement strand
CTTTCTTGCCGCTGGCTGTATCTTCATAAAATATCAAGCCTACACCCGCTTCTGTATCTGATTGTCGAGTACCCCAACCCTTTGAACGTGCGTACTGAATAACGCCGTGGCGTTGGTTATTAACGTCCTGCTGATCGGTACTCACTCTGAGGTATGCGTATATAGCCATTTGATGGTCTCCAGTTGTTTGAGTTATCTATTTATAATGAACATTATACTTAGATAACTGTATATAATGCTGTGTGATTATATATAGATGAATACGGTATCTAATTTTAACTTTGGTGTCCCCCTTAATTTCGTGGATTTTTTACAATTTTTTCGTAACGTTTTTTTCCAATTTTTTGAGGTGATTTATGCAATTTTTAAAAATAAAACGGCAAAACAGGGTTGCAAAAGATGGAAAACCTCGTGCAAAAGCAATGGTTGTCCAAAAAGACCGTAAATATGGCAATGTTATCGAAGAACACCAGATTAAAACTCGTCAATCGGTATTAATCACGGGGGCGCATTCAAGCGGTAAAAGCTACTGGCTGGATAGGTTGTACAAGGATTACGCACGGATTTGGGCTACACGTTCAGAGCATAAACCTGTGTATTTGTCTGCGTTGTTGCCGTTGACCGCGTGGACAGACGGCAAACATTTTGAGCTGTGGTGGGCGTTACGCTTTAATCCAGATGAGGAACGGCACTGGTCAAAACTCAAAGCGCATGAACGTTTAGACGCTTTGCCGCTGTATTTGGAAGAAACCGAAGCATTGTTGTTTGTCGATGATGCGCATAACTTGAACGGTCGCAAGCTCAAATTAGTTCAGTCGTGCGTGAGGTCGGCGGGTATTTTCGTTATTGCTGCATCCGAAGAAGGGCGGTTATCTCCCAGTTTGAGGCAAGATGTTTTACACGTTGAACCGCAAATATTCAGGCTGGATTCTGAGGTTGCTTATGATGCTACGGCTATTTTGATGTGGCTTTTTATTCTGATTGCGGCTGGTTTGGGTGCTTATGAACTGGCGGCGGTGCTAGGTGGGTTAAAGATGTTATCGGGTGGTAGTCGTGCGACTAAACAACAATAAAGCTCTGGTATTAGTTGGCTTGTTGCTGTGTAGCACTGTTCACGCTGTAGAGTTTCAATCGCCAATAAAACTGGATGATGATCCTGCAATTCTGAAGCAAGCTGAACCTGATAAAAAACTGGTAGAACACAAGCCGCCTAACATCATGCCGTATCAAATTCCAACTTTTACGGGTGAACCTGTGGATTATCACAAGATAAAACCCGCTATTGATGCTAAGAAAAAGATTGATGGTGATGCAATCTTCCAGATTATCAACAAGTGCTATCCGCTTAAATCTGGCTTTGGCTTAGAAGTAAATTTACGCGGTGGTATAAATTACAAGCCGCCAACTAGCAGTAGTAGTTCAACGTCTACTACGGTCGTACAAACTTACGACTCACAAAGTTACTACGCGGGTATTGTTGCCAATATGCCGCTGTACTCTGACATTGAAATAGACAAAGATAGAAAAGTCGAATACCAGCGGCGTGAACAAACCGCCATGACGATTAAGGAAATGTTGACTGCTGTAGCGGCTAAACGACGCGCTGAACGCATGATGGGGCTTTATTTATCACTCGAAAAACGCGCACAGGCGCGAATAGACACGGGGGTCGCTCCAGTTGAAGAACAAATAGGCTATCTTGAAAAAGTGGCAACCACACAAGGCGAGCTGGACGCTGCGGAAGCGTCTATTGAAGGATCACGGCTTGCCCTGATTGGGCAGTGTCGCCCCGAAGTATTAGACGAAGTGAATAATTACATCCTTAGTGAGATTCAATAGTGAAATGGGTTAATCATATCGCTATCGGTGGGGCGGTAACTGCCGTTTGGAAACCTGAGTTAGTGCCGATTGCTGTACTGGGTGCGACTGCTCCTGATTGGATGGAATGGGCATTAAAAGCTGTGGGTATTCATGTAGGGCATAGAACATCAACGCATTATGTCGCGTACTGGGTGTTGGGTATCTTGTTCGGGGTGTTTGCGTGGGATTGGCATTACATCATCACCGCCTTTAGTGCTGGCGGCTTATCTCATGTGATGTGTGATGCCTGCACCATCAATGGCGTACCGATGGGCTGGTGGTCTGACCGTAAATTTCATCTATTCGGTGGGCGTTTGAGAACGGGACAAATGGGCGAATATTGGGTTGCGGGGGCAGTGGTGGTGTTGTGCTTTGGGCTTGCAATGGCAACACGAAGCTGGGGGCATGGTGGCTATGCGCCATTTTTCACTGACTGGGCAGATTGTTATAAACAAGGGCTATGCAGTGCGGCTGAGTGGAAAGCCAATAGGCTTAAGTGGTTTTAAAAACCGTCCATACTTTAGGTAAACTAAGTATACTAACTCTCTGTATTAATGTGCTAACAACAGAAGAATTTAATCGTGCAAACTCTCATTAATGGTCTAATTTCTGGTTCCTCTATTGCTTTGTTGGCATTGGCTTTTCAAATCGTTTATTTGCCTACACGAGTGTTCTTTATTGCGTTAGGCGGTCTGTACTCTATCGTGCCTTATATTGCCATAGCAGTTAAAGATACTGGCGGAATGAGTTTCGCTGTTATTGTTGCAATTGCGGGTGGGGCAATGTTGTCGGTGTTCTGTGAATGGGCTAATCATGGCAGACTTGCTCGGTGCAATGCTTCCGATGGGGTGCAGTTAATCTCTTCGTTGGGAATTTACATAGTTATAGTCCAAGTGATTGCGATGGTCTGGGACAACAATACTAAAACTCTGCGAATGGGGCGGGATTCAGTCACGACATTTGGTGACAATATCGTTGTCACTGGCGCACAGTGGGTCACTTTGCTTTCTGCTATTGTATTCATCGGTGGATTCGCTCTATTTCTACGTTATTCAAAATTGGGCTTACGGCTGCGGGCATTGGCGGACAATCCAATCCAATTCACTCTATTTGGTTACAACATTAACAGCCACCGTTTGCTTGCTTTCGCATTAGGCGGTCTGTTTGCTGCTATCAGTGCCTTAGTCACTGCCTATGATAACGGCTTCGACCCTTACGCAGGCTTACACGCGGTATTACTCGCTGTCGTAGCTGTTATCATAGGTGGTCAAGGCTCGTTCTGTGGTGCTGTACTAGGGGCTTTACTATTAGGCTTGATTAGAGCGGAAGTGACTTGGTATAGCTCGGCTCGCTGGCAAGATATGACCACCTTTGCGTTGCTGGCACTATTCCTTTTGCTTCGTCCTCAAGGCTTGCTAGGTAAAAAAACTCGTCTGGAGTCGGTCTCATGAATTATCTTTTGCACTTGTTGGTTTATTTTGATATTTACGCTATCTTGGCTTTGAGCCTCAATCTCGTGGTCGGCTATTGTGGTCTATTGACTTTGGCTCACGCAAGTTTCTACGCAATTGGTGGCTATGCTTGTGCCTTGCTGATGTTGACTGCCAACTGGGGATTCCTACCCGCGATGTTGACTGGGGCTTTTCTCTCAGCGGTGGCAAGTTTAACTATTTCCCTGTCTGCTTGGCGATTGAAAGGTGATTTCTTCGTGCTTGCCAGCTTGGCGGTGCAAACCCTGATATACAGTGCTATTTACAACTGGTCTAGTTCCAAATATCCGATTGATCCGATTGGCTCTTGGGCAAACCTCACTAACGGTTCGACTGGACTCACTGGTATTCCTAGTCCCAAGTTGTTTGGCTGGGAAATCAGCGGAAATTTTGACTATGCTATATTCGCTACTGGAATAGCGGGATTATGTGGTTTTATGTTATGGCGGCTAAAATCGTCTCCTTGGGGTCGGCTGCTACTTGCCATGCGAGATGATGAGCTAGCTGCAAGAGGACTTGGCAAGAACACTCGCCTAGCGAAAATTCAAGCCATCGCCATTGCTAGTGCTATCGCAGCCGTTGCAGGAGCCTTATATGCCAGCTATGTACGCTACCTAGACCCAGATTGTGCATTACTGGATGCAAGTATCTTGATGTTAAGTATGGTCATCGTTGGTGGTCTAGGTAATTTTCGTGGGCCATTAGTTGGTGCTGCGATATTGGTTGGCTTGCCAGAAATATTGCGTTTCTTTGACTTCCCAGATGCCCAAGCCGCCAATCTGCGTTTGTTGATCTATGGGCTATTATTGGTTTTGCTAATGCACTTTAGACCGCAAGGTATCGCGGGCAATTATCGGTTAAAATAGTTAATTTAAGTATCAACCATGCCTACTATCTCTGTTTTTCCTAAATCAGAAGAAGCACCTATACTCCTACACGCTCAAGGACTGTGCAAGGCATTTGGCGGGCAAGTCGTGTTAGATAAAATGGAACTTGAACTGCGTCAAGGTGAAGTAATACTGCTGCGTGGCGAGAATGGCTCAGGCAAAACTACCCTACTGAATATCCTCACTGGCAATCTGAAACCAGACGCAGGAGAAATCAATTATTTCTCTAACGGAAGCCCTCGATCTTATTGCTTTCCTCAACGTTGGTGGCAGGAGTTAAATCCTTTCGACCACTTCACACCAGAATTCGTTGCCCGCGAAGGCATAGGTCGTACTTGGCAGGATGTGCGTTTGTTCGGCTCACAATCTTTGCATAACAATCTCGCAATTGCTATGTCTAACCGTTTTGGAGACAATCCTTTCTTCGCTCTATTCTCGCCCCACTGCGTCATTGAACGTGAAGTTGAAATCAACCAAGCTGCCGATGCTATGCTTGCTCGCCTAGGGCTGGCAGGTCGAGAAGACTCCTCCGCCGACAAAATTTCCTTAGGTCAATCTAAGCGTGTTGCCATCGCCCGTGCTGTACTGTCGGGTGCAAAAATCTTGTTTCTTGACGAACCCTTGTCAGGGCTAGATCGGCAAGGAATTAATGACGTTTTGACTTTGCTTCAATCGCTGATTACGGAGCAAGGTGTTACTCTAGTTATCGTTGAACACTTGTTCAACCAGCTACATTTGCATGGGCTTGTTACATCAGACTGGTCTTTGGCGGAGGGGAAGTTAAAACGAAATGGGACAATTTCACAAAATGTTGTGCAACAAAAAATCACACAAGAAAAAAACCATCGTCTGCCTTGGATTTCCTTTTTCGCTGACGAAACCACCATACTTATTGACGAACCCCTCCACTGTGGTGCTTTTCTAACTCGTATTCGTCACCCTGAAGTATTTCAATCTAATTCCAAGTGTCTGTTAGACATTCGTAATGTTATTATAAACCGTGGTCTCCAAACAATTATCGGTTTGGATGACAAAGGTAATTTTTCCAGTTTTAGCCTAAGAATTTATGAAGACGAAATAGTTGTTCTTCAAGCCCCCAATGGCTGGGGTAAAACCACTTTAGCAGAGATAATAATAGGGCTTTTAAAGCCAGTATCAGGAAATGTATTTTTGGATGGGCAAAATATTTCTAATCTACCTCCGTGGAAACGCCGAAAAAATAAACTGGCTCTTGTGACGGCTGCAAAAAATGTAATAGAAGGACTTACTGTTATAGAGCAGCTAAATCTAGCATCCGTTTCCACTATTCCAGAATCGCTTTATTCCTTCTTCAACAAAAACATATCTGACCTAAGCGGAGGACAGAAACAATTGGTTGCTGTATTGAGTGCAACTGGTGAACCTTATCCAAAAGTGAGAATTTATGATGAACCATTTGCTATGCTAGACGCACAGTCTATTTGCGAAACAGCGAAATCTATGTTACTCAAAAAAGGAACTTCGATATTAATTTTAGTTCCAACACCACTAACAACAATTTAAGGTAGCGGCAAAATTTTAAATGATGACTTAAATTAATAATAAACCCATTAATTTATCATTATCATAACTAGCCACTACCAAATTCAATATAGAAGAACAAAAAATGAAAAAATTAAGCACGGTTATTATTGCACTAATTGCTTTTATTTTAGGTATTATTAGCACTGTAATTGTCGTAAATATACCTCAGGGATCGCAGTTTCTCTATATTCCAGAATTAGCTAAAATTGTTGAAAATACTAGCTCCTATCTTGCTGAGTTGATTCCACCAAAACAAACCTCTGATGAAAAAGTAAGAATAGCTATCAATGCTCCTCTTACTGGGCCAATTTCTGCATGGAGTGGGCAATTTCCCAATGGTTTTTTAATGGGCATAGAAGAGGCATCTCACGCTCATGGAATTGATCCAAAATTATTTGCTATAGATGTACAGGATAACGCTGGAAAGCCTCCTCAAGCTGTGTCAATATTTAATAAACAGCAAATTGATGGATTCGATACTTATATCAGTGTCGCAACGGGTCCCGCTAATGCTATAGCTCCGCAATTAGATTCTATGGGTATACCAAATTTTATTGCAGCTTTTGATCCTCTTATTACAAAAAACTTTCCTAATCGTTTGCGGGTTATGGCTAACAGTAAAGTTGAGGCTCCGTTGTTCATTGAATATGCCCATAAAATAAAAGCTAAAAAAGTTCATATTATTCAAATAAATATGGCATATGCTGAAGAGCAATTTAATTCTTTTATTAAGCCAGCACTCGAAAAGGATGGCGTTACTATTACTCGTGAACTTTTTGATATTGACCAACGTGACTTCAAAACCATTGCCCAGAAGGCTAAAGCCGAGAATGCGGATCTAATTTTTGTGTGTGGTTACTCCTTCCACATACAGCCTCTACTGGGTGCTCTGCGAACACTCGATTTAGTAAAAAGAGGGCAAGTTTTTTCCGTCATGGATTTTGTGGACTTAATTTATACTGGAACGCCCATCGCAGAGTTACGAGATGTGATATTTGTTTCTCCGCTATTTGATATTCCAGGAAAAGTAAGTAAAGCTGCCGAATGGCGCAAGCGGTACGAGGAGCGGTTTAAAATAAAGCCCACTTATGTTCCAGCCTACGCTTACGATAATGCTACTCTCATCGTTAATGCTTACGCTAACTCGAAAAAAGTAGATACTCAAACCTTAATAGCAGCAACTCCTTTTGAAGGTATCAATGGACAAATTCAGCTAGACCAAGATCGTGATATTATTGCCACCGTTACTCTTGCGGAAATCAATGCGGAAGGAAATATTGTCGAGTTTTTACAGTGATTTTAATAAATAAGTGGGTATTGTTCTATTTCCCTTATATCGGTTGAAAAATGAATGCGACCAATAAACCAAGTTCACAAAGAGATATTTTCGGCTATGGTATGGAGTTATCAGATGCTTTAGAACGCTATTCCTCATTCACAGCTTTAGAAAATAATGATAAAAAAAGAAACATTCTTGATAATTATGTTAAATGGATTAAGCAATGTCCTCATGCTGAACATCTTTGCTTTGCCGATATTACTTTTTTTAGTGCCGATCAGCTTACTGTTCGTGACGCATTAACAATTGTAATTACTCCAGAAAATGAAAGTGGAGATAACAAGAATAATAAACACTATATTAACGTCCTCAAAAATATTTATCTTGATGATCAGCAATATACAATGGCACCACATAAGGTATTTAGTCATGGGTTGCCATTTATTAAAGACTCCACTGATAGAGTTGACCACCCTGAAACTGAGGAAGAATTAGAGGCATTTTACAAAAAAAATAAAATGACCAATCAAATAGAAAACGGATATTTTTTAGGTGAAATTGTTTATGATCAGGATAAAGAGGAGGAACTTACTTGCAATCCGCAGAGCAATCAAAGCAGGAAACCTTTTTTTTGTGTTGAGGCACTAGACTCCACTTATGATAAGAGCGTTTTTACTAATGATTTTGCCAATAAGGTATCTGAAAAACCAATTTCAATCCATTGGCAGCGTTGGTTTGATGTATGGGAAGAACAAAACCGCTCTAGTGTTCAACTAAGTAGCCGAGGATTACCGATAAGGTGGCTTATCGCTATTCCTGTAGGTTTCCGAAGTTGTCATGACCCATCTGATTATTCCCTTGTTGCGTGTGTATTTCTTGCTTTTGATACTGCTCTTGATAAGGCAAAGGTCAATAATGCGTTTCGATACATTATGCTAAATCTACACGAAGCCAACGCCACTGCATGGGTGCATAGGAAAGGAGAATTAGCAGGTAGAAATGCTGCCATTTCACCCGCATATCATGAGCTATATAAGGTAATTGGAGCAATTGTTCCCAACTTAACAGTTAACTCAGCATCTCTCATCAGAGATTATTTTGAAAGTCTTTTAATCGAGCCAGAAAAAAATAATTATTTAAAAGAAGAAGTTTCTATGTATTCAATACTCATTGAACAACTAAAACGCGCAGCAAAAATTGAACAAGTAGTTTCACTTGCCAAGGGTGGTAAATTGTCTTCTCTTAGTGATAATGAAATTGATAAAAAAATCGATCAGTTTGCCAATTCTATTTCAGAATTGATAAAAATTGAAGATAAAGAACAGATGGAATTATTTTTTTTCAATACCCACACCAAGTTGTTTGGACTGGCTGCTATAAGTGCATTCAGGAATATGATTCAACACACATTTATAAATAATAAACGCCGCAATCCAACTGCACGCTGTTATCTTATTGATTGTAGTCAATGGACTTATTTGGTAATTGAAAATACTTATGAAGAAACAGATGATTATGGAGATCCAGTAATTAAACTGACAGGTACAATCGCCGCAATAAGAGGATATGTCCGTAGCTATAGAATAAATCCACGCCTAGTAAAATTAGAGAGACGTGGTTGTGAAAAGTTGGAGGGTTCTCGATATTATAAAGAAACTTGGCAAACCCTAATCCCTTTACCCGAGGTGACAGAGAATACAGGAGTAACTGTTTAATGAAGATTTTTATTATTGATGACACTCCAGCTAAGCATGAATGGCTTAATCTTGTTATCAAAAAATTAAACGAAATGGATAAAACTGTAGAATCTGGATTTGGTTTAGATGCTACGAGTAGTACTGAGAAAGTTCAGAATTCTGAAAGTTTGTATCAAGCATTACTAGCCCAAGATTCAATTTACTTGGTAGATTTAGATTTAAATGAATCGGTTACAGTAAGGGAAGATTTTGAAAACCGTTTAAAAAAATGCGGGGAAAATTGGGCTATAGAGACAGTGAAAAGGTTTGATAACCTAAAATATAATAGTGAGTACTCACCTCTCTTGGGTTTATGCCGTAAGTATTCTTATGCAATAAGATTTCTCCTTGCTGCGAAAGAACTTAAACGACCTGTAATGCTTATTTCTGGTCTTGGTTCGGCAGATGATATTCAGACTATTATTGACTGCAATTTAGCTTCAGGGAATATCCCGCGTGTTCCTAGTGCTTCTCCAAAAGATTCCCAACCTAATGACCAATTTATTTCATCTAGTGTCAAAAAGATATTGACCTTAATTGGTGACCCTTTATCAAAGTTAATGACGCTGACAAAATTGTGGTTTTCACTTAATATAGAACATGGCTGGAAGTCATGTGAAGAACATGGACTGCCCCATAATGTTAATTGGGGGAAATTTGGATTGGATGAACACGAAGCTTGCGTAAGAAAAGTATTCCCTTGGCTTCCTAATAATTGTGGTTGGTGGAAAAATGACACTGTGGCGACTTCATTTCATAATTGTCTAAAAGATACCATTGGTTTTCATGCTCAATGGATGGGAGATTGTTCGGGAAGACCACTACCTCTTGGAGGTGCTTATCTTATTTTTCTCTATGCTCTTGCTCATCAATTTCCAAATCAGTTAGAGAAGTTTGTAGTTAAGGATTGGGGGGTATTCGTTCTGCCTGATAATTATGCCAAGCCTATATCGTTTCTTCCCCCTCAAGAAAAATCTGATGCAGAACGAAGCGTTCGCGCACTTTATGATTTTTTTTCAGCCATCCTTCCTATGCAGCTGGATTCAAAAACTTTAGGCATTATGTCGATTATTCCACCAAATAATACTTCATCTTTTCAACTGAAACTCGACTGGAATAAAGCACAACAAGATGAATGCACTGCAACTATGCGTTCTTTAGTAGAGGATGGATTTTCAAATTCAAAGCTTGAATTACCTAAAGGTAAGACAATTGGTTGTTTTCTCCGCTTTCTTATCAGTAGTCAAGTCCTTAAATCAGGGATAGGCATCAATGGATTAATGATATTAGATAACAAAGGTTTACTTACGGTTGGAAAATGAATATTTCTTCAGAAAAACTGAGCGTATTAATTGTTTGCTCCGATGAAAGATCATCTTACTTAGCAGAGTTATTGGACAATGATTTTATAATCTTTCTATGTGAGCTTTCATCAACCACGCAAAAATGGGCGTACTTTAAATATTGCGATCATGATTGGATGCCATTTACCCAATCAGATAGTATGCCAAAGCAGATTGATTTATTACTGTTTCACGCAGGACAGGGTGATCCTGCGGGAATTCCTAACGATATTTCATTCAGAAAAAAATTCGTATTTTCAAGCCCTGGTATAAACAAGGCAGATCAGAAAGGACATGAAGATGCTATTCCCATCCAGCAAGCTTTTTCCTCTAAGTATTGCCCAATTAAAAAGAACCACTTACCCGCTCTTATTAATTTCATTCAAGGTAACCAAATTTCCCCTCCAATATTTAGTAGTAGCTATGAAGAAACAGCATTAGAAATTTTATCTCAACATCCTGCTAAGAAAGATAATTTAATCGGTCAAACCGTTATACCCTATTACATCATTCTCGCTCAATCTGAAGTCACTGCCTGTGCGTTAGACACTGGGCTGGAGTTACTCGGTGAACCTAAGCTAAGTCCTTCCGATTCTAGGCGTATTATCTGGAATCCTGAATCTTATGCTGTCGGTGGGGAAAGCGGAATATTAGCTTATGAGTATTTGGTGAAATCCATCGAATGTGCAGCTAATGGGAATGAAGGAACAATTCCATTAAATAAGATTGTGATATTGGTCGATGCAATAAGACCTTCAGAACTCAGTGCCATTGCTGAAGGAGTAACTTGGGACAATTTAATTGCCATGCTGATACTAACATTTCCTGAGATACATTGGGTTTTTGGGGTGGTGTCGGGAAATCTGGAAAATGCACAAGATAATGTTAAGTTTTTAGCTTCTGAACATTCCATGCCAAGTTTACTTTCCTGTCCAAGGAGAGACCCTCTATTTGATTCGTTAGGATTGCGACAATGGGTGAAGTTTTGCACCGTTAAGCATTACAAGGATAGTTGTCCAGAGTTTGAGCTTCCGAAACGAATGTACAAAGTAGCGGCAATTGATGATGAAAAGTATTTTGCCTATTTTTATGGCTATACGGCATTCCGTTATGGGTATCAGTCTGATGTTG
>Ga0194060_10003376_pt1 | contig 11290 bp, 9 predicted proteins | sample SepL225m_MetaG_FD_163427 | JGI IMG/M metagenome (GOLD analysis project Ga0194060, IMG submission 163427) | Anoxic zone freshwater microbial communities from boreal shield lake in IISD Experimental Lakes Area, Ontario, Canada - Sep2016-L222-5m | ecosystem: Environmental > Aquatic > Freshwater >... | reverse complement strand
GTCGAGTATGTCGTTGATCAGCCGGATCAGGCGCTCGCAATTGTTCTTGGCGATGTCGATGAAGCCGCGCGCCTTGTCGGGAAGCGCCCCGGCAATGCCCCCGGCCAGCACGCCGAGCGAGCCGCGGATCGAGGTGAGCGGCGTGCGCAGTTCGTGGCTCACCGTCGAAACGAATTCGCTTTTCATGCGGTCCAGGCGCTTGAGTTCGGTAATGTCGGTGGCGAGTGCGTAAAAACCCTCCAACCCGCCCCGTTCATCGTGGCGCGGAACATAGACCACGGACAGATCGACCTGCCCCCGTGCCGTCATGTGAGTGCGCTCGAAATGCACTTCCTCCCCCGCTAGCGCGCGCAGGACGAACGGGCTGATCTGCCGGTACGTTTCCGCGTCGAAGACTTCACTCAGCGTTCGCCCTATGGCGGCCTCGGGCCTCAGTCCGAGCATCTTCGCCATGGTCTGGTTGCAAAAACGAATGTGCTCGCCCGAATCCTGATAGGCGATCACCGCCGGCACCGCGTTGGTGAGCAGCCGCATTTGCCTCTCGTTGGCCCGCAGCGCCTGCTCCGCATCCTTAAGCTCTGAGATGTCCTGTGCCACGCCGGCGATTCGCGTGACGCGTCCGGCTGCATCATGCTCAGTCCGTCCACGGGCCAGCACCCATGCAGTGCGCCCGTCAGTGCGGATGATGCGAAATTCGTCGCGGTAGACCGACCCGGTTCGTGCCGCCTCGGTCAGCGTACGGATGAAATGAACCAGATCCTCTGGATGGACGAGATCCTGGAGGCCCGGATAGCCGCCGGCGGGCGAGGGCCCGGCCAGATGCGCCGGGCTGTCGTGCCAGGTAAAGGCGTCGCCGGCGACATCCCAATTCCACCCGGCCATGCCCGCGGTCTCAAGCGCCAGCCGCAGTTGCTGGTCATGTTCCCTGAGCGCCAGGTCTATACGCTTGCGATCGCTTATGTCCTGGTTGATCCCGGCCATGCGCAGCGGGCGGCCCTCCGGATCACGCCGCACGACATTGCCGCGGCTGAGAATCCAGATCCAGTCGCCGTTCACCTGCCTGACCCGATGCTCCTCCCTATAGTCCGGCGTCGCACCATTCAACGCGCCCTGAATCACCTTCTGCACTTGCTTCAGGTCATCCGGGTGCACCAGTGCGAGCAATTCCGCCGGCGTGGTGGTAGTCGCCTGCGCCTGCGCACCGAGCATCCGCGTCCAGCCGGCGCTGAGATAGATCTCCTCCCGCCCGATGTTCCAATCCCACACGGCGCTGTTGGATGCCTCCAGCGCGAGCGCGAGCCTTTCCTCGGCGCCGCGAAGCTGGCCCTCGACACGCCGCCGGTCCCGCTCATAGCGGTTGATCACCCAGATCGCCCAGACGAGCAGCGCGACCGCCAGCACCCCACCCCACAGCGTGATCCAGGAGGCGAATTTGGCGTTCGTCCCGGCGCGTTCCTCCTGCGCCTGGATCATCTCCCGCTCACGCTCGCCGATGACTTCGCTAACGCTGGCGATTCCCCTGCCCGACTCCACGCCGCGCTCGTTGAACAGGAGCTCGACGGCGGCGCGCCCGGAACCGCGCAGCCGTATCGCCTCGGCGAGGACCTCGAAACGGGCAGACAGGGTGCGCTCCAGTTCGGCGAGCCGCTGCTTCTGATCGGGGGCCTTCAGGCGCCCGCCCAGATGCTCGATCGCCCCGCGAACACGGTAAGTCATCGCCCGGAATTCGTCTCGATCGGCAGGGTCGCCGGTGAGCTGATACCGGAGCTGAACCACCTCCGCGCGTTCGGCATCCAGGCGTATCGTCTCGAGATGCCCCTGGACATCGACCATTCGCTTTACTTCCTGGTCCGCGTCGTAGAATTCCTGGATGCTTCCGTAGCCAACCAGGCCCAGGATCACGAGCATCGCCAAGCCGATGCCGACTGCCGCGTTGACCTTGACTCTGAAAGAGACAGACACGATTCAAAATCTCCCGAAATCCGCGGCCACGCGCATCCATGGGCGCGGGTACTGCATCTCACGATCCGAATCTACGATAAGGACCATGGGTCCTGCGTCTTGCCGTCATCATCTTCGTATCCGGCGATGCCAAGTACGGCTGCCACGGCTTTGGACAGCACTTCGATCCGGAACGGTTTCGTAATGTAGCCGTCGGCGCCGCTGGCAAGCCCTTTGAGCACGGCATCCCGCGTCGCCTGCGCGGTGAGCATGACCACGGGGATGGCTTTGAGGGCCGGGTGCTGGCGCATCTTGAGCAGCACTTCGAGTTGCGACGGCGAAAGGGATGTCCCTGATTCGTGAAGCTCCTTGTTCCCCTTGGCCGTCAGCGCAAACACATCTTTTTCAAGGACGATTCGCTGCTGTTTTTCTGGCATGGCGCGACCCCGGATGAAGCATTCTGCTCGCGAGTCGTGCGGTCTCTGAGAATCGCTGAACCCGGCGAAGACGGATCCCTAGAAATTCACATTCGCTAGGCCTTTGAGTCCGAGCATTTGCCGCGCTTCGCCAGGAGTCGCAATTTCGAGCGACAGGTTTTCCAGAATGGCCCTTATCTTGCTCACCTGTTCGGCATTGGAACTGGCAAGCTTGCCCTTGCCCAGATAGAGGCTGTCCTCCAGGCCGACCCGCACGTTGCCGCCCAGGATGGCGCCCATGGTCACCAGACTCATCTGGTGACGGCCGGCGCCGAGGATGGACCAGACATAATCCTTGCCGAACAGCCGGTCCGCCGTGCGGCGCATGAACATGAGGTTGTCCGGGTCGACGCCGATGCCGCCCAGGATGCCGAATATGGTCTGGACGAACAGCGGTGGTTTGACCAGCCCGCGTTCGAGGAAATGCGCCAGGTTGTACAGATGGCCGACGTCATAGCACTCGAACTCGAAACGCGTCCCATGCTCGCCCATCTGGCGCAGGATCGCGGCGACATCGCGAAAGGTATTGCGGAATATGAAATCGTCGGTGCCCTCCAGGTAGGGCTTCTCCCAGTCGAATTTCCATTCCTTATACCGATCGGCGAGCGGAAAAATGCCGAAGTTCATCGATCCCATGTTGAGAGAACACATCTCCGGCTTCAGATCCATCGCCGCGGCCAGGCGCTGATCCACCGTCATGCCCAGGCCGCCGCCGGTGGTGATATTCACCACTGCGTCGCAGCGCTCCTTGATCCGAGGAACAAACAGGCGGTAGGTCTTCGGATCGCCGGCAGGCGCGCCATTCTGCGGATTGCGCGCGTGCAAATGCAAAATCGCCGCGCCCGCTTTGGCCGCATCGACTGCCTGCTCCGCGATCTGGTCGGGTGTCCAGGGCAGGTGCGGCGACATTGTGGGCGTGTGAATCGAGCCCGTGATTGCACAGCTGATGATGACTTTGCTCATGGTCGTACTCTCCCAGAATTTGTGGTCTATTCGGGTGTCGCGGTTGCGGCTCCGCACCTACCCCCAGATGGCACGCCCCGCCTCGACGCACAAGCGCAGCTTGGCCAGTTCGTCGGCTTCGGCCACCGGGTTGCCGGCAACCGTGCTCGCGAAACCGCACTGGGGGCTGATCGCAAGCCGGTCAGGATCGACAAATTGCCCGGCCTCCGCGGCGCGGCGTCTGAGTTCGTCGATCGATTCCAGTTCAGGAACCTTGGAACTCACCAGGCCCAGCACCACGCCCTTGCTCCCGGGCAGGAACCGCAGCGGCGCAAAGTCACCGGCGCGCGGGGTGTCGTACTCCAGCAGAAAATGGTTGACGCGGGCACCGTTGAACAGCTTGTCGGCGACGGAATCGTAGCCGCCCTCGGAAAGGTACTTGCCCTTGAAGTTGCCGCGGCACATGTGCACACCCACCACCATGTTCGCCGGGAGATTGCGCACCGCCTCGTTGATGGCCTCGACGTAGAGGTCGACCAGCACCTCCGGATCGGCGCCGAGGGATTTCGCCTTGTCGCGCGAAGCTGGATCACACAGGTTGGCGAGCGCGACTTCGTCGAGCTGCACGTATTGACATCCAGCCGCTGCGAGTTCGGCGATCTCCTGCTGGTACACACGTCCCAGATCGACGAAAAATTCCTTCGCGTCCTGGTAGATCCCCGGATCGCTCCAGTTGCCGACTCTCCAGTAATGCATGGTCGAAGGAGCCGGCATGGTGATCTTGGGCACGCACCGCGTGAGAGGCTGCACAAAGCCGAACTCATCCAGCCCGCTGGATGCGCGGCGCTTGAGCCTGGAGACCACGTGCGGCGCGGTAAACGCACTCTCGTGGCCGTGGTCGTCGTGAAACTTGAACTGCGCCTCCTTGATCACAAACCCTTCTATGAGCGAAACGAAGCGGCCCCAGTACGAAGCGCGGCGAAACTCGCCGTCTGTCACCACCTGCAGCCCGGCGCTCTCCTGAAGCCTGATCACGTCCCGGATCGCCTCGTTCTGAATCCTGTCGAATTCAGCGTCGCCGATCTTGCCCGCCGCGTGTTGCCTGAACGCCTCGCGCAGCTTCGCCGGCCGCAGCAGGCTGCCGATGTGGTCGGCGCGAAAGGGCGGACGGCCGTTGGGTACGAGTTTCATCTGGGATCTATCCTCCGTTGGCAGACTCGCCCATGTTACCTTCCCGGCGATTGCCCATCAACGAGCAAGCCGATAGACTTCGCCGTTCACACCAAGTCGCTTGCACCGGGCCGACTGTACCGGGCCCCCCGCACCCAGAAAAAGAACGCATGACGACCGCCGATATCCGATTCGCCGAACTGCGCCGCCACACCGCACCATCGCTGCTCTCGGAGCGCGCGCACAGCACACCCGATGCCGTCGCCTACCGGGCCAAGCACCTGGGCATTTACCGCGAGCGCAGCTGGAGCGAATACGCCGCCCTGGTGGCCCGCTGCGCGGCGGGCCTGCGGCAGCTGGGCCTGGCCCGCGGCGAGCGGCTGGCCCTCATGGGCGACGCGTGCGAAGAGTGGATGATACTGGACCTCGCGGCGCAGGCCGCCGGCGCGATCACCTACGGCATCTACCCCACTGCCTCCACCGCAGAAGTCCAATACCAGCTAACCGATGGCGGTGCCACCCTGTTCGTCGCTGAATCCCAGGAATACGTGGACAAGCTCCTGTCACTCCCTGAGCGCGTAGACGGGCTCAAGTGGATAGTGGTGATCGATCCCTCGGCGATGTTCGCCTACGATCACCCCAAGCTCAAGACCTATGAGCAGGTGCTGGAACTGGGGCGCGGTCAGGATACGCTGGCGCATCTGGATGCACTCGCCGCGGCGCTCGACCCGGGCGATCCCGCATTCATCGTCTATACGTCGGGGACGACGGGCGACCCCAAGGGCGCACTGGTCTCCCACGGGCGACACCTGGCGGCGACGGCGAATATCGTCACGCACTACCCGACGCTGGCGCAGCACACCCATCGGACGGTGGTCTACCTGCCGCTGTGCCATGTGCTCGGGCGCGACGTCGCGGTCACGCTGCCGCTGATCTCGCTGCTGGTGCCTCACTTCGGCGAGGATCTGGAAGATTTGCCCAACACCCTATTCGAGGTTGCGCCAACGGTGCTGTTCGCCGTGCCCCGCTATCTGCAGAAATTCGCCTCGCAAGTGCTGGTGGGCATCGCCAACACGTCCGGACTCAAGCGCACGATCTACGAAGCGGCGGTGAAATACGGCCGCGGCTACGCGCGCGGGCGCTGGGAGAACGCCAATACATGGGTCGGAACGCTGATCTACCGGCTGCTGCATGCGCTCGCCCTGGGCCCGGTGCTCAACAAGCTCGGGTTCGACCGGCTGCAGTTACTGGTTTCCGGCGGAGCGCCGCTGCCGCCGGACACCATGGCCTTGTGGCAGATCTGGGGCGTCAACGTCGTGGAAATGTATGGGCAGACCGAGACCGCCGGCGGCATTATCAGCGGCCAGCGCGGCCCCTACCCGCGTCCCGGCGACGTCGGCACCGTGCCGCACGGATGGGAAGTCCGGCTGAGCCCGGAGGGCGAAATCCTGGTCCGGAGCCCGGACCTTTTCGAGGGCTACTGGAACAATGCGCAAGCCACCGCCGGAGTGCTCGACGCTGAAGGATGGCTGCACACCGGCGACGTGGGCCAGTGGCGCGACCACGACGGCCCGCCCGTCGCTCCTTCGGCCACTTCGGATCCGGAGTCTCACCCGCGGCTGCGCATCATCGATCGCGCGCGGGACTTCATCGTCACCTCGGGCGGCAAGACCCTGAGCCCCTCCTTTATAGAAAACATCCTCCGCGCCAGCCCGTATGTCGGCGAAGCCGTGGTGTTCGGCCACGCCCGCAAGTACATCACCGCGTTAATCGAGATCGACTACGAAACGGTCGCCGACTGGGCGCGCGCCCGGGGCATCGCCTACACGGGTTTCACCAGCCTGACGCAACACGCAGAGATCGAGCAACTGCTCCGCGGCGAAATCGACCGTGCGAACGAGCAGCTCGCACGAGTGGAGCAGGTGAAAACATTCCGGATCCTGCCCAAGGCGCTCGACCCGGAGGAGGAAGGCGAACCCGTCACCCCGACCCGCAAGGTCAAGCGCACGCTCATGTACACGCGCTTCCAGGCGCTGGTCGAATCGATGTACGACGACCGCGAGGAACGGCTCGTGGCGCAAGGTGCGGGTGACGTACTGCAGCAAATTCCGGCGATCGCTGCGCACGGGCACGAGCAACGCGCGGGCCGGACGTAGGCAGCCCCTGCAGACGGGCCGGCGAAGAGCATCGGATTCGCCGGATCCGGAGGATCAAGACGCAGCAAGCTGCTTGGCGCCGGCCGGACCGGTTTAGAATGCGGCACGCATTACAATTCGGAGGAGAAACGAAATGAAAGTATTCGCGCGTTGGACCCTGCTCGCCGCGTGCGCATCGGCCGCACCGGCTCTTGCGCAGGACGCATACGTCATCGGAGTCAGCGCGGCCATGACCGGGCCCGCCGCCAGCACCTACGCGCCGGTGGTCGAAGCGATGAAGGCCTATCTGGATCATGTGAACAGCAAGGGCGGAATCAACGGCAAGCCGGTGCGCGTGGTCGTGCAGGACAATCAGGCCGAGCCCTCCAAGGCGGCGGCCGATGCGAAAAAGCTGCTTTCCCAGGACAAGGTCCTGATGCTGGTCAACACCAGCCTGTCTTCGACTTACGCTCCGATGGTGGCCGAGGCAAAACGTGCCAACGTGCCCTTGTATTACGCCGGCGCAGTGTGCCCTAAGGAGACCTATCCGCCGGCCGACCCGCTGCAGTTCTGCTCCACCGCGTTCGGCGCAAACCTGGACAGTCAGGCGGCGCTCGGCTACATCAAGAATGCGGCGAAGGAGCCGGTGCGCCTGGGCCTGGCCGCCATGGCGATCCCCATCGCGCGTGCCGAAATCGAGTACGCCGAAGGTCTGTCCAAGACGCTGGGCATGACTCCGGCCGGCAAGGAGATCACTCCGCCGCCCGCGCCGGACTACACGCCCTTTGCCACCAAGCTCAAGGATGCGAACCCGAACTGGGTCTACTCCTGGTCGCCGTGGGTCTCCGAGGTCCGGACCTTCGAGGCGCTGCGCCGGCTCGGCTGGAGCGGGCGCTACATTACCTGGGCACACCTCAATGCCGAGGACGACATTGCGCGAGTCAAGGACGGCGAACTCTACGTCATCGGCACCAACGCCTTTTTCCAGGATGAAGTGCCGATTCAGGCGGAAATCCGCGCGGTCACTCACCGCGCCAACCTCAAGTACCCGGTCACGTACCTCACGGAAGGATTCATCGCCGGCATGGTCGTCGAGACCGCGCTCAAAAATACCGCCTGGCCGCCGACGCCAGCAAAGGTGCTTGCGGCCATGAACAGCCTCAAGGTGGACCTCAAGGGCTTGCGCGGCGGTCCGCTCGAGTGGACCAAAGACAACCATTTCCGCACCAGGCAGTACTACCGTGTCTGGCGCTGGGATGCGAGCAAGCAGCAAGTGGCGCGCGTGCAGGACTGGGCCGCCATCGACGTGAAGCGCTGACGTGCGCCCCACGAACGCCCCCCCTCCGTTGACTGGAGAGGGGCCGGGGCAGAGGGCAAAGCACGCTGCCCTCTCCCCTGCTTCTCCGATCGCCTGCAACCACCCGGGTCGGGACTGCGGCGTGCGCGGCTGACCCGATGCAACTCGCGATCAATATCGCCGTACTCGCATCGATCTACGCGCTGATCAGCTGCGGCTACGTGCTGATCTACCGCGTGAGTCGCGTGCTGAACCTCGCGCACGGCGAATTGATGATGCTGGGCGCCTACGGCCTGTACGCAACGGCGTCGCTGTTTTCCGGACACCCCCTGCTGGCCGTTGGCGTGGCGGGCCTGCTTGCCCTGACCGTAGGCGGCTCGGTGTACGTGCTTCTGATGCGCCGGATGACCGGCGAGGCGGTTCTCTCCGCAGTGCTCGCGACCATCGCGCTGGGAATCCTGCTGCGCGGGGCGATGGTGCTCACGTGGACCGCCCAGGAGCAGCACCCGCTGGAGGCGCTCGGGTTCTCCAGTTCTTCGCTCTCCTTGGGCGACGCCAAGCTTTCCACGGTGGGCCTGGTTCTCATCCTCACCACGGTGACGGTCTACGCCGGGTTGTATGTCTTCCTGCGTTACACCTCCTGGGGGATCCGCATGCGCGCCGCGGGCCAGAATCCCCTGCTCGCCGCCCAGCGCGGCATAGGCCTGCACGGCATTTACGCGCTCGCCTGGGGCCTGTCTACCTTTACCGGCGGCCTTGCGGGCATGCTGATCGCATGCGACGGCGCGCTCGACCAGACCATGGTCGTGATCGGACTCAAAGCGTTCCCCGCCGCACTGGTAGGCGGCCTCGACAGCCTCCTGGGCGCGCTGGCCGGCGCGCTGATCATCGCCACCGCCGAGGTATTGCTCATCTATTACGTCAACCCCCTGCTCTCGGACGTAGTCCCTTTCCTTGTTCTGCTCGCCATGCTGATCGTCCGCCCGTGGGGCTTGTTCGGCACCAAGGAAGAACTCGACCGGGTATGAGCACGCCCCGCGCCAGCGGTTATTTCCGCACCAGCTACGAGCGGGACATCGCGTTGCTCGACACGCGCACCCAGAAGGCGGCGCTTGCGGCACTCGCCCTGCTGCTGCTCGGCTTTCCGCTGCTCGACACCCCGTTCCTGCTCGATCTCGCCAACCAGGTGCTGCTCGCGGTGGTAGGGGCCGTGGCGCTCATGCTGCTCACCGGCTTCGCCGGCCAGGTATCGCTCGGACACGCCGGCCTGCTCGCCGCAGGCGCGTTCACCACGGGCGTGCTATTCAAGGAGGTCGGCGCGCCGTTCTGGGTGACGCTACCGGCGAGCGCACTGACCGGCGCGATTCTGGGCGTGGTGTTCGGCCTGCCGAGCCTGCGGCTGCGGGGCCTTTACCTTGCCGTGTCCACGCTCGCGCTGCACTTTATAGTCATCTACGCAGGCAACGAATACGAATCCCAGCGCGGCTATTCCACAGGCGTGGTGATCGACCCGCCGGGCATCGGCGATTGGGTGTTGTCCGATGCGCGCGGCTGGTATGTGGTGCTGCTGGCCTGCGCGGCATCGGCCGTGCTGTTCGCCCTCAATCTGCTGCGCTCGAATACCGGCCGGGCCTGGCGCGCCGTGCACGGACGTGAAGCCGTCGCCGAAGCGCTGGGCATCAACGTTCCAGCCTACAAGGTGCTTGCTTTTGTAATCAGTTCCACCATGACCTCCGTCGCGGGGTGCCTGTTCGCGTACTACCGCGGCTTCGTTTCCGCAGAGGCTTTCTCGCTTTTTCTCACCATCCAGTACGTTGCGATGATCATCATCGGCGGCATGGGATCGATCCTGGGCGCGGTGCTCGGTGCCGTGTTCGTGACGCTGTTTCCCTACCTGATCGAATGGATGATGAACGTGCTGCCGGTGCCCCAGTCCTGGGCCAACAGCGTGTTCGCGGTCAATTACACCGCGTTCGGCCTGGTGATGATCCTGTTCCTGCTGTTCGAGCCGCAGGGCCTGGTGGGCATCTGGCACCGCATGCAGAACTATTTCCTGCTCTGGCCGTTCCGGCATCGGCCCGTTTCGGGCAGCCAATGAACGCGCCACTGCTGCGCCTCGACCAGCTCGAGGTGGTCTACCACCGGGTGCTCACCGCTGTGCAGGGCGTTTCGCTTGGCGTCGGCCGCGACCAGATCGTCGCGCTGCTGGGCACCAACGGCGCCGGCAAGACCACTACTCTGCGCGCCATCTCGGGGTTCATCGGCATGGACGACGCCCGCGTCACTGCCGGCAGCGTGCTGTTCAAGAGGTCACCGCGCGCGGCGTCGCGCTGGTTCCCGAGCGCAACAAGGTATTCGAGAATTTGACGGTTTCGGAAAACCTTCAGGTTCCACGGGCGCCGGCGGGCGCCCAGTTCGCGCATTCGCAGGAGCGGGTGTACGAATACTTTCCGGCGCTGGCGCGACTGCGCAGCCGGGAGGCGGGTTATCTCTCCGGTGGCGAGCGTCAGATGCTGGCCATAGGATCTGCGCTCATGTGTGCGCCGGAACTCCTGCTCGTGGACGAACTGTCGCTCGGGCTTGCGCCCCGGGTCGTCGAGGAACTGATGCAGCGCCTGGTGCGCATACGCGACGAACTCGGCATGACCATCCTGCTCGTGGAGCAGAACGCCGCGATAGCGCTGGACTTCGCCGACTACGGCTACATCCTCGAAAACGGCCGCATCGTGCTCGACGGCGACCCCGAGCGCCTGCGCGGCCACCAGGACATCCAGGAGTTCTACCTGGGCACCAGCAAAGGTGCGCGCCGCAGCTATCGCGACGTCAAACAATATCGTAGAAGCCGCCGCTGGTATGGTTAAGGACAGGACCCTCGCGCTGAAGGATGTCTGCCTCGCGTTCGGTGGCCTCAAAGTGCTGAACCACGTTTCACTGTCGGTCGCACGCGGCGAGTTGCTGGCGCTGATCGGACCCAACGGCGCGGGCAAGACCAGCATCCTCAACTGCATCTCCGGCATCTATCGCCCCGGCAGCGGGCAACTGGCGTTCGAGGGGCACCCGCTGGCAGGGCTGAAGCCGCACGCGATTGCGCGCCTGGGCATCGCGCGTACCTTCCAGCACGGCGAACTGTTCCCGCACCTGTCCGTGCTCGAAAACCTGCTCATCGGGCGGCACGCGCGCTTTCGCGGCGGCCCACTTGCGGAAGGACTGTTTCTGCCCCGCGTGCGCACCCAGGAAGCCGAACACCGGCACGCGGTCGAGAAGATCCTCGATTTCGTCGAGTTGCAGCGTTATCGGCACCAACTGGTCGCCAATCTGCCCTTCGGGCT
>Ga0194060_10003375_pt1 | contig 11290 bp, 14 predicted proteins | sample SepL225m_MetaG_FD_163427 | JGI IMG/M metagenome (GOLD analysis project Ga0194060, IMG submission 163427) | Anoxic zone freshwater microbial communities from boreal shield lake in IISD Experimental Lakes Area, Ontario, Canada - Sep2016-L222-5m | ecosystem: Environmental > Aquatic > Freshwater >... | reverse complement strand
ACATTACCAACCATGTCCAATGTGTAAAATGTCTTCTCAACTCTTCTCTTGGAGTGATTGACATTACTTTACGGTCACGAGTCTTCCAAATATAACCCCACAGGATACCTGCAGTAACAACTTCTAACACGAATTCGATATAAAGGAAGTTCATCCAGTATGTTTCAAATTCAGGTGCGAAAGAATCAAGACCAGCAGACCAGCCATAGACACCTTCATACCAACGAACCCAAGCGTAAAAAACCACATAAAGTGATGCACCTAGGAACATATTTTTTTTATTTAACAGCGGTGCTTCCGCAGCATCAGTTTTCACTGATTCAGTTGTAGCTGCCATTTCTACCTCCTAAAAATTAACAAATTGCCAGCCCGATGGACTAGAACTCAAAGTACAACTCCTTTTCCACATCCCACTTCAAACATTCTATTTAAGAAACAGGGTGACACCGAATCATTCAATGCGCGGTCAGTTTACCAGTTCGATTTGCCTTGTCAAGTCAAAAATATTTCATCTTAGGAACTGATGTTACGCATACCACCCAAAAAAGTTATAATTTTCAACATGGAAAAAGAAAAGCTAGAGTTAGTTACAGATTATCTGATTTGCAACAGTGGGTTGGCGACAGCGACGGGCTTGTCGGTGGTGCTGGATGGCGAAATCAGTCATGATAAAGTTACGCGCTTTTTATCGGAGCGCGACTACACGTCAAAAAATTTATGGAAAGGTGGGAAATCGACGGTGAGAGAGATTAAGCAAGAGGATGGGGGTCTGATTTTTGACGACACCCTACATAGAGAAAGCATGGACGGATGAAAATGAGGTGATATGTTGGCATTATGACCATTGCCAAGGGCGGACGGTGAAAAGTATCAATCTACTCAATGCGCTGTATTACAGTAGTGAAGTCTCCATTCCTGTAGCGTTTGAAGTGGTGCGCAAGCCGATTCAGTTTTGCGATATAAAAACCCGAAAAGAGAAGCGGGTAAGTCTAGTTACGAAAAATGAACTGATGCGGCAAATAATCAATACCTGTATTGTTGTCGCCTTAAGTTCGCCTACATTCTGATGGACAGTTGGTTTGCGGCAAAGGAGAACTTTGAACATATCGTGAATAAAAACAAATACTTCGTGGCGGCTTTAAAAAGCAATCGGTTGATTGCCTTAAACCACGACGATAAAAAACAAGGTCGCTTCGTTAACGTAAGTGAGCTGGAGTTATCGGATCAACAAGCAGTACGCGGTTATCTTAAAGGCTTCGAACACGAAGTCCTTATCGTTCGCCGAGTCTTTACAAACAAAGACGGCAGCACCGCTTTATTGAATCTGGTGTGCAGTGATCTGACTTATGATGGCGAACACGTCGCCACACTCTACCAAAAACGGTGGAAAGTAGAAGAATTTCACAAATCCTTAAAATTCAATGCCAGTTTAGCAAAATCACTCATTTGCACGGTGACTACACAAAATAATCATGTCTTTATGTCCACAGTGCCGTCTTTAAGTTGGAATACCTGAAGATAAAACACAAAAATAACCTAAGTAATTAAGTAAAAGTTATTCGGTATTCACTCCCAAAGCTTGAAAGGACGTTCAATACTGAATTTTTCAAATTTTCATAGCTCAAATAACTCGACAAAGGCAACCAGTGATATTTCACAAAACGCCACAGTATTTCGATCAAGTCCAGTTCTGGACTGTAAGTTGGTAAGTAATGCAAAACCACGCCGCAGGTTGCCCAAGCGTCCTGTTCGGCTAAAAATGCCACACTGGTATGTGTTGAGGCGTTATCCAAAATGATAATACAAGGCTTTTTATGGACAGCATATTCAAGTGCGTAACATCAGTTACTACCATTGCTTTACCCTACTTCCAAATTTTGACAATATTGGTAAAGTCATCCGTCCATGGCGATAAACCAAAATATAGGGGCATGGTTTGCCAATTGCCTAACATAGCTAAGGTCAACGGTTCTAAAGTTTGTGGCTGTTTTGCCATCACTACCCAATCGGTATCAACCACTAACGGCATATTGTCTGGGGCTTTAAATTCCTGAATTAACGCGGCAAAATGCAGTTGTTCGGCATGAATCGATAGCACTTTTTTCAGGGCTAAATGGCGGTTGGTGATGTGAAATGCCAGTATGCCGTTGGGTTTTAGTTTTTTGAAATACAGTTCCATGGCTTCTTTGGTTAATAAATGGGTGGGAACGGCATCGGAGCTGAACGCATCCATCATTAATAAATCAAAATGCTGGTCGGGTTCTTTTTCTAATGCCAAACGGGCATCACCAACACGCATGGCTGAATTCGGTAAACAACGGCTGAGATAGGTAAAGTAATTAGTATTTTTAGCAATATCGATGACTAAGGGATCAATTTCATACAGCGTCCAGTGTTGGCTGGGTTTGGCATAACAGGCTAATGCTCCTGCACCCAAGCCAACAACACCAATTTGCCAGTTGGCACTAGCCGCATCGAAAGTTTTAAACAATTGCCCCATCGGGCCTGGTTGGCTGTAATAGGTTAGCGGGATTTTTGCTAATGCTTCGGGTAAGCGTTGTGCGCCGTGTTTAGTCGTGCCGTGAAACAATTCGTGATAGGTTTCGGATTTATTTTGTTCATCGGTCAAAACGCTTTCACGGACTGCCATTACGCCAAAAAAACTGCGCTTTTGGTATAAGGTGTGCGAAGAAAGCCCGTGCAGACTGAGGGCTAAAAACATAATACCCCCGATAGTCAGGGCGTAGCTTAGGGTTTTCTTTCTTAAAAAATACACTAACACGCTGAAAGCGATTAGGCTAAGTGCGATTTCATCGAAATATTGTAGTAAATCATGAATACTGGCATACAGAATAAAACCTATGCCCAGTAATGCGACGGGAGCGATAAGTTGTTTAATACTCCATTCCACCGACCACGGACGCAATAACAACGCGGCAACAATCATTATCGGGTATTCATAAATACCGTTAAAAATAAACGGTGCCACAAAGGTATTAAACATTCCGCCTAACATACCTGCAAAGGACATAATCAGGTAGAAACTGGTTAAATACTGAGTCGGCGGTCTGCTTTTAGCCAGTTCGCCGTGACAGACCATAATGGCAAAGAAAAACGCCAATATGTGCAGAATTAAATACACCCAATACGGTAAGTCGGCTGGATTAACAAAGGCATAGGCAATGAATGGCACTAACACAAACGGCTGGCTCTTCACCATCCAAGGATGCAGCGTGTCATTCCAGTGCGAAAACACGATAACAAACGACAGCAAATAGACAGTAAGCGGAATAATCCATAACAGCGGCACCGAGGCTATATCGGTGCTGATAAAGTTGGTTAAGCCCAGTAATAAGCTAGACGGTACGAAAGCCAACGCTAACCAATGCAGTTTTTGCCGTATTGTTAGTTTGTTGTCAACAGTTGTATCGCTTGCTGATGTGTTACTAGGTATTCGATTTTTCCATAACAGTAAACCACACGCGCCAATCAATAGGCATAATAGTCCATAGCCTATACTCCAATCAGTTTGTTGATTTGCCAAACCGATGCTGGGTTCTAATAAAAATGGATAACTGAGTAAGGCAAGCAAACTGCCTGTATTACTGGCAGCATATAAAAAATAGGGATCATCACTGCTGTGATGCCCTAGTTGCGAAAACCATTTTTGTACTAGGGGTGCAGTGGTGGATAGTACAAAAAACGGTAAGCCTATCGCTAAAAATAATGTCCAACATAGCCAAAAAGTAGGATCACTATCGGTGGGTGGAACGATATTGTCAGGCAAAGCAACAGGCAAGGCTAACAGGCTGATTATAATAACGCCGATGTGTAGCAGAATTTGCTGGTGTTGTCGAAAGCGTGTAGACAGTGTATGCGCGTAAAGATAACCCAGAAATAAAATGCTTTGATAAAACACCATACAGGTGTTCCATACTGCGGGCGAACCGCCTAGTAGGGGTAATAAAATTTTGCCAAACAAAGGTTGCAACACAAACATCAGTGAAGCACTGACAAATAATGTTCCAGCAAATAAGACGATGGCAGATAGGTTGCGATTGGTTTTTGAATCGTTGCTCATTATGAATAGAATCGCCTGATGGGCAGGTGGTTTTTAATGAGACAATGATAATACATTTGTTACAACACGCGGGTATTTTGATAGTAGCGTGCGGTAAAATAAAGCGGGGATTGAGCGGGTGAAGATAAACTGTAGCTCAAAAAGAGCTACAGTTTAGAAGCAGCACTAAATGAGTGTTACATCTTCTGCTTGCGGACCTTTTTGACCTTCCATCACAGTAAACTCGACTTTTTGACCTTCGGCTAGCGATTTAAAGCCAGAACTGATAATGTTACGAAAGTGAACAAAAAGGTCAGGACCGTCTTCTTGTTGAATAAAACCGAAACCTTTTTCTGCGTTAAACCATTTAACAACACCAGTAGTCATTTGTAAATCCTATAAAAATAAGGGTAGTCATAAACAGTGAGTGATTAAGAGAATCTCAATTGGTTACGAATATTGTCATTAAAGCTGTGGGAGAATATGCGAAGATAAACTGTAGCTCAAAAAGAGCTACAGTTTAGGGGCGGCACTAGATGAGTGTTACATCTTCTGCTTGCGGACCTTTTTGACCTTGAGTCACAGTAAACTGAACTTTTTGACCTTCGTCTAGCGATTTAAAGCCAGAACTGTTAATGTTACGAAAGTGAACAAAAACGTCAGGGCCGCCTTCTTGTTGAATAAAACCGAAACCTTTTTCTGCGTTAAACCATTTAACAACACCAGTAGTCATTTGTAAATCCTATAAAAATAAGTAATTAAAGCCTTGTGAGGCGGGTAGAATGAAGCTGTAAAATTTAAAAACTACTTATGATAACAGGACGAGCAATCACAGAAAAACTTCGTAGAGATAAGCATAACGGTAAATCAATTTCAAGCTGAGGGTATTATAGACATAGCTTAAGTGATGTCAATCTTTATCAGGGGTGAATTCATACAAAAAATGCGGGTACAAGGTCTATATTTTGCCAAAATCCATGATGAGTAGTTTTTTCTTTGTGTGCCAAAAGATTTTAAGCTGTTTTGTTTTAATCCACGTTGAATGCCTTACTGTTAGTTTATGGTAACTATAATTACAAACTTTAACTTTTATTTGGAGTCATTAATATGAAAATATTTTCCCATTGTTTGGGTCTATTTGTTGCTTGCCTTAGTTTATCAGTATCCGCAGCGGATTTAACTCGCGCCGAAGTAGAACAGCGGCTGATTAATGCTGATAAAAGCCACGTTGCCGATTTAAAACGCAAAGATTTAACCGAGTTGGATTTATCGGGCTTGGATTTTAGAAATGCGAATTTATGGGGTTCGGATATGCGCCGCGCCAATTTCAGTAACAGCAATTTGTCGGGTTTGGTATTAGATTTAACAGTGATGTCTAAAATCAATTTGTCAGGTGCGAATTTATCCAATACCAGCGTGTTCGGTGTGCATTTAGGTGGGGCGAATTTAACTCATGCTAATTTAACAGGCAGTCGTTTCATTGCTACGCTAGATCGTTCTGATTTGAGTTATGCCAATTTAGCGCATATCAATTGGGGCGTGGATATGAAAAACCAGTCGATGGGCTTAATGCGAGCCAGTATGAATTATGTCAATTTAACAGGTGCTAATTTAACGGATGCCAATCTTGACCGTGCTTTGTTACGTTATGCTAACTTTAAAGACAGCATTCTAAAAAATGCCAATTTATTCGGGGTGGATTTATCGGGGGCAGATTTTAGCAATGCAGATTTAACAAACGCAGATTTAACAGGTACAAACTTGGAAGAAACCAATTTTGCAGGGGCAAATTTAACAGGGACACATTTTGCAGGGATTAAAGATAAAGGCAAACTCAAAGGTTTGACTGAGAGTAAACATCTGGATGCGGCGATTTTTGATTGATAACAGAGGAGACGTTGCAATGCAACGTCTTTATATTTTATGCGTTATTAAGCTGAAAAATCACAAGATTTTTTCCAATAATTCCAAACGTAAATCGGCAACTTTAGGTGTCCACAAGGATGGATTTATTGGAAATGCTTTGCTCACTCCTGTGCGCCTGTAACCACAACGCTCATAAAATGCAATGAGTTCATGTCGGCATGAAATGACCGACATGACAAAGTGATTAGCAGACCAAGTGTGCTGGGCAGCAAATTCAGCGGATTGTAATAGGGCTTTGCCAATACCACGATTTTGTAGCAACGGATTGACCGCCAGCATACCGATGTGAACGCCAGCATCTGTATTATGTAAATATACCGAGCCTTGTAGCTCTGAATCTGCCTTGCACAACATGAACATGACATTGCACTCTTCAAGTAAATTCAAGATTTGCTGAGTGTCAGTTCTGAGACCATCGAGTAAATCGGCTTCGGTTGTCCAGCCTTTTCGACTAAATTCGCCACGATAAGCCGCGTTTACCAAAGTGGCAATTTGATCTGCTTCTGATTGATTTGCTTTGAAAAATGATAGCTTCAGAATCATAAAATACTCCCGCTTTCTAGCCTACAAAATATTGGCGTAATCTTGCTCTAACTGCCTAAAATTCAATGAGGTCATGAAGCGGCTAAAGCTCATCCATGCGGATAGCCCCATTAAATCCTGAAAGGGAGGGGGAAGAAAACGCGGGGCAGTGACCGTGCCTTCTTCTACTAGGTCTACCAATACTTTCATGTCTTCAATCATGGTTTTTCCACAAAACAATAATGGAATACGGTCGGGTTTACCTTTGTGGACTGCTAAACGAATAAAATTAAAGGTTAAAACAAAGCCTTTGATATAAGTTAAATCTTTGGTAAACGGCATTCCCTCAGGACTACTGCCTCTAAACACGCGGCTACTGAGCAAATAGCTTTCTTCTTGGTCGCGTCCTTTGTCGCTAAAAAAGGCAAATATATCCATAAAATCCGCGCCTTGTTCAGCGAGGGTAATGGCTCGAACACGGTCAATTAAGCGCATTAAGCGATTAGGCGTTGAACTGAGCGTTAAGATTTCCATCAAAACCGCTAAGCCTTCCTGTGTGACTGTTGCCGATGGTGTGCCTTTGCCCAGAAAGGTGCAATACGGTTGTTCCAATCCATTGAGGGTTGTGCCTAAATGTACCCAGACTTCATGCACTTCTAGCATTCGTAAATCACGCATATTGAAAAAGGCATCAGCGCGTAATTTAACGTAATCGGTACCCGCAGCAGCATCGGCAATAATGCCATCACTAATCATGGCGCGTAAGCCTTCATTTGGAAATACCGCTTGGATACGTTCATTCAGAATGGCTACTGCATCACTGGCATTAATGGTTTTGGGTTCTTCGGCTAAAAAATCCAGTTGAATAAGCTGTGACAAGGTTTCTTCCATCATGCTACCTAGGGCGGCAATAGAGGGGTCGCCAACATGAAACACGTCTTCCGATGAGCCATATAATTCCTGAGAGATATTAGCAAAAGTCGGCGTACCACGCGCATTTAGCATATTTACCACGTCTTTATATTCTCGACACATACGGCGCATGATGACGCTAAGCGGATTGAGTTGTCCCAATTTACGCGCTAAATCACGCTCGATTTGATGAAATTCTTGTTTCTTTTCCACAGGATCAAAGCCCAAAGGTCGGTTTGCATAATAATCAGCGGTAACGATAGGTGGTTTTTTGCAATGACTAGCAAAAAATTCTTGTTTGATACTGTCATCCCATTTTACTGCATCCAAAATACGAATCGGTTGCTGTGCAGTAACAATACGGTCAGACAAGTTTTTAACTTCCGTTAAATAAGTCGATGGCTTGATGATTTTTTTACGCATGAGTTGTACTCCGTTAGCTTGTGGCACGTTAGTCAATACTGTCTATCGAGCTTATACAGTATTTTCCTAGTATCATGCTAGGAACGATACCCTTGTTTTAACCTATAGTTGTATCTAAAAAATAGCCTATTAATGCTCAGAAGTAATGGATTTAATATTTGCAGCCTAGCAAATAGGCTATGATTACTAATGTAATTTTCCACAGCTGAACTTTAAAAAACTCATTATAATGTTAGTGAACACGAAATACCGCTTATTGCCACAGTTAAGCAAAAATCGTATTTTTGTAGGTCGAAAGATTCGCACAGTGGATAAATCAGCACCTACAATACATAATATCAGTGACTTAATGATTGAGGCGAGTAATCTCTATTTTGGGCATTTAATACTTTATGTTCTAATGAATCAGGGTATTACAGCTTAGATTTAAGGTACTCTGAATTAAAATTACCTAATTCACAAATGTTTAACCGTTACCACCGAAAATAAGCAAGAACAGCACTGATCACCTACCATTTCAACCCTACCTGAATCTATATTACTATGACAAATTTAAGCGATTTATTTGATGATCCAGTTTTTATGCTAGATGTGCCTCACGCTAAAATAAAGTACAAAGCACTTGATGTTATTTTGAAAGAAAAAGAAAACAGCCAAGATGTTTATCTCATTTTAGAAGGTCAGGTACAGGTTAGCACCAACATCAGCAACTCAAGCAGTCAATTTTCTCCAGGATTAGCAAGATTATCCAAAAATGATATTTTTGGTGAGCTTGCTATGTTTGATGGCGAGCCGCGTAGCGCGGAAGTTATCGCTTTAACCGATTGCGAAATTGCTAAGTTTGATGGGCCTAAAATGATCAGCTTTTTGGATAGATACCCAGAAAAAGGTTATTTTGTGTTACGAGATATTTTTATGCACTTAGTAGCACACATGCGACAAAACAATATTCGCACCCAGACCGTGTTACAACTTTATTTAAACGAAAGAGGCTAAAAAGTGTTTCGTGCCGCCCCTTTCGGGGCGGTAGCTCTAATAGGGTTTTTTGCCGATAAAATTTCCTGCGGGGTCGTAATTACAGACCACCACCACGCCACTATTGCAAGCAACTTTTGCGCAGCCCAATTGCGTAGTATCTCTCCACACCATTTGCGTGTAATGTCCTGATTGCGACCAGTTAGCTTTATTCAGTGCTTCTCCTGAATAATTTATTTTTTCGCTTTCCCATGCTTTAGCCGCCTCAATAACAGCCTCGTGATCTTGACTGGCTGAACTGATAAACAAATTTTCGCCATAACTGGAATCCTGACTATGCTGCATTGCACAGCCTTGAGCCGCTAGCTTTGCACCCCAATTAGCGGCATGTTGCGCAAGTTCTTTTGACCAATGTAAAGGCGGAACACCAACACTGGCTCTGATTTGATTGTGGTAACTTAAAATTGCCTGCTCCTCATCACCATCGAGTCCGTTGCTACCAAGGACATGAGCAGTATCAGTAGTAGATTTTTGTGACACTCGAACACTTTGTTGCTCAGCGCAGCCGCCTACACTCAACAATAAAGTTAAACATAGTAAAGGCAGATAGTTATTACGGTGTTGCATTGCTTTTCTCCTCATATTTTTCAAAAAACAGCTTTAGGATAAGACCCCAGTAACTTAAGCATAGTAACTTTATTTTTTAATGAAGCCAAAGCCTCGGCAACTTTAGTATCTTCACTATGCCCCTCAATATCAATAAAAAATACATAATCCCATAAACCTTGTCGAGAGGGTCGAGATTCAATATTCAACATATCGACACCCGCATTGGCAAAAGGTTCAAGGGTTTTATATAAAGCCCCTGCTTGATTATTAGTAGACACCACTAAGGTTGTTTTATCTTTACCCGTAGGTAATGAGGTCTGTCCTCCAATGATAATAAAGCGCGTCGTGTTATTGGCTTCATCTTCGATATTTTTTTCAAGCACCACCAAATTATACACCTCAGCCGCCGCAATACCTGCAATCGCCGCTGTGTGTTTATTGCTTACGGCTAACCGTGCCGCTTCCGCATTGCTACTTACAGCTGTTTGTACTGCATGAGGCAAATATTTACTCAACCATTGCCGACATTGTGCCAAGGACTGCGAATGTGAATATACTTCGGTAATATCAGCAAAATTCTCCATTAAGCCAAGAAGATTTTGATGCACACGAATTTCCACTTCACCGCAAATTTTCAGCGGCGAATGTAATAATCTATCCAGCGTATGACTAATCACGCCCTCAGTGGAATTTTCCACAGGTACAACGCCAAACTGACACGAACCACTTTCCACGCTATTAAAAATATCATTAATGGTCGCGGCAGTGATGGTTTTAACCGCATGACCAAAATGCTTAAACGCCGCTTGCTGGGTAAACGTCCCCTCAGGGCCTAAAAACGCTACATCCAAGGGTTTTTCCAACGCCAAACACGCCGACATTAATTCCCGAAAAAACCGCATTGCCGTCTCATCAGACAAAGGCCCTTGATTCAACTCCTTAATCCGCCGTAACACCAACGACTCACGATCAGGGCGATAAAACGTCCCCGTCTCGCCCTGTGCCAGCTTGGTTTTAGCAACCTCTAACGCACACTCAGCCCGTTGATTCATCAACTGCAACAGTTGCGCATCAATAGCATCAATTTTTTCTCTTAGTTCAGACAGTGGGATGATAGATGTCATGGTAGAGGTTCTCAGTTAATCAGTTTTTGTTATTGTTGGATGGGGAAACGCAGTGACTTGTAAAGTGCGAAGCGTATCTTATCGCGTTGTAAAAGGATTTAACAACAGCACACCGCTACGCTCAACATCACGCACGTTTCGTGTGACCAGTATTAAATCATGCTCAAGTGCTGTTGCTGCTAGCAAGCTGTCAATAATGGGTAAAGGATCGCCTGAGTTTATTTTTCCCCAGCGATTGGCAATGGCTTCAGTAATGGGCAGAATGCGTTCTGCCATTTTTGCTTGTAAAACCAGCAACCGCTGTTCTAAACGTAAAGCCTGCGGTAAATCACGGCGACGTAACCGCTCAATACCTAAACGAATCTCCCCAACAACCAATACCGATAAAAACAATTCATTTTCAGCTACTTTATCAAACCACGCTTGTACATTTTCATCGGTGCGCTGACCTTTTTGTAACTCTGAAATAATATTAGTATCGATCAAATATCCCATTCAGGTTGCTCCCTGCCAAAATCGCGTATCCGTTTAAAATCCGTATCATTCAGACCTTCGGCGACCGTTGTTAATAACGTTTTTAGATTATCGGATGAAGGCGGGCTTAAAGCCTTATCATCGACAAGTAATAAAACCCGCATTGGCACACCGTCTGGAACATCGTCTGGAATGCGAATAATATGGTTATGAGCGGTTGCTTCAAATTCGATGGCTTGCATAAAAACTCCTTCAATACTTGCTC
>Ga0194060_10003374_pt1 | contig 11291 bp, 11 predicted proteins | sample SepL225m_MetaG_FD_163427 | JGI IMG/M metagenome (GOLD analysis project Ga0194060, IMG submission 163427) | Anoxic zone freshwater microbial communities from boreal shield lake in IISD Experimental Lakes Area, Ontario, Canada - Sep2016-L222-5m | ecosystem: Environmental > Aquatic > Freshwater >... | reverse complement strand
AACTTGCGTCGTGCCGGAGTGTTGAAATACAGATCGGCGACTTCGATCACGGTGCCGCCGGCCAGCGCCGCCGGCTCGACCGCGTCGGCTTCACTGCGCAGGCGAAAAGCGTGAGCCTGCGAGGGGTGCCGACTGGAAATTGCGACATGCGCCACGGCAGCGATGGAGGCCAGCGCTTCGCCGCGAAAGCCGTAACTGCCGACCCGTTCGAGGTCGTCGAGACTTGCAATCTTGCTCGTGGCGTGGCGCGCCAGTGCCAGCGGCAGGTCGTCGGGAGCGATGCCGCCACCATCATCGACGACCCGAATCAGGCGCACGCCGCCTTCTTCCAGTTGCACGTCGATTCGGGTCGCACCGGCGTCAAGGCTGTTTTCCAGCAGTTCCTTGAGCACCGACGCCGGTCGCTCAACCACCTCGCCGGCGGCGATCTGGCTGATCAGGAGTTCCGGCAGCGGCTTGATGATTCCCATGGAGGAAGGATTATAGCTTCCGGTAAAATCACTCCTTCTATTCCTTGAGCGGCCCCCAGTGGAATTCCTTACCCAGTTCATCGACATTGTCTTGCACGTGGACAAGTACTTGTCCTGGCTTCTGGAAAATTATGGCACCTGGATTTACGTAATTCTCTTTGCCATCGTTTTCTGCGAGACAGGCCTTGTGGTGACGCCATTCCTGCCCGGCGACTCGCTGCTGTTTGTCGCTGGAGCGCTGGCGGCTACCAGTGGCGGCAGCTTCGAGATCGGCGTCGTGATTGCCGTATTGCTGGCTGCCGCGGTACTCGGCGACAACACCAACTACTGGATCGGCCGTTGGGCCGGCCGGCGCATCCTGGCCTGGGGCGAGAATTCCCGTTTTTTCAATCGCAAGGCCTTCGACGTGACTCATGCCTACTATGAGACGCATGGCGGCAAGACCATGCTGGTAGCTCGCTTTATGCCCTTCGTGCGAACCTTTGCCCCCTTTGTCGCCGGGGCCGCCAATATGACCTACCTGCGCTATTTTCTGTTCGATCTTTGCGGTGCCGTGCTGTGGGTGTTCTCGCTGTGTCTTGCCGGTTACTGGTTCGGCAACCTGCCGTGGGTCAGGGCGAATCTGTCCCTGATTGTTTTTGGCACCATCGGTCTTTCGCTGGTGCCCCTGGTGTTGGCGTGGCTGCGCCAGCGTCTGGCGGCGAAGGCCTCGTGAACATGCGTGCTGTGCTGATCGTGGCCATGCTGTTGCTGGCCGGTTGTGCGCAAACCGGAGACAAGGGCCGTCCGGGGGGTAACTCAGGTCCCGCCTCAGTGGGCAATTCAGTAGCGACGTTCGACCCGAAACAGATCGGCAAGACGGATGTTGACCGCGTTGCCGACATCCATCGTCGGGAAATATTTGCCAGCGTGAGGGTGCTGGCGGAAAAGCTCTATCGTCGCAATCCGCGCGAGTGGAAGAAGGGCGGGCATGCCAGCATCGAGGTGGCGCTTGATCGTCTGCTGGATCCGCGCACGGGCTGGCGGCTGCCCGAAGCGGCGGCTGGCAAGCGTGGTACCGATGCGATTCTGCTGGCTTTGCGCGATGATTTCGACGGTGACCGTGTGGCGGCGTTCATCGCCGGAATGGGTGGCATGCTGAATGCCGCCTTTGAGGAGAAGACGGAATTCTTCATGCTCGACGAACTCGATCCGCAGAAGCTCTACAACAGTGCGCGTAACCTCGAAATCGCCGCCTGGAAGCTTGGCAATGCGCGCGATGCCAGCGGGGCCTTGCTGCTACTGAGCAATGAAATGGCGCTGGCGCCGCATCCGGCGAACCTCAGCTTCGAACGTGAAGTCGGCAAGATGATCGGCAATCTCGACCTTTTGACGGGGCTTGTCGCCGACAAGGGGCACCGCACCATTGCCCGGTTTGCCCAAAGCCTGGCCACGGCGGTATTTCTCCCTGTCTTGGCGCTGCGATGAAGCGCTATGTCATTCTCATTTCGGGTCGCGGCAGCAACATGGAGTCGCTGCTCGATGCCGGTCTGCCCGGGGTCTGTGCAGCGGTCATCAGTAACCGTCCGGCCGTCGCCGGCCTTGCGGGTGCCGCCCGTCGCGGCATTGCCACCACCGTAATCGATCATCGCGGCTTTGCTTCGCGGTAGGAATTCGATGCCGTGCTGGCGGCCGAGATCGATCGCCACCGACCCGATCTGGTCTTGCTCGCCGGTTTCATGCGCATTCTTACCGATGGCTTCGTGCGCCGCTTCGAGGGCCGACTGCTGAATATTCACCCGTCCCTGCTGCCGGCTTTTCCTGGCGTCAAGACCCATGCCCAGGCGCTTGCCGCAGGGGTGCGGCTACATGGGTGCAGCATTCATTTCGTTACTCCGGCGCTGGATGGCGGACCGATCATTGCTCAGGCGGCGGTACCGGTGCAGGCCAATGATGATGAGGCGAGCCTGGGCCGACGCGTGCTGGCCGAGGAGCATCTGCTCTACCCGCGAGTTGCGCACTGGTTTCTTGACGGGCGGTTGCAACTGGTTGGCGATCGTGCGCAGTTGGCAGGGGAGATTGCGGTGGATGGGTCGCTGCATGTGCCGCAAGCCGATTGAGATGCCCCGGTTGAGATGCCCTTCGCCCTCGCCCTCTTTGCCTCAGCGCTGATGCATGCTGCCGCGTTGCTCGGGTCGGGCTGGGTTTTGCCCGGACTCAATGAAAGTGATCCTCCGCCCGCAATCGAGGCGATCCTGGTGAAGCCGGCAGTACGCGCGGAACCGCATCCTGTCAGCAAGCCAATGCCAAGACCGGTCGTTGACAAGCCACGCCTGCCTCCGGCGGCGGTTCCAGCAATAGTGACCGCTGTTCCAGCAGCAGATGCGATGCCGACGCCGTCGCCCATCGCAGCTCCGCCGCCAATCGCCGCTCCGCCAGAGCCGACTTTCGACTCGGCTGCTGCGGCACCGGTGCCCAGTAAAATCGCGCTGCCGGACAAGGGACGCGTGCGCTACATCATCACCCGCGGGGAAGGCGGTTTTGTGATCGGCCAGTCGCTGCATACCTGGGAACATGACGGACTCGCTTACAAGCTGCAAAGCGTGACCGAGACCACGGGCTTAGCTGCCATTTTCAAGCCGGCGCGTGTAGTGCAGAGCAGTCAGGGCGAAGTGACGGCGGAAGGCCTCAGGCCGCACGAGTTTCGCCATGAGCGTGTCGGCGCGCTGGATACTGCAAGCTTTGACTGGGTGCGCCGTGTTGTTGCTTACGGAGGACGCGAGGACAGTGTTGCTGCCGGAACGCAGGACATGCTCTCGATGTATTACCAGCTGGTGTTGCTGGCGCCGAAGAGCGGCGCGCTGGATATGCCAATTGCCACCGGACGCAAGCTGGATAACTATCACTTCGAAGTTCTCGGCGAGGAAGTCGTGGTGTTGCCGACAGGCGAACGTCGTGGCTTGCGCTTGAAGACCCGCAGTGGAAATGACACCATTGAGATCTGGCTGGGTATTGGTAAAGGCGCCGACCAGCGCGGCCTGCCGCTGAAAATCCGTTTCATAGACCGCAAGGGCGAAATCTTCGATCAGCTCGCGGAAGACATCGACCTCCGGGAGACCGAATGACAATTGCCGCAAAGCCCCCTTTCAAGAAAAGAGGCAACAGCACGAAGGACGACAGGAAGCCGGGCAACGCGCGCGGCACCACACGACGCCCAGCCGAAGGCTCCGGCAAGCGTATGGGACAGGCAGCGGCCGAGTCTCCAGCCGTCGTTGAAGGTCTTGCCGCCGATGTGCTGAATGCGGCGGTGGCCGCCACGGCACAGTTATTGACGTTCTCTCTGGCCGCCGATGCGGCCTTGTCGGCGTTTTTCCGGGCGCGCAAAAGTGGCGCCAGGGACCGTGCCTTCATCGCCGAAACGGCCTACGCTGTGCTGCGCCGCAAGCGTTTGCTGGAGCGCCTTGCTGCATCCGGTCCGAATCTCGAGCCGGAGTTTCTCGCGCCCGGCTTGACGCCCAGGCACGGCCCCAGGCATGGAACAAAGCCCGCCGGGCCGCGTCGCATCTCGCCGCGTGAACTGGTCCTGCTGTCGCTATCGCGGGTGCGCGGCATGTCGCAGCGCCAACTGGAAGGCGCGCTGCTGCCCGGCGAAGCCGAGTGGCTGGCGAACATCCGGCGCCAGCCGGAACCGGAGCTGACGCTGGCCGAGCAGCTGGATTTCCCCGACTGGCTGGTCGAGCGTCTTACACCACGCATGTCGCCGGAGGATCTGCTGGCCCTCGCACGCGCACTGAATACTCCGGCGCCGCTCGATCTGCGGGTGAATACGCTGAAGGCTGAACCGGAAGCCGTGATCAAGCGTCTCGCCGCCGACGGCATCGTCGCTACGCCCTGCCCGTATTCTCCGGTGGCGCTGCGACTCAAGACCAAGCCCTTTCTGCAGAAGCATCCGGCCTACCTTGACGGCAGCATCGAAGTTCAGGACGAAGGTTCGCAGCTGCTGGGCTATCTGCTGGCGCCCAAACGCAGCGAGATGGTGGTGGATTTCTGCGCCGGAGCCGGCGGCAAGACGCTGATCCTGGGTGCGCTGATGCGATCCACCGGGAGGCTGTATGCTTTTGATGTATCCGCCAAGCGACTGGCCAAGCTTAAGCCGCGCGCCGCCCGCGCCGGGCTTTCGAACGTGCATCCGGCCTGCCTGTCCGGCGAGAACGACACGCGGGTGAAGCGGCTTTCCGGCAAGGTGGACCGTGTACTGGTCGATGCACCCTGTTCCGGGTTGGGCACTTTGCGCCGCAATCCTGATCTCAAGTGGCGGCAGTCTGCGCAGAGCGTGGATGAACTGACGGCCAAGCAGGCCGCCATCCTGGCCTCGGCGGCGAAACTGCTGAGGCCGGGCGGCCGGTTGGTGTATGCCACCTGCAGCATTCTGGCGGAAGAGAACGAAGGCATCGTGGACGCCTTTCTCGCCAGCCATGCCGACTTCCATCGCCTGTCGGCGCAGGAGGTTCTGGCGGGGCAGGGCATCGTCATCGACTGTGGCGAGGACATGCGCCTGTCGCCCCAGAAACATGGCACCGACGGCTTTTATGCGGCCGTGCTGGAACGGGTGAAATGAGAAAGTTCTTTGCTGCACTGCTGCTGTTCTGGATAGTCGGCGCTGGCGCCACGCCGCTGCCGGCGACGGGATCGGTCGAGGTGCTGTTTACGCCGTGGGATGATGCCGAAGGCGCCATCGTCCGTGCGCTGGGCGAAGCCAGAAAGACCATTCATGTGCAGGCCTACCTGCTCACCAGTCGATCGATTGCCAAGGCGCTACAGGAAGCCAGCGCGCGCGGTGTGGCGGTCGAGATACTCGCCGACCGCGAGATGGTCGGCAAAGGCGACAGCTCGCTGATTCCCAAGCTCGCCGCCGAGGGCATTCCGGTCTGGCTGGAAACGCGCTATGCCGTGGCACACAACAAGGTGCTCCTGATTGACGCCCTCGGTGCGCATGGTTTTGTCATAACCGGTAGTTACAATTTCACCTGGTCGGCGCAGGCGCGCAACGCCGAAAACCTGCTGATCCTGCGTGACAATCCGGCCCTGGTGCGGCGCTATCTGGAGAACTGGCAGCGACATCGGGATGAGGCTGAAAAGATGAGCGGAGCGAATTGAGATGACGCAAAACGAACTGGCGAGCCTGTGGCGCGGGGTGCTTGCCGATCTGCGCGAACCGGATCTGCTCTGGCAACTGCTGGCGCTGGCGGCCTGTCTGCTATTGGCCAAGCTGGGAGAGCGCATGCTGCGCGGTCGCCAGGTCGGTGAGGGCCGCGCCTGGGAACTGGGTCGCGGCGGCTTGAAGCGCATCGCTTTTCCTCTGTTGGCACTGATTCTGGTGCTGCTGGCGCGGCCCGTGGCGCAGCAGTGGATTCACGTCACGCTGTTTTCGCTGGCCTGGCCGCTGCTGTCTTCGCTGGCAGTGATTCGCGTGGTGTTCTATGTGTTGCGTGTGAGCCTCGTCGGCGCTCCCTGGCTGGTTCCGTTCGAGCGCGTCTTTGCGCTGCTGGTCTGGGGCATCGTCGCCTTGCACATCACCGGCTTGCTGCCCGAAGTGATTGATGTGCTGGAATCAATAACGTTCAGCGCCGGCAAGCAGAAGTTGACGCTCTGGCATGTGCTGCAGGGCATCGCTGCGGTATTGATCACCGTGCTGGCCGCACTCTGGCTCTCCAGCGCGATCGAGGCGCGACTGAATGCCGCAGTCGGGCTCGACAACAATCTGCGCGCCGTGTTTGCGCGACTGTCCAGGGCGCTGCTGATCCTGCTGGCGGTGCTGATCGGTTTGCCCCTGGTCGGCATCGATCTCACCACGCTGTCGGTGTTTGGCGGTGCGCTGGGCGTCGGCCTCGGTTTCGGCCTGCAGAAAATCGCCAGCAACTATGTCTCGGGCTTCATCCTTCTTCTCGACAATTCGATCCGCATCGGCAACATCATCACGGTAGGCGCCGACCGTGGCGAAGTGACGCGCATCACCACGCGCTATACCGTGCTGAAGAACCTGAGTGGAGTCGAAGCGCTGGTGCCGAACGAACTGCTGGTGGGTTCCGTAGTGCAGAACGAGTCATACAGTGAGCCGCAGGTGCGCGTTGCGCTGCCGGTGCAGGTCAGCTATGAGAGCGATCTTGAGCGCGCCATGGTCATCATGAGGGCGGCAGCACAGGCGCAGCCGCGCGTGCTGGCCGAGCCGGCACCGCTGGTATTGCTCAAGGAGTTTGCCGATTCCGGCATCAATCTCGAACTCGGCTTCTGGGTGGCCGATCCTGAGACGGGCGTGGGCGTTCTGCGCTCCGACATCAATCTTGCGATCTGGCGCGACTTCAAGCAGGCCGGTATTGCGATCCCTTTTCCGCAGCGCGAAGTCCGAATACTCAAAGGCTCCGAACATGACTGACATCCGGACTGATACCCGACTCATTCACGGCTTCCATGCCGTCACCGCCAAACTTCGTCACGCTGCCGATGACGTCAAGGAAATCACCGTCGCCGAAGAGCGCCAGGACGGCCGCATGCGCGATCTGTTGCGGCTGGCGGAAGCCCACGGCGTGCGCGTTGTGATGTCCGACGCCAAACGACTTGACGGCCTGGCCGGGGGTACGCAGCATCAGGGGGTGGTAGCACGCGTCGCTGCGCAGGCAAGGCATGTGACGTTGGACGACGTGCTGGATGGATTGATCGAACCGGCTTTGCTGCTGGTGCTGGATGGCGTAACCGATCCGCATAATCTCGGCGCCTGTCTGCGCGTGGCGGATGCGGCCGGGGCGCATGCAGTGGTGGCGCCAAAAGACAAGGCCTGTGGCCTCAATGCGACGGTGATCAAGGTCGCCAGCGGTGCCGCCGACACGGTGCCCTACGTTGTCGTGACGAATCTGGCGCGCAGCCTGCGCGAGATGCAGGAAAAGGGAATCTGGGTCATTGGTGCCGAGGGTTCCGCCGAGCGTGAGCTCTATGCCATCGACCAGAAAATCTCCTGCGCCTGGGTATTGGGTGCAGAAGGCGACGGCATGCGCCGCCTGACCCGCGAGACCTGCGACGAACTGGCGCGCATTCCGATGCTTGGCAGCGTGGAGAGCCTCAACGTTTCCGTATCCGCAGGAATCTGCTTGTTCGAGGCGCGGCGGCAGCGGACCAGGTGAGATTGGTTGCGAGCCAGTGCCGTAAATGAATTCTCCCGAATTGGCGACATGCCAAGCGTCGTTCATGTGTCCCCGTCGAATCGGCAAGAAGCAACTCGCCGATCACGCATTAGTATTGCCCCCAAATCTTGGTGATGATTTGCTTTAAAATGCGTTTTTGGCACTAAGGGGTTTTAATATTATGCGAATGCTCCAGAAGGCGCTGACGTTTGACGACGTCCTCCTGGTTCCTGCCCACTCGGCGATCCTTCCCCGCGACGTCTGTCTCGCCACCCAGCTTACCCGCAAGATTATGCTGAACCTGCCGCTACTTTCCGCCGCCATGGATACGGTGACGGAAGCGCGTCTGGCCATTGCCTTGGCGCAGGAAGGTGGCATGGGTATTGTGCACAAGAACCTTAAACCCAGGGAGCAGGCCGCCGAAGTGGCGAAGGTCAAGCGTTTCGAGTCCGGTGTTCTGAAAGACCCGATCACCGTTCCGCCCACCATGACCGTGCGCGAGGTTCTTGCGCTGACGCGCAGCTACCGTATTTCCGGTTTGCCGGTGGTTGATAACGGTATCGTGGTCGGCATTGTTACCAATCGTGACACGCGTTTCGAGACTAATCTTGATCAGGCGGTGCGAGCCATCATGACCCCGCGCGAGCGCCTGATTACGGTCGCCGAGGGAACGTCACCCGAAGAAGCCAAGGCACTGATGCACAAGCATCGCCTGGAGCGGGTGCTGGTGGTCAACGCCAACTTCCAGTTGCGCGGCCTGGTCACCGTCAAGGATATTCTCAAGTCCAGCGAGCATCCGTTTGCCTGCAAGGACGAGCAAGGTCATCTGCGCGTCGGCGCCGCAATTGGCGTTGGTGAAGGCACGGAGGAACGCGCTGAATTGCTGGCCGAAGCGGGTGTCGATGTGATCGTGGTCGATACCGCCCACGGTCATTCTGAGGGCGTGCTGCAGCGTGTGCGGTGGGTCAAGAGGAATTTTCCGCAAGTGGAAGTGATTGGCGGCAACATTGCCACCGCGAGTGCGGCGTTGGCGCTGGTCGATCACGGTGCCGATGGCGTCAAGGTGGGCATCGGGCCCGGCTCGATCTGTACCACGCGCATTGTCGCGGGAGTCGGTGTGCCTCAGATTACCGCGGTAGACCTGGTCGCCAACGCATTGGCTGCCAGTGGCACGCCTCTGATCGCCGATGGAGGTATTCGTTTTTCGGGTGACATCTCCAAGGCTATTGCCGCTGGCGCCAATACCGTGATGCTGGGCGGCCTTTTCGCTGGCACCGAGGAGGCGCCGGGGGAGACCGTGCTGTATCAGGGGCGGTCATACAAGGCCTATCGTGGCATGGGCAGTTTGGGCGCAATGAAGGATGGTGCCGCGGATCGCTACTTCCAGGATTCCGACGCCAATGTCGAAAAGCTGGTGCCGGAGGGCATCGAGGGCCGCGTACCCTATAAGGGTCCCGTCATCGCCGTGATTCACCAGTTGATGGGGGGCTTGCGGTCCTCAATGGGCTACGTCGGTTGCGCCACGATTGATGACATGCGGGTCAGAGCGGAATTTGTCGAAATTACATCGGCCGGCATCCGCGAATCGCATGTACATGACGTGCAGATCACCAAGGAAGCGCCAAACTACCATATCGATTGATTCCTGTCGCTTGAACAAGAGCGGTACGGCGGTTCAGATAGGCTTCTGAGCCGCCTTTGCATTTATTGCTCCTTTGCTTTTTGTGAGACTTCCACCATGGCCCACCAGAAAATCCTCATCCTCGACTTTGGTTCCCAGGTCGCACAGCTTATAGCCCGTCGCGTGCGCGAGCAGCAGGTGTATTGCGAACTGCATTCCTTTGACGTTACCGAAGAATTTATCCGTGAATTCAATCCGCAGGGAATCATCCTTTCCGGTGGCCCCAATTCGGTGTATGAGGCCGAGAAATGGAAGGCGCCCGAGATCGTATTCAAGCTCGGTGTACCGGTGCTCGGAATCTGCTACGGTATGCAGACTATGGCCGAGCAACTTGGCGGCAAGGTAGAAAGCAGCAACACGCGCGAATTTGGCTATGCCGAGATGCGTGCACGTGGCCACTCAAAGCTGTTCAACGGCATTCAGGACCGAATCAACGCTGAGGGGCATGGCTTGCTCGAAGTCTGGATGAGTCATGGCGACAAGGTGACGCAGTTGCCGCCCGGCTTCAATGTCATCGGCAGCAACGAATCCACGCCTATTGCAGCCATGGCGAACGAAGCACTCGGGTTCTACGCCGTGCAATTCCATCCGGAAGTCACGCATACGATCAAGGGCCGCGAAATCATTGCCCGCTTCGTCCATGACATCTGCGGCTGTGGCCGTGACTGGAACATGCCCAATTACGTCAACGAGGCGATCGACAGCGTACGTGCCCAGGTGGGTCAGGAGGAAGTGATTCTGGGACTGTCCGGCGGCGTTGATTCCTCCGTGGTGGCGGCCTTGCTGCATCGTGCCATCGGAGATCAGCTGACCTGTGTTTTCGTCGACAACGGTTTGCTACGGCTCAATGAAGGGGCGCAGGTAATGGATACCTTCGCCCGCAACCTGGGAGTCAAGGTCATTCATGTTGATGCGGTGAACCAGTTCATGGGACACCTGAAAGGCGTTAGCGATCCGGAACAGAAGCGCAAGATCATCGGTCGCGAGTTCGTTGAGGTATTCCAGGTCGAAGCGCAGAAACTGCCCAACGCAAAGTGGCTGGCGCAAGGTACGATCTATCCCGACGTAATCGAATCAGCCGGAGCGAAAACCAAGAAGGCTCATGCTATCAAGAGCCATCACAACGTCGGTGGCCTGCCCGATACGCTGAAGCTCAAACTGCTGGAGCCCTTGCGCGAGCTCTTTAAGGATGAGGTGCGCGAATTTGGAGTTGCGCTGGGTTTGCCGCACGAGATGGTCTATCGCCATCCTTTTCCTGGCCCCGGCCTCGGAGTCCGCATCCTCGGCGAAGTGAAACAGGAATTTGCCGACCTGCTGCGCTGCGCCGACGCGATATTCATCGACGAACTACGTGCGGCCGACTGGTATGACAAGACTAGCCAGGCGTTTGCCGTGTTCCTGCCGGTGAAGAGTGTCGGCGTAATGGGAGATGGCCGTACTTATGAATACGTGGTTGCTTTGCGAGCAGTGCAAACATCCGACTTCATGACGGCCAAGTGGGCAGAACTTCCACATGAACTCCTTGGCAGGGTTTCTACCCGTATTATCAACGAAGTGCGCGGCATCAACCGAGTGGTCTACGACATTTCGGGTAAGCCGCCGGCGACTATTGAGTGGGAGTGACTGGCAAAGACGAGCAATATCTAGCAACGTCTGGCAAATACAGGAAACCAAATAGCTGGCGAAGGAAGTGGGCAACTGGCATTGTCTGGCAACATCAGGTACTGATAAGCAGCGATTGAATGATGGTATACGGCTTGGTAAAGATGATCGAACGTCGATACCGTGAAACATAGCTGATTCGCCGAAACCTGATACGTCAGGTCACATAAAAATTCGTGGTAGAGCGGGTTCAGTTGCTACAGCAGTGTATCAATTTCAGTGCCCCGTGTTTCTGAATGACTGCAATATGGAAATCTGCGGAACTCACACTTTCGGCCAAGAGCTGCCGGTCGGGCCTGCCATGCCATGTGAGTAGCTTGTATT
>Ga0194060_10003373_pt1 | contig 11292 bp, 9 predicted proteins | sample SepL225m_MetaG_FD_163427 | JGI IMG/M metagenome (GOLD analysis project Ga0194060, IMG submission 163427) | Anoxic zone freshwater microbial communities from boreal shield lake in IISD Experimental Lakes Area, Ontario, Canada - Sep2016-L222-5m | ecosystem: Environmental > Aquatic > Freshwater >... | reverse complement strand
GGCCAGGGGTACCACGTGGGCGGGTACAAAAAGTACGTCCGGCGGGCGCACGATAAGCTCCAGCCCGAGGCGAGCGTGGGTCCATAGGCGCGGCATAGGGATGCTGCGCAGGGCCACGTTCGGCCCGAGGGGCGGCAAGGCCGGTGGCATACCGTTGGTGTAGAGCGTGTAGGTGGAGCGACGGTCAACGCGGGCCAGGGCGGCGATCACCTCGTAGGTGTAGCGCTCGGTGCCGGTGCGCCGGGCCGCCGCGATCCGGCTGGCGTCAATGCCAATGGAGAGCGGAGATACGTTCATAGGAGTCATTGTACCATCGCCTTCAGCCCAAGGGCTGTTGCAACGTCGCGGGCGACGGATGTCGTGGCGTGGGAACCTTCCTCCTTTCCAGTGGTACACTGGGGCGGCACAAGCCGATCTTAAGGAACTACTATGGATCCTACGCGGGTGGTCTCGATCTTCGACGGGCATAACGATGTGTTGCTGGCTCTCTATCGACCGCAGCCGGACAAGATGCGCAGCTTCTTCACGCAGAGCGTGCAGGGCCACATCGATCTGCCACGGGCGCGGGCGGGCGGTTTTGGCGGCGGATTTTTCGCGGTGTACGTCCCCAGTCCGCATGGTTCTCCTGCGCTCGACGATCTGCCGAATAGTGGGAGCTACGAGACACCCCTGCCCGCGCCGCTGGAGATCGGTTACGCCCAGGGCGTCGCCCTCGGCATGTCCGGGCTGCTCTTTCGCCTGGAGGTCGAGTCGCAGGGGGCGCTCAAGGTGGTGCGCAGCGCCGCCGAGATCGCTGCTTGCCTGGAGTCCGGCACCATCGCGGCGATCCTACACTTCGAGGGAGCCGATCCGATTGATCCTGGCCTGGACGCGCTGGAGGTCTTCTACCAGGCCGGGCTGCGTTCGCTCGGCCCGGTCTGGAGTCGGCCAAATGCCTTTGGATACGGGGTTCCCTTCGCCTACCCACGCACGCCCGACACCGGGCCGGGGCTCACTGATGCGGGCAAGGATCTGGTGCGGGCCTGCAACCGCCTACGGATCATGATCGACCTCTCGCATCTGAACGAGGCCGGGTTCTGGGATGTGGCCCGGCTCTCCGATGCGCCCCTGGTGGCCACCCACTCTAACGCCCACGCCCTCTGCCAGAGCAGCCGCAACCTGACCGATCCGCAGCTCGATGCGATCCGCGAGTCGGACGGTATGGTGGGCCTGAACTTCGCTGTGAGCTTCCTGCGCGAGGACGGGCGCAATGACGCCAACACGCCCCTTGAGACGATGGTGCGCCACGTGAGTTACCTCGTCGAGCGTCTGGGCATTGAACGAGTTGGCCTAGGCTCCGACTTCGACGGGGCCACCATCCCGCAGGCGGTCGGTGACGTGGCCGGGCTGCCCGCCCTGATGGCGGCTTTGGCCGACTACGGATTCTCCGCCGCCGACCTGCGCAAGTTGGCGCACGAGAACTGGCTGCGCGTACTTGAGAAGACCTGGGGAGAATAAACAAGGTTCAGATCAGCTTTACCGTCTGCGCTGTTCGTTGTGGGCACTTCAGCGCCACGCGGCTGAAGCCGCTACTACGAACGGTAAACCTGAAACCTGGCACCTGAAACCTTGTCAAAGCAGTTTAATTGACGTTACCGCCTGAACGCGCTAGAATTGCCGGAGCGAAGCCTTTTGTTCACCACCCTCCCTATGACATCACGAGATCTGATTGGCCTTGTTGTCTCCTTCGTGTACGCGTCCAGTCTCATCCTCGTTGCCGAAATTATTCGTCGTCGGCGAGGCTATTCCCAAGAGTTCACCCGCAAGATCGTCCACGTGGGTGCCGGCATGTGGGTACTTGGTGTCCTCTCCCTCTTTGAGAATTGGTACATTGGCATCATTCCCTTCGCCTCGTTTATTTTCATCAACTACATTGTCTGGCGTTACAAGCTTCTTGATGCAATTGACGCACCAGACAGCACCCCCGGCACTGTCTACTTCGCACTCTCGATCACCATCCTGTTTGGATTGTTCTGGCGCACCGGATCGCCCGGCGACCAAGGGTATATCGCTGCAGCCGGTACGATGGCAATGACCTGGGGCGACGCCCTCGCTGCGATCATTGGGAAGGTTTGGGGACGCCACAAGTACACCGTCGGCAAAAGCACCCGATCCTTCGAAGGCTCGCTGGCCATGTTTATCGCCAGCGGAACAGCTATGTTTCTGGTACTCATGATCGGGCCAGGGTCGTCCCTCAGCCCGCATACGGCACCGCTCAGGTTGGGCGTCAGCCTGACGGCTGCGCTCATCGCTGCCCTGATCGCCACAGGGGCCGAGGCCGTTTCTCCGCACGGGATGGATAATATTAGCGTCCCGCTGATCTCGGGTCTGACTATTTTTGCAACGGTTATGGCCCTGGGGTAATACAAACAGTGTGGTGCGTTTAGTTCGTTGCGCAGGTAGACGGACGAGAGTCTTTCGTCCACAGGTGTCTGTCCGTCACATTGGGATAGCAGCAGCGATCTCGCTTCTGCTATGGTAACCTGCCACTTGCAGCAGAACTCCTGCCTGTCGGCGAAGAGAGGAACGGTTGGATAGCCTCCGCATCCCGATTCTTAAGATCGGTGATATTCTGATCGCATCCATCCAGGTTGCGCTGCACGATGCCTCAGCCGTGCAGTTCAAAGATGATCTGCTGCAAAAAATCCACGACACCCGCGCTAAAGGCGTAATCATCGATCTCACAGCCCTCGATGTGGTCGATAGCTTTATCGGTCGCCTGATCGCCGACATTACGGCGATGGCGGGACTGATGGGTACTCGTGTTGTGCTGACCGGACTCCAGCCAGCGGTGGCGATCACGCTTGTGGAACTGGGCCTAGAGCTTCCTCGTGTGCTCACCGCGCTGAACCTTGAGAAAGGTCTGACGATGATGCAGCGCCTGACTGAGGAGAGCGATGATGGGTCAGCTTAAGACTGCGGTGATTCGCAGCGATCTTGACATCGTCATTGCGCGTACTATGGCCCGCGATGTGGCCAAGGCTCTCGGTTTTGGCGCGATTGATCAAGCACGCATTGCTACGGCGGTGAGCGAACTGGCCCGTAATATCTTCCTCTATGCTGGTACCGGCAATGTGACGGTACGCGAGATTGATAAAAATGTGCGCAAGGGTATTGAAATCGTCTGTGAGGATCAGGGTCCTGGTATCGCTAATATCGATCTGGTGATGCAGGACGGCTACTCGACCTCACGCGGCATGGGTATGGGCCTCCCCGGCGCCAAGCGTCTGATGGACGAGTTCATCATTCGCTCGACCGAGAATGTTGGCACGACCATTACCTGTCGCAAGTGGCGCAGCTAGGGGTGTCCCCCGGATCACCCATCGCCCTCATACCAACTGTCGATAGACTCGCTCCAGCCCAGCGACCAGGCTGTCGGCGCTGTAGCGAGCGAGTACCTCACGTCGCCCCGCCTCGACACATGTTCGGGCAAGATCACGGTTCTGGATGAGGCGCACGATGGATGCAGCCAGGGCTTCGTGATCGCCATACGGCGCGAGCAGGCCCGTGCGCTCGTGTTCGATCACCTCGTTGCAGGCGATCACGTCGGTGGTGACCACGGGGGTTCCTGCCAGCAGCGCCTCAATCAGCGGTATCCCGAATCCTTCGTAGCGGCTGGGCGCGGCCACAACGGCGGCCTCACGCAGCAGGCGCAGCTTCTCGGCCTCGTTCACCTGCCCACGCAACTCGAAGTTCTGCGCTACGCCGCCGCTCTCGACAATCCGCCGCAGCTCGGCCTCGCCCGCCCGGTTAAAGCTGACGAAGACGAAGCGAACCCCTGGCACTGCGCGCACCACCGCCGGCATCGCCCGAGCGAGAATATCGAAGCCCTTACGCGGCACCAACTGGCCGATGAAGAGTACCATGGGCCGCGCCGGGTCGGGCTGTGTCACGATGCTCGGATCGTAGCCGTGCATATCGACGGACGGTGGCAGCACCGAGATAATGCCGGGATCGATGCCGATCCGGGCGAGCAGATCGCGCTCGCCGTGGGCCAGGGAAATCACCCGATCAACCATGAGCAGCGGGGCGTGGATCAGGTAGTTGCGAAAGGCTCGACGGGGATAGGCACCCCTGGCGAGGCTGCGCAGAAGTCGGCCCGGCGTGGTGAGGAGATTGTCGTAGCGCAGGGGCGACTCCAGCGGGCGCTCGCGATCCACCACCAGATCAGCGTCGTGCAGCAGACCGTTGACCGTCAGCACGGTGGGGATTCCCAGTCGCCGGGCGGCCACCACGGTCTGAAAACTCAGCAGGTTGCGCATATGCTGGAGGTGGATGATGTCGGGCCGCTCGGCCACCAGCAGGCGCAACAACGACTCGGGGGCGAAGAAGCCGTAGGGGCGTGCCCGGTGGACGGGGATGCCATCAGGAAGCCACTCGTGGCGAGTGGACTGGCCGGGGTAGCGCCGGTCGAAGTACTCGTGGGCGACAACCTGATAGCCGTGGCGGACAAGCGCCCTGGCCTGAAGCTGCTCGGGGCGACTGGGAAAGGCCGGGTCGAAGCCAAAGGTTGTGACGATCAGGATTTTCATAGGGATCGATACACCGCCTCAATGCGGTCGGTTACGGCGGGCCAGGCGAACTGGGTGGCCCATACGGGAGCGACGGCGGACATCGCGGCGCGACGGGATGGGTCAGCGAGCAGGCTGTTGACCGCCTCAGCGAGAGCCTGCGGGTCGCGTGGGGGTACAAGGAGACCGGTGCGGCCCGCGTCCACCACCTCGGGGAACCCACCGAAGCGGCTGGCCACCACCGGCAGCCCGCACGCCTGGGCCTCCACCGGGCCGATCCCAAACGTCTCGCTGGCGTGGCTGGTGGCCAAGAGCAGGTCGGCCGAGCTGTAGAGCCGGGGCAGATCGCGGCGATCTAGGCCGCCCAGGAAGCGCACCCGCGTACCCAGGCCCAGGTCGGCGACGATCCGCTCCAGGCGCGGACGATCCTCGCCCGCGCCTGCCACCAGCAGCGCGGCGGCTGGGATGTGGGGCAGGGCGCGGATGGCCGTCTCGACGCCCTTCCACGGCTGGAGCCGCCCGACAAACAGGAGCAAGGGCGTCTCGTTCGGCAGGCCCAGTCGCCTACGCAGATCGGCGTCGGGTGACAGCGGGCGAAACAGGTCAATGTCAATGCCGTTGAAAACCACCTTGGGGGTGAATCCGTAGCGGCGGGCCACCGTCTCGGCGTTAAAGCGCGAGCAGGAGACCGAGGCGTCAACCATACGGGCCAGGGGCCGGTCGCCCCGGTAGAAATCCTCGCCGTGGCAGCCCAGGATCACCTTTGCGCCGCCGAGCCGCCGGGCCAGCAGGGCCGGGCCGAGGTCGTAGGGTTTTTGGATATGGATCAGATCGTAGCCGCCCGAGGCCAGGTGCGGCAGGGTGGATAGTCCCAGCGTCAGGCGCTCCAGCAGCTTGGCCTCGGCGTAGGCCCGGCGTAGGGGCGGGATGGATTGCCAGAAAGATCGCGGCACAAACGGGAAGGTGAGCACCCGCACGCCGGGGGCGACCTCGCGGCGCGGCCCGACCCCGCCGATCAGCGTGACTTCGTGGTCGCGGCCCGCCAGCTCGCGGGCGAGATCCCAGACGAAGCTCTCGACGCCGCCGAATTTGGTGGTGCTTGTGAGGTTGTAGAGGGCGACACGCATATCAGATCAGCTTTGCGACCCATTTTTTAAACGGCAGCTTCAACTTCATAAGCTGGGCGCGATCCTGCACGTCCAGCCCGCCGAGGATGCGTAGGGCGACGAAGAATCCGACCGCGCCGACCGTCGCCAGGGCAAACATCAGTCCGGCTTCGCGCAGGCGCACAGCCAGACCGGCAGCGGCGGGCAAGGGCGGCAGCAGGCCACGGGACGCTAAGATCAGGGCGGACATGGCCAGGGTAGCGCCGAGGACGCGGGCGGTGAAGCGCCAGGGCCAGCGCAGGCCGAGCAGGCGGTAGCCGCTGCCGGTGGCCCAGGCTCCGGCGGCCACCCGCGAGAGGCCGAAGGCCAAGGCCACGCCGAGCAGGCCAAAGCGCGGCGGCAGCACGAGGGCCAGCAGGGCCACCGCCGCCAGGGTAAGTAGCCGTGAGACAATAATGATCCCCAGTTTCTCGTAGACGATCAGGGCGTTGTGGGCGGTGGTCAGCAGCGACTCCAGGAAGAGACAGGGCACCAGCACCCAGACAATCGGCGCGGCCACGAGGTACTGCGGGCTGATCACCAGCAGGGCCTGCTGGGCCAGCAGCATCAGCCCGACGCCGCCGGGCACAAACAGGAGCAACTGGAGTCGCACCAGGCTCTGGTAGGCTCCGTTCAGCGTGCCGCCCTCGCCCTGGCGCACCCGCGAGAAGAGCGGCACCTGCACGCCCACCATCGGCGTGTACAGGTAGCCCAGAGCCATTTTGGCCAGGGCCGCGCCCGCCGTCAGCACCGCCACGTCACCGATGTCGCCTGCCAGGTAGATCGCGAACCCCGCGCTGGCGACAAAGTCGGTCGCCGTCATCAGAAAGGAGACCGCCGTGTAGCGGACGAAGCCCCTGGGAATTGCAGATTTTAGATTGTGGATTGCGGATTTTAGATTGCGAATTCCGGGTTGGTGGGCGATCTTCTCGCTTCCGGCGGCCTTCTCTTGCTCAATCTGCAATCGCAAATCCGCAATCTGCAATCGGATCACCTGCCAGCCCGCCAGGGCCACGGCCAGCGTCGGTGCCAGGACAGTGGCCCCCAGCACGCCCAGGATGGCCCACTGGTTGGGCAGGATGAGGATGGCGGCCACGCTGAGCAGTTGGGGCAGCAGCCCGGCGGCCAGGGTGATGCTATTCCAGGTGCGCTGCTTAAAGAAGCTATTCAGGTAGGCCATGAAGATGTCGTAGCAGATGCCGAGGAAGAGCAGAGCAATGATTGCGGTAATCACCAGCCAGCCGTAGCCGCCGAGTAGACCGAGCAGTTGAGCCTGGTCAAGGACGCTCAGCTTAGGATCGGCGACGATCTTCTCGCGCAGGGTACCCAGGTAGGGCTCGCGCAGCCAGGAGGCCAGACCGACGGCCATCACCAGGAGTACCGCCATTTGGGCGGCGAAAACCGCCGTCAGCAGGCGCAGCACAGCGCGTGGGCCGCTGGATCGGCTCAGTTCGGAGATATATTTGGGCAGGGCGCGCTGGGTACCCATATCAATGGCCGTACCCAGGCCATTGTTTGCCCCGCTGATCAGGGCCAGCAACCCGTAGCCCGCCTGGCTGAGCAGGTTCAGCTTCACCAGCGTCGAGAGTACCTCGGCCACCAGGCGCAGCGGCACAAACAGCGTATTCCAGACCACCGCACGCGAAACCTGCGCAGCCAGGGCACCTGGCGCGGGCCGGTTTGAGGGTTGAACGTCAGGAGCCAAGAGATCGTCTCGTCTTCGGCAGCGTGGTGCCTTATTTTGCAATACCGCAGAAGTAACGCTGCGAGGCGTCCTGTCATTCTGAGCGAAGCGAAGAATCCCGACCGGGATTCTTCGCTTCGCTCAGAATGACAGCGTTACTTCTGCTCTATTGCCTTATTTTTTTACTAGATCCAGCTCAAACATACCCACGTACCAGCGGCGCTGGGCGCGGTAGGCGAGACCCTCTAATCCGATGGCACGCAGGGCGCGGCGGATGGCCCGCCGGGTGACCTTCGGGCTACGCAGTTCGCCCCGGCGCAACTGCTCCTGGCGCAGATCCTTCACCACAAAGCCCTGGCGCTTGCAGAGGCGCACGAACTGGCCGTAGTGGAAGTAATGCATCTCGCTGAGCCGTTGCAGGTCGCGGAAGGCGACCCCGCCCTTGCCTCGCCCGCGCCGGGCGATGATCCGCTCGGCCATCGGGCGCGGCAGCCAGTTAATTCCGCGCAGGTGGTAGTGCGGATCAATCCAGGCCCGCCGGTTGATCGCGGTGATCAGGCAGTGGCCGCCGGGCCGCAGCACGCGGGCGATCTCGGCGAGCATAGCCACGGGCGACTGGACGTGTTCGATCACATCCCAGGCGACCACCGTGTCAAAGCTGGCGTTGGCAAAGGGCAGAGCCTCACCGGCAGCGTTGAAAACTGGCAGACTGAGGCTGTGGCGGGCGGCGCGCAGCCGCACGATCTTGCAGTAGGCCGGGTTATACTCGCTGGCCACCACCCGTGCGCCGCGCAGGGCCGCCGCCACGGCGAACCCGCCCATGCCTGCGCCCAGATCCAGCAGGCGCATCCCCGCCAACGGGCCAGCCGTCTCCGCGATCATGTTCAGACGATCACCCTGGTACTGCTCCTGGTTGATCCGCCGCTCGCGCCAGCGCGCAAAATCGCGCCGCCACTTCATGTGCTGGAGCCACGGGTCAATCGCCCGTGTAAGCTCGGTTATTGCATCAGGCATGTGTGATTGCTCTTTGCTAAGACAAGGTTTCAGGATCGGCATCTTTGTGTCACCGTTCTGTGCGGCCCTCACCCCCCAGCCCCCTCTCCCTGCGCGGGAGAGGGGGAGCCGATTACATCCTGTTGCAGAATCTCCCCTCTCCCCCTGAGGGAGAGGGGTAGGGGGTGAGGGCTGTTCGGCGGCAAACGGTCAAGCTGGTTTGAACCTTGTCTAAAGAAGGGAACAGGGTGTTTTCACCCCGCCACCGGCGATATGGCGATTCGCATGACCCACTGATTCAGGGCGGTGACCAGGGTGAGGGCGAGGATGGCGACGACAAACGCCTGTCCCCAGCGCCCGCGTTGCCAGATGCGGTCGGCATAGACCGCCCAGCAGACAGACATCATCGGCAGCATGTAGAAGATTTGTTTATCCACCATCGAGATGCGGTAGCCAGCGAGCATGAAGAGGAGCGCCACGCTCAGCCACGTGGCAAAGACGATCCAGATCAGGGGTTGGCGGCGCAGGGCGATGAAGCCGGGCAGCGTGAAGAGCAGCGGAATGCCGATCCCGTAGTAGAGGTAGTCCCCCGGCCAGATCCGATAATCGAGGTGCGGGATAAATCCAAGGATATAGTCGCGAAAGGGTGGCCGTTCCACACCGACGCTCTGCGGCCCGCTGGTGAAGACTGTCTGCATATAGGGCAGCGTGCGTGCGATGATCGGCGGGATATACTGGCCGTAGTAGATGATCAGCGCCAGGGCGATAGCTACGCCCGAGGCGATCCACAGGGGCCGCAGGCTGGTGCGCAGATCGGCCCATTGGCCACCACGCAGCCCATTCAGCCAGATCAAGATACTCAAGCCCACGAGGAATACACCCATAAACACGCCGGTAACGGTGTAGATCAGGAAGGTGGCTAGGAGTACCAGCGAGAGCGTCACCAGCGGCCCGCGCTCATCCAGGCGATCCCAGAGGACGATGATCATGGTCTGGGCCAGGAGCGTGAGCCAGAGGCCGAAGGCGGTAGGTACGTTGCCCCAGATATGCAGCAGAAAGCCAACCGGGAGCGTGGCGTAAGTGATCGCGGCGATCAGGGCGGCGCGGGTGCCCAGGCCAGCCTTGCGGGCGATCAGGGCGATCAGGATCGGTCGGCTGGCGTCAAGCAGCAGGCTGAACATATTCGCCGCCATCGCCATCGGCATGGGCGTGAAAGCAAAGAGCGTGGCGAAAATGTGGTACCAAGGCGAGTAGGGGATCACCGGGCGATTGGCTCCCCACTCGGCTGTCGGCATGGTCGAGTCGTTCAGCGGGCTGTTGATCCCGTAGAGCTTGGGCAGTTGGCCCTGGATGATCCAGAGTACCCGATCCATATGCCACTGGACATCAATCGCCGAAAAGTAGGGGTAGAGCATCCCCACGGCCTTCAGCCAGTAGCCGACAAGGAAGACGATCAGCAGCAGGCTGAGAAAACCCGAGCGTGGCTTCAGGGGCATGCCGGAGATACGGAAGAGCCAGCCGGTGAGGGCGCGCACAGCCAGGGTGAGCAGGACGCTCCACCCGGCCAGCCACGCCAGCCTGGGCAGCATAAAACTGCTCGGGAAGCGGTGCGCGCCGAGCGCCCAGCCACCCAGAAGCAGAGTCGTTGCTACACCGAGTACCACCCAGACCGTCGGCGACGGGCCGCGCCCACGCACGTGCGCGGCGGCCCCACCGAGGGCCAGACTCAGGCTGGCGTACATCCCGAGTACCACCACCAACGCCTGACCAAGCCCGGTCAGGGGCGGCAGCGCCGCGCCCATGCCGCCGCCGCGTGCGGGCACCACCGTGACATTGGAGACAAATATCCCTAGCGGACGCGGGTCATTATAAGTATATGAGCGCAGATCAAGGGACAAACTGCCATCGCGCAGGGCGTCAGGGGGCACCAGCAGGCTCAGTCGCCGGGGCGCGAGGTTGTCTGGCAGGCTGACCAGAGGCACACCATTGATCAGGAGGCGTGCGTTCGCAAGCTGGCCGTTAGGGTGTCCCGTCACCACACTAAGGTTGACGACCCACGCCCCACGACCAAGGCTCGGCAACAGGATACTACTCTCGCCCGTACTCCAGCGGTAGGTACGGGCCGAGGCAAGGACGATCTCCGCGACAACATCCTTAGGTGGCAGGGCACCACCGACCAGTTGCGAGACGAGGCTAAAGGACAGGCTAGGGGCTGCGGCAATCTCGGGGGGCAGCATGACGAGCAACGTGTCGGCAGTGTGGCGGGGCATATCGACGCGCACACCATTCACCGCCACGGCGGCGTCGAGCAGTATATTGGCGGGCTGTCCAGGGGCGGCATGCAGCGTCGCGATCCAGACCCCCTGGCGGTGGCCGGGCAGCGTAAGGTGTGCCTGCCCAGGTGCCCAGGGGTACGTCTCATTCGCGCCATCGGCGTCGATCTCACGGGCATTGAAGCCCTGGAGAAAGGCCAAGTCCGCGTCGCTCCCCACATCGACCTGCACCACAGGTCGCACCGTATAGGCCGCCGTGAATACCAGAATCGTCAGCAGGGCCAGGAAAAAAGAGGGCCGCAGGTCGCCGATGTGCAGTGTCGCCAGGGAATCCCCCCAGCCACGGGTCTGCGCCAGCGCCGACTTCGGAGAGGAACGCGCCATGGACACCTCGTACTAGCGGGGGGAGATTGTGGAGGAGCGCAGCGCCTCCGAGAAAGACCGTGACACGCACCATGCACACGTCGGCTGATTGTACCAGAAAACGTGACAGGCTCAGGGCTGCGGAGGAGGAGGGAAGGGAGCATGACACGCAGGTCATCAGGGCCACACACGTGCGTACTAATCACATCAGAGTCTCAGCGCGGGCTACGACGAGGGGAAGAACGCGTCCCACCAGCGCCGGACATTTGAGGGCTGAGCGGGGG
>Ga0194060_10003372_pt1 | contig 11295 bp, 8 predicted proteins | sample SepL225m_MetaG_FD_163427 | JGI IMG/M metagenome (GOLD analysis project Ga0194060, IMG submission 163427) | Anoxic zone freshwater microbial communities from boreal shield lake in IISD Experimental Lakes Area, Ontario, Canada - Sep2016-L222-5m | ecosystem: Environmental > Aquatic > Freshwater >... | reverse complement strand
CGGTCGTCGCCGGCGGAGTGTTGCGCATGATGTTCGGTCTCCTCGGTTCGCTTGCAGCCGCTACGGTTGCGGGCTGGCTCGGGTTTGTGATTTTTGGTTCGTGGCTGGCGGGGTTGCTGGCCGGGCTGGCCATCTTCGTGCTTTCCTTCGTCAATCCGCTCTTCCTGGGTGGCTTCGGTGGTGGTGGCTCTTCGTCAGGAGGCGGTTTCTCTGGTGGCGGAGGGGGTTTTGGTGGTGGCGGCGCCTCGGGGAATTGGTGACATGAAACTATTGCGTTTGCTCAGGCATCTCGTGTTGCCGGGTTGGTGGGTACGACGGGTTCTTGCTCGCGACGATCTGGCTGTCATCGGCGCAGCCATCACGGCCTGCGAGAAGTCGCATCGTGGTGAATTGCGCTTCGTGGTGGAAGGTCCCTTGCCGCTGTCGGTGCTGTGGCGCAGCCTGTCGCCAAGAGCGAGGGCGGTGGAACTATTCTCGACCTTGCGCATATGGGATACCGAGGAAAACAGCGGCATCCTCATTTACCTGCAACTGGTCGACCGTCGCGTTGAAATACTCGCCGACCGCGGCATTGCGGGGCGGGTACCGCAGGCCGAATGGGATGTCATTTGTCGTGACATGGAAACCAGCTTTCGCAGCGGCGCATGGCGGCGTGGCGCTCTGCAGGCCGTGACGCGCGCCGGAGACCTGCTGGCGAGCCACTTCCCTGCGAGTGACGGCAATCCCAACGAGTTACCGGATCAGCCGCTGCTGCTCTAGCGCCGGCAGAAGTTCAGCCGTCGGCTAGACTTCACCCATGCCTGCCCCACGCTCCCTCCCGCGCGAACTGCTGCACCTGGCCTGGCCGGTGCTGATCGCGCAGGCCGCCGTGATGGCCAACGGCGTGATCGATACCCTGATGGCCGGCCGTCTTTCATCGATCGATCTGGCGGCGGTGGGCATCGGCGCCAGCATCTACGCCATCGTTTTTGTCACGGCCATGGGCGTGCTGCTGGCATTGACGCCGGTCGTGGCGCATCACTATGGCGCGGGCCGCTTCGCAGAGATCGGCGCCGACGTACGGCAATGCGCCTGGCTGGCCCTGGTCCTGTCGGTGATCGCCTTTGCCGTGTTGAAGCATCCCGATCCGCTGCTGAGTTTTTCGCGCCTGACGCCCGAGGTTGAAGTCAAAGTGCGCGCCTATCTCGACGGGGTGGCCTGGGCGGTGCCGGGCGTGCTGTTCTTCCGCGTCTTTTTCGGTTTCACTGCTGGCATCGGCCGGCCGCGTCCGGTAATGGCTTTCAACCTGATGGGCCTGGCGCTGAAAGTGCCTCTCAACTGGGTCTTCATGTACGGCCATTTCGGCTTCCCGGCCATGGGCGGCGCAGGCTGCGGCTGGTCTTCCGCGGTCATCATGTGGACTATCGCCACACTGGCCTGGCTGTGGTGCCGGCGCGATGCCGAATATGCGCCGTATGGGGTTTTCGCCCGTTTCGATCCGCCGCGCCTGCCGGCCTTGCGCGAGTATCTGGTGCTCGGCCTGCCGATGGGAGTTACCTTTCTGGTGGATGTCACGGCATTTACCTTCATGGCGCTGTTCATCGCCCGGCTCGGGCCGGAAATCTCCGCTGCCCACCAGATTGCCGCCAATGTCGCCGTGTTCGTCTTCATGGTGCCGATGGCGCTGGGCAGTGCCGCCGGCGTGGTGGTCGGGCAGGCGCTGGGCGCCGGCAATAGTCGGCGCTCGCGACACGCCGGTTTGCTCGGGCTGGCAGTTGGCGTCACCGCCGCAATGATTCTCGGCATCGTGATCTACCTCGGTGCCGAGCCGCTGGCTCGCGCCTACACGGCAGATGCGCAAGTTGCAGCGGCCGCCGCGACGCTGCTCTCCATCGTCGCCTTTTATCATGTGGCCGACGCCGTGCAGGCGGTGATGGCGCAAGTGCTGCGCGGCTACAAACGCGCCACGGCGCCGATGGTGATTTATGCGATAGCCCTATGGGGTGTGGGTCTGGGGGGTGGCTATCTGTTGGGCCTGACCGATACGTTAGGTCCCGCACGCGGCGCAGCGGGATTCTGGATCGCCGGCACGGCGAGTCTGCTGGTGGCAGGGGCGGGGGTGCTGGGGTATTTCCTGCGTATATCCCGCGTGTAACGCAGGACAAAACATGCCATCGTGATGATGTCGCGCGCGACTTTGGCGGCTTCATTGCTCACGCCGTCAATGACGGCTCCCACTGCATCAGAGGCATTCAAGCTCGGATGTCGAACGGCAACAAGAGCGCATTCCTGCCGGGGCGAGTCCCGGCACGTCAGTTGCGGCGGCGACCCCAGGAGTCGGTGCTGGCGATACGGCGTCGCACCCCGGTACAATGCACCCCTTCAGATGCGGCAGGCCATGCGGCCGCCGCCAGCGCCCAGAAAGACCGTGTCATGATCCGCAAGATTCTCGTCACCAGCGCCCTGCCGTATGCCAACGGCGCGATTCATCTCGGCCATCTGGTCGAGTACATCCAGACCGATATCTGGGCGCGCTTTCAGAAGATGCGTGGCCACGAATGCTGGTACGTCTGCGCAGATGATACCCACGGCACGCCAATCATGCTGCGTGCGGAAAAGGAGGGCATCACGCCGGAACAACTGATCGCTCGCGTGCATGCCGAACATGCCCGCGATTTCAACGGCTTTCATGTCGCTTTCGACAATTACCACACCACCCATTCGGACGAAACGCGCCATTTTTCCGAGGACATCTTCGCCAAGCTCAAGGCGGCCGGCCTCATCGAAGTGCGCTCTATCGAGCAGTACTACGACCCGGTCAAGCAGATGTTCCTGCCGGATCGCTTCATCAAGGGCGAGTGCCCGAAATGCGGGGCCAAGGACCAGTATGGCGATGCCTGCGAATCCTGCGGTGCGGCCTATGCGCCGACAGATCTAAAGAACCCCTACTCGGCGATTTCCGGCGCGCAGCCGGTGCTGAAGTCGTCCGACCATTATTTCTTCAAGCTCTCGGATCCGCGCTGCCAGGCCTTCCTGCGGCAGTGGACGCAACACGAAGCGCGGCTGCAACCGGAGGCCGCCAACAAGCTGCAGGAATGGCTGGGGACACCCGGCGAGAACAAGCTCACCGATTGGGACATCTCGCGCGATGCGCCCTATTTCGGCTTCGAAATTCCCGGCGACAATGGCGCAAGTACAGGAAAATACTTCTACGTCTGGCTCGATGCACCGATCGGCTACATGGGCTCGTTCAAGAACTTCTGCACGAAGAAGGGGCTGGACTTCGACGAGTTCTGGGGCAAGGGCTCGACCACAGAGCTATACCATTTCATCGGCAAGGATATTCTTTACTTCCACGCCCTGTTTTGGCCCGCCGAACTGGAGCATGCCGGCTACCGCACGCCGACCAATGTTTTCGCTCACGGCTTCCTGACCGTCGATGGCGCCAAGATGTCGAAGTCGCGCGGCACATTCATTACCGCCGAGAGTTACCTGACGCAAGGGCTCAACCCGGAGTGGTTGCGCTACTACTTCGCGGCCAAGCTCAACGGCACCATGGAAGACATTGATCTCAATCTTGACGACTTCACCCAGCGCGTCAATTCCGATCTGGTGGGTAAATACATCAACATCGCCAGCCGTGCCGCCGGCTTTATTGCCAAGCGTTTCGGCGGGACGTTGCTGCATGCTCATCTCAACGAGCGTTTCCACGCCGACCTGCCCGGTATCATCGAGGCCGCAGAGGAAATCGCCGCCTACTACGAGGCGCGCGATACGGCACGCGCCCTGCGCCGCATCATGGCGCTGGCCGACCAGATCAACCAGTACGTGGACAAGAATCAGCCCTGGGTGCTAGCCAAGTCGGAGGAGCACACGGAACAGCTGCACACCGTATGCACGGTGCTGATCAACGCCTTCCGCCTGCTCACCCTCTACCTCAAACCGGTGCTGCCCAAGCTCGCGCATCGTGCGGAGGAATTCCTCAACGTCGCGCCGCTTCATTGGGCCGATGCCTGCTATCTGCTGCCGCCGGCGCACTTGATCAATGGCTACGAGCACTTGATGCAGCGCATCGACCCGAAGCAGATCGATGCGCTGATTGCCGCCAACCGCGAATCGCTGGAGCCCAAGGCGACACAGGCGGCCGTACCACCAGCGCCGACTGTTGCTGAGCCGCATTCGCCGCAGCGCCATGCCCTGCATCAGCAACACAGCGAGGACAGCGTGCAGGCGCAGGCCAACCCCTGGGAGCCCTATATTTCGATCGATGACTTCAGCAAGGTGGATCTGCGCATTGCACGCATTGCCGACGCACAGCACGTCGAGGGCGCCGACAAGCTGATTCGCCTGACCCTTGATCTCGGCAACGAAACACGCAATGTCTTCGCCGGTATCAAATCGGCGTACGACCCCGCGCTACTGGTTGGCCGGCTGACAGTAATGGTGGCCAACCTCGCGCCGCGCAAGATGAAATTTGGCCTCAGCGAAGGTATGGTACTCGCAGCTTCGGATGCTGATGGCAAGTCGCCCGGGCTGTTCCTGCTTTCCCCCGACACTGGTGCCCAGCCGGGCATGCGGGTCAAGTGACAGAAATTCGCCGCCTGATCATCACCGGAGTCGTGCAGGGCGTCGGCTTTCGCTACGCGATGGAAGCGCAGGCCCGCTTGCTGGGGGTCAGTGGCTGGGTGCGCAACCGCCGCGATGGCAGCGTCGAAGCCATGATCGCCGGCAGTGCTGCGCAGGTTGAACAGATGCTGGCCTGGAGCCGCCATGGTCCGGCCGGCGCCGCCGTCGACAATGTCACCAGCGAGGCCGGCTATGGCGAATACTCGGGCTTCGAATATCGGCCGACCGCTTGAAATGCGCCGAATCGTTACAATATATCGAATTTCCTATTACCTGAGGAGTCCCAAATGTCCGTTCTCGTTGGCAAACAAGCCCCCGATTTCACCGCTAATGCCGTTTTCGGCAACAACGAAATCAAGGAACTCAAACTGTCCTCGCTCAGGGGAAAGCACGTTGTGCTGTTCTTCTATCCGCTCGACTTTACTTTCGTCTGTCCCTCTGAGCTGATCGCCTTTGATCATCGGCTCGAAGAGTTCAAGAAGCGTGGCGTCGAAGTCATCGGCTGTTCGATCGATTCACAGTTTACTCACCTCGCCTGGAAGAACACCCCGGTGAACAATGGCGGTATTGGCCAAGTGGGCTATCCTCTGGTCGCTGATATCAATCACACCATCTGCCAGGCCTATGATGTCGAGGCCGCCGGCGGAGTGGCTTTCCGCGGCTCCTTCCTGATCGACAAGGCCGGCGTGGTGCAGCATCAGGTAGTGAACAACCTGCCGCTGGGCCGCGACATCGACGAAATGCTGCGCATGGTCGATGCCCTGCAATTCTTCGAGGAACATGGCGAAGTCTGTCCCGCCGGCTGGAAGAAGGGCAAGAAGGGAATGAACGCTTCGACCGAAGGCGTCGCCAAATACCTGGCGGAAAACGCCGCCGCACTCTAGGAAGGGAGCGGCACTTGCCAGCCGCTCGCCTTCAAAGGCAGCGGCTGTAGCCCATCAAGGCACACCAACTTCGCAGGCAGCGTAGCTGCCCGAAAGCAGATGGTTTAGCTTGATGCGCCCGGCTTCCTGCCAGGGCTTTTGGGTGGAATGTATCCGGCCACCCGACACAACACGGCTTCAATTTTCTCGCCATTATTGAAGCGGGTCACGCTGCACTTGGATATCTCACCGCGTGCCGACAGATCGGAAATAGAGCGCCGCACCTTTGCCAGCGAGAGCCCGGTCGCGGCAGCGATTTCCGAGTCGAAGCGCTGCCCATTGTCTTTGAGGTACTGCATTATTTCTTGCATATCCAACGCTCCGCGTGAAGGTGACAACATGGAATCCACCACCTGCATTTATTTATAAGACTACCAAGTGCCTGCCGTCAATGCGACGGAAATGGATTAGCCGCTACTTACTGCCAACCCCCTCATAGTGCTGGTGGGCCCAACAAAACCCGAACTTGCAACTAAAGAATTATTTAAGCTGAAGGCCCTGCTTGAAACTGCAACGGCTCGCGTTACATGAGCCGCTGGTGATGCTTGATCAGGTTTCAGAATCGAGGAAGCTGCGCAGTTTTTCAGAGCGAGTCGGGTGACGTAGCTTGCGTAATGCCTTGGCCTCGATCTGCCGAATGCGTTCCCGGGTCACGTCGAACTGTTTGCCAACTTCTTCCAGTGTGTGATCGGTGTTCATTTCGATACCAAAGCGCATGCGCAGTACCTTGGCTTCGCGCGGTGTGAGGCTGTCCAGCACCTCCTTGGTGACTTCGCGTAAACTGGCAAACAACGCAGCATCGTCCGGCGACAGCGTTGCCTGATCCTCGATGAAATCGCCAAGATGGGAATCGTCGTCGTCGCCGATCGGCGTTTCCATGGAAATGGGTTCCTTGGAAATCTTGAGGATCTTGCGAATCTTCTCCTCGGGCATTTCCATCTTCACCGCCAGCGTCGCTGGATCCGGCTCCAGTCCGGTTTCCTGAAGGATCTGACGGCTGATGCGGTTCATCTTGTTGATGGTCTCGATCATGTGCACCGGGATGCGGATGGTGCGTGCCTGGTCGGCAATCGAGCGGGTGATGGCCTGGCGGATCCACCAGGTGGCATAGGTCGAGAACTTGTAGCCGCGACGATATTCGAACTTGTCCACCGCCTTCATCAGGCCGATGTTGCCTTCCTGGATCAGGTCGAGGAACTGCAGGCCGCGATTGGTGTACTTCTTGGCGATCGAGATCACCAGGCGCAGGTTGGCTTCGGTCATTTCGCGCTTGGCGCGGCGGGCCTTGGCCTCGCCGGTAGACATCTGCTTGTTGATGTCCTTGAGTTCCTTGAGCGGAATGCCAATGCGGTTCTGCAGGTCGATCAGGCGCTGCTGCTCTTCGAGGATGTTCGGCGCGGCACGCATCAGTTGCGCAGCGTAGGGCTTGCCCGACTGCACTTCGTGCTTGAGCCACTCCATGTCGGTCTCGTGGCCAGGAAAGGTCTTGATGAACTGTGGGCGCGGCATGTGCGCCTTGTCAACGCAAAGATGCAGGATCTTGCGCTCGTGGGCGCGCACCGCTTCAACCATGCCGCGCACCGAGTCGCACAGACGCTCGATCGACTTGGCGGTAAAGCGGATGTTCATCAGCTCATCGGAAATCTGCCTCTGCAAGCGCAGATAGCTCTTGTCCTGGGAGCCCTTCTTTGCCAGCGCTGGCTGCAGTTTGGCAAACAGGGCATGGATTAACGAGAAGCGCTCGAGGGCATCCTGCTTGAGTTGCAGCAGCGAGGCGGAAATCCGTGCGCTGCCGTCGTCGTCCTCGTCATCGGTATCTTCTTCGACTTCCAGTTCTTCGTCTTCGGCCAGCGCCTCGATGTCTTCGTCCGAGGCGTTCGGGTCAATCAGGCCATCGACCAGTTCGTCGATGCGCATTTCATCGCGCGCCACCTTGCCGGCTGTTTCCAGCATCTCGGCAATGGTGGTGGGGCAGGCGGAAATCGCCATGACCATGTGCTTGAGGCCATCCTCGATGCGCTTGGCAATTTCGATTTCGCCTTCGCGGGTGAGGAGTTCGACCGAGCCCATTTCACGCATGTACATGCGTACCGGGTCGGTGGTGCGGCCAAATTCCGAGTCGACAGTGGACAGCGCCTGTTCGGCCTCTTCCTCGACTTCGGCCACATCGACCGGCGCCGGAGCCGATTCGTTGAGCAGCAGGTCATCAACGGCAGGTGCTTCGTCGAACACCTGAATGCTCATGTCGTTGAAAGTGGAGATGATCGATTCGATCTGCTCCGCATCCACCAGGTCGTCGGGCAGATGGTCGTTGATCTCGGCATACGTCAGGTAGCCGCGCTCCTTGCCCAGTGCGATCAGGTTCTTCAGTCGCGTGCGCTTGGTGTCCAGATCGACCAGTTTTGCCTCGGGGGCGATCAGCTTTTCCCTGCTCTTGCGGCCGCGCGATTCGGCAATGGCCTTGGCCACCGATTTGGCCGCTACCGGCTGGGCGGCAGGCTTGACTGGCGGTGATGGCGCAACGACGACTGCCGGTGCTGCTGGTTTCGATGCCTTGGCCGGTGCTTTTGCTGGGACCGCTTTGGCCGGGGCTTTAGCGGGGGCAGGCTTCTTCGGCGCAGGTTTCTTCGGCGCGGGTTTCTTCGCGACCGGTTTGGTGACGGCCTTCGATTTGCTCTGCTTGGCGATTTCCTTCGGCATGACTGTCCTCGGCTAGAACGCGATTGCGGCGCTGTCAGTCAGTAAATGCCGCACCGTGCGCGAACAGACTGACTCAGCGCGCCGTGAAAGCGCTGGGGAACCATTAAGTATATCAGATCACATCCCCCAATAGCATGCCCAATCGAGTTTGACGCTCATCCTGCAAGGCGACCGCCATCCCCCCGCTACTGGCGGACGCTAGTCTTTTCCTCGATAAGCCAGCGGATCTTGTCTGTTGGCAATTACCTCCGCAGCCTGACGCGCCGGCTCCCGGTCCATTTGTGCAGTATTGAATCTACTCCGTGGCTAGGCGCTTCTTCTGCGGCGTCTCTGGAAGCAGCAATAGCAGTCAAGCAAGAGGCGGTGTTCCGCAAAGCAAGACCCCCGGCGGGATTCGCAAGCTTTCAGCCGGGCAGGCAAACTTTCAGGGTCGCCAGATAGGATGCGGCCTCGGATGTATTTTCGGCGGGCGCCCATGGCGCGCGCTCGGCTTCGATAAAGGGCAAATAGGGGCCAGCCTTGGCTTCGAGGAAAATCGTATCGGGCTTTAGTGCTACGGCGGTATGCCATGTGCCATGGGGAATATCGACACCAATCGCCGTACCACCAGCGCCGATTTCCACCCTGCGCACCACCGCGCCCTCGTCATCGAACAGAACCAGTCCCAGGAGGCCACGCAGGACAACAAAGGTTTCGTCCTTGTTCGGATCGAGATGGCGATGTGGCGGGATGTAGGAATCAGGCTGCATGGCATTGAGCAGACGATGCCCCGGATGATCATCCGTCGGATGGAAGTTGCGATTCTTGCGGCGGCGCGGGCTGGCCGCCGCTTCCGCGCAGACCTCATCCAGCAGCGCGTTATCGATCAGCGTAATCACTGGTACAGCACCTTCACATTCTCCGGCTTCAGCCAGTCGGCGAGTTCGGCAAGCAGGGCGTCGTCAAGCCTGACGCGCCAGCTTTCGGGTAACGGCAGTTCTGCCACAGCATCGCCGTTGCGGTAGGAGATCCGTACCGGGCAGGGCCCGTTGCGAAACGGAGCCAGCAAAGTCTGCAAGCGTTTGGCATTGGAACCGCCGTTCAGGGTCAGGCGCAAGCCGCGGGCATAACGACCGCGCGCCTCGGCCAGTGTATAGAGCTTGTCGGCCGTGATACGCAAGCCACCGCTGTAGTCGTCCTTCTGCACCTTGCCTTCGACCAATAAGAGTTCATCTTCCTTGATCTTTGCCCGTTCGGCGTCCCAAAGTTCGTTGAACACCGTCACTTCGAGCTGGGTGGTGCCGTCGTCAATCGCCACCACGGCCATCTTGCCGCGACGAGTCATCTGGGTCCGCGTGGACATGACGACACCGGCCAGCAGCAGCGCTTCGCGTTGCGGCTGCAACTGCCCCAGCCTGCGCTTGACGAAGACGGAGAGTTCTGCGGCGTAGGCGTTGTAGGGATGGCCGGAGAAGAAAAATCCCAATGCCGGCTTTTCGTTCATCAGCCGTTCGCGCTCTGTCCAGTGCGCCACGTCAATGTAATGCGCCGTGTCTTTTTCCGCTCCCGCCTCCATGTCGAACAGGCCGCCCTGCATCGCATTACGCTCGGCCTGCTCTGCCGCTTCGAGGGCAACACCGGTCGAGGCCAGCAACTTGGCGCGATGCTCGTCGAGCGCATCGAATGCGCCGGCGCGAATCAGCGCTTCGATCACGCGCCGGTTGACGACGCGCTTGTCGATGCGGCGACAAAAGTCGAACAGGTCGCAGAAAGGACCACCGCTTTCTCGCACCTTGAGGATCACCGAAAGCGCCGCCTCGCCGGTCCCCTTGATGGCCCCCAGACCATAGCGAATCGTCTTGCCATCGACTGGCCGGAATCGGATGCCGCTCTGGTTGATGTCGGGTGGCAGGAAGACGAGGCCGTTGTCGATGGCATCCTTGTAGAAGAACTGGATCTTGTCGGTGTTGGCCATTTCCGACGACAGCGTGGCCGCCGCGAACGCCGCCGGATGGTGCTGCTTGAGCCAGCCGGTTTGGTAGGCCACCAGCGAGTAGGCCGCCGCGTGCGACTTGTTGAAGCCGTAGCCGGCGAACTTCTCCATGACATCGAAGATTTCGTTGGCCTGGCCGGCGCCGATGTTGTTGCGCCCCGCGCCTTCAACGAACACGGCGCGCTGCTGGTCCATCTCTTCCTTCTTCTTCTTGCCCATGGCGCGGCGCAGCAGGTCGGCGCCGCCCAGGCTGTAGCCGGCCACCACCTGCGCCGTCTGCATCACCTGCTCCTGATACACCATGATGCCGTAGGTATTGCCCAGTACGCGCTCCAGGCTCGGATGCGGGTAGACGACCTTCTCGCGCCCATGCTTGCGATTGACGAAGTTGGGAATGAAGTCCATCGGCCCCGGCCGGTACAGTGCGTTGAGCGCGATCAGGTCTTCCAGCCGGTCCGGCTGCGCCTGCACCAGGGTTTCCTTCATGCCGCCGGATTCGAACTGGAACACGGCTGTGGTGTTGGCGCATTTGAATACCGCGTCATAGGTTTCGCGGTCATCGAGCGGCAGCGTGGCAAGGTCGATATCGACGCCTTCGACGTCATGCACCAAACGCGCCGCCTCGTCGAGAATGGTCAGCGTGCGCAGACCCAGGAAGTCGAACTTGACCAGTCCGGCTTTCTCGACGTCGTCCTTGTCGAACTGCGAGACCAATGACTCGGCACCTGCCGCCGCATACAGCGGACAAAAATCAGTAAGCTTGCCCGGTGCGATCAATACGCCACCGGCATGCATGCCGACATTGCGGGCAAGGCCTTCGAGCTTCAACGCCAGCGTCCACAGCTCGGCCACTTCCTCCTCGCTGTCGATCCGCTGTCGGATTGCCGGTTCCTTGGCTAGCGCATCCTTCAGCGTAATGCCGAGTTCGTTGGGAATCAGCTTGGCAAACTGGTCGACAAAATTGTAGCCCAGATCCAGCACGCGGCCGACATCGCGGATTACCGCCTTGGCCGCCATGGTGCCGAAGGTGACGATCTGCGAAACGGCATGCACGCCGTATTTTTTCTTGACGTAATCGATGACGCGGTCGCGGCC
>Ga0194060_10003371_pt1 | contig 11300 bp, 7 predicted proteins | sample SepL225m_MetaG_FD_163427 | JGI IMG/M metagenome (GOLD analysis project Ga0194060, IMG submission 163427) | Anoxic zone freshwater microbial communities from boreal shield lake in IISD Experimental Lakes Area, Ontario, Canada - Sep2016-L222-5m | ecosystem: Environmental > Aquatic > Freshwater >... | reverse complement strand
CCCAGAGGTGCACACTGGCAAGGGTCGTCACGGCCTGTCCCCCCATTTCCATTTCTTCGCCGGGCGGTCAGGCGTCCTGGCTGAAGAGGCGCGCCGCCGCTGTTTGCCCCGCAGCTTCAGCTGCGCAATCGGGCTCGGCAGGGACTCCGGGATCAGCGCATCGAATCGTTCAAGGAGGCCGAGCACGCGGCACACGCGGATGAAGCCGGACAGCTGCGTGGCCGCCGCCCCGGATTCCAAGCGCTCCACGGTACGTTTCGACACCCCGGCCTGATCGGCGAGGTCGGCTTGGGTCAGGTTTTGGTCGAGCCGGACGCTGGCCATTCGACCGCCCAGCCGGCGGAGAAGCGTCTCGGCCGAAGCATGAATTGCCTTGTCCATAACACGTCTAATATGGAGATTTATAGCCTATATGTCAATCTATTCGTCTTGTATGTCGACTAACCGATATGTTGCCTATTCGTCTAATAAGGCTACTTGACTTCGTGTCGATCCGCCATTCGTCATCCTGGACGAGTGGGATCGTGCTTGAATCATCTCCGTACGACCACTGAAACCCCAGACACACCTCAGCGTGATCGACCGGGCCATGACCGGCGTTTTGCGGTCACGGCAGGCATGCACGGGGAATGCTGCTGCCCGCTCCATCACGTAGAAATCTCGACGCTCCTCGCCAGGGCCGACCGCGCCGATCTCCGGATTCTGAACGAGGACAAGGACGGTGGGCGCTTGATTCGCGTCCCTGACCGCACCCGTCGATTGCTCGGGCGGTCACGAGCTCGGACCAAGCGGACCAACGCCGGTGGTATTGATCTTGAAATCTGCGCCTGCGCTGGCGAGCAGGTATAAATTGATCGTGTCCGTGACGCCCAGACTGCATCGCCTGTCGCTCGCCGCGTGGCTCGCGCTGATCGCCGTTGCCTGGACGGCGCTGCTCGCCGCCCAGTTGGCGTGGAACGTCACCGCTGACCGGCGCGTCGCTGATGCACTGACGCGGCCCTTCACGCAGGTCGATGCGGCGAACGGACGCTCTGCTGTGCTCCTTGCGATGGAACGCGAGGAGTTCGCGCTTCAGGCGACGACGTGGATCGTGGGCCTCGTCGTCCTGGGCACAGCCGCCTTCGTCATTCGGGCACGACAACGGGAGCGAGCCCTGGCTGAGGCCGAGCGCAATCGGGATCGAGAGGCGCTACGCGCGAGCGAAGCACAGCAACAGTTCCTGCTCGGCCACTCTCCCGCAGTGCTCTACATCTGCCGCCCATCGGGCGACTTTGGCGCAACCTTCCTCTCCGAGAACGTGCAAGAGCAACTGGGCTACGCCACGAGCGACTTCGTCCAGGACCCGAGGTTCTGGGCGAACCACATTCACCCTGAGGACGCGGCGCGGGTATTCGCCGAGATGGAGGCCCTGTTCACGCACGACCACCTCACGCTCGAATACCGTTTCCGGCACCAGGACGGGACCTACAGGTGGATGCTCGACCAGGTCCGGCTGGTTCGCGCCCCCACGGGCGAGCCCACCAGCATGATCGGAACGTGGACCGATATCACCGACCGCAGGCAGGCGGAAGCCGCCCTGGTGCAGGCCAAGGAGTTCTCCGAGAATCTCATCCACACCGCCAACGTGATCTTCGTCGAGTTGACCATTGGTGGCGAAGTCGTCCGACTCAACGCGGTGGCCGAAGCGATCACCGGCTACAGCGCGGGCGAGATCGAGGGGCAGAACTGGTTTGCCGTGCTCGTGCCCCGAGAGCGCTATCCGAATGTCTGGGAGGAATTCGAGAGGATCACGGACAGTGGCGCGGTGCCGAGGACCTTTGAGAACCCGATCCTGACCAAATCCGGCGATGAACGGTACATCGTCTGGCAGAACAGTCTGGTGTACCGGGATGGCCAGATCGCCGGCACCATCTCTTTTGGAGTGGACATCACCGAGCGTAAGCGGGCCGAGGTGGCGCTGCGGAGGAGCGACGCCACGCATGCCTCGATGGTGACCAATATTTCCGACGTCATCGGCATCATCGGTGTTGATGGCATCATGAAGTACAAGAGCCCCAATATCGAGAAACTCTTCGGCTGGGCGCCGCATGATCTGGTGGGCACCGACGGCTGGCTCACGGTCCATCCAGACGATCTGACGCGTTTGCAGCAGGCGTTCGCCACCCTCCTTGAGGCGGACCGCACGTCGATAACCGTCGAGTACAAATACAAGTGTAAGGACGGGAGCTACAAGCCCATCGAGTTGACCGCCACCAATCTGACGAACGATCCCAACGTCGACGGCGTGTTGCTGAATTACCACGACATCTCAGCGCGGCAGGAAGCGGCGAGAGAACTCACCGAGAGCCACCTCCTGCTCTCGAACCTCGCCCGTCTGGTGCCGGGCGTGATCTACCAGTACCGGCTGTATCCCGATGGGCGCTCCGCATTCCCCTATTCGAGTCCCGGGATGAATGATATTTACGAAGTGACGCCCGAAGACGTGCGGGAAGATGCCACGCCGGTGTTTGGGCGGCTGCATCCGGACGACTACGACAACGTGGCCAACGCCATTCAGGAATCCGCCCGGACCTTGCAGACGTTTCATTGCGAATTCCGGGTCGTCCTGCCACGGCAAGGTCTGCGCTGGCGTTGGTCTCAGGCCCATCCCGAACGGATGGAGGATGGCGGCACCTTGTGGCACGGCATCATTTCCGACATAACCGACCGCAAGCGAGCGGAGGCTGAGAAGGCCGCTCTCGAAGCCCAGCTTCAGCAGGCCCAGAAGCTGGAATCGGTGGGTCGCCTGGCGGGCGGCGTGGCGCACGACTTCAACAACATGCTGGCGGTCATTCTCGGGCACGGCGAGTTGGCCCTCGATCAGGTGGAGGCGTTCCAGCCGGTCCACCGCCACCTGCTGCAGATCGAGAAGGCCGCCGGGCACTCGGCCGAACTCACCAGTCAGTTGCTCGCGTTTGCCCGCAGGCAGACCATCGCCCCGAAAGTGCTGGACCTGAACGAGCGGATCACGGCGATCCTGAAGATGCTCCAGCGGTTGATCGGCGAGGACATCGCCCTCCACTGGAACCAGGAAACTGGTCTCTGGCCCGTCAAGATCGATCCGACGCAGGTCGATCAACTCCTGACCAACTTGTGCCTCAACGCCAGGGACGCCATCACGGGCGTCGGTGAACTCACGATCCAGACGCGCAACATGACCCTCGACGCCGCCGCAGAGGCGGCGCCGGGCGACTACGTGGTCCTCGCGGTGAGCGACACCGGCGCAGGGATGTCGCCCGAGACCCTTGCGCACCTCTTCGAGCCCTTCTTCACGACCAAGGAACTGGGGCGCGGCACGGGCCTCGGCCTCGCCACCGTCCACGGCATTGCGGGGCAGAACGGCGGCTTCGTCACCGTGTCGAGCGAACTCGGAGTCGGCACGACCTTCACGATCTATCTGCCCCGGCACGTGGGCACCCTCGTGGAGGCGTTGGCTGCTGCGGTAGAGGATGCCCCGCACGCCCGCGGCGAAACCATCCTGCTCGTCGAAGATGAGCCCGGCATTTTGGAACTCGCGACGGAGATGCTCGAACGGCAGGGCTACACGGTACTGGCCGCTGGCGCGCCGGAGGAGGCGCTCCGGATCGCCCGGGAACACGCCGGGGAGATCCACCTGCTCATGACCGACGTGGTGATGCCCGCGATGAACGGCCGGGATCTGGTGACGCAGGTCGTCACGGTCCGGCCACGCCTGAAGAGCCTCTTCATGTCGGGCTACACGGCCGACGTCATCGCCGGGCGGGGCGTTCTCGACGTTGACGTGCATTTCCTGCAGAAACCCTTCAACAGGCACGCGCTGGCGGTCAAAGTCCGGCAAGTGCTGGACGCTGAAGGGGCATGACCGCCTGGCTGCGTTGACCGGCTGAGACGCGTCGACCGCTCGTCCAGATTTCTGCGTGCCTTTACGGTCGGCGACGCGGGAAATGACGGCCCGTCGCGGGCGGGCGTGAGCAGCGGATCAAAGGGGGCAGCTGAATGGGTGGCGACCAGCACAACCGAGGGGCCGCCGACTCGCGACGCACTTCAGCGCCGTGGGAGGCGTTCTAGACCCGCAAGCGTCCCCTCGTTCCCGTGGACCAACGGCCGCGCCACGTGACCCGGTCCCCGCTACACGGGTGTGCGACCGGTTGCGGAGAACACGCCCACCGCGCCCCACGCGTGCGGCACATCGACGATCCGGTAGATGTCCGCCAGTTGGTCGGCGACCACGCCTGGAGGCGCGACAATCTGCTCGCGCTTGAAACCGGTCGTGATGTCCAGGAAGTTCTTCAACCCAATGTCGTGGCTGGTCAGTGACCGGATGTCAACCGCGACTTGCTCCAGTCCGGCCTTCGTGAGCAGCGCCGACAGTTTGCGGCCGACGAAGCGGTCTCCGCCATGCTGCCGTTGGCCTTCGGCCGCCGCTCGGGTGAACGGGCCGAAACTGTTCGGTTCCGGATCGAGCGTGAGCCAGCCGTCGTCGATGTCGAGCACGCAGAGAATGCCGCCCGGTTTGAGCACGCGGCACACGTGCGCGAGCGCGCGTTCCGGGAACTCGAGATGCTGGAAGAGCAGGCGGGCGTAGACGAAGTCGTACGTGTGATCCGGCAACGTCAGCTCATAGACGTTGGCGCAGGCGTACTCGACGTTGACCGCGCCCTCCGCGCGCGCCAGTTGTCGGGCTTCACGGAGCAGGTCTTCACTCAGGTCGATGCCGGTCACCAGGCCAGGGTGCGCCAGACGCGCCAGTTGCATCGTCACCACGCCGGGGCCGCAGGCCAGATCCAGCACGCGCATGCCGGGCCGCAGGCCCGCGCGCCGCATGCCGTCGACTTCCAACTGTTCGGCAACGCGGCCCTGCTGTTTCAGGCGTGCGAGTTCTGCGGCATTCTCCCGAAACTCACCAAACGCGTACGACCCGGCCGCCGTGCCTGGCGCCGTCGGTGCGGGTGGCGGCTGGGCGGGCTCGAGGTCGTCGCCCTGCAGGCTTTCCACCCACTGGGAGGTGCTGAGTTCCAGCCGATCGCACAGCACCAGAGAAAGGTTGAGCAGGAAGCGGGCCGTGATGGCCGGCGACTGTTGCAATGACTTGCGCAGGAATGTCTGCGTGATCACGAGCAGGCTCGCGTCGGTGCGAGCGATCACATCGGCGGTGCGGGCCCGACGGTTGAGAAAGGCGAGTTCGCCGAACACCTGACCGGGGCCGAACAGCGCGACCGAGGTGGCGAGCGGGCCCACGGTGCGCTGCGCTTCGAGCGATCCTTCGAGCACGACAAACAGCTCGTCGCCCACATCGCCGCGCCGCAGGATCGACTCGCCGCGTTTGCACTGGAGGATGGTGCCGCTGTGCAGGAAGCGCTGCGCCTCGTCCTCCGTCATGCCGTCGAGCAGGGGCATGGCGTGCCGGGGTTCGCGATGCAGCTTCTCGGCCAGGATGTCCCAGAACAGGTCCGCGTCCACAATGCGCCGATTGACGCGGCTCGCGTGGGACGCGAAGCTGGACGCAAACCGCGCGCGGGCGTCCGGGTCGTCAGGGAACTTGATCGCGGTTCGCAGAAACGGCGACCGCACGGCGCGAAGGTGTTCGAGGTCGCCGACGACCCAGACGAGCGGCACGCGGTAGCCGACGTCGTGTTCGACAAACGCGTCGGCGTAGCGGCGATAGCCCAGCTGTTCGTAGAGCTCGATGAGCGCGGGCGCGCAGTTGCAGAAGTCGAAGCGGACGCCCGTGTCCTGGCCGCGCAGATACATGTGCGACAGCAGTTTCGAAAACATCGCTGAGCCGCGCCACTCGGCGGCCACCATGGCGCGCGAGGTGTAACTGAGGGCCTGGGGGGGATAGTCCGCAAACGCGTCCAGGCGGTAGCGCTCCCGCCAGTAGGCGGGCAACTGTGAGACGTTCAGCGTATTGCGCCGCAGGGTGCCGACAATCTCCCCGTCGCTGGTTGCGTAGAGCAGGTCGGCCTCGGCGTCGTCCATCTCATCGCGGAGCGTCTGCGCGTTGTGGTCGGCGTCCTTGGGCCGTTTGCCCATTTCGTTCACGTAGATCTGATAGCGAAAGCGAAAAATGCGTTCGCGCTCGTCGTCGGTGTGCGCGAAGGCCAGCGTGACCGTGGGAGCGTCTGCCATCTCTGGGCGCACATGGTAGCAGCTTCCGGGTCACGATGGCGTGGCGCACGCACAACGATCAAGTGACGGTCCCGCAGGCCGGACCGGGCGGGCAGCGCCAACAGAACCAGGGCGACAGTCGCTACGCTGCCGATGAGGATTGTCCCACGGGGCCGACCAGGTCGCGAGACCGCCCTATAACGGGACGGTGACGTGACAGGGGGCGTTCGCCGACACTCATTCGAAATTGCCGTCCAGCACCTGTCGGACCTTGACCGCCAGCGCCTGTCTGGTGAAAGGCTTCTGGATGAAATGCACATCGGCGTCGAGGACGCCCCGCCCGGCGATGACGTCGGCCGTGTAGCCCGACATGAAGAGACTCTTGACGCCGGGCCGAAGCGCGACGACTTGCGTCACCAGATCCCGGCCGTTCATCGCGGGCATCACCACGTCGGTCAGCAGTAAATGGATCTCCCCGGCGTGTTCCCGGGAGAGCCGGAGCGCCTCCTCCGGTGTGCCTGCGTCCAGCACCGTGTAACCCTGCCCTTCGAGCATCTCCGTCGCGAGTTCCAGGATGCCCGGCTCATCTTCGACAACCAGGACGGTTTCGCCGCCGGCATGGGGGGCATCCTGTGCCGCAGGAGCCAACGCCTCGACCGTCACGCCGACGTGCCGGGGCAGGTAGATCGTGACGGTCGTGCCGACTCCGAGTTCGCTGGCGGCGGTGACGAAGCCGCCATTCTGCCCCGCAATGCCGTGGACGGTCGCCAGGCCGAGGCCCGTGCCGCGCCCCTGCTCCTTGGTCGTGAAGAAGGGCTCGAAGATGTGGGCCAGGGTCTCGGGCGGCATGCCGACGCCGGTGTCGCTCACCGCGAGGACCACATAGTCGCCAGGCGCCGCCTCTGCGGCGGCGAGGGTCGTGTTGCGCGTCTGGATGGTGAGTTCACCGACGCCCGTGATGGCGTCCCGGGCGTTGAGGCACAAGTTGGTCAGGAGCTGATCGACCTGCGTCGGATCGATCTTGACGGGCCAGAGACCCGTGTCCTGGTGCCAGTGGAGGGTGATGTCCTCGCCGATCAACCGCTGGAGCATCTTCAGGATCGCCGTGACCCGCTCGTTCAGGTCCAGCACTTTCGGCGCGATGGTCTGCCTGCGGGCAAACGCGAGCAACTGGTTGGTGAGCTCGGCCGAGTGCCCGGCGGCCTTCTCGATCTGGAGCAGGTGGCGGTGGGCCGGGTGCGACGCGTCCAGGCGATCAAATGCCAGTTCGCTGTGCCCGAGGATGACCGCGAGCATGTTGTTGAAGTCGTGAGCCACGCCGCCCGCCAACCGACCCACCGATTCCAGCTTCTGGGCCTGCTGCAGCTGGGTTTCGAGCTGGAACTTCTCCTGCTCGGCCCGCTTGCGCTCGGTGATGTCGCGAACAGTCACGAGAAGCACGAGCTGTCCTCTTCTCACAAACGCCCGCGAGATGAGATCAACCGGAAAGACCGTACCGTCTTTCTTGCGATGGAGGCGCAACGGGATGCCCTGGATCTGACCGAGCGCCATCGACGCTTCCTGCGTGCGCTGGTCGGTCTCGTCGGGCTCGGCCGACAGGTCCGTGTTCCGCTTCGAGAGCAACTCTTCCCGGTCGTAGCCATACAGTGCCGACGCCCTGGCGTTGGCTTCGATGACCTGACCCGTATCGGCGACGAGCAGGAACGTCGCGTCAGCGGACGATTCGAACAACTCTCGATGCTGGGCGTCGCTCTCCCGCAGCGCCGCCTCGGCCCGCTTGCGCTCGGTGATGTCGCGGCAGAGAGCAGCGAGCTGCTTGCCGCCCCCGGGCAACAACTGCGCCGTGGCGTTGATGAGCACGTCTACCCGGGTGCCATCGCCCCGCTGGTAGACGGTCTCGAAGTCTTCGATGAAGCCCTGTCTGACGCAGAGGGCGACAGCGGCCGCGTTGTTCTCGCGCTCCTCGGGCGCCGTCCACTCGATGACCGAATGGCCGACGAGGCCGTCGATCCCCGATGCGCCGACCAGCCGTCGATACGGCTCATTCGCCATGGTGACGATGCCGTCCTCACCGACGACCACGAATCCCGTGTCGGTGTTGTCCACGAGTTGACGGTATCGTGCTTCGCTCTCCCGCAGCGCCTCCTCGGCCTGCTTGCGCGCGGTGATGTCGATCAGGTTGCTGAGCATTCCCACGACGTTCCCGTGACGGTCCGTGATGGGACTCGAGTTGTTCAACACCGTAATGACCGTGCCGTCCTTGCGCCGAAGCGTGTGTGCGTAGTTGATGAGGCGTCCGCCGGAAAGAAGTGTCTGATGGGCCGGCAAGACCACGTCGGGATCGACGTCCACGTCAGGCATGCCCAGGCGGAGAAGTTCCTCCCGGGAATAGCCCAGCAAGTCCAGTGCCGCCGGGTTGGCATTGACGAAGCGCTTGTGGGCGTCGAAGACGCAAATCGCGGCGATCGATTCATCAAAGAGCCCGCGGTATCTCTCTTCGCTCTCCCGCAGCGTCTCCTCTGCCCGCTTGCTGTCGCTGATGTCGCGCAGGAAGGTCACCAGCCTCCCGCCGTCGGACGCCCGGTAGTGGACGCTGACTTCAACGTCGAAGAGGCTCCCATCCTTGCGGCGGTGCCGGGACTCGAAGCGATCCTCTCCCTGCGTGATGACCCTCTGGATGTGGCCGGCTGTGTCCGCCGACGACTCGGTCACCTCCACGTCAGGGACGTGCATGGTCAGGAGTTCCTGCTCGCTGTAGCCGCTCATCCCGCAATAGGTGTCATTGACTTCCATCAGACGGCCTTGCAGGTCCACCAGCCAGAATCCGTCCATGGCCGTCTGGAGGACCATTCGGTACTGGTCCTGACGCTGCCGCGTGTGCTCCTCTTCCGCCTGCCTGCGTGCCGTGATGTCCTCAAACATCACGCAGACCTGGCTCCCAACGATCACACCGAAGATCACCGTGGTCTTGACCGTGCCGTCCTTGCAAGTGACGCGGTACTCCCCCCGCTCGATCTCCTGGCTGAGGGTCATCGCCCTCTCAAGAGACCCGGTCCACCGTGCGCGCACTTCCGCCCGATACGACGCGTCGGGGTACGCGCGCTCCCACCAGCGTTCCATGACCGGGATGTCTTCGCGCAGATATCCGAAGGTCTCGACGGCACGACCGTTGAGGTACGCAATGGTGCCGTCCATTTCCACGACGGCTATCGAAACCGGACTCTGTTCGACGAGCACGCGGAACTGCCTATCGCTGATCTGCCGCGCCGCCACCACGTCGTCGGGCGGTTGGCCCGCTTGCGTCCGCGCGCTCTCTCCGGCTAGCTGCGGCACATCCCCGTCAGCGCCGAGTCGATCACCGTCGCGAGCCATGGAAGTCTCCGTCTGCGAAAAGCTCGCTGTTGGGAATGGGCGCAGTCTACTCCGTTGGCTGTGATTTCACCTAGAAGGCGCGCGCCATTTCCGGGTCGGCATGCTCAAAGGCCGACGCCATGCGATCGGTTTCCGATTTCGTCAATCCGTACCGCGCGGCGACGTCGCGCCGCCTCGGCACGACCGTTCCGACCTGAGCCGCTCTGTCACGGGCTCTGCCGACGTCGAACTCGAAGTAGGCGGCAACGACGACAGCCGGAGCCAGCGACGCTGTGCCGTCATCCTCGTTGATCGCCGTCGTGAGGATGCGCGGCTTGATGTCGACTGGCACCGGGTTGAGGTCATAGCCGGGCGAGAGTCGCCAGCCATCACGGCCGCCATAGAGAAAGCCGTGATTGCGCAGATGATCGTCCGTGTTCGAGATCAGAATATTGAACACCAGCCGCCGCCTCAGCGCTGCCACGTCTTCTGTGGGCGCGGCTCCGAGCTGTCCGAGCGCATCCACGATTTCCCTGTAGCTGCGCGTTTCATCGTCGCTTGACCCGAGCATACACACGGCCGACAGGAACGGAATGCGCCGTGCGGCGCCGGAATCTCATCCGACTCGACGGGCCTCGCGATAATGGGTCGCGTCCACGAGCGCGCCAGGCCCCGTCCTCGCGCCCGCGCGCGGCCGCCACTCCCCTGCCTTACGAGTGGGCTCACTCTCTCCCCTGCTCTCGTCAGGCGCGGTCACACTCGAACACCGCGTCCCCCGGTCAGACGCGGTCCATCGACGGGAATTGCAGCGTGGGCGCCGTGACGATGCGGCCGGTTGTGACGACTGCGACATGCCAAGCCAAGCGGGGGGTGTGTCGACAGTGACCTGACCTGTCACCGGCCGTGGCTACACTGTCTGACTATGCCTTTTCAACTGCCCGGCCTTCTCGTCGTCGCACGGCACGCTGAGAGTGCGCGGAACCGCGCGAAGGGCGGCGACGTCTTCTTTCCCACCGACGACGCGAGAGCAGGCCAGGAGAGTGCTCCCGACCAGCATGTCAGGTTGACCGAGGCCGGCCGCGGCCAGGCGCGCGACCTTGGCGAACGCCTCCTGGCGACGTACGGTTCATTCGATACGGTCTTTCACTCGGGCTACCGCCGAACCGCGGAGACGGCCGAGCGCGCAATTGAGGCATGGCCTTCCGAGGCGCGCGCGCAACTCGACGTCCGCGAGCACCTGTTCCTGCGGGAGCGCGACGTCGGCTACGCGTACAACATGACAGCCGCCGAGGCGAAGCACGCCTTCCCATGGCTCCAACCGTATTGGGATTTGTCAGGACCGTTCTTCGCCCGGCCTCCAGGCGGAGAGAGTATCGCTGACGTGGCCGGACGCGTTCACGCGTTTCTCGAAGTACTCGGGCGAGACGTTGCGGACCGGCGCGTGCTGGTCGTCGCGCACGGAGGCACACTTCGGATGTTCCGGTACTGGCTTGAACGGTGGACCCACGATGAAGCGGTCGAGCGGTGGCGTCGCGAGCCGGTGCCGAACTGTCACATCGTCGCCTACCGGCCAGAGATTGCGTCTCGACCCGAAAGTCACAGATGACTGTCGCCGTACCGCGTTCTCGGCTGAGCGGACCCGGCGGGCGCGGTGAAAGGGTGGGCGGCGGTCACGGCACGATTCAGCGCGCTCGTCACGAGGCCGGCGGCTGTGTCGGCGAGGCTGAGCCCGGGCGTGCGGTCCGGGCGTATCATCGAACGAGTCCCAAGGAGAGACCCATGGCAACCCCGCGCCCGTCAGACGTCCGCCTGTTTCTCGTCAG
>Ga0194060_10003370_pt1 | contig 11303 bp, 10 predicted proteins | sample SepL225m_MetaG_FD_163427 | JGI IMG/M metagenome (GOLD analysis project Ga0194060, IMG submission 163427) | Anoxic zone freshwater microbial communities from boreal shield lake in IISD Experimental Lakes Area, Ontario, Canada - Sep2016-L222-5m | ecosystem: Environmental > Aquatic > Freshwater >... | reverse complement strand
GGCTACCGACCAATCGGATACGGTGGATGGCACGACGGTTTCCACCGTTGTGTTCGCTTTTCTGCGAAGTGCCATGTGATTTATCTCCTGTTTTAGTGAGCAGCGTCCTGCCCTCTACTAGTTAAGACACCTGGGCGGGGCAAATGTTGTGCTCTGGGGGAAAAAATTTTGATTTATCTTCATTTATTTCCATTTATTTCCTTGCTCCCCGGTTTTGGCCTCTCCTTAGGGTGAAAATACCGATTTGGGCTGGGAATGGGCTGGGAAATCAGGCGACAGAGATGGAAAAGCCCCGCTTCTGGATTCAGATTGGAGGTAATCCCAAAGCGGGGCCGTTAGGTGTCTAGCCTTTTCCAACACAGATTCGGGGGAATCTGAAACTTCGCTTTATCTAGCGGGGCTGCTCTCCGGTAACCCCACTAAATAAGCTTTGAGAGAAAACTCTTACTTGGCAGAAAATTCGGTTAATAAGATTTCGATCTGGGAGATCATGAAATCTTTATCAATCTCAGAGAGAAGCTGCCAATCTTCGATCTGGTTTTCTAGTTCTTCTAATTCAAATACGTTCGCGTCCATGGGTAAAGAATAACGCTTTCGCTTTTTTGACCTGAACCAAAATTGGACATATTCAATGTCTGCTTCATCACTTAGAAATGTATGACGCCTAAAAGCATTGAAATCTAATGGTTTCAGCGATCTCTATAGGTGCTGGCTCTCTCAAGTTTGGGGCTGGCTCTACTTTGGTGATGAAACTCTCTTTCAACTATTGATCTTCTATTACTGTTCAAAAATGAATTTGAACCAGAAGGAAAAGGCCCGAATTGTCGAGGCTGCAGAAGCGGCGTATTTGGCTGCTTCCTTTTCGCTGGCACCAAAAGATGTAGCAAAAGAGCTGGGGATGAAGGTCTATCAGGTGTGGGGTGGAGTTGCCTCATTGATGGCCAATGATCCAACCGGTGGTTTTTGGTCACGTGTGATCGGAATAGGTATAGATCGCCCAATATCCGTTGACTTTCTAGAAGCCATTGAATCGCTTTATATAACTAATGGCTACAAGGTCGCCACGCTACAAGTCAGCCCACTTGCTCAACCAGAAAATTTTGAAGATTTATTATCAGTTGATGGTTTTGTTAAAGGTCGTTCATGGGTCAAATTATTAAGAGAACTCAATGACATTCCAGATGTCGAATCAGATTTGGAAGTACGCGAAATTGATATTTCCGAAGGGGTTGAATACGGGCGGGTCTACTGGGATGGATTTGGCTTGCCCGATCCCACCTTACAAAGGTGGATGAGTGCGCATGTTGGAATGCCCGATTGGAAGATCTTTGGTGCATTCGATGAAGCCACCATGGTGGGTGTCGGAGCGCTTTACCTTCGTGGAGATGTTGCCTGCTTGAGCGGAGCCGCAACGCTTGAAAGTCACCGCAATCGCGGGGCGCAGAGTGCGCTTATGGTTGCCAGGTTGCGGGCCGCTTCAGAATTGGATTTGAGTTGGGCTAGTACTGAAACTGGGAGCGAAGCTGAGGGCGAGCCAAATCCATCGCTTCGAAATATGCGCCGTTTAGGTTTCGAAGAGGTCTATGAAAGATTTAACTGGGTCAAACGCTTTAACCAATAACCCGACGCGGGATGCTTGAAATACGCGTAGAAAATAGAAGTTGAACTTTTCACCTCTGGCTGGAAGCCTAAGTCCTTACACAACGATGAAAGGGTTGACATGGCTACGGTGGAGTTGACGGAAGAGACATTTGAAGCAGCCATCATGCAACCCGGGATTGTCTTCGTTGATTTTTGGGCCGCTTGGTGTGGACCGTGCCGAATGTTTGGTCCGATCTTTGAGAAAGCCTCAGAGACCCACGGTGATATTACCTTTGGAAAGGTTGATACTGAAGCGGAACAACAATTGGCGGGCATGGCAGGGATTTCATCTATTCCGACTTTGATGGCATTTCGCGATGGCATCATGCTCTTTAATCAAGCAGGTGCATTGCCAGAATCCAATTTTGCCGAATTAATCGCGGCGGTGCGAGCAGCAGATATGGATGCCATCCGAAAAGAGATTGAAGAGAATTCCGCTCAACCAAATTGATATGAGCGATGAATATTTAGGTACAGCATCACTTTCACCATTAACTGCGCTCTGGAAAAATCTTAAAGAATTTCCAAAAGCACTTTCGTGGAGTGCTGCAATGTCTGGAATATTAATTGTTTTGATATCCAGCACTGGGCCAGTAGCCATCATGATTCAAGCGGCGAAGGCCGGTCATTTTTCCGAACGACAAACTGCATCGTGGCTATTTGCATGTTGGGCAGGGCCTGGGTTGATGGGTTTGATGATGTCGCTAAGATTTCGCATTCCCATCATTGCTGCTTGGTCTACGCCTTCGGTTGCGCTATTAGTTACTGGGCTGGCAACCCATAAGGCAAGCGAAGCGGTTGGTGCTTACTTCATATCTTCTGTTCTAATTTTTATTGTGGGAGCAACAGGCTTACTGGAAAAGATTCTTTCTGTTATTCCACGGCCCGTCATCATGGCAATGTTGGGCGGAGTTCTCTTCGAATTTGGAGTGAATATTTTTCGAACGCTTCCCGAAGAACCCATCATTTCAACAGGAATGATCTTGGGCTATTTCTTTGCGCGTCGAATGGGTTGGCGAGCTCCAGTTATTACAAGCGTCATTATCGGATTGATTCTCGCGATCATCAGCGGAAAGTTTCATAACCCACACATTCATGCGGGCATCGTTCATCCGGTGTGGATGAATCCAACGTTTTCTATCAGTGGATTAATCACTCTTGCGATACCCATCACGCTCCTTACGTTGACCACACAATTTGCACCAGGTTTGGCAGTACTTAACGCTGCTGGATTTAGAGCACCAATAAATCAATCGCTCATGTTTTCGGGAGTGCTCTCTTTTCTTACGGCGGGAATGTTGGGCAGCGGAGTCAATAGTGCGGCAATCACGGCTGCGATTGGCTCTGGAGAGCAGGCTGAACCAGATAAGACAAGGAGATATACCGCGGGGGTTGTCTGCGGAATTGTTTACATAATTGTTGGGGGTTTAGGTGCCACCATGTTGGGGCTTTTCGGCGCCCTACCCGGAGCGATGCTCGCCTCAATGGCCGGTCTTGCTTTACTTCCCGCAATTGCAAACAGCACTCATGATGCCCTAGTTGATCCGCAGTACCGAGAAGCGGCTCTTATTACTTTTCTGGTAACGGTTTCCAATATCCATCCGTGGAAATTAGGGGCGCCTTTTTGGGGATTAGTCGCTGGTTTCGTCGTGCATTACATCGTGGAATACAAGAACAAAAGAACTAGTAAATGAAAATTAGTTCTTAAGCAGATATCCCACCGAAAGCGTGGTGGCAGTGATGATCCACAGTTGATAAGGCACCAATAGAAGTCCGACCACTTTTGACGCCTGCCAACTAATGAGCAGAACTGGCAGGGTCAAAATTGCGGCCAACGCTAAGGTCAATGCTGCCGATGTTAAATCGTGACGAGAGTAAAAAAGGTATGACCAAGCAAGAGCCATGAAGACGCTGAGCGCGAAGAAAACCAAGAAAGTCACGGTCAATGTTTGGGTCAAACGGTTGGCGATATAGAAAGAAGCAATTCCCAGCGCTATGAAGTTGTAAGGCCAGATAACCCCAAAGACCCAGTCAGGTGGTTGCCAAGACGGTGCCTTCAGCGTTTTATACCAAGCATCTCCTGAACTGACCCAAAATCCAGAACCCGCAGCATAAATAACGACTAGCAGGACACCAACGCCGGCGAGCAAGCTGCGCATATTTTTAATCATTTTCGATGACTGATGCGAATTGGCTGGCATAGAGATCAAAATAAAAGCCTTTCTTGGCCATGAGGTCCTCATGTGTTCCTTGCTCAATCAGACTTCCCTTATCAAGAACCAAAATCATGTCGGCATCTTTGATCGTGGAAAGTCGGTGTGCAATCACAAAACTGGTACGCCCAGAACGTAACTTCAACATAGCCTGCTGAACCAAAATTTCAGTTCGGGTATCTACCGAACTAGTGGCTTCATCTAAAATCAATATTGCCGGGTCTGCCATAAATGCTCGTGCAATGGTGATCAACTGCCTTTCGCCATTGGAGACAGTGGAATTGTCGTCGGTGAGTTTGGAGTCGTAACCTTCAGGTAAAGAACGCAACAGGTGGTCGATATTGGCTGCTTCCGCCGCGGCCACCACAGCATGGTGATCTGGATCTAAGGATCCGAATGCAATATTTTCCCGCATGGTTCCGGTGAAGAGCCAGGTGTCTTGCAGCACCATTCCGAATTGCTTTCGCAGATCATCCCGGGACATATCCCTAATGTCTCGGCCGTCAACGGTAATAGAACCCGCATCTATTTCATAAAAGCGCATCAACAAATTGACTAGCGTGGTTTTCCCAGCGCCTGTAGGCCCAACAATTGCAATGGTTTGACCTGGTTGAACATGAAGGGTGAAGTTCTCAATTAGTGGCTGATCGACTACATATCTAAATGCCACATTATCGAAGAAGATTTCACCTTTAGCTCTGCCCATAGGAAGTAGATCCGGTGAATCTGGTTTCTCTTCTTCGGCATCTAACAGTTCAAAGAGGCGCTCTGCTGAAGCAACTCCGGATTGAACGATATTCATAAGGCCGGCAATTTGGGCCAGCGGCATACCAAACTGACGCGAATATTGAATAAATGCTTGTACATCTCCCAATGTCATTGATCCAATGGTTACTAAATATCCACCCAAGACCGCGATAGCTACATAGATTAAATTGGAAATTAACTGGGTTGTCGGTTGAATAATTCCCGACATGAATTGGGCTTTGAAACTCGATTGATAAAGATTCTCGTTGAGAGTTGCAAAATCGGCGATCGCTTTTTCGCGGTGTCCGAATACTTTTACTAGAGCGTGGCCAGTATGCATCTCTTCTACGTGACCATTTAATTTTCCGGTCCAGTCCCATTGTGCAATGAATTGGCCCTGAGATTTCTTCGCAATGCGAATAGAAACAAACATGCTTAATGGAATGGCAATTAAGGAAACCAGTGCAAGAATTGGACTAATCCAAACCATCATGGCCAAGACTGAGACGATAGTAAGAAGCGAGTTCAAGATCTGCGAAAGTCCCTGTTGCAATGAGTTAGAAATATTGTCAATATCGTTAGTTACTCGGCTGAGTAAATCTCCTCGAGATTGAGTATCAAAATATCTCAGAGGAAGGCGACCAATCTTTTGCTCTGCTTTTTCCCGAAGTCGATAAACAGTTCGTTGAGTTACGCCAGCCATTAAATATGCTTGGAGCCACATAAAAAGCGAGGAGAAAAGGTAAAGTGCCGCTGCAAAAATCAAAATATGTGAAATTGTGCTGAAATCAATCCCCTTGCCCGGCTCTACCGAACTCTTGGTCAACATGTCCGCTAGGCGACCTTCACCCTTTGCGCGCAGCCCAGCAACTGCTTGGGCTTTGGTGATGCCGGCAGGAAGTTGCCTTCCCAGGAAACCATAGAAAACATAGTTAGTGGCCCTACCCAATATTTTCGGACCGAAGGCACCGACGACGACGCTGGTGGTGATCAATGAAAATACTGCGACCAAAATCCTTCGTTCGTGCTGAAGTTCAGTGAGTAATCGCTTGAGCGAACCTTTGAAGTCCTTTGATTTGGCTGGTGGCGGCCCAAACATTCCCGCCATTGGTCCGCGTTGTGGACCCATTCCAGGTTTTGTACCCGCAGGTGGTCGGCTGTGGCTCATGCTGCTTCCTCCGGACTTAATTGAGAAAGCACAATTTCCTTATAGGTCTGACAATCTTTCATTAGGGAGTGATGGTTGCCGATACCGACGATCTTTCCGTAATCCAAAACAATTATTTGATCGGCTTCAATAACGGTGCTGATTCTTTGGGCAACAACTACGACCGTGGCATCGCTTGCTTCTTCTTCCAAGGCAGCGCGCAATTTTGCATCGGTCGTGTAATCCAAAGCCGAAAAACTATCGTCTAACAAAAATATTCTGGGCTTTCTCACTACCGCTCTAGCAATAGAAAGACGTTGCCGCTGCCCTCCAGAAAAATTGGTCCCGCCTTGAGCAACATTGGCCATTAACTTTTCTGGCAGTTCATCCACGAACTCTCTTGCCTGAGCAATTTCCAAAGCCTTCCAAATTTCTTCCTCCGTGGCATCTTTCTTTCCGTATTGAATATTGTCAGTGATGCTTCCCCCGAAGAGAAACGCTCGTTGTGGAACCAGGCCGATATTCGACCAGACTGACTCCAGAGATTGATCTTTGATGTCGATCCCATCTATGGATACCGAACCCCCGGTTACATCTATGAATCGAGGTATCAAATTGAGGAGCGTACTTTTTCCGCTTCCAGTACTTCCCACTATCGCGGTGGTCTCTCCTGGTTTGGCGGTAAAAGTAATCCCCGTTAAAACTGGTTGTTCTGCACCTGGATAGCGAAATTCCACATCTTTGAATTCCACAAGGCCCACTCGCTTTGTGGGTACTTGCGGATGTGATGTATCCACAACTGAAGATTCGGTATTCAGCACTTCTTGAATTCTTTCGGCGCTGGCTTCGGCTCGAGGAATCATCAGCGACATCATGATCGCCATCATCACGCTTCCAAGAATTTGCATAATGTATGCCAAAAATGCGGTGAGGTTTCCAATTGGCATATTTCCAGTATCAACCAGTTTCGCACCAAACCAAATAACTGCAACGCTAGATAGATTGAGTACCAGCATTAAGGATGGAAACATGATCGCAAAAGTTCTGGTGACACTCAGTGTTGTGGTCATTAAATCTTGATTGGTCTGCGCGAAGCGATCCTCTTCGAACCGAGTTTTCACAAAGGCTCTAATAACACGGATACCAGCTATTTGTTCACGAAGAACTAAGTTGATTCGGTCAATTTTGATTTGCATTACCCGGAAGAGCGGAACGATTCTGCGCAACAGCAGAAAAACCATAACTCCCATTATGGGAACTACAACCAAGAGCAAACCGGATAATTTCACATTTGTTTTTAGCGCCATGATTACAGCGCCTACACCAGTAATTGGTGCCGCCAACATCATGGTTAGACCCATAAATAAGACCATTTGAACTTGCTGCACATCGTTGGTATTTCGGGTGATCAAGGATGGCGCCCCGAACTTATTGAGTTCTCGTGCCGAAAACTTCTCTACCGCCACAAAAACGCTGGTTCGAAGATCTCGACCAAATGACATCGCGACTCGGGAGCTCAAGTATGCAATCCAGATTGATGCGCCCATAATCAAGGCGGAAGCTGCCAACATGATCGCCCCGATATGCCAGATGTAGCCGATGTTGCCTTTGGAGACGCCGTTGTTAATCAGCTCAGCGTTAAGGTTGGGCAAGTACAGGTTGGCGATCGATTGAATCAAAAGGAGCGATAAAACTAAAACTATATTGCGACGATACGGCCACAAGTAGGTCTTGAGAATCCTAATTAGCACTGAAAACACCTTTGCTCTCGAACCTTGAGTCTAGCCCTTGAAAACTCACAGCAAGAATCCAGCATTTATTTCTACATCTTTGCCTGTTCTTTCTCTACTTTTCTCACATGAATCATTCGAAATCTCACAAGCTCCGATTCGCATTGCCATTTCTGGTTTTGGCTCTAGGGGCTGGAGTTAGTCCCACCTCCGCGGCGGTGAAGGCGGCGCCTGGCGGCACGTGTTCTATTCCTGGCAGCATGACCGCAATCTCTGGAAAAAATTACATCTGTTCCATGGTCAATAAGAAATTGGTCTGGACGCCGCGTGCACCTCTTTTATCGGGAACTGCTAAGCCAACGATTTCAGCTGCTCCCGGCGGCGAAGGCGGTGGCGATGACAATGGTGCCGCTTTTCAGGCTTACCAAGCTTGCCTCACTAAGGCCGGCGTGAAAAACCTCTTTGGTGGTCGACCAACCGGTCAGCCAACTCCGGGAGCGATCCCATCGGCTCGACCAACTTTGTCAGCAAAGGATCAAGCCGCAATGGCTAAATGCGCCTCACTCCGTCCCCAAGGTTTTGGCGGCGCAAACGGTGGTGGCGGATTTACATCGGCAGCATCAACTGCATACCTAGCCTGTCTTAAGACAAATGGCTTGACCGTTGCTTCCATGCGCGATTTACGAAATATGGATTCAACGAAGGCGAGCGTTGCCAAGGCACTTAAAGCGTGCGCTTCAAAACTACCTAAGTTTGGTGGCTTTGGTGGAAATCGACCACCTGCTCAGTAATTGATGTTTTGAAATAGAAATAGCCCCGAGTCACCCTCGGGGCTATTTCTTTATTCCTAACTAGGGCTTGGTGATGTGGAACTCCACCAAGTCAATCGATTCGGAAGTTTGAGCCAAACCAGCAGTCAATGTGATCTGTGAGTGCAAGTCACCAGCCGTTGCTGGTTGCTGAACATTGAGAGCACTTGGCTTTGCTTCTGCCGAAGCAGCAGTGTTGGTGTTGGTGATTGTGAAGCTGACATCGCCGTTGGCATTGGTGGCGCTGGCGATTGTAGATTCACCGGTTCCGTTATTGGTTGGTGAGGCAGCAACTATTCGAGTGTCACCACTGAAGGAATAACTGAAGGTTGCATTTTGCGCCCCTCCGTAATTCTTATTGATAATCAACTTGACTGGGAAATTGGCCAGAGCTGCACCGGTTGCAGTGTTGGTCACGTGCCAGGTAAGCGTGGTGGTTGAACCTGCGGTCATGTACTTATAGATGAACGCAAGGTTTGGACCGTAATACTTAGCCCAGTCGTATTGCACTGAGTTTGATGTCCAATCGAAGTAGTTGAATGGAGCTCCAGCAGTATCTTTGGTAAGCGCTGGTGCAACCATACGCATAGTTACTGCTGTTGGCTTTGCAGCCACAGGAGCAACACCTCGAGTACGAGATCGCGTAATCAACTTGCCAGTTCTTGGCAAAGTAATTGATCCAGATGTTTGTACGCTGGTAATCCCATTCATGAACGATTGGGTTACACAGGAAGCCCTAGAAACGTTGTGCAGATTGATGCTTGGGTCTACCGCAAATACTGCGCGGGCGACTGAAGCCCCTACCGCCAAGTTAACTTCTGGGTGAAGGAAGGACAGCCCATTGGTAGTACCTGCGCGTTGTCCGGCATACATAACACCTTCAATAAAGAGGTAATACGCAACATCTGTAACCGTTCGGTTAAAGGTGGCGTTTTGGCAGGTCAAGGTGTTAGCAGCTTGGTCATAAACCAAGTTAGCTGAACCTGTTTGAGCAAACGGCGTGCGGTAGGTCGCCTTCAATGACGTAGTAACCGGCGTTCCACCTTCTTTTGTCGTCGTTGCATTGATCGTGACGGACTCGCCATCGCTCAATCCAGGGATTCGGAAAAGGATTCCGTTGTGTTGGAATTTAGCTGAATCACTACTCAAAGAGTATGTCTGCAGCGGATCGAAATTAAGAATGGCGCCATCAATTTCGCCATTTACTCCGTTGAAGAAGTTTGAAGTAACACCAATTTGAGCAGGAATTACATTTCCTGCCGGCTCAACGAAGTGAATGTCAACGATGTCCTGGTCAACCTGTAGTTGGTTTCCACCAACGTTGATCAACGAGACCTGTGCAAAGACTCCACCATCATTTGAGTGCAATGTATCTGCTGCATTCAAATCTGATGGTCGAACTTCACCATTGGCATTGGTGTTAGTGATGTTGAAGGTGATGTCACCGTTGCCATCCGTAGTACCTGTAATAACAGCAGCATCGTGACTACCTGCACCAAAAGTGTCGATAACCGCATGGCCGTCATAACTTGAACTAAATATCGCATTGGATGACGAGTACGACTTTCCAACCAAGAAGGTTACGGAAGTGGAAGTAGCAGCGCCACCTTGAGCGTTAGTTACATGCCACTTCATAGAAAGGGCAGCGCCCTTTTCAGCAGTGACCGTGTAGTACTTAACGCCGGAGCCGTAGTACTGGAACCAACCTTGACTTCCTTGGTCGGAAGGTGTGCCAGCAAATCCAGTTGAACTTCCCGAGACGAAGCGGAAGGTTGGGTTTACCGGTTCGGCACCAGCAACAAATGGCGTGGTTGCACCATTGAAGGCAACATCATCGAAGTAGTAAATATCACCGGATCCATAGGGGCCACTAGTGACGTAATCGAAGAAGACCGACACTTTATTGAAGGTGTATCCATCGTTAAATGCTGCGGTATCTGGGCGTTGAGTAGCTAGATTGAAAGTCATCGTCTGCCAACCCACCACTGTAGTAGAAGTTGCATATGCCTCAACGGAATGCGTTGCGTCGTCAGCATCTTCGAGTTTAAGCAATACCTGCTTGCCCGCGGTTGGTGCATAGACATTCATGGTTACCGTCTTATGCGAAGCCGAAGCCAAAAGGATGGAAGCAGCTTTCGTATTCAAGAAGGTTGAGCCAGACCAAGTCTCAGTTCCGCGAATAACCTTTGCGGACTTTACTGATCCGGAAGATCCACCTGAAGGTGGGGTAACTGACAACGAAGAAACGTTGCCACCGAAGTCAACAGTGTCTGGAATTCCCAGTTGATATCCCGAAGTGTCACCAGACTCGAAAGAGACCAAAGTTGCTGGTGAAGTTGGACCAGAGCCACCTCCGCCACCAGAAAGTGCAGGTGTAGTTGCACCATTGAAGGCAACATCATCGAAGTACCAGATGCCACCGACGGTGAAGCCAGCAGCAAAGCTGAAGAGGATGGATGCCTTGTTATAGGCGGCGCTTCCGCTAAATGCAGGAGAGCCGTTATCTAAGGATCCACTGAAGTCGAAGGTCAGTGTCTGCCAACCCACTGTGGTGGTGGTGGCAAACTTTTCGACAGAGACCGCACCATTGCTGTGGTCTTCAATCTTTAGGTCAACAATCTTTCCTGATTCAGGAGCGTAGACATTCATGGTCACAACCTTGTGTCCACTATCTATCAAAGTTGTTCCAGCGCCAAAGGTGTCAATAAATGTGGAGCCAGACCAGAAATCTCCAGCGCCCTTAATAACCTTGCCAGCCTTGGTAGATCCCACAGATCCACCTGAAGGAGGAGTTGAGGAGACTGAAGAAGTTGCGCCAGACCAGTCATTGGAGAATGCATAACCGGAGGTATCGCCGGTTTCAAAGGAGATCAGAGTTGCTGGGGTTGGGCTAAATAGTGCAGGTGTAGTTGCACCATTGAAGGCAACATCATCGAAGTACCAGATGCCACCGACGGTGAAGCCAGCAGCAAAGCTGAAGAGGATGGATGCCTTGTTATAGGCGGCGCTTCCGCTA
>Ga0194060_10003369_pt1 | contig 11304 bp, 8 predicted proteins | sample SepL225m_MetaG_FD_163427 | JGI IMG/M metagenome (GOLD analysis project Ga0194060, IMG submission 163427) | Anoxic zone freshwater microbial communities from boreal shield lake in IISD Experimental Lakes Area, Ontario, Canada - Sep2016-L222-5m | ecosystem: Environmental > Aquatic > Freshwater >... | reverse complement strand
ATTGTAGATGGCTGGGATGACCCGCGCATGCCGACCCTGATGGGTATCAGGCGGCGTGGATACACTCCTGCGGCAGTCCGCGCTTTTTGTGAAATGATCGGAGTAGGGCGCAGTGATTCCTGGATTGATATATCGACGCTTGAAGAGTGTGTTCGTGCCGATCTGAACGATACCGCCCCGCGAGCGATGGCAGTTCTGCACCCTGTCAAGCTGATTATAGACAACTATCCTGCCGATTTAACAGAAGATTTACAGACCGCCAACCACCCGCAGAAACCGGAGATGGGGAGCCGCATTATCAATTTCAGCCGTGAAATATGGATTGACAGTGACGATTTCATGGAGGAGTCGGTCAAGGGATTCCATCGCCTGACGGTAGGGGGAGAGGTAAAGCTCCGTTCCGGTTACATTATTAAATGCACCGCTGTTGTCAAAGACGAGCAGGGTAAGATCATAGAGCTGCATGCAGAGTATGACCCAGCTTCACGTGAGGGGATTCACACCGCTGATGGCCGCAAAGTAAAAGGTGTCATTCACTGGGTTTCGGCAGCTCATGCCGTTAATGCCGAGGTAAGGCTCTTTGACCGCCTCTTCAGCGATCCGCACCCGGACAGGGGAGGGGCTGACTACAAGCAATTTTTGAATCCCTGTTCGGTTGAAACCCTGGCATCATGCAAGCTGGAAGCAAGCCTGGCTGATGCGGATGTGGAGACGCGCTATCAGTTTGAAAGGCTTGGGTATTTCCGGATGGATCCCAAGGATTCGACTCCTGGCAGACTGGTGTTCAACAGGGTTGTGACGCTGCGGGATACGTGGACTAAAAAGTAGCGGGAGTTGCAATGAGTTTTAATCGGAATACTTTGTTTTTTTAACAGGAGGTTTGGTAATGTACGCGATTGAATTTGACAGCATCGTTTTTAAGGAAGGTGCGGCATTTGTTGCCTACTGTCCGGAACTTGACGTATCCAGTTGTGGCGCTGACCTCGAACAGGCTCGTCGTAACCTGAAAACCGCCGTTCACCTTTTTATTGAGGAAGCGGAAAATATGGGGACATTGTCCGATATTCTGGAAGAATCAGGTTTTGTTTTCTCTGAATCCGGTTCATGGCAACCTCCGAGGATTGTAGCTACAGAGTTGATGAAACTGGCTGCCTGATATGCCAAAAATATACACAATATCAGCATTGAGGCTAAGGCGCGTTTTTGAAAGGGCAGGATTTGTCTGTGTTAGAACTGAGGGAGACCACTACGTTTATACCAAACCTGGCGTATCAAGACCGGTTGTAATTCCAGATTGGAAGGAACTTCCCGTTTTTATTATTAAAAATAATATCAGAACAGCAGGGATGTCACGCGATGAATACTTTAAGCTGCTTGAAGAGTAGGGGGAGAAGAGATACAAACTGCTGCGCACGGCGCACCCTACATAATAACTTGAAAGAAGGTAAGTAAACAAATTGAAAAACAACAACTTTAAATCAGGTTTTGTCTCAATAATCGGCAGGCCGAACGTGGGTAAATCCACCCTCCTTAACGCAATCATCGGCGAGAAGATCGTTATCACCTCCGATAAGCCGCAGACTACCCGTAACCGTATCCAGGGAATTCACAACATCCCCTCCGGTCAGATCGTTTTTATCGACACCCCCGGCATTCACACCGGGCGCTCCCGACTCAACAAGAGCATGGTGGATGTTGCGCGTTCCGCCATCAGCGGGGTTGATCTTCTCCTCCTGGTTGTTGATGCCACCGCTCATGCCGATGCAGAGTTTATTCATGATGTGCTCAAAAATGTAAAGATACCGGTCGTACTTGTTCTCAATAAAATTGACTTGTTATCTGACAAAAATCTGGTGTTAAAAAAGATTGCCGACTGGGCTTCGCTCCATCCGTTCAAGGAGATTGTTCCGATTTCGGCCGGTCGAAGCGATGGCGTTGAACATCTGGTATCGTCGATTTCTGGCTATCTGCCGGAAGGACCGGCCATGTTTCCTGACGATATTCTGACAGATATGCCGGAGAAGTTTGTTGTGGCAGAGATGATCCGCGAGAAGGTATTCCGCCTGACTCATGACGAAATTCCATATTCGACCGCCGTTGTTGTGGAGAGCTTTATCGAACGTGAAAATGGAGTGATCGCCATATCTGCCGCCATCATGCTGGAGCGAGCGACGCAGAAGGGGATCGTCATCGGCCACAAGGGTGAGATGCTGAAGAAAATCGGGAGTCAGGCACGCCAGGATATAGAGCGTCTGCTTGATACCAGGATTTTTCTGGAGCTATTTGTCAAAGTGGTTGAGAACTGGAGTGAGCGACCGTCAAAGCTGAGAGAATTGGGGTACGAGTAAGCGAAACATCGCTGACTGAAAATTACAGCCGCAAGTCCTGTATATGGGCGAGCGGTTTTTTTATGGTTTGTGTTGGTATCAAAGGAGTTGTGCATTATGGCAAATGGTGAAGTAGCACAGAAAAATGGCAACGGCGGCAACCTCGGCTTTGAGGCTGAAATGTTCAAGGCCGCTGACAAGCTGCGCGGCAATATGGAACCGTCAGATTATAAGCACGTCGCTCTTGGCCTGATTTTCCTCAAGCATATCTCTGACAGCTTCGAGGCAAAGCATGCAGAACTGCTGGCTGATTACCCGGAAGGGGCGGAAGACCCGGATGAATACTCCGCCGAGAATGTTTTCTGGGTACCAAAGGAAGCGCGCTGGTCGCATCTGCAGGCCAACGCCAGGCAGTCCACTATTGGTAAACTGATCGACGAGGCGATGCTTGCCATTGAAAAGGTCAATCCCAGCCTGAAGGGAGTTCTGCCCAAGGAGTATGCCCGCCCGGCACTCAACGCGGTCATGTTGGGTGAGTTGATTGACTTGATCTCCGGCATTGCTCTGGGGGCGACAAAGGACCGAACAAAAGATTTGCTCGGTCGAGTCTATGAATACTTTCTCGGTCAGTTCGCCGGTTCCGAAGGGAAGCGCGGCGGTGAGTTCTACACGCCCGGCTCAGTTGTGCGCGTCATGGTTGAGATGCTGGAGCCGTTTCCTGACCCGGAACGCAAAATTCAGGGGCGTGTCTATGACCCTTGCTGCGGATCGGGCGGCATGTTTGTTCAGGCGGAACGTTTTCTCGAAGCCCATGACGGGCGGCTTGGCCAGCTCGCCATCTACGGGCAGGAGTCGAACTATGTCACCTGGCGTCTATGCAAGATGAACCTTGCGGTGCGAGGCATTGATGCCGACATCCGCTGGAACTCGGAGGGGAGCTTCCACAAGGACGAACTGCCGGATCTGAAAGCTGATTTCATTCTTGCCAATCCCCCCTTCAACATTTCTGACTGGGGTGGCGACCGCTTGAAGGAAGATGTGCGCTGGCAGTTTGGTGTTCCGCCAACAGGAAACGCAAACTTTGCCTGGCTGCAACACATCCTGCATCACCTCGGCCCTAATGGTACGGCTGGTGTGGTGTTGGCAAATGGATCCATGTCCTCGACACAATCGGGTGAAGGAGAAATCCGTAAGCGGATGATAGAAGGTGATGTTGTTGACTGCATGATTGCCCTGCCGGGGCAGCTCTTTTACTCGACGCAGATTCCTGCTTGTTTGTGGTTCCTGGCACGCAATAAGAAGAACGGTCGGTTTAGGGACAGAACCGGTGAAGTGCTGTTCATTGATGCCCGCAAGCTGGGCTACATGGTTGATCGTACCCGACGGGAGTTTTCTGACGCTGATATTGAAATCATTGCCGGAGCATATCATCGTTGGCGTGAAGGCAAGGGGTATGAGGATGTACCCGGCTTTTGCAAGTCTGCGAAACGAGAAGAGATTGAGAAGCACGGCTTTGTGCTGACGCCGGGGCGTTATGTGGGGGCTGAGGCACAGGAAGAGGATGATGAACCGTTTCAGGAAAAGATGGCGCGGCTTGCGGCGACTTTGCGGAAACAGCTTTTACAAGCAAGGACATTGGATAACGCAATTGATGAAAACCTTAAAATGCTTGGATTCGGCAATTGAAACATTGAGGAATTAGTGGGAAAGGGCTTGACAATGATTTCTTCTTATTACAATATGAACTCAGAAATAAATAACGGTGTATTTGCCCCCCGCTGGATCAGCCGCAAGGCCTCTGGCGGGGTTATTTATTTTCAAGGGGGAACGTATGCCGACTGAGCCCTCAATCAAGCGCGTCGTTGCCTTCTTCGACGGGCAAAACCTCTTCCATCATTCCAAAGCAGCCTTTGGCTATCCATTTCCCAACTACGATCCGCACAAGCTGGCAGAGCATATTTGTGGCTTAAAAGGATGGCAACTCACCGCTGTATACTTTTATACCGGCGTCCCTTCTGATATCGACAAACCATTCTGGAACCATTTCTGGACAGCCAAGATGGCCGTTATGGGCACCAGAGGGATAAAAACCTTCTCACGTCCTCTTCGTTATCGGAACCAGAGTATAATCTTGCCTGATGGATCTACAACGGTTGCCCCGGTTGGTCAGGAAAAAGGAATTGACGTGCGGATTGCTCTGGATATTGTCCGCTATGCACTTGATGATGCATATGATGTTGCCCTCATCTTCAGCCAGGATCAGGATCTTTCCGAAGCGGTTGAGGATGTGAAGAAAATTTCCCTCTTAAAAGATCGCTGGATCAAGCTCGCCTGCGCGTTCCCGGTCAGCCCCACTGTCCCCAAGCCGCGAGGCATTAACGGCGCTGATTGGATTCGAATCGATCGGGTAATATATGATGCCTGTCTTGATACCAATGATTACCGCCCAAAGGAGTCAAGATGAGAGTCTGCGAATTGATAACCGCATTACATACATACCCGCCAGATGCCCGCGTGGTTGTGCTTGGCTATGAAAGCGGTTATGACGACATAACCAAGGTGAAGGCTATTGCCATTGTGCCGGAAGAAAGCCCTTCCTGGTACAATGGCCGCTATGATGATGCGCCCACTGATAAGGCCGAGCAGGCCGAGCGGGTCGTGCTGGTGTATGGCCGGAATGAAGAGGAGTAAGGGGATGGGGAGAGACACGTACGCTCGAAAACAGCGTGGCAACACGGACAGGAATGTAATGTTTCCTGTTGCGCCACTTGCGAATGAACTCCCGACGGATTATGCCGAGCTGCTTGGCTCGCTCAAACAGCGGATAGCAACTGAACGGCTGCGGGTGGTACTGGCGAGCAACAGTGCCATGGTAATGATGTATTGGGAAATTGGGCAGCGCATTTTGGAAAAACAGACCGTGCAAGGGTGGGGAGCGCGGGTTATTGATCGCTTGTCATCCGATCTCCGGGAAGCCTTTCCCGAGATGAAGGGGTTTTCTCCCCGCAATATCAAATATATGCGAGCTTTTGTCGCTGCCTGGCCGGATCGTGAAATTGTGCAAGGGGCGCTTGCACAATTGACCTGGTATCACAACATCGCCTTGCTGGAGAAGTTGAACACTCCCGAAGAGCGCCTCTGGTATGCTGGCAAAACAGTGGAACATGGCTGGTCGCGCAATATACTTACCATTCAGATTGAAGGGCGCGCCATGCAGCGTTTCGGCAAGGCGCAGAATAATTTCCCCTCAACGTTACCACCGGCAGATTCCGATATGGCAGCGCAGATTTTCAAGGATCCGTACCTGTTCGATTTTCTGGGGACTGATGCCCCTCGCCGGGAAGCCGAGCTGGAGCGTGGTTTAATGGTGCATGTGCAGAAGTTTTTACTTGAGCTTGGTCAGGGGTTTGCCTTTGTCGGGCAGCAGGTGCATCTGGAGCTTGGCAATGAGGATTTCTATCTTGACTTGCTTTTTTATCATCTGAAACTGCGTAGTTATGTGGTGATCGAACTGAAGGCGCGTAAGTTTGAGCCGGGGGACGGCGCAAAGCTTGGTATGTATATGACGGCTGTTGACCGCCTGTTGCGGCACCCCGACGACAAGCCGACTCTGGGACTTTTGCTGGTTCGGGAGAAGAACCGGGTGCTGGTCGAATACGCTCTTGCAGGGACAACCAACCCGATCAGCGTTGCCGAATGGGAAACAAGGCTTACCCGGTCGCTGCCTGATGAGCTGAAGGGGAGTCTGCCGAGTATTGAGGAGCTTGAGGCGGAGTTTGCCGGAGAAGAGGAGTAAGGGGATGGGGGATGAGTGGAGAACATTTCGACTCGGTGATGTTTGCACCAAGATTGGTAGCGGAGCAACTCCACGTGGTGGAAGCAGTGTATATCTCAATGATCGTGGTCCATTCTCACTTATACGTAGTCAGAACATTCACAACGATGGATTTCATCGTAGTGGCTTGGCTTTCATCGGCACTGAACATGCGAGCGAATTAAACAACGTTGAAGTTCTAATCGGCGATGTACTTCTGAATATTACAGGCGATTCCGTTGCAAGGTGTTGTCAGGTTGAAAGCTCAGTCCTACCGGCACGTGTTAATCAACATGTTGCGATTATCCGTCCAAATCCCAAACAACTGGATTGCCGTTTTCTTCGATACTTCATTGTGTCGTACGAAACTCAGACACATCTGCTATCTCTTGCTGGTGCAGGAGCAACTCGAAATGCGCTTACCAAGACCATGATAGAAAGTCTTGAGATCTTTGCCCCGAAAGATGTTCAACAACAACGCGCCATCACCCACATCCTCGGCACGCTGGACGACAAGATCGAGCTGAACCGGAGAATGAATGAGACGCTGGAAGCAATGGCGCGAGCGCTGTTCAAATCGTGGTTTGTGGATTTCGAGCCGGTGCGGATAAAGCAATCCAATCAATCCGTAGGTCGGGTTAGGCGGGGTTTATGCCGTAACCCGACAGGTTCGCCGTGCCAGACGGATGATGTCGGGTTACGCGATGAAGCCGCTAACCCGACCTACGATAATTATTTGACACCGGAAATTCTCGACCTGTTTCCGGATTCGTTTGAAGATTCGGAGTTGGGGGAGGTGCCGAAGGGGTGGAGGGTGCAATCGTTTGCAGAAACAATCGAGATTATCGGCGGCGGAACACCTAAAACATCAGTTGCTGAATACTGGGACGGTGATATTCCATGGTTTTCAGTAGTAGATGCGCCGACAAATACAGATATTTTCGTTGTAGACACGCAGAAGAAGATTACCCAAGTAGGTCTTGACAGGTCATCAACCAAACTACTCCCGGAAGGGACTACGATAATCTCCGCACGCGGTACAGTTGGCCGGTTAGCACTGGTTGGTGTACCTATGGCTATGAACCAGTCATGTTATGGGCTACGGAGCTTGGATGATTGTGCTTTCTTTACCTACTACGCAACACGTACTCTTATAGAGTCTCTAAAACAGAGGAGTCACGGGTCTGTGTTTGACACAATCACCCGTGACACACTCGCTGGCATAACAATTGTGGTGCCGTCAAATCCAGTAAAAAGAGAGTTTGAAGTTAAGGCCGAGCCGATAATGCAACGCATCAAGACCAACATGCAAGAATCCCGCACCCTCGCCACCCTGCGCGACACCCTGCTTCCCAAGCTCCTCTCCGGTGAAATCCGTGTGAAGGATGCTGAGAAGATGGCGGATAAAGCATGAAAGTCCTCTTTCTCGACGAATCTGGCGACCACAATCTATCCGTCATTGACCCCTTGTATCCCATGTTCGTACTGGGTGGCATCATAGTTGAGAAGGAATATGCTGAAGGTGAGATGACACGAGCCATACAGGCTTTCAAGAAAAAACTTTTCGGCCGGGATGATCTGATTCTGCATACTGCGGATATAACCCGCAACCGGAACGGTTTTGAACGGATGCAGGATACGGCTTTTCGGGAGCAGTTCTATGGTGAACTCAATGAACTTGTCCGATCGCTCGAATTCTCGGTGGTAGCGTGTGTCGTCAAGAAAGATGACCATCTTTCCTGTTACGGAGTGGCTGCGCTTGATCCGTATCTGATGAGCCTTGATGTATTGGTGGAACGTTTCTGCATGGATGTGGGAAATATCAGTGGCGGAGGAATTATCGTTGCGGAAAAGCGAGGACCGACCCTTGACCATGAACTTGATCTCGCCTGGTTGAATCTGAAAATTCAGGGAACCCGCTACATGCAGGCCAGCGCAATTGAAAAACGTATTCTGGCACTTAATCTCAGGGAGAAGAAAGACAATCTGGCAGGCTTGCAGCTTGCTGACCTGGTGGTAACACCAATTGGCAGGCATATTCTCGGCAAACCGGCAAAAGAAGATTTTGAAATTATCCGAGGGAAATTACGAAAAAACCGTCGTGGTGAAGTAATGGGGTATGGGCTTGTAGTGTTGCCAAAATGAAAGGAGCCAGCCCCCGCTACGCAGTGACCAGCTCACGGTTTGATTATGATGTAAATTGAAAAACTGTCAATAACTTTTTTATATGTCGATTTTTCAACTTTTTTTCGACATATTTCCAGAACCTGTCGATTGCATCGACATATTGTAACTGATTTAGAGGTAGGAGTTTCTGATGGCCTTTATAACCGAAGCCGATGTTGAGATGATGCTTCTGGAGCAGTTGGCTGGCTTGGGCTATTCCCGAGCTACCGACGCAGTCATTGGTCCCGACGGTTCTGCATCTGAGCGGGAAGCCTATTCTGATGTCATTTTGCTTGGTCGTTTGACTGCGGCAATTGATCGCCTCAATCCCGCAATACCAGCAGAAGCCCACCATGATGCGCTGAAGAAAGTCATTGCGGCTGAGACTCCTTCGCTGATCGAAGAAAACCGCCGTTTGCACCGGGCCATAGTTGAAGGCATTGATGTTGAATATTATGCCGAAGACGGGACTATCCGGGGCGACAAGGTTCGGCTGATAGACTTCGCCAATCCGGATGCCAACGACTGGCTGGCGCTGGATCAGTTTACCGTGATCGAAAATGGAGTTAATCGCCGTCCGGATGTGGTGCTGTTTGTGAACGGCCTGCCGCTGGGTGTGATAGAGTTGAAGAACCCTGGTTATGAGAACGCCACGCTGACGGGAGCACACAACCAGTTACAGACCTACAAGACACAGATACCGTCGCTCTTCCGTACCAACGCCGTGCTTATAACATCCGACGGACTGACCGCCCGGATTGGCTCACTGACCGCAAACGAAGAGCGCTTCATGCCCTGGCGGACGACGGACGGGAAAAACATCGCATCCAAGGGAACCCCGGAGTTGTCGGTGCTGATTGAAGGGGTGTTCGAGAAGAGGCGTTTTCTCGACCTGATTCATGATTTCAGCGTATTTGGCACCAGCGATTCGGGTCTGATCAAGATCATTGCCGGTTATCATCAATTTCATGCCGTAAAACGTGCCGTCGAATCAACTGTTCGGGCGATTGCGCTTTCTCCTGGTGCGAGGATTGCCGAAGATCCCGCTGATTATGGATTGCCGGGAGTCAAAGAGTATCAGAAAGGGGATCGCCGCGTGGGGGTCATCTGGCATACGCAAGGTTCCGGTAAAAGCCTGCTTATGGCGTTTTATGCCGGTCAACTTGTTCGCCACCCGGAGCTGGAAAATCCCACCATTGTTGTTCTTACCGACCGCAACGATCTTGATGACCAACTATTTGCTACCTTTTCGATATGTCGCGACCTGATCCGTCAGACGCCAATCCAGGCGGAAAGCCGGGAGGACTTGCAGAAAGCTTTGAACCGTGCTTCCGGTGGTGTTGTCTTCACTACCATCCAAAAGTTTGCCCCGGCCAGCGGTGAAACGGTTTACCCGATGCTGACGGATCGCCGTAATGTCGTGGTTATCGCCGATGAAGCCCATCGCAGCCAATACGGTTTTAAGGCACGGATCGAGCGCAAGACCGGAGAGGTGGCCTACGGGTTTGCCAAGTACCTGCGGGATGCTCTGCCGAATGCTTCATTTATCGGTTTTACCGGCACCCCGATTGAAAAGGACGATGTGAACACCCCGGCGGTGTTTGGTGAGTACATCGACATTTACGACATCAGCCGTGCGGTTGAAGACGGCGCAACAGTGCCGATCTACTACGAAAGCCGTCTGGCGCGAATCGAATTATCGGAAGATGAAAAACCGCAGATTGATGCAGAGATTGAGGAGCTGACCGAAGACGAAGCGCTTTCCGAGCAGGAGCGGTTAAAACGGAAATGGTCAACAGTCGAGGCGTTGGTGGGCGCGGAGAAACGGCTCAAGATGGTTGCCGCCGATCTTGTCCGGCATTTTGAAGATCGTGTCGCTGCCATGGATGGCAAAGCGATGGTGGTTTGCATGAGCCGCCGTATCTGTGTTGAGCTTTACAGGCAGATTATTACTCTGAAACCTGAATGGCATGCCGATGATGACAAGGCGGGGGTGATAAAGGTCGTTATGACCGGATCCGCTGCCGATCAACAAGGCTGGCAACAGCATATCGGCAACAAGGCACGACGCGATCTTTTAGCCAAACGCGCCAAAGATCCGAAAGACCCGCTGCAATTGGTGATCGTCCGCGATATGTGGCTGACCGGATTTGATGCGCCATCAATGCACACCATGTACATCGACAAGCCGATGCGTGGTCATGGCCTGATGCAGGCAATTGCCCGCGTCAATCGGGTGTTCCGCGATAAACCTGCCGGGCTTGTGGTAGATTATATCGGAATCGCGCAAAACCTGAAGAATGCACTCGGGCAATACTCCGTTGCCGATCAGCGCCAGGCCGGAGTGGACGAAGAAGAAGCAGTCGCCATGATGCTGGAGAAGTATGAGGTTGTGAAGGCTATGTTTCACGGCTTCGATTACATGCGAAGCATTGAGGGCACACCACATCTTCGGCTGATTGTCATGGCTGAAGCGATGGAATGGATTCTGGACCTGTTGCACAAGGCAGCCGAAAAAGAGAATACCGATGAGGGCAAGAAGCGGGCGCACCGCCGCTATATGGATGCCGTGCTGGCCTTGTCAAAAGCCTTTGCGCTGGCGGCTGCCAGTGATGAGGCGAGAGAAATACGCGACGAGGTAGCCTTCTTTCAGACGATCCGGGCGGCACTTGTCAAGACTTCCGATACCGGGGGCAAATCGACTGCTGCTCGCGAATTTGCAATTCAGCAGATTGTAAACCGCGCTGTCGTCTCAACTGAAATTGTGGATATTCTTGCAGCGGCAGGGCTGACCACGCCGGATATCTCCATACTTTCCGAAGAGTTCCTTGCCGAAGTTCAGCAGATGGAGAAGAAAAACCTTGCCCTGGAAGCGCTCAAGAAGCTTTTAAACGATGACATCCGGTCGCGCAGCCGTTCCAACGTGGTCGAAACAAAGCGCTTCTCGGATCGACTCAACGACGCCATTGCCCGGTATCATCTTAATGCCATCAGCAC
>Ga0194060_10003368_pt1 | contig 11305 bp, 7 predicted proteins | sample SepL225m_MetaG_FD_163427 | JGI IMG/M metagenome (GOLD analysis project Ga0194060, IMG submission 163427) | Anoxic zone freshwater microbial communities from boreal shield lake in IISD Experimental Lakes Area, Ontario, Canada - Sep2016-L222-5m | ecosystem: Environmental > Aquatic > Freshwater >... | reverse complement strand
CAGGGCGCTTCGGCCAAAATTTCCATGCCGGTCGAATCGTTCGACTTCGAGCATGGTTCGGCCGTCGATGCGCAGGATGCGACTTGTAGCACTGTGAATGCCCCGACAGCCACGGATGGTTTCCATAGCCAAATGTTCGCAGACCAGCAAATCCGCCCAGCGTTGAACCGCACCCGAGTTTTCCGACCCAGAAAATTTCACGATGACATGGGGTGTCTGACTCCCGGCGAGTTCGCGCACCGTGGTGAACTTGGGGAACTCCCCGGCCGCGCTGGAGCCCACTGCGCCCAGGGCGCTGGCCTGGTTCGCTTTTTGCGCGTACGCCTGTTCGATCTGCTGCGCCGGGATCACTTGGTCTATTGCAGTCTTGGATTGCAGCCAGCGCTGCAGCGCCACATCGCCCAGAATCAGATTGCCGCTGGTGTCAGCACCTCGCTGCGCCAGGATGTAGAGCACATCGTCGTCTTGCCAGTCGGTCGGATTCGGGGAGACGCCCAAATCCAGTGCCAGGCTCCGCGCAAAGCTGCGACCGAGAAATCCTTGCGGTCTCATGTCTTGCAGCGGGTAGGCCAGCCCAGGCCAGACGCCATCGGAAAATTCCGCCTCCAGCGGCCAACCCATGGCCGCCACATCGAGAACCGTTCCCTGTGGCTCGATAAGCAGGAGTGTTCCAACCTGTTTAGCCTGGCCCTGAGAGTCCACGGCATACAACGGCAATGTGCCGGGGCTACCCCGCAGCGCACGGCGCTGGAAATAACGCCGACGCGGCCCGGCGCCGATGGCGATGACGTCATCGCCGGCCGCTGCCAGAATGCGGCTGATCGTTGGCTGGCTGGTCTGCGTCCACTGTGCCAACTGCGAGGCCTTGGCGCCCGGATGTCGGCGTAGCAGCGTCGGCAACTGGTCGCGCGCTTGTTGATTCTTGGGACGCATTACGAATATTATTATGAATAGTGATATGAATAAATTTTATGGAACTTTAATCTGGAACTAAGCCTCTGTAAAGTCCTTGTTTTATTGGATAGTATTGATTTTATTTGAATAGATTATAAATTAATCGTCCACTCAGGGTGATGTCTTGCGATATAGCGAGATCTCACCCTCATGGTTGCGCCCTTGTCGCACACCTGCCGTGTCCCATTGGAACGACTGGCTACCCTGCGTGATGCGCCAGACTACTTTGAGCAAGACACGTACACATTTAAAGCTGCCAACCGACGAATCCGGAACCTGAAAGATGTTTGGCAAGGTCAGGCGTCACTGTCATATTGAATGTAACTGTCCAATATTCTGGACAAAAACTCTATCGTTGGCTATATTGGCGAACATTATGCCAACACATATCGATATCACTTCCCCGCTAGAACAGCAGCTGCTCACCCAATACGGCGAGCGGCTGAAACGCTCGCGCCAAAGCCGCAAGATGTCGGCGGTTAATCTGGCCAGTAGGGTGTGCATTTCGCGGACGACTCTTCATGCGATTGAGTCCGGAAACCCCTCAGTTACGATTGGCTCGTACCTGCGCGTTATGTCCGAACTTGGCATGGTCGCTGACCTCGCGCTGCTCGGGACCAGTGCCGTTGACGTCAGGGCAACTTCCGCAAAAAGTCGCTTGGGAAGCCATCAGCTTGTTGGCAGGGGCCGACACCAACTTCAGGACCTGCAAAGTCTATTGATGCACAGAGAGGCCGTGCGCCTCATCAATGAAGACCCTTCTTTGGTACAGCGCGCGGGTGCAACATTAGCGCGGTGGTGCGCAGTTGGAGACCCCCACTCAAAACCTTTGTGGGAGCAATGGCGCCAAATCCTCGCGCTGGAGGACTGGGATACGGCACTGAGTGAGTCCGAGCGCGGCAACCAACTGCGCCAGGCCTCCCCGCTGGCAACGGTGCTGCCCAATGAAACCCGGCTTGGCATCATCGCCAAGGTTAAGGCTCTTAAAGCTGCGACCGATTCCGGTGGCGCAGCAACGGTGTACCCGATGGAACCCGAAGGACAAAGCCATGCGTCTACATGAGCTTGAACACCTCATTCGGGCTGCCGCCGACGTGACGAATGAGTACGAAATCATCGTGATTGGCAGCCAGTCGATTTTGGGTTCAGTACCCAACCCTCCGCAAGATTGCGTGATGTCGATGGAAGCGGACATGTTCCCGCGTGGGGCCGAATACCTGTCCGACCAAATCGATGGGGCAATTGGCGAAGGTTCGCAGTTTCACGAAACCTATGGCTACTACGCACAGGGCGTTGACTCGACGACCGCAACACTACCCCGCAACTGGGAACAACGATTGGTTCGAGTTCAGTCTGAGACGACCAACGGGAGAGTTGGCTTGTGCCTTGAGCCTACTGACCTATTCTTGGCCAAGTGCGTTGCAAACCGCGAGAAGGACAGGGCGTTCAACCTGTCTTTGTTGATACATGGAATTGTTAGCGCCGACGAAGCGTTGGCGCGTCTGCCAGAAATGCCCATCAATGCAGTTGCGCAGAAAAAGTTGGCTGCCTTGATACGTCGCTTGCAAGTGTTAGCCAGAGAAAAACCAGAATAGCGGCGGGATTTTTAAAGGTTGCGCACCTAAACTTCGCGCAGGATCGTGCTAGGCACGGATTTCACTACAGTTTGTGCGTTCCAGTTAGCTTGGACAATGCTTTGTCAAACGTGCCCAATGGCAAATGTCCCGCCTTGCGTGCAATTTCCAGCACCAGGCAGTCTGAAAACCCCAAGGCAGTTTTTGCACGGAAATGTACCAGTGCTGCACTGACAGTGTCGGCGTCTTGCAGCACCAGACTTTCATGCGCCAGCAGTAAATCCAGCGCCGCTGTGAGCTGTGCCGCTGTGCGCTCATAGACCGACTCCAGGACCCCCATGGTTTCAGCCAATACCAGGTGCGACACCCATGCGCCTTTGGCCACAAAGTGATCCGCCGCAGTGGCTTGCTTTAGGTCATCGCGCGCCAGCAAACGGACCAGCACATTAGTATCAACGGCCAGCATGACGGCGCTGCATGTGCAGGCGAATACCCTGCTTGAGTTCGGTGAGTGATTTGGCTGGACTGCTGGTGGTGGCACTGTCTGCAAACAATGCCCGATGCACAGCATCAGTGCCATGGCGAACCGCACGTTCAACCATGATGCGCCCGTCTTCTTCCGTCCACACCAGCACTGAACCAGGCGTCAGACTAAGAAACTGGCGCACCGCAGCAGGCACAGACACTTGACCTTGCGAGGTAAGTTTGGTTTGAATTTGAAGCATGCTGCAATGTTAGTGCATTACCGGGGTAATTGTCAAACTCTCACTGATCGAACGCCACGTTGGATGTCACTCGACCTGCCACGCCGCAACCCACAGTCTTGACCATCCGGTACACCCAGCGCAGCAACAAGGCCAGCAGGCCTTTCAGCATCGTCTGCAGTGTCGAGGTGATGGCGCCGGCGATCAGCGCAAAAGTGGTCATGAGGATCGAGCGCAATTGCGGTCTGCACACAGGTCAGGCCTGCCCCGCAACCATAGTTGCCGCCATGAGGGGATTCATGACCTCGATGCCATCTTTCATGGGGAAGGGCTGATCCACTGGCGCCACCAACAATTTCCGGCTGGCACCCACATCGGTGGCAGCCAGATAGAAACCTTTGGACACCGTGGGTGCCGTAGACCGCTTGATCTCGATGACCCATGTCTGGCCACTGCGAAACTCCAGCACCAGGTCAACTTCAGCGCCATGGCTGGTTCGGTAGAAGCTGGTTTGCGCATGAGGCGCTGCGTTGATTAATTGCTCTATGACGAAACCTTCCCAGCTTGCTCCGGCCACCGGGTGGCTTAATACAGAGTCAAGGCTTTGCAAGCCAAGCAACGCATGAACCAGCCCACTGTCGCGCACATACACTTTGGGTGCGCGCACCAATCGTTTCCCGACGTTCCCACTCCATGCGGTCAAGCGCCGTACCAGCATCAGGTCGCACAGCAGATCAATGTAACGTCCCACTGTTTGCCCACTAATGGCGAGAGCAGCGGCTAGCTTGGACTGGTCCAACAGTTCTCCCTGGTTGTGAGCCAGCATGGTCCACAAGCGACGCAAGGTGGTCGCGGGAATGCGCGGGCCCAGGGCCGGGATGTCCTTTTCCAGGTACGTGGCAATGAATGCCTCACGCCAGGCAAGACTCTGGGCATCGTTAGCGGCCATCCATGACAGCGTGAACCCGCCTCGAACCCACAGGGAATTCATGTCAGCAGCCATCGCGCTACCTGGCAGAATCTCTCGGGCCTGAAAGGGTGTGAGTTCAAGTTGAGCAATCCGGCCGGCAAGGCTTTCACTACTTTGTTGCAACAAAGCCCCCGATGCCGACCCAAGCAGCAAGAACTGTCTGCTTGGTTCACCATTGCGGCGACGAAGATCGATGATGCCGCGCAGCACAGTAAAGAGGTTTGGTAAGCGCTGGACTTCATCCAAAATGACGAGTTGATTCGGGTGAGCAAGAAAAAACGACTCGGCGTCATCAAGTTGTCGCTGGGCTGAAGGGAGTTCCAGATCGAGGTAGAGAGCGTTCGGGCTAACTTCTTTTTCGGCAAATGCCAGCGTTGTCTTGCCGGCCTGGCGCGGTCCCAAGAGAACCACTGCCGGAAACTGACCCAGCAGATTGCTCAGACTGTGTTGCGCAAGACGTGCATACATCCGTGCATTATATCCAGCGCATGGAATAAAAGCACGGTTTAAACCATGTATAAGGCCGCCTGAATGCTGACGACATTCCCAATGCGCCGCTGATTTGCTTACTGCTCGAGCACAACAGGCGGCTGCCCCCGACTTGCCAAGCGACGCACCATGGCCTTGACCATCCGGTACAGCCAGCGCAGCAACAAGAACGCCAGCAGGCCTTCCACCAGGGTCTGCAAAAAGGCCACGAACGCATTGCCGCGCTCAGCGCGCGCACGAAACTTGGCCGTGGCACGGTCGTGCGTGATTTCGATGCTGTCGTAAAAGGTGGGCACCACCAGCAGCGTCAGCAGCGTCGAGGTGATGGTGCCGCCGATGATGGCCACCGCCAGCGGCTGGTAGAACTCGCCAGCCTCGCCCAGCCCGATGGCCACCGGCAACATACCGGCGATCAACGCAAAAGTGGTCATCAGGATGGGCCGCAGGCGCATGCGTCCGGCGTCCATCAAAGCCTGTTCCCGGTCGATTCCGGCGGCCTCGCGCTTGCGGGCAGCGTCGAGCAGCAAGATGGCGTTCTTGGCAACCAGCCCCATCAGCATGATGATGCCGATAAAGCTCATCAGGTTGAGCGTGCCACGGGTCACCAACAGGGCTAGTACGACACCGATCAGGGACAGCGGCAGTGACAACATCACCGCCAGTGGCGCGGTGAACGAGCCAAACTGCATCACCAGAATCAGGTACATCAGGCCAATGCCAGACAGCAGCGCGATCAGCATCTCGGTGAACAGTTCCTTCTGGTCCTGCCCGGCACCGCCCAGCGAAAGGCCATAACCGGGCGGATAGTCGAAGGACTTGGCCAGCTTCATGGCGTCGTCGGTGACCTCGCCGTTGGAGCGGCCCTGCGCATTGGCCGACACGGTGATGTTGCGTTTGCCGTTGGCGTGCTCAATGCCGGACGGCCCCTTGCCCATGCTGATGGTGGCGATCTGCTCCAGCGGCACCATCAGGTTGGTGCCGGCGACGGCAATCGGCAGGCGTTCGATGTTTTCCTTTCTGATGCGGTCATCCGGGTGCAAGCGTACCGCCACATCGCGGGTCTCACCGGTAGGGTCAACCCAATCACCCACTTCAATACCGGCAAAGGCCACGCGCAGGGCTTGCGCCGCATCATTGGCCGAAATGCCCATGGAATTAGCCAGACCGCGGTTGAGTTCAATCTTCAGTTCCTTCTTGGGGTCTTGTTGCGACAGGCCGACGTCGACCGCGCCCGGAACCAGGCGCAGCTTGTCCATGTAAGCGCTGGTGATCTCCAGCAGCTTGCGTGAATCGGGGCCGGTAAAGTCGATCTGGATCGGTTTGCGAGCACCGTTGTTCAGGTCGTCTATGACGGTGTATTCAGCACCCACCAGGGTGCGTATTTTCTCGCGCAACTCGATGGCGATTTCCTTGGCAGTGCGGCTGCGCGTATGACGTTTGCCAATGTCAACGTAGATGCGTCCGCCACCGGCCGTGATGTTGCTGTTGGTCTCCTTGGTCTCGGCAATGGTACGGGCCAGCGCGGCGGCGCGCTCCATCTTCAGACGGGCATAGTCGACCGACGATGAAGATGGCGTGCGCACATCGATCATCAAATTGCCGGAGTCGGTGGCCGGCAGGAAGGCGCTGCCACCCCACATGACTTGCAACCCGATGGCTCCGAATAAACTGAGCACTGCAATGGCCGTCATCCAGCGCCGATGGTGCAAGGCCCAGGCGATCACGTTGCCGTAGCGATCGGCCTGGTGGTCGAACCAAATGTTAAAGCGTGCCAACAGCGCGCTGATACCGGTCTTGGGCGCGCTGTGGTGGCCCACCGGATCGCCCCAATAGGCCGACAGCATGGGGTCCAGCGTGAACGAGATGCCCAGGCTCACCAGCACCGAGCAAGTCACGGTCAGGGCAAAGGGTCGAAACCACTCGCCAGAGACGCCGGGCATGAACGCCACCGGAATAAACACCGCAATGATGGAAAAGGTGGTGGCGGCTACTGCCATGCCGATTTCGGCCGTGCCTTCCAGCGAAGCGGTGCGCCGGTCCGAGCCACGCTGCATGTGGCGCACGATATTTTCTCGCACCACGATGGCATCGTCTATCAGCACACCGATGGCCAGTGAGAGCCCCAGCAGGGTCATGAAGTTAAGCGTGAAGCCGCACAGCCACACCGCAATGAACGCGGCAATGACGGAGGTCGGCAAGCTCAGCGCCGTGATCAGCGTGGAGCGCCAGGAGTTCAGGAAGGCGTAGACCACAAAAATGGTCAGCATGGCGCCCAGCATCAGGGAATCGATGACATTGTTGAGGCTGTTTTGCGCGTCCACGCCGCCATCACGGGTGATTTCGAGCCGGGTTCCAGGGTGGTCTTTTTCGAACTCAGTATTGATTTCCTTGACCAGCTTGCGCACGTCGTTGGCGACGCTCACGGTGCTGGCGTCGCGCGAGCGGGTCACAAAAATACCGACGTTGGGCTTGGCGCTGCGGATGCTGAAAGAGTCGATGTCAGCGAAGCTGTCAGCAATGCTGGCGACCTGCGCCAGGCGAACGATCTGGTCACCGAAGCGCTTGACCACAATGTTCTGAAATTCTTCCGGCGACTCGATGCGACCAACCAGGCGGATGCTTTCTTCGTCGAGCTTGCCACGCACCTTGCCGACCGGGGCGTTGCTGTTCTGCGCCCGCAGCGCGGCGACCACTTCACCAACCGACACATTGAATTCACGCAGCTTCTCGGCGCGCAACAGCACCGACAACTCGCGCTTCAGCGAGCCATTGATATTGACCGTGGCGACGCCGGCGATGCCGCGTAGTTTGTCTGCCAATACATCTTCCGCCAGACGCGATATCTCGGCGTGGCTCTGCTTGCTGGACGACAAGGCCATGTTCATGATTGGCTGTGCCCCGGGGTCGAAGCGCCGAACCACGGGTTCGCGCATCTCGATGGGCAATTTGTAGCGCGCACTGGAGATGACGGTGCGAACATCATCGGCCGCTTCAATCATGTTTTTCTTGAATGAAAACTGAACCCAGAAACTGGCGTTGCCTTCGCTGCTGGTCGAGTAAACATCCGTCGCACCGGGGACGCTTTGCAATGATTTTTCCAGCCGATTGACAATTTCACGCTCCACTGAATCCGGTGAAGCCCCCGGGTAGGCAATGAAAACCTGAACACCCGGAATCTCTACATCCGGGTTTTGGTTCACCCGCAGCTTGTTGAGCGCCAGCAGGCCCAGGGCCATCAAAGCAATGATCAATACGATGGTGGGGGTAGGCCGCTTGATGCTGAAGTCGGACAAGAACATATCTATGCCCCTTTGGTCGCAGCTACGGCAGATGCGGCGGCAGCTGGCGGTTTGGTGCTGACCAGTTCAACTCTCTGGCCTTCCTTGAAGTTCGAACTCGGGCTGCGCAGAATGATGTCGCCATCAGCCAGTCCGCTGCGCACCTCGAAGTGGCCGGTGCGTGGGTCACGTGCGCCCAGCGCAAGATCTATCTGGTTCAGCGTGTTGTCCTTGACACGCCATACCGATGTCTTGTCGCCAGAGCGCACCACCACCGATTCCGGCAGCGTGACGGCCTTCACGTTGCCGGCCTCTATCGTCCCTTCCGCATACAAACCCGAGACCCGGGCTTGCTTCGCGTCGTTGATGCTGATCAGCACTTCTACCTGGCGCGTCACGTCATTGGCACTTGGGTCCACGCGGGTCACCTTGCCGCGAAATTCCTGGCCGGTGTAACCGTTGATGCGATAACTCACGGCCTGTCCGACGCTGACAACGCCAATTTTGTCGGCCGACACGCGTCCGGCAAAGCGCATGCTGGCGGGGTCAATCACCTTGAGCAACTCCTTGCCGATGGACGCCGTGTCGCCGGCTGACGCTTTGCGGTCACTTACCACGCCATCAAACGGAGCGCGGACAACGGTGCGCTCGAGTTGTTGTTGGGCCAGAACTTCGCGCGCATTGGACGCTGACAACTCGCTTTGGGCAGCGTTGCGCCGCACCTCAGCATCGTCCAGCGCCTGCAGGGAGGTCATGCCAGAGGCGCGCAGTGTTTTGAGACGCTGCAAATTGCGCTCGGCCTGGTCGAGTGCCTGGGTGGCATTGCGGACATTGGCCTGCGCCGATTGCAGGTTGTCGCGGATGGAGGTCTGGTCCAGACGCACCAGCACGTCGCCGCGCCGGACCACGTCGCCATTTTCCTTGAGCACCTGTAGCACCACGGCCGACACTTCAGCCCGCAAGTCGGCCTTGCGTTCGGGCTGGATGGAGCCTGTTACGACCGGACCCGACGTCAGGGCATTGGCCTGAACGGTCAGGATGTCCTCAGGCGCAACCACCAGTTTGGCGGGTGCCGCCGTGTCTTTCTTGTCGCCCTTGCCTGGGAATTTGTCACAGGCAGAAAGATTGGCAAGCAACAGGACAGCGATGAACAGCAGACGCAGCATAGAGAACTCTCTGAGGGAAAAAAGCGGGATGGTTGGGGAAACCGGACCGATTATGACGGCATCCTTCACGCTACGCTGGAGGGCAGGCAAGCTGGAAAGTGGCGGTAGGGTCATGCTGGGCGAAGGCTGATATGGGACACAATGTAGGCACACCAGCCCGTTGGCGCGTCTCGCTTGCGACGAATCACCGCCTTACGTGACGATCTGCCGATTTCAGGGCATGATCCGGCGCCACGACAATTGACATCTCACTTAAGCAGCGTCGTCTCGAAAAATTGCACGCTGGAATAGAAATAGTAGTCGGCGTTGACTTTGCGCGCAAAGCCATGGCCTTCGTTGTCCGCCAGAAGGTACCACACGGGCACCCCCGTTTCACGCACGGCGGCGACCATTTGCTGGGCCTCGGTGTAGGGCACGCGCGGATCGTTCTTGCCCTGCACCACGAACAGCGGCACCTTGATTTCCTTGGCGTTGTTCAGAGGCGCGATACGTTCCATGAACTCGCGCATCTTGGGGTCGCGCTCGTCGCCGTATTCGACGCGGCGCAAATCGCGCCGGTAGCTCTCGGTGTTGTTCAAAAAAGTGACGAAGTTGCTGATACCCACCACGTCGATGGCGCCGCGCAGCAGCGCGCTGTAATCCACCGCGGTGGCAAGACTCATGTAGCCACCGTAGCTGCCGCCGCTGACCACCACGCGGCCGGCATCGAGCCTGGGATGTGTGCCCAACCAGGCCAGAAAGGCGCCGCCGTCCTTGACCGAATCCTTGCGCCTGAAACCGTTGTCCAGGTCCATGAAACTCTTGCCATAGCCGGATGAGCCGCGCACATTGGGCAGCAAAATCGCCAGCCCCATTTCGTTGAGGTAGTAATTCCAGCGCCCCATGAAATGCACCGTGGACTGCCCTTCCGGCCCGCCGTGAAAGTCGACGATGACCGGGCGTTTGCCGGGGAACCTGGCAGCGTCTGGCAGGTACAACCAGCCACTGATGGGCAGGCCGTCGAAGCTTTTGATCTGCACCAGTTCGGGGCTGACAAAGGTGTCCGGATGGATGCCCGGTGCCGCGTAAGCGGTGGTCCAGCGCTGCGTCTGACCAGTAGCCACGTCGTAACTGTAAACATCGCCCGGGCTTTGCGGCGAGTTCAGTGAAAAAGCAAAACGACCGCCGTAGCGCTCATGCCAGGAGCCGCCACTGATGGACCCGGTCGGGATAGCCGGGCGCGGCAATTCCTTGCCAGTGGTCGCATCGAAAAGCCGCAGCTCTTCGCGACCGTTGTTGTTGACCACCGCCAGCAGCCGCTTGCCGTCTTTGGACAAGGTGAAACTCCCGATGTCCCACGGAATGTGGTGCGACAGCACCTTGAGCTTTCCGGTGGCCAGTTCGTACACCGCCAGTTCAAAAAATTCGCCTCCCTGGTTCGTGGTCAAAAACAGACGCCGGTTGTCCCGGCTCCACTCCACCTCGCCGAAGCCGGCTGCAGGCGCGCCCTTGGTTGGCAGTATCTTCTTGTGGGCGCCGGTCCTGGCATCGATCAGGTACACATCCGAGTCGCTGGGCGTGCGGTATTGCAGCGCGGCGATACGCCGGTCGTCATGACTAAAACTGTAGCCGCCCCAACCACCACCGGGCAGTTCAGCCAGACGTCTAGCGGAGTTGGGCTTGAGTGGGTCAATCAAGCTCAGTGTGGTGACGACCTTGTCACGCTTGCCACCCAGCGCCGTCTTGTCCAGCGGCACGGCGGAAATCAGCAGTCGGCCCCCATGGCGTGTCCAACTTGCACTGCTGCGCTGGTCGGGCGCAGACAGCAGGGAGGACTGGCGGGTGGCCAGGTTCATTTGAAAAATCTGGGTCGCCTCGTTGCCGCCGCTGTCGCGTGCATAGACGATGTAGTTGCCGTGCACCGGGTTGAACGAGGCCCTGGATACCGGGTCCGGAAAATCGGTCAGTTTTTCCAGTTTGCCAGCGGGCGCCGAGAGCAGGTAAATCTGCGCCGTGTTGGCGCCGGCCTCGCGATGGCGCACCAGCATAACGGGCTCGCTGGGGTGCCAGTCGACAAACCCATGGCCGCGAAACTCGGTGTAGGGAGCCACCTTGTCCACCAGGCTGGCGGCAATGTCGGGCATGCCGTCAGTCTTGAGGTTGGCGTTCGGAGCCAACATCTTGCCGGTGT
>Ga0194060_10003367_pt1 | contig 11306 bp, 7 predicted proteins | sample SepL225m_MetaG_FD_163427 | JGI IMG/M metagenome (GOLD analysis project Ga0194060, IMG submission 163427) | Anoxic zone freshwater microbial communities from boreal shield lake in IISD Experimental Lakes Area, Ontario, Canada - Sep2016-L222-5m | ecosystem: Environmental > Aquatic > Freshwater >... | reverse complement strand
GGTGCGGGCGCACCCCTTGGCGACGTAATCTTCTGGAATCCGGCGTCGGGCTGCGGCGACCAGAATGGGCTTCGCCCCGCAATCCCGGATCTCCTTTACAAACTGGCGCATGGTCAGGCGGAAATCCTCCGGCGGTAACCGGAGTTCCCGCGAATCAGCCCGGGGTGTCTTGGGCTTGGTGGCGGTCCATTGATGCCGCACATCCATTACATGCAGGAAGAGGCGACCAACGGTTCGATGAGAAAGGAGCATAAAAATCCGTCGGAACGTAGGTGACAACCGGGCCCCTAAACGCGTCCGGTCCGGGACTTCCCAGACATGGTCATTCCGGCCGAAACTCACAATTACCACATCCGGCTTCAAGCTTTTTCCCAGCAACTCAAAAGATCTCAAACCTTGCATGGAGGAATATCCGTATACCCCCATGCTGAGTGCTTCCCACTTACCGCCACCGGGGGGCGCATTGGTCAGCATCTGGTTCAGGTACTGGGCATAACAAGGCTGGCCCTGTGCGGTGACGGAATCTCCCATGCAGATTACGCGGCGGACCCCGGGTGCTTTTTCACGGTTGACCTCCCGGTCGCGGAAGCCGAGGCTGTTGATCTTTCCCCCATAGACACTCGAGCCTGGCTCGAATTTCCAGACCAGGTCGGGATCGGCCAGCATCGACTTGTGAAAATGTTCCACGCCCTGACTCTTACTCACCAGCACCATGGGGGCCACCTGAAACTCGATCTTGGTTTTCTTCAGGAGATTGTCGGCAATCATGATTGTGGCCATGCAGGCCACATAGACCATGACCAGTTTTGCTGCAATCGGATAGCGGAAGATGCCCAGCCGACGCGCACGATCCATCCCTTCGGCTCCGTAAGCGGCCACTCCATGAATTACCAGAGCGGCAAGGGGAATGAGCAGGCGGTTGTCATTCCAGCGGAGTGCCAGCGTGTGGCCGGAAAAGGTGACAGTTGTCTTCACTTCCCACCAGAGCCACCACACGACAAGCAGGCTGGTGAGAAAAAGGATGTCCGCGATCCAGATAACAGTCCGAACTGCCGTTGGAGATGAATAAAAACGGTTTATTAGAGCTTTCATGAATTTCCTAGACGTTTGAATTTTCCGGTTCATTTTGTGTTCTGCGCCAGTGCAACCGGAGGAAGGCGAGGTAAAATAAATGGCTCAGTCCGTTGAAAATTTCAAATGGAGGGATCTTGGACGCGCCTGCACGACGATCCTCAAAACAGATCGGCACCTCCGTCATGCGCGCCCCAACGCGTGAAAGCCGGAAAACAATTTCCATGAAAAAGCTGTAGCCGCTGGATTTGATTGCGCCCAGGTCTACCCGGCGCAGGAAATCAACCCGGAAGCCCCGGAACGACGTCGTCATTTCGTGCAACTTTATCCCCAGCAGTCGTCTGGCCCCCCAGTTTGCTAAAATACTGATATAGCGCCGGTAGCCCGAGTAGTTGCAGGAGCCCCCCTTCATATAACGCGAGCCGGTTACAAAATCATGACCGTCCAGCGCTTTTAGCAGGCGGGGGATGTCGTTCGGGTCGTGTGAGAAGTCCGCATCCATGGTTACCAGAGATTCGTAATGCAGGTTTTTGGCATACTCCATTGCCTCCTCGTGCGCACTGCCAAGACCTAACTTGCCGGGGCGGTGGATCACCTTGAGGCGGGAATTAGTTGCGGCAAGTTCGTCCAGAATCCGGCCGGTCCCATCGGGTGAATTATCATCCACCACCAGCATATCGCAGTCCGATACCAGGTTCAGGATTTGATTGCATAGTGAGGCGATGTTCTCGCTTTCATTGTAAGTTGCGGTAAATACTAGCGTTTTTTTCATCAATCCTGGCGCTTTGTGAATGGTTCTTTATACAGGGGGACAAGATACAGACGGATCACACGAAAGTTGTCCCAGAGTTCCAGGGCTGCAGCGGGGTGGGGGTGGCTATCCTCGGGGGTACAGTGGAGCTTCAGGGGTGAGGTGGTGACATGAATCCGGGGTAGCCAGTTATAGGTTCCATCACCACGGATAACTTTTGGTGTCACATCTAAATCACGCCCCTCCTTTGAAATCTCGATCGCAAGCCCGCCTGCTGTCTCTGGGCGGGGCTGAAGGTGGAAACGATGCCAGCCACCCATTACCGATACGCGGGGCAGTTCAAACAAGGCGGTGTCGGGCTTGAGCTCTGCGATACCATCTGCGCAGGTTGTGGCCGTGGTGAACTTTGACCGGGCCAGACTGGTGAGGGTCTCCTCTTTATATTGCCCGTACGGGAAGCAAAAGCCCTCCGGGGTCAGTCCGCCTTTTCGCTTCAAATCACGGTAACAGGAGGAAATCTCCTGTTGTGAGTCGGTTAACGCCCTGAGATTCGCATGCGTCCGGCTATGTCCCCCGAATCGTATCGTGCCTCTTTGCTGCACGGCCCGGACTTCCGGCCAGATCAGGAGCGGGGTGCCTTCCCATTGCTGCCGTGTCTCCGGCGTATCCCCGACTTTCCCCGTAATTAAATAGGAGACCCCGTGAAATCCGTATTTCAGCAGCAAGGGTTCCACCTGCTGCATCAGGTTCAGATATCCGTCATCAAAGGTTAAAACAATGGGTTTGCCGGGAAGCGGCCAGCCCCAGCGTTGATGTGCCGCGAGATCCGATGGCCAGACACTCGTGTAGCCCTGCTCGTGCAAACTCTGCAATTGGGTTTCAAAATCCCGGACTGTGACCCACCAGGGGGAGTCAACCTCGTCACCGATCCGGTGATACATCAGAATCGGAACAAAAACGGGGCGGACGCGCTGTAAACAGAGCCACCGTGTTATTACCACCAGACACAACAGTCCCAATGCCAGACCGGCAATCATGTTCCATTTATTCCGAATACTCATGCTTAACTCATTTCAACCTGACCCGGCCATTACGGACGCCATCGACATGAAGCGGGGCAGCCCCCCACTCAACATCAGCCTGCACCCGGACGTAAAGATCAGAAACCGGACAAGGTGTTACCAAGGGGATTGTTAATGTAACCTGTTCCCCTTTCCGGACGGAATGGGCCGCAATCAATTCCTTATGAATTTTACTGGGGCCACCCATCTTTTCCCGATACACCGCTATTTCAAGGGGAGGAATGTTATCTTTCAAGACCTCGAAATGCAATTCAGCCTTTGATGCGGTGGCTTCCGCTTTCACCAGTTTCAGCCAGGGATAAAAGACTATTCCGGCTTGCTCGGGCTGCACATGAGAAGTGGCGACTTCACGTTCCATGTTCAGCCAGCCCTCCTCGTCAGGAACGGAGTGCCGGGCCGCTTCAAGCCACCGTCCGGCCTCCTCGGGCTGTCCCCGATGCGCCGCATGCCGTATCAAAGCCCGGTATAACTCACGGCGTTCAGACCAAAGCAAATCGTTGCCATTCCATTGGATCTCCAGGCCTGTGAGCGCCAGCCGGCCGCCACGCTGGTTTGATGAGAAGGTCAGTTCCAAGTCCTGCTCCTCTCGCACCACGAAGGAGTAACGCCATTGACTTCTCTGTCCCGGTTCAATGATCACGGCCACCTCTCCCGTACGGCTCATATCACTCACGTTCAGGCGCCAGGGTTGAGTCAACTCAAAAGGCGGGGCCACATTGAGGTTGCCCTGCACGATGTACAGTCCGGGTGCCAATCGAACTGGCACTTTGAGCGGGGCGGTAAACGCTTTGCCGGTTTTGTCTGATTCCACATTGATAAGCCATTCGGGGAGATTCATCTGAATTCCATCCCGACCGGTATCCATCAAGGGGAGCCGGATCCTGGAGTGATCGCGATAGGCGGAACCACTCACCCCATTCAGTGCCACTTGCTCAGGGGAAAGGGTTCTGATTTTCTCAAAATCTGCCAGACTCTGGCGGGCGAGGGGCTCATAGCGTTCTGCCAGCGCCCATTGCCCCTGTTCCACTGCACAGGAAAACCATAACCATGCCTCTTCTGCTGACACCGCACTTCTTGTCAACCACTCCAGCGCAAAATCGGGATACCCCTTCTGATACAGCAACAGCGCCACATCCCGGATATCCGTCACCGCCTGGGCATAACAAGGCAGATACTCCACATGGGGTTGAGCGCGGGCCTGGACGGTTATCTCGTCATATTCAGACACTCGCGGCCAGTACCAGGGCCTCTTGACCTCGACCACTTTGACATTATAGGGATCCATATGAACAACCTCCCGATCCCCCATGCCGTTGACGACCACGTCGCCCCCCCGCTCTTGGGTTTGCAGCACGATATAGACCGTACGGCGGGTCGCGCTGGAGCCGCTCACAATCAGGGAACGGGGCTTCGTATCCACAAACAATCCGGCGGAGCTGCCCACTTCACTTTCGCTCAGAGGCACGACCACGGAGGGGGTATGATTAATCAGAGTGGGCCTGAACAGTGGAGTGCGAATCGCCATCTCGACCTTGGCCAGTCGTGCGTACCACCATTCCACCTGGGTTCCCACAAATTCAAAGTTCGGTTCGCGAGGACCCCATTCACACAAGAGCCCCGCCTTCTGCTTGAAGTCGGCCAGATTCGCGGCGTAATTTGGATACAGCGCCCTCGTGCGGGGATCCACGGTGCCACGGCCGCAGGCCGACACATTGCGCAACAGATAGTCCATCTGCATCCGGTCCCGGCGGTCCGGCGACAACCACTCAATCTGTTCGACGCTGCACCCATTATCAAAAAGCCGGCAGGCCGGAACGGTATAGGCTTCGATTCCGGTCTTCTTGTGAAGCGGGGCATGGCAGTACAGCCACCGGAGCGCCTGGATTCGCGGCTCAGGCACCTCGCATAAACTCGAAAAACGAAGTGAACGTGCCAGACTATCACCGCCTGCCACCAGCAAGACCAGAAGAATGGCCGATACGGATAGCACCCGGAATCGATTCCGGTTGGCCCAGGCCATGCTTTCCTTTACCCCAATGGCCAGACAAGTGGTCAAGAACGGAAAGAAGACCAGACATTCCTGGCCCCTGATCCATGGGGCGATTTTTAAGCAATAGACCAAATACAAGATGATGGGGAACAGGGTGACCGGCCAATATCGCCGGTATTTTGGGCGACCTGACAACGCGGCGCCCACCACCATAAAGCTCAACCAGCCCCAGTGGATGTCGGCCAGATTATCCACAAGAACACTCCAGTTGGAGCGTAACACGGCATAGGGGTCCACGGCTGAGGCGCCGAGATTGACCCCGCGTTCCGCGTAAGTGGCCTGACCTGCCCGCTGCAATTGCCGCCAGAAGTCCAGACCTTCAAAGATGTGCCGGTTGCTGTAACACCAGCCGCAGGCGATCAATAGCAAGCCAAAGCCGAACAATTTGGCGGCCTTCCCCGGCGTCTTCCCTTCAGAAGCCTGCCAGCAAACCCAGCCGCCGACACCCATCTGCACCAGCAGCAATAGATTGGTATATTTGGTTCCAATGGCCAGACCAGTCAGCAACGCTGCCATGGCAAACCACAGTAACTTGGCGGAGTCAAATACCCGTACCCATAGATAAAGGGCCAGGGTCAGAGTGAATAGCATGGCGATATCCGTTTCGGCGTAATGAGAATTCACCACATGAAGTCGGGAGAAAGCCAATAAACCGGTCGCCGCAAGGGCGGCCCACGCACTCCCGGACACACGGCTGGCAAGGCCATACACCAGCCAGATCGTCAATAACGCCAGCACCACGTTGATTTTACGCAGGAAGAAAGTTCGACCGTCATCATCAACTTTCACTGACTGGATGCGATGCCCTTGAAATTCCGACCAGGCAGCCGCGCCGCTGGAACAGGCATTTCTCAGCAGTAAGACTGGCTTTATGAGATGGAAGTACCCGCCCGGATAGGCAGCACTCTCGGTCTGGGTATGCTTTTCGATCCAGGCTGCCCAATGAGTGATTTTGTATTCATCCGGATGCAGCAATGGCCATTCAATGCCCCGTTCACGGACCCAGAACGACCCCGCCAAAAGCAGTATAAGGGCGGCCACAAGCCAGCCTCGTCCTGTAAGTTTACTCCACATGGTATCTCCAGATTACCTTCTATCAGCAAGGTGTATTTTCATTTTGTACATTACAAAATGAGTTTCTGCGTCAAAAAAACCGCATGATTATTATGCGGGAAATGCCGTGACATCAATCAAAATAGCAGCAACGGGCAGGGAGCGCCGAAGTTCAAAGAGGCCAGTCGTCCGATTACCGTGACGTTGCCTGATCGGAAATAATTCTTTTACCGGATCGTGACCAGGCTGAGTAACTGCGAGCTGATTTTCAATCCACGGCGCCGGGCCGCCATGGGATTGATCTCGATCAGCACTCTGTTTTCTCGGAGAAAGAAATTGATGCTTCCTCCATTTTCAGCAAAACCTGCAGTTTCGCCCACTGTCAGGATGCTGGCTTCGCCCAGATTGGCCAGGATTTGCGTTAGTCGTGGGTTCTCTGACTTGCTGATGAACAGGATATGGCAGGTTTTGAGATCTTCGACCGTCTTCGATCGTTTGATGACCAACCGATGGCCCTTCACGGTTTCGTCTTGAACCAGTTGGTCGAGAAACGAGCCGAAGTCGTCACGGCCGAGAATTCCAATGCAGAGGGGGGCGCCGGCCTCGGCAAACGCGGTTGGCGGCCATTCGACAAAATTAACGAAGTTGTATAAATAGGTTGCCTTGATCTTGTATTCCTTGCTCGTGCCAGTTTCGGCGCCAACGACAGGTCTGTCAAAACAGGTCAGTGCGACTAAGACCGGAAACATAAACACAGACCATATCCGGCGGTGCGTAGCGCCGTGAACCACGGTCCCAAATATGGAGACTAGAGAGTTCATGTTAAAAGTGGTTGATCATGCTGAGATAGATCCGGCGGGCATCCCTGCCAATATGGCCTGATTGCGGACTGTCCATGTTGAATGTCGGCGGAGGAACATTGTCTTCAAGAAGGTTCTCGACGACAACTTTGAATTTGATGTTCTTGTTGAGTTTGTAAGAAACCGCCAGGTTGATCAACTCACGAGACTTGTTGTAGATCGGGTTTTGGACAGTATCCGGATTGTCGATCCCTCCCGGATCCGCGATGTAATAAACGTCACAGACCAATTTCCCTGAGAAGAATTCCGATTTCAGATTTAACTTTACCTGCTGGTTCGGGTAGCGAATGACGTCAAGGTTGTCGATGGAAAGATACTCATAGGCCGCACTGAAAGACAAGGTGTCGGTCAATGCGACCGATAAGGTTGCCTCACCGCCATCGATATACTCTGTGCCGTCAATGTTGACATAACTGCCGACCCACCCGACTTTCTTGCGGGAGTAATCCCATCCTGCCGGTTGCAAATAGCCGTCGTCACGCTTAAACCATACCCAACTCAGGCGATCTTTATAAGTGTTATGGAAGAGGTTGAGGGACAAAGTCATGTGTTTTTCGGGGAATTTCGTGATGTAGTTCAGTTCGACGCTGTCCATGGTTTCCGTGTTGAGCTTGGGCATCCGGTCATATCCGCCTCCGGCGAGGATGTTGTCAAACAGGTCCCGCCAATTGTACATGGCGGGTTCAGGGAAGCGGAAGCCTTGTTGATAAGACAGTTTTATGGTGTTGTTTTTGTCCAGTTCGTACGCGAGTCCCACGCGAGGCGATATGTGGTCGAGATCATCCGGTGTAAAGGGAGGGGGTGTCACCCCGGCGACGGTGTTGAATGTTTGATACGATCCTTGGAATAATTTGTCGTAGCGAAGGCCCAAGTGGCCCGTTAGTTTTTCTGTCAGCGTCACGACATCCTCGGCAAATAGCCCTGTAGAAAGGTACTTGCCCGTTGCGTCGTTCCCCGGCCCGATCAGGTCGTTGGGGCGGAAGAATTGTTCCATGCTGTTCATATCGCGGAAGCCTATTGTGCCGCCCACCGCCAGCCGGTTTCTGTTGATCGCCTCAGTCCTGTAAATCAGTTTTCCATCTAATCCCAGTTCGTCACCGCCGCTTTTGTCTCCCAACTGGAAGGCCGGTAGCGTGTTGGCGGACCAGAGGTAGTATTCATCGAACATTTCGCCGGAGAGAATATACTCGAGAGAATTCAGCGCATTCAGTTCAGATAGGTACTTGGTTTGCCAGAGCAGATACTGGCTGTGCACATATCCCTGCTCGTTGAAGGAGAACATGTCCTGATCTGTTTCTCCAATGATCAGGTGGGTTTTCAAATTGTCATGATTCCAGTATGTCGCGATGCGGTAATTGTCATCGACAAAGCTGAATGGGCGTGCAGTTCGGATCATGGCTTTCGTGTCGAAGTTCCCGAGTTTCGAGGCCCATGCTTGATTGGCTGAGGATGTTTCGTATCCCCACCGGTCATTGGCCTCGAAACCGTTGGCTGTGAAGTAGGCGGCGTCGATGTATATATCCCTGCCGGGGCCATAGGAGACGCCGTATCCGACCTCGGCTTTCTTGAATTCGTCTTGAAATCCGTATTCGAGACTGGTGGTTACGCCCGCATCATCCGTTCCGTTGCGCGGTGTGACGTTGATGAAGCCGTCAAAGGCTCCACTGCCATAGACGATGGCGCCCGGTCCCGTGATGACCTCGACACGCTTGATGTCTCCCAAAACGGGCGTGGAGATGGTCTCCAGCATGCCGAAGTGGACACGATGGTTCACGTTGTGTCCGTCAATTAGATAAACGGTACGCCAGGTGTTCTCACTTGTAACTCCGCGACCCCCGATCTGGAGCCCCTCGCGAGGGCTGCCGCCCAGGCAGAAGGTCGGGCACTTCAGCTCAATTAGATCCCCAATCGTCCTGATGGGGGCGTTTTCGATTTCGTCCGCATTGAAAGTCTGGGCAAACCCGGGGTTCTTCTCCGTTTCGATCGCGAAGAAACTGGCGGACTCCAGCACGTTTATTTTCATGAGGTCGGTTATGCTTAACTTTCTCAGGGCGATGGCCTCTGAAGTCAGTGGTTCCGCCATCATGTCTACGGCGCCTGCGCTGAGTAAGAGCGCACACAAACAACTGCTGATGAGCAACCGGCAGGGGGGGAAGGTAGGCTTGTGTTTCCGCAGAGGTATGATATTGCCTTGAGAGATGTTCATAGACGCCTCCTGTGCTTTCGTTTCCACACCATGATGAATCATGGAGTTTACCTTGTGCTTAGCATGCTAACCGCCAATGCAAAGTTATCGTTAAGGTCTTTTTTTGACAATCATATTTTCATGTCATATTTTCATGTTTTTAAATGAGCGGAAATGAGCAGAAAGTTGTGTGTCAGGAAAGACCTGATATTGCTTCTACAAGACAAAACGTTGATCTTGGCATCCGATCTCAACAGGCGCATGATATTGTACAGGAATGGGGAGTGGAAACGAGAGCATGAGTCCGGAACCGCCCATCAACAAACCTTGCTTTATGATAGACCACATGGTTATTCGACTGGGAAAATACCTGCGCATAATCGGGTATGATGCCGAGTGGGTCATGGGAGTACGTACACATGATCTGATCCAGCGGGCCAATGAGACGGGCCGGATTTTCGTCACCCGTAATACTCATCTGGCGGAGCAGTATCCGCGGGTCCGCTACGGAATTATACTGTCCGAGAACGACCCGGCCCTGCAATTCAGAATCCTGGTCGAAAAACTTGGACTGAACACACAAAACGATCTGTTCAGCCGGTGCATCAGGTGCAACGTTATCCTTGATTTAATGGCGGATAAAAGCGTGGCTGAGGCGCTGGTTCACCCGAACGTGTATCGACGGCAGGAACATTTCTTCCGATGTCCCCACTGCGGAACGATCTTCTGGCACGGCAGCCATGTCGCCAACACCTGTAGGAAACTGTGCATAAGTGATAGCCTCCCAATCCCGCCGCAAGAGTGAAATTGCAAATTCTATTCTGGACAAACCTGACACAGCCGAATAGAGTTTCGAAAGTTTTTCTGAGTGGCGGGAGTAATTCAGTGGTAGAATGTCAGCTTCCCAAGCTGAACGTCGTGGGTTCGATCCCCATCTCCCGCTCCACTTTCATACACCAACTGGACGTGTCTGCGGATCTGGCGACCCGTTGAGGTGATTCAGGTCAGAATGCAGTTTTCGTGAGTGATCTGGGAACTGCGTTCGGTGTATTGGTGAAACTCAATCCTCACCCCGTTTGGATCCGTAGTCCACATTTGCCAGCTTTGATCTGCCCCGAGTTTTTTCTGTGTCACTTCGAATCCGTTTTGGGTGAGGCGCAGTCCCGTCTGGTCAATGTCATCGACTTCCAGGCAGAAATGCTGGATCGGGTTATTCGCGTTGGTTGCAATCCCGTTCTGTTGAAAAATCTCAATGTATCCCCCTTGCGATAGTTCCAGATAGAACCCGACGATTTTACCATTGCGAAGGAATGAAAAGACTTTCTTCAAACCAAGTCCGCTGCAATAAAACCGTTCCGCCGTTTCCAAATCGGCAGCCAACAAACATACATGGGCCATACTTTTAATCATAATCGACTCCTTTATTCTTCCCCCGACCAGCAATGGGTGCAGATTTTGTCGCGTGGCAAACCAATGGCCTCAAGAAGATCATCGAGGCGTTGATACCTTAGTGTTGTCAGGTTCAGTTCCTTGCGGATGACGTCCACCATGGCTTCATATTGCGGAGTATCAGGATTCTTGTACAGGTCGAGGTTTTTGGTGTGGTCACCCTCAAGGTGTTGCACGGCCCGGCGTCCAGCCAGATCCAATTCGGTTCGTGAACGGGAGAAATTCAGGTATTTACACGGGAAGAGCAGGGGAGGACAGGCCGGGCGCATATGGACTTCACGGGCGCCGGCTGCGAACAGATGTTGCACCGTGTCCTTGAGTTGGGTGCCGCGAACGATCGAGTCGTCGCAGAAGAGCAGGCTGTTGTTTTTGATGAGCGGACCGATGGGAATGAGTTTCATGCGGGCGACCAATGCGCGCTGGGACTGGTCGGTGGGCATGAAGCTGCGTGGCCAGGTGGGTGTGTACTTGGCGAACGGGCGCTTGTAGGGGATGCGTGACTCATGCGAATAGCCAAGCGCATGGCCGGTGCCGGAATCAGGAATGCCGGCGACCAGGTCGGGCTTGACGTTGTCCCGCCGGGCGAGAGCCATGCCGGAACGGTAGCGGCTTTCCTCGACATTGATGCCTTCATAACAGGAGGCCGGGAAGCCGAAATACACGTAGAGGAAGGCGCAAATGCGCATCCGGGGGAGCGGTTTGGCGAGTTGTTCCACCCCATTGGCGGTAATGCGGACAATTTCGCCAGGGCCGAGGTCGCGATCCACCTCGAAGCCGACGTTCGGGAAGGCGCAGGTTTCCATGG
>Ga0194060_10003366_pt1 | contig 11307 bp, 9 predicted proteins | sample SepL225m_MetaG_FD_163427 | JGI IMG/M metagenome (GOLD analysis project Ga0194060, IMG submission 163427) | Anoxic zone freshwater microbial communities from boreal shield lake in IISD Experimental Lakes Area, Ontario, Canada - Sep2016-L222-5m | ecosystem: Environmental > Aquatic > Freshwater >... | reverse complement strand
GATGTCCAGTACCTTCGCTAAATGTAGCACCATCGCCTCCAATTGCAATGACATGGAGCTTGGGATTTGCCAAGTAGTGCCCAATGGCAACTGGCAACACTCGTCCATGAAGACCTCCAAAACGATACCCACCGATTTTATCCTGCATATTGCCATGACATCCCACATCAAACGCCAGCAACACGTCAGTTGGAGCAATTTGCAGATCGGTAAGCGCTTTTTTTATCGCCCCCCAGATTCCATAATCCCCACACCCTGGACACCACGTCGGTACAACAGGATTGTTATAACTTTTAATAGTAATATCCATAGTAAATCCTTTTTTAGTGTGCTAATCAGATTTTTTCAATAAACTCGAGTACTTCCTCAAGAAAAAACGGTCGTCCATCATACTTCAGAAGCTTTTGTGTGAACGCTATTTTTGCCTTTGTTTCAAGCAATTCACCCAACTGTCCTTTGAAATTATTCTCAATTAAAAAGAGCTTGCCACCGTTCGCAGCTATGCGCTCCAACCGTTCAGTTTTTAACGGATTTAGGTAAGTATAGTGCAGGTAGTTGACCTTTTTACCCGAAGAATTAATAAGGTTAAGAACATCAGTCATCACCATCGCACTACTTCCCCACCCAACAAATGTTATACTCGCACCTTCAGGCCCAATAAGCTCAGCATCAGGAATATCGTTAAAGAGAGTTTGTTCCTTCCGCATTCGCTTATCAATCATCTGTTTAATATCTTCCGCATCCTCGGTCATATCTCCATTTTCACGATGTTCATAACTAGTTGTGAGAAAGAATGGTCCTTTTTGTCCAGGCAACCAGCGAGCAGAAACTCCATCATCTGTAATACGGTAGTGGTCATCACTTGTGAATCCAGAGAGTTGATCATCAGAGACAATCTTGCCCCTATCAATTGGAATTTTTGTCGCATCGTAATCTGCAATAGTAAATAAACTTTCCGCAATATGTTTTTCAGTCAAAACAATAACTGGAATTCGATACTTTTCAGCATAGTTAAAAGCTGTTGCCATGAGATAAAATGCATCATCTCCGTCACTCATTGCGAGGACAAGCCGAGCAAACTCTCCATGTCCTGCATGCACGGCAAGATTCAGATCTCCTTGCGTTGTATAGGTTGGCACTCCAGTCGCTGGCCCAGGTCGTTGGGCAATAACACACACAAAAGGTACTTCCGCAATCGCTGCCATCGAAAGCGTTTCCGTCATTAGATCAAACCCTCCGCCAGATGTTGCGGTAAAAGCTCTTGTACCCGCATGCATTGCTCCCAGTGATAGATTGGCAGCTGTTATCTCGTCTTCAGCCTGTTTGACCAACATGCCTGTTTTATCCGAAAGTTTGGCAAGAATCGTAAGAATTGAACTCGCAGGTGTCATTGGATAAGAAAAATAAGCCCGAACACCCGCAGCAACTGCTCCAAAACTTAGTGCATGATTGCCTGTGACAACATTCTGCAGCTTCCACCGCTCTTGAGGATTCAGCCTCGGAATAGTGTTTCCTGTATACCAAGCAAATCCCTCCTCAACGCACTTTCTGTTCATTGCATCCGCTTCAGCACCCTTTTTAATCATATCTCCCACAGTCTGCTCAAGGGTTACAGGATCAAGATCAAGAATTTTCCAGACCACACCAAGCATTGTTGTGTTTTTCATAATTGGTTGCGCACCAGCTTTTGCAATCAAGGCATTTAAAGGAACTGGAACAAAAGTGGCATTCGAAAGTGCACAAAATGCCTGATCCTGCTCAGAAAGCGTCAACGCCTCATCGTAAACAACAACAGCATTTGCTGATAATGTCTTAATGGACTGGAGTAGCGTTTCTTTTGTAAGAGCAACCTCAATATCAACATTGCTGCCTACCGCCTTGATGGGATCGGGAGAAAAATCAATCTGATAAGTCGAATAGCCACCTTTAATTAATGACGGATATTCTCGATAGGCAAAAACACAGTAACCAGAGCGTTTCAGAGCCCGAGCTAGAATCTCACCTGAAATGTTTATCCCTGATCCTGATGGTCCAGCCACTTTAACCGCATGTCGTTTGGTATTCATGTTTTTATTTTTTCTAAGTAACTGTGGAAATAGTATCGCTCTATACTAACAGTTGAGCAATGAAAAAGCAATGAGTAAAGTAATGAAAATTATAAAAAAAACCGCCAAAAATAGAGTGAAAAAAGTCCCCTAAAAACACCTTGCGCACCCAAACTGATCCCTGTAGCATGAATTCCATGCGCCATTACTATTGACTTTCTTGCTTTTCTGCGTATAGTAGGTCATTACAACATCAGAGTACACCGAGGAAGGATGGACGATATGCTTTGCGAACACTGTCATCAAAATACCGCCACCGTTCAGCTTACCAAGATAGTAAATAACGACAAATCCACCGTGCATCTTTGCGAGTCATGCGCTAACAAACAAACTACAGAGCTTCAACTCCAGTTTCCCCAGTCCGAGAAAATACAGGACATATCTTCCGAGATTTCTAAAAAGCTACACGATCTCACAGCCTCAATTGCTGAAACTCTAGAAAAACAAAGCACCGATGTAAAACATTTTAACCAGCTTTCAAGCTCAGCTCGACATCTAATTGATCAAGCCATTGCCGTCGCCAAGAAATATCACCACAGCGTACTTTTGCCAACACACCTCCTGCTAGCATTTTCCAATACCCCAGTTGGTAGGAAAGTATTTTCCTTCCTTGAAATTGATCCAGTACAGCTGCAATCGAAGGTTGAACAATCACTTTCTCAACAGCGAACATTTCTCCTGCAGCAAACTCCAACGCTGGTGTTTGCTCCCCAAACACAAAAGGTATTTGAACATGCGTACCAACATTGCACAACATTAAAAGATGACGAAATTCAAGTAGAACACATCCTCCTCGGCATCATAGACGAGAAAACTAGTGACGCAGCAAGCATTCTTCACAACCTCGGCGTCACACCAGTAGCCATCAAATTGGCACTGGTAAAAAACAGCGACAAAATTCCCAGCATGGCCTACGCCGGTTCGGTCAATTCTAAACCGACCGACAGCACACCCTCGCTGGACTATTTTTCCACAGATTTGACCGCTCTCGCCGCAGAAGGAAAGTTAGATCCAGTAACCGGTAGAACCGAAGAACTCGAGCGTCTAATTCACATCCTCTGCCGTAGAACCAAGAATAATCCTGTACTCATTGGAGAACCAGGCGTTGGGAAAACAGCAATTGTAGAAGGGCTTGCCCAAAGTATCGTCTACGGACAGGTTCCTGACATGCTGAGAAACAAACGAGTTGTTTCTCTCGACCTCACCTCGCTCGTTGCAGGCACCAAATACCGCGGAGAATTTGAAGACCGCATCAGAAAAATTTTGGAAGAAGTCAAACGGGCAAAAAATAAAGTAATACTGTTTATCGATGAATTGCACACAGTCATCGGAGCAGGTAGCGCAGAAGGTACTTTAGATGGCGCCAATATGCTGAAACCTGATCTTGCTAAAGGTTATCTTCAATGCATCGGTGCGACAACAATAGAGGAATACCGAAAACATATTGAAAAAGATAGCGCTCTCGAAAGAAGGTTTCAAACTATAATCGTTGATGAACCATCTACTGCTGACGCTATAAAAATACTTCGAAGTTTACAACCCAAATATGAATCCTTTCACGGTGTAACCTATACACCTGAATCCATCGAATCCTGCGTTTCGCTCGCTCAACGGTACATTGCCGACAGATTTCTTCCTGATAAAGCAATCGACTGTATGGACGAAGCTGCCGTTTACTCTAAGCTTCACCAACGCCGCCAGTCTCCCGAAGTACAGCAACTTGATGAACAGATCAACAAGATGATATACAAGAAAAAGTCCTTTGTTGACGAGCAAAACTACGAATCTGCAGCACTAGTTCGTGATGACATCGACAAACTGGAAAAGCAAAAAGAAATGCTGGTTGCCTTCCTAGAAGAGGCTGGAGACGAAGCAATCCCTCAAGTAACAGTTGCCGACGTTGAACACATCATCAGCCGCTGGACAAAAATTCCCGTTTCCCAGCTTTCTGACAGCGAAAAAGCCAAACTCAGAGATATTGATATTCGAATCAGCAGTAAAGTCTTTGGACAGGTTGATATCGTCAAAGCAATTGCAGACACCATCAGAAAAGCCCGTCTTGGTTTAGTTGATCAAAAAAGACCAAATGGCTCTTTTCTCTTCCTCGGCCCAACCGGCGTGGGCAAAACCTATCTTGCCAAAGTCCTTGCCGAAGAACTTTTTGGTTCTGCTGATGCCTTGATAAAAGTAGATATGTCCGAATACATGGAAAAACACTCTGTTTCCAAGCTCATCGGCTCGCCTCCTGGCTACGTTGGCTTCGATCAAGCTGGACAACTGACTGAAAAGATCAGGAGAAGACCATATTCAGTAGTACTTTTTGATGAGTTGGAAAAAGCCCATTCCGACATTTACAACATACTACTCCAGATTCTAGAAGATGGCGTACTGACAGATTCATCTGGCAGGAAAGTAAGTTTCAGCAACACTGTTATCATTGCCACCAGTAACATTGGTGGAAATGAAATACAACAATCCATTGAAGGTAAAAGCATGGGGTTTGCTGAAATCAGCAGCCCTCGCCACTCTTCAGGATTCGACCCGATAATGCAGAAGAAAATGCTTGGTGACTTGAAAAAATATTTCAAACCCGAATTTCTCGGTAGATTAGACGAAATCCTATTTTTCGGAACACTACAAAAAGAACAGATCGAATCAATCGCTCGCCTGCAGCTCAAAGAGCTTGAAACCAGATTAAACGAAAAAAATATTTCTGTGACGTGGACTCCTCAAGTAGTTTCTCAACTGGTAGCTCGTGGCTACAATCCAGCTTCAGGTGCTAGGAGATTACGTCAGGAGGTCGGAGCCATTGAAAAAGCATTGGCTACCGCACTTCTAGATGGAACAATTTCCCATGATTCACAAGTTGAAATAGATTGGGATAACGAAATAAAAATTCGCCCAGTACAGCTAACATCTGCTACAATAATGGCAAATTGAAAACAATAATCACTCACCAAGGAGTACCAATCTGTGCAAACTTTACTTCGTCTCTGGACCAATCCGTTTGTAAAACTCGGGTACGTAGCAGCAATAATTCTTTATTCTGGAGCCGCATATGCGCAAAGTCGCGGATTCACGCCCATCGTTCCTACCAACCCAAGTGGATTCGATGACTTGGGACAATTTATAAACAGGTTGATAGAATTTGGAATAGCGTTTATAGCTGTTGTAGCGGTGTTATACATAATCTTGAATGGGTTTAACTATATATTAGCTGGTGGAGATCAAAAAAAAGCTGCTGCTGCTCGATCAGGCATTCAAAATGCCATCATTGGTGTGATTATTGCTGTTATTGCTTATCTAGTTGTAAAACTAGTTTTAGTAAACCTTCTCAATGTGAATACCAGCTTGCTTGGCGATTGGGAACAAAGAAAACAGGATATTGGAATTTAGTTTAAAAGTAACTTTATTTAGGGTTCGATGGTAAATTGTGAGGTGGTAGTTTTTTTCTCTCTGAAGTGAAAAGTCAATAAGTCCATTTGTTTATTAAACAAATGGTGAGTGTGAATCGTGTACATGTTGACAATTTTGTACATTTCTAGTAGAATATGAGTCAAGATACTATGAAACTATCTAATAACAAAAATGTAAAAGGAGCTTTTTACAATGTCTTTTCAAAAACTCAATGAGCTATCATTGAAAGCGTATTTCAAAGTAGGTTCGTTTATTCTTCTTCCTGTAGCTGCTGTTTTATCTAGTTCTCAAGCATTTGCTCAAAGCACACCAGTTATTCCTTGGAATCCGACTAATATTGGTGATTTTGGGACTCTTGTGAATATTGTAATCAACTTTGTAACAGCATTTGTTGGCGTGCTTGCTGTACTCTATCTAATTCTTTCTGGTTTTAATTACGTCATGGCAGGTGGAAATGCAAAAAAAGTTGCTGCTGCAAAAGCAGGTATTACCAATGCCGTTATTGGTGTAGCCGTTGTAGTTATCTCATACATTATAGTTCGTTTGGTACTTGTTGATCTTCTGAACGTCAAACAAAGTTCATTCTGGAAAAACTAACACGAATTCATTTTTTTTAAAAAGGCGGGTTTCGACCCGTCTTTTTTTTATTCAGAATTGCTATATTTTTGCATAAAATTGATAAAAGACCACTATAATACCTGCTCAAAAAAATGTATACTTACTTTGTGTTGAGAACATGCATAAGGAGCTAACGATTGAGTAAACAGCCATCAGATTATACAGCCGATCAAATACAAGTACTTGAAGGTCTCGAAGCAGTAAGAAAACGTCCTGGTATGTACATCGGCAGCACCGATGTAAACGGACTTCATCACCTTATCACTGAGCTGGTAAACAACAGTATCGATGAGGCAATAGCTGGATATTGCAAGAATATTTCCATCATCCTCCACAAAGATAACAGTGTTACTGTAATGGACGATGGACGTGGTATACCAGTTGATGTTCATGAAAAAACCGGCCAATCAGCTTTAGAAGTCGTTATGACCAAGCTGCATGCGGGTGGAAAATTTGGTGGCGGTGGATACAAAGTTTCAGGTGGTCTGCATGGAGTAGGTGCTTCAGTTGTGAATGCTCTTTCTGATTTTACTGACGTAACCGTTTTTAGGGATGGAAAATTGCATTTTCAAGGATACAAACGTGGGAAAACACAGGAACAGATTGCAATCCTTCCTGAAGAACAACTGCTGTTTCATAACTATTACACATTTCCATTTCGTGGCGCAAAATCTGGCACAAAGACAACCTATTTGGCAGACAGCAGTATCTTCGACACACTCGATTACAAATTTCCAGTTTTGCAAAAACAGTTACGTGAATATGCCTATTTGACCCAAGGCATCAGGATTTGTTTAATAGATGAACGTTCCAACCAGCATGAAGAATTTCTGTTTGATGGCGGGATTAAATCGTTTGTAGAACATATGAACGAAAAGAAAAAGTCCTTACACAGAACATTCTCCGTTTCAAAAGAAATTCAGGATAGTTACATAGACGTCGCACTCCAGTACAATGATTCCTATGTTGATAATGTGCTCTGTTTTGCAAACAATGTGCAGACCCCCGATGGTGGATCACATCTTACTGGTTTTCGCTCAGCATTGACAAAAACGATTAATGACTATGCTCGTAAAAAGGGTTTACTCAAACCAGATGAGCAGAATTTTACTGGTGATGATGTAAAAGAAGGGCTAACTGCCGTTATCGCTGTGCGCCTAATGGAACCACAATTCGAAGGCCAAACGAAAGCAAAGCTTGGTAATGCGATAGTCCGTACCCAAGTTGACTCAGTGATGAGTGAGGCTCTAGACACATTTTTAGAAGAACATCCATCAGATGCCCGCTCAATGGTGGAGAAAATATCTCTTTCCGCCCGAGCACGTCTCGCCGCTCGAGCCGCTCGCGAAACAGTTATCCGTAAAACAGCCCTAGAAGGTTCAACACTTCCAGGAAAACTAGCAGACTGCTCAGAAAAAGAACCTTCAAAAAGTGAGCTCTTTCTCGTCGAAGGAGACTCCGCAGGAGGTTCCGCAAAGCAAGGACGTGATCGTCAAAGTCAGGCAATCCTTCCACTTCGTGGAAAGATCCTTAACGTAGAACGAGTTCGGCTAGATCGTATTCTCGCTTCTGACGAAGTAAAGAACCTTATCGTAGCACTTGGTACCGGAATAGGTGAACAGCTGAACATGGATAAAATCCGTTATCACAAAGTTGTCATCATGACAGATGCCGATGTTGATGGCGCCCACATTGCTACATTACTACTGACTTTTTTCTTCCGCCACATGGAAGATATGATTACCCGAGGATACCTCTATATTGCCCGTCCACCGCTGTTTAAGGTACAAAAAGGCAAAGAAATCCATTACGTATACTCTGACGAAGAACGAAATCAATTGCTCAACAAACTTGCACCATCCGACGAAGAAAAAAGCAAAGTTTCTCTTCAGCGCTACAAAGGTCTTGGAGAAATGACTCCTACACAGCTGTGGGATACTACAATGGACCCGACCGTCCGTGAACTCTATCAGGTAAAAGTAGAAGACAAAACCCGAGCTGACGAGCTTTTTACAATTCTTATGGGAAGCGATGTACTACCACGTAAACGTTTTATTCAAACTCACGCTGCTAAAGTTGAGAATTTGGATATATAAGAACTAAGCTAACCATAAAAAACAAAGCTACGAATTTACTTGCTCACCGTTCACAATTAACCGCTTCTCTGAAGTCCCTATAGGCCAGCATGTTTGTAGTGTCAAAATCTTTGAAGATGTTTGGCTCAGAACACTCACATCGTCAGCCGCAACTATCTGTTTACCAATAACTGAATAGGTAAACTGCCCACCTTGATAATATACATACATCAGATCACCATTTGCTAGTTTGTTAAGTGGAGCAAAGATCGATTTGTAATTTCCAGGCAAATTTCGATAGTAGCTACTGTGTCCAAAAACAAATATTCGTCCTACTTCCCCTGGTAAGCTTGTCCCAGCATAATGTGCCACACCATTTTCTAATGCTTTTAGGTATCCCGGTTTATCGTCACCGGACACGTTCGGAATGATTGGAACCTGAATATTTAGCTTTGGAACATAAAGAAAAAAGTCTCTTTGGGGTGGGGTGTAACTCTGCGTTGCTCCTTGCTCGTTCACAACAAGTTGAGGTTGTGTGCTCGTTGAAACAACAACTGTTGGCACTTCCGTTGGGCGAAAAGGAGTTGGTGATGCAATTACAGGAGTAGGGGAGGGGATACTCGCTATTGAGTAGCTGATATTCGGCGAAATAGTTTGGTTTGAAATAATCACCACGCCAATAATCGCAGGAAGGTAATAAAGTACTTTCGGTAAAAGAGTAGTGCGAATAAATTGCCAGACTGTATGGAGTTGCATAGAGTACTTTTTCCTGACAGATCGATATAGTATAACGGAAAAGCACAAATAAATCAAGAAGCGAAATTGAATTCTCTCTAAACTAATAATCCTAAAAACTTATAAAAAATAATAAGAATTAATATACTAAATAAATACTTGAATAAAATAATTATTTAAATATTATATTGACAAAATATTAGTAATAATATATAAACAAAAGTTATAAATAGTTTGGGTGAAAGTATGAAAAGGGCAGATTTTAGTACTGAAGATGTATTCACAAGATTTGCTGGAAAAAGAACTGCTGCAGCCCAGAAAGCAAGACTTGATTTAGGCAGTGCTTCTCTCCAGGAACTCGGTGCACTAGCAGACAGAATTTTAGCTATGTTACCAGCTGCGATAAAGGCTGCTTCAATGAACAATGAGTTGCCACAGTTAACTATGGAACGAGAACATTCACTGCTTGTTATTGTGAAACGATTGCAGGCTATAAATAAGTCATATATGACTATCGGGGAAATCTCAGAGGTTCAATTACGTCAAAAAACAGAAAGAAAATTTCAATTTTATCTTGGTTCAGATCAAAATTGGGAAAGTGCAGACCCACGCGAAGCAGTTGGAGTAGTAGCAAGAAGTCTTCTCAATGCATTAAAAGATGATCATGAGTTTGATGATGGTGACAGTGCAAAAATCGATTTAGGTAAAGAGAGAATTGCTTTAGTTAATAGACTAGCACCTATTGCAAAGTCTGTGTTAGTTCTATCCAGTATGAATTGGGTACTCAGTAAAGCAGAGAAAGCAGCTCGCAGTTTCAGAAATATGGAGATTGATTATGACGAGTATGTTATTGCAGGAAAGCGCGGGTTAGAGCGAGCAGTTGAAAAATACGAATTTACAACAGCAAAAGGAAGCTTGTTGAGGTTATTAACAATCGGGGACGCTCAAATCAAGGGTGAATTTACAAGAGTGTTAAGGAACGCTATAAAAAAAAGAGGGTTAATGCCGGGTCATTACAATAGATACCTTCGTGCAAGGAAGTATCAGGAAGTTGAAACACAAAAAAGAGGAGTGCCAATATCTTTTGAACAGGCTGTACGTGAAGAGTATTTGCCAACAGTGAGACAACCGCAAACCCAAGGTGATAAAAAAAGAATGGTAAGGATTGTTAATGGTGTAATGGCTCTTTATGATGCGCTTCGTGGAAAAACAGAGATAAGTTTAGATGAGTGTCGAGCGGGGGAAGAAAGAAACCTTTATGAAGTCTTACCAACAAGCAGTGAGATAGGCATTTTTGCTGAAGGAACCGCCGACAGACAAGTATTACAGCTTTTTGGTCAATTAAACGAAATTGAGAGAAAAATTCTTGCGTTAAGATTTGGATTTGATCAAACGGAGAATCCTCCTAAGCAAAGAAGTTTTAGGCAAATAGCAGAAATTATGGGACTACCTGAGACACAAGTAAGGACGCGCTATAATACAGCAATTCAATCAATCAGAGATGAAGTATTGGTTGATGAAGCTGCATAGCTATTGACTATTTCTTCTTCCCAAACAACTTCAACCTCACCGCCCGTCTCTCCTCAGCCTCAGCCCAACGTCTCTTGTCATCTTCAGTTTCGCAAACCAGATGAGGAACCTCTTGAGGTTTTCCATCATCATCAACCGCCACCATGGTAAGGTAGCACGAATTGCTATGCAGCTGCCGCCCAGTTTTAACATCTTCAGTCACTATCTTCACGCCAATCTCCATCGAAGTCCGTCCCACAAAGTTCACTGAAGCATAGAAGGTCACCAATTCACCAACATGGATCGCATGGCGAAACACCACAGAATCAACAGATGCCGTAACAACAGTCGCTTCAGAATGGCGCATGGCGCAGACAGCTGCGACTTTATCGAGGTAGGAAAGTAAAACGCCACCATGCACAGTGCCTCTGAGATTTGCGTCGTGTGGCATCATGAGGTGTGCCATGGTGGTTTGAGAAGCTCGGACGGGTTTTGAGGTGGAGTGCATGGGAATTCCTTGTATGAATGACATTATTGTAGGAAAAATTAGATAGTTTTTAAAGCCAAGAACAATAAACTGCTGATAATTATGGATAATGGCCAAAGTCTGGCGATGGGAGTTGGAGAACGACTTTTTCTTGGAACTGTTTCTACTAAGCTGGGTGTGGGCGAAGTATTTGAAGGTACCGATGTTGGCGTCTTGCCTGCTCAGTAGGTGTTAAGGAAATTGGTCGGGATACTAGTTTAGCGAGTGAAGAAAACGCTGAAAAGTGTGTGAGGGCGAATGGGTTTGCAGAGTGGAGGGAGGGTTATTTATGGGTGTGCTATAATCATGACATTTTCTATTC
>Ga0194060_10003365_pt1 | contig 11307 bp, 11 predicted proteins | sample SepL225m_MetaG_FD_163427 | JGI IMG/M metagenome (GOLD analysis project Ga0194060, IMG submission 163427) | Anoxic zone freshwater microbial communities from boreal shield lake in IISD Experimental Lakes Area, Ontario, Canada - Sep2016-L222-5m | ecosystem: Environmental > Aquatic > Freshwater >... | reverse complement strand
TCGGTGACATGACGGGGTCGTGAAACCACGAGGGCGGGGAAGGGAGCAGTCCCTTCTCGGCCCCCTACTGGTCCGCCGGGCCCGCCACTGGCAGTGCGTAGTGGAACGTCCTCTGCCGCCGCGACGATTGCTGCGCGCGGCGGGTCCATTCGGGCTGTCTTTCAGACTGTTATCGGAATAAAATGTCACCGGTGTGACGGGCATGAACCACTTGGCCGGAAGCGAATGGCCGATCCAATAATTTTTTGAGATTTCCAATGAAAAATTTCATCCTTGGCGTTGCGTTGTCGGTAGCCCTGATAGGCTGCGCTGAAAAGCAGGAATCGGCCGGCAAGACCGCCGTCACGAAGCAGGGCGGCGGCGATGTCAGTGCGGGCAAGGTCATCGCGGAACGGGACTGCAAGAGTTGTCATGGCCTCGATGGCAGAGGCGTCGCTCCGGCAATTCCGCATCTTGCGGCGCAACGGGACCGGTATCTGTTCGCCTCGTTGGTCGAGTACAAGGACGGAAAGCGCACCCACGCCGCCCTCAGGGATCTGACCAAGAACATGAGCGATGCCGACATGCGAAACATATCGGCGTACTACGCGAGTCAGCCGCCAGTGGTGAATGCGGCCGCGACCGATATCAAGCATTCATCGCCCTACGAGCAGGGCAAGAAGCTTTCCGCGGCCTGCGTGAAGTGTCACGGAGAAGATGGCAACGCCAAGATTCCGGGTACGCCGACCCTGGCCGGCCAGCAGCCGCATTACCTCGTCGCTGCGATCCAGGAGTACCACCAGGGTGAGCGCGCGACTGCAGCAATGAAAGCGATGCTGCCCGACGCCAGCAAGCTGGAACTGGAAAACCTGGCGCTGTATTTCGCAACTCAGACTCCCGTATCGCGCGCTGCGGCGACGCGCGGCGATCCGAAGGCGGGCGAACCGCTTAGTGCCATGTGCGGCGGGTGTCATGGTTCTCACGGCGTGAGTGCAGACGCGGCAACGCCGAGCCTCGCGGGCCAGGATGCACAGTACTTGGTCAAGGCGACCAAGGCGTACCGGACGACCCGCAAGAACTGGGGCATGCAACGTTACGTCTCGGGCCTCGGTGACAAGGATATCGACAACGTCGCCGCGTTTTACGCCGCCCAGCAGCCCAAGGCGGCCGACCAGGTTCCCAGTTCGACCCAGGAACTGGCCGAGAAGTGCAATCGTTGCCATGACCCTGAGAACCCCGGAATGGCGGCGCCGAAAATGAGAGGGCAGGACAAGGATTATCTGATCATGGCGCTGCGGGCGTATCGGGACGACAAGCGCGAGAGCTCCACCATGCACAGGATGAGCTTCCCGTATAGCAACGCCATCATAGAAAGCCTGGCGAGCTGGTATGCCAGCCAGCCTGCGAAATGACTATTGAGAGCGGCGCCTGAAATAGTCTGCGGTGGCGTCCGTGCGCAGTATTTTCCCTGCGTACGGTGAGCAGGGTTCGCCGACCACCGCTCCGGTAGCGCTCGAGCTGCGATCGGGTGTCGAACCCGCCGCGCATCTAGCAAATGACTGTCTTCATGTGCCCATCATGAGCATTCGTACCGATGGTGGCGAAGTTCGGTAGGAAATGTCGGTGGTGGTTCATCGAACCGATGCCTGATTACGCATTCGCGGGTAGCCAGTAAGAACAGCCCGGGCGTCGCCAGGCTGTTGGGAATTGCACGGTCCCGCCGTACTGCTCATCGGGCGGATCGCAAGAACTGCGATCCTGGGATTGCGACGCGAAGATCTCCACGCTGCGCAAAGAAGGGGCTGCGGCGCGCCCACCGGAGGATCGACCGCCCGTCTCCGCAACTCGCTCTGCGGAGGCCCGAGCCCCGACTACTCGTCAGCCGACGAGAATATCCCCTGTGCCCCGTCTTGCAACGGCTTCCGGCGTTCCCCTGACCCACATCTGGTACATCGACACGAACCACATGGCGGCGAAACATACGCCCTGGATTGCGCCGGCACCCATCGTCACAAACGCGAACGGGTGGTACAACTTCACCAGGTACCAGGAAATGATATCGATTGCCAGGCACAGGAACGGCAAGCCGATCAGCACATACTTGATCCATAGCGGCCGCAGATAGGCATGGCTGAAAACGGTTCCGAGGATAAAGAAAATGAACGTCATGCCGAACAGGTGAATATGCGAAACGCGAACCAGGGTGAAAACATCGGTTCCGGTATCCTGCTCGGTCACTTTCTTTATGGTGTCAAAGTTGCCCAGGTTCGCGAGGTGGGGGTTGCTGCCGTCATGGCAGGATATGCATCGTTTTTCGATTGTTGGCCGGATAAACGTCTCATAGGTGTTGCGTTCCGCGCCTTGCTGCACCCATGTCACCAGCGCCTGTGCTTCCTCGGCGGGCAGCATGCTGGACATGGGACCGCGCAGGGCCGATTCGAGCCTTGACCCCTTGCCGCTGCCGCTATAGGCAATGACCAGATCGTCGTAAGACAGATTCGAGGCGTTGCCGTCCCGTCCCGAATACGTGTGAAACAGGTAAATCATCGCGAAGAGGTAACCCATGCCGAGTATGCACAGTGCTGCGGTGTACAGAATCCGCATACTGAATGGCTGCTCCGAGTAATGGTAATAGAGCCGGTGCAGTGGGGTTTCGCTCATGACGGTTTCCTTTGATTATGCGTATGGAGCTCGTGCGGTCATTCGATGCGCGCGCCGCGAGCCCCTCCCTGAAAAATTGCGCGGCTATTCTAACCTGTCTTGTCGGGCAGCGATGATGCTTCGGACCTTACTTTGCGGGCGGTAGCGACACGTATACGACGGTCCGGGCCTTCTGGCGCGAATAATGGCTCGCGAGGCCTTCGATATCCGCATCGCTTAGCCCGTCGAGCATGGCTGCCATGGCAGTACTCTTACGTTCGCCTTTTCGGTAGGCGCGCAATACTTTCTCCAGGTATTCGGCCCGCTGTGCGGCAATCGCAGGTGAACGCGGATCGGTACTGTTGCCGTCAACGCCATGGCAGCGGTCGCAGCGCTGGGCCATTTCGGCGGTTGTGAGCGGCTTGCGCACCTTCGGAGGTTGCGGTGTCTGGTTGGCGTAATAGGCCGCCATGTTCTTGACGACGGTCTCGTCGACGGACGCAGCCGGTGCTTTCATCGCTTGGTCAGTCCGTGATCCGCTCTTGTATTCCTTCATGGCAGACGCAAAATATTGCGCGTCCTGGCCGGCTAGACTGGCCGCCGTACCCGTGCTGACGCCCCCTTCACCGTGGCAGCCCGAGCATGCAGCGGCAGCTGTCTTGCCCAACGCCTGATTACCCGGGGCGGGCGTCTGTGCCTTCGCAGGTTTTTGCATCGCGTAGTACAAGGCTATGTTGTTCAACTCGCCCTCGCTGAGCGCAGAAACCAGCGTCTTCATCATGTCGTGCTTGCGCTGATTGTTCTTGTAAGCGTTGACTGCGGCGACAAAGTATTTCGGATCGAGGCCGACCAGGCTCGGCATGCCGGGTACCTTGCTGATTCCGGTCTCGCCGTGACAACCGCCACAGCCGGCGGCGGCGGCCTTGCCGGCAGCAACGGGATCCGGTCTTGCCGCCGACGCCTTGGCACTGAGCGAGGCCGGCGGTGCGGAATCAAGGCTGGCGTAGTAGGCGGATACTTTGACCAGCGCGTCATCGCTCAGGAACTTCACGCCGTTGTTCATTGTCGTGTTGCCTCGCCCACCGGACTGATAGACGCGCAGTTCCGTATAAAGGTATCCCGGGCGCTGCCCGGCGATGTGCGGCGTGTCCTTGGCCTTGGAGATGCCATCGATCCCATGGCAACTTGCGCACGATGCTTCCGCGACCCGCTTGCCTTCGGCGATATCCTGGGGGGTGGCGTAAGCGGCCTTCAAGTCGGCGTTGCTGCCGGCCGCGGGGCCGGGTGTTTGGGCGCTGCCGCCGGTCGAGTAGCCGGCCACCGTCATCCCGAGGGCAAGCATCGTCAGGAAAAGAATCCGCGCGCTGGGTTTCATCGATATTTCCTCAAACAGTTGTCTGAATCTGCAGCAAAACTTATCTCACGGCAGCCTGTCCGCTGCTTCATCCGAAACTGGAAATAACGTGGCAGTTCAATCAGATGCTTGCTTGCTGCACTGCAACCTCCGATTTTACCACGATCTCGGAAACTTCTCAGCCGCCCAAGGACGCAGGTGACGATCTAGCGGCAGCTCACTTGTTTGTATCGCCTCGCGTCCCCCGCACGGCCAGCATCGCTGCCTCGACACGACTGCGTACATGCAGTTTCTCGAGGATGTTGGTGACATAGTGTTTGATGGTCTTTTCGGAAAGGTGAAGCTGCTCTCCGATGGCGCGGTTGGTCAATCCGCGGCCGACCAGTTTGAGAATCTCCGACTCGCGCTCGGTCAGGCCCTCGAGGGGGTCGTGCGACGAATGGTTGCGGCTCAGCGCCACGAGTATGCCCGCAGCGAGCGAAGGGGTGACGTACACCTCTCCCTGTGCCACGGAGCGGACCACATTCGCCAGGTCGTGTGCGGACACCCCTTTGAGCACGTAGGCGCGGGCGCCTGCCTTGAATGAGGCCAGCAATTTGTCCTCATCCTCGAGAACGGTCAGCATCACGATTTTGACGGTTGGGCATGCGGACGCAATCTTTTCCGCGGCCACTATGCCACCCCAGCCTGGCATCCCGATGTCAAGCAGCACGACGTCGGGAAGCAGGTCGCGAATCATGCGCAGGGCATCTTCCCCACTTGCCGCCTGGCCCACGACCACGAAGTCCGGTTCGGCCGCAAGCGAATGTACGACGCCTTCGCGAAACAGCGGGTGATCGTCGGCAACCAGAATGTGGATGATTTCAGACATATTGTTCTTCTTTCAGTTCCAGCAAGGGCAATGTTGCGCGTATAACCGTTCCCTGTTTCGGGGCGCTCAGGATTTCGAATCTTCCGCCTAAAAGTTGCACACGCTCGCGCATTCCGTCGAGGCCAAAATGGCCGCTCGTATTCGGGACCGCGGGATCAAATCCGTTGCCATCATCGGCGACCTCGATCTGTAGCTGACCGTCCAAGCTGCTCGCCGCAACGCGCTGATTATGGCCGCCTCCGTGGCGAAATCCGTTTGCTAATGACTCCTGCAAAAGCCGGAACAGCGTAATTCTCACCGGCAATGGCGCTCCATCGGGAATGTCCTTGACCGTCAGGGGAACCTCCTGACCCGTTTTTCTCTCGTGATCCTTGATTGCACGCTGCAGAGTCTCCGTGACAGAAAGTTGTTCAATTTCAGGTAACTGCAGGCCTCGTAGGATTGCGCGCAAGTCCGAAAGCGCAGATTGGAGAGCCAGATGGACCGTGCTGAAATCCTCCGCCACGGTGTGGTCCCTTCCAGCCGAACTTTCGCATCCTCCACATATTTCGGAGAGGGACTCGATGCGCATCGAGGCGAGCGCAAGGCATTGCCCCGGCCCGTCGTGCAGATCGGTAGCTACACTGCGCAAGAATCGTTCATTGAGCGCCGTTGTGCGCGCCGCTGCGCGGCTCACGCGCTCGTGAAGCAGTTCGTTTTGCGCCAGCAGGGTGGTCAGCTGCGCCAGCTTTTCGTTCAGCTCCCGCTGCTGCGCGTCTATGGTGTTGTCCGCCTTTTTTACCAGTGTGGTGAGCAGTACGAGCATCACCAATGTGACTGCGCCGTGTACTCCCCAGCTGCGCCACTGCGCAGTACGCACGCCCTGCTCCAGTCCCTGGGCGGTCTGGTAGAAGCCCGCGACGGCAAGTACGGAGTTGTCGCTGTCGGCGCGTATGGGCGCGAAGGTTTCGACCAATCGGGACCATCTGGGATTCTTAAGCTGGTCTTCAAGCTCGTTCTTGTCCACGACCCGGGAGCGCACTTCCCCTGCGAATGCCTGCGCCAGCGGCCGCTCCATGACAAAACGACTTCCCACCAGCGACGGATCGGGGCTGTTGTAAATGACGTGTCCGTCGCTCCCCCAGATTTTCAGCGCCACGACATGCTCGCCCAGATGCGACCCGGTGAGCAACCGGTTGAGCGCGATGCGATCCGCATCCTCCAGCCGGCCGCTAATTGCCAGCGCCTGTAGGTGCGGCGAAATGGCGCCGTCCAGATACAAATTGGTCACGGCGCCCGTGCCGTTGATGATGCCGGCCTCGATCTGACCCCCGACCCAGGTGCCAATCAGACCCATTCCTGCGAGGAGCACCAGCAAACCGACGAGCAAGAACCGGCGTACCAGGGTTAGCTTGGGAAACGCGCTTATGCGCATGAATTTCTAATATGTGCAGCCATCGTCCCGGCCGGATCATCGCCCAAGGTCTCAGACCAAGGTCCCGGACCCTTGAATTGAAATAGGGCCAAGGGTCCATTGTTCCCTCTTTTCATGTCGCGCATTATCCGCAAAAGGAAGTGCGTTGCACAAATGAATTACAACATTATTTCGACAGGCATTGGACATCCGGCTGCGTTGCAGCCGTTTCCCGTTCCCACCCGCCGCCGCGCAAATTGATGCATGAAATCCGCGCACGTGCTGGCAAGGAGAAAGGCGATGCGACTGCGCTGCATTTCGCGCACCACGTTCCTGGTTTCGATCCTGGCGGCCGTCGCGTCGCTTTGCCAGGCCGCAGGACCGTCGACGCCGCCAAGGGCCAAGCCTACCGTCTTCGAAACCACACTGGAGGAGCAGGGGCAAAAAACGCCGGAATTGTCCACAGAGGATTTCAAGGCGTTTGCGGCCAGAAAAGGTGTGATCGTGTTTGATGCCAGGCCTCTACGGGAATTTGCCATTGCGCACATTCCGGGAACCACCAGCATCGACGAGACCGGTTTTCTGCGCCTGGTCCAGGCGTTACCGGACCGAAGTACCGACATCGTCGTCTATTCGAACGGTCCGGGATGCGACCATGCCAGACGCCGCGCCGACGAACTGGTGAATCTAGGGTATTCCAGGGTGAGCCGCTACCAGCTGGGCCTCGTGGTTTGGCGTGCCCTCGGAAATACTGCGGAAACCACAGTGCACGGATTCCGCCGCATATTTTCCGAGAACAGTGCGGTGATGGTCGATGCGCGTAGCCGTACCGAATACGCGGCCGGCAGCATTCCAGCGGCCGAATCCGTCCTGGCGGGCGAGGTCAGCAAGGCCATGCAGGATCACAGGCTCCAATACTACGACCACAACACCCGAATCGTCGTATTCGGCAACAGCGCCAGCGAAGCCCGCGCGGTTGCCGAGGAAATAGCGCTGAATGCCTACCCGAACAGCAGCTTCTTCGGTGGAACGTATCAGGAACTGAAGCGCGCCAAGTTTTTTTCTGAACGCAAACCCTCCTCCTCCAATCTCGAAGGCCTTACGCGGTGACCTGAAAGGCGAGCATGCCCAAACATATCTTTCGACTTGTCTGTCTTATTCTTGGTGTCTTGATAGTGTCGGCTATTGCGAAGCCGATTCTCACTGTCGATTCCTTCTACAAATACGGACACTACCGCGCCAACTCGGTTCCAGAAATCGCGGCGCAGAAGCCCAAGTTCCAGACTGCGCATTACTGTCTGGCTTGTCATACGGCGCGGGTTGCGCAGTGGTCGGCCAACAGTCACAAGTCCGTGACCTGCGAAATCTGTCACGGTCCGGCTCAAGGCCATCCGGCCAACGGGAAGCTGCCGATCCCCAAGGACGCGGTGAAGCTGTGCACGCTGTGCCACGAAGCCATGCCTGGCAGGCCGCACACGCAGCCGCAAATAGACGTGGCCAAGCACAATCCTTACGCAGCGAGCGGGCAGCAGTGCACCGCCTGTCACAACCCGCATTCGCCCAAGATTTCGACCGCTACGGTGAAACTTTCCGGGAACGCTGCGGCCGGCAAGCAGCGCGCCGAGAGCTGCGCCAGCTGTCACGGCGAAGCCGGAATCAGCCCGAATGACACGTGGCCGAATCTTGCCGGACAGAACGCCGCCTACCTCGCCCGAATCCTTGCGGCTTACAAATCCGGCGATCAGAAGGACGTGGCCATGACGCCCCTGGCACAAGCGTTGAGCGACGCCGACATTCAGAACCTTGCTGCCTATTTCTCCGGCTTGAGCTGCAAGGCCGCACCGGGCGGGAAGCCCGCGGGCGATACGGAGGCGGGAAAAACTCTGGCGAAGAACTGCGAGGGCTGTCATGGCGAGGGTGGCACCGGAGGCAATCCGGCGTGGCCGAAGCTCGCCGGTCAGAAGCCCGGCTATCTGGTGAACGTGCTCAAGGCATTCAAGGCCGGTCTGCGCGAAGACCCGATGATGGCGGGTGCTTCCCGGAGTTTGAGCGATACCGACATCGCGAATCTCGCCGCCTATTACTCCGTACAGAGCTGTCAGTCCACTACGAAAGAAAGGAAAGCACCATGAGCGAGAAGACTAAACCGTCGTTGGACGCGCGGCGCGCCTTTCTCGGCAGACTGGGGTTGGTGGCAACCTACACGGGTGCGGCCATCGGTGTCGGCGCGCTCGGCGCCATGGAGGCGGGGACGGCGGCCGCGAAGACCGATCCGGTCCCGGCTGCTGCCCCGAGTGGCTCCGCCGGGGGCGGTTCCTTTCCCACGCCGGATTACGACTGGACCAAGCACCAATATGCCTTTGGCGTCGACGCGACCAAATGCATCGGTTGCCTGCGCTGCGTCGAGGCATGCAAGAAAGAGAACGATGTTCCGCTGAACGCGCACCAGTTCCGCACCTGGGTCGAGCGCTACGTGTATCTCGAGGGCGAGCAAAGCGCGCATATCGACAGCCAGCAGGATCCGGTCAACATCGAAGCATCCGGCTCCGAAAAGGAGTATCGATTCGCCAATCGCTACAAGGACGCGAAGGTCGAGAAAGCCTTTTTCGTGCCCAAGCTATGCAACCACTGCACGCACCCCGCCTGCGTGCAGGTATGCCCGACAGGTGCAACATATCGCACCGAGGACGGGGTCGTACTGATCGACCACAGTTATTGCATAGGCTGCCGCTACTGCGTGCAGGCCTGTCCTTACGGTGCGCGCTATTTCAACGAGGAAAAGGGGGTTTCGGACAAGTGCACGTGGTGCTACCACCGCATTACCAAGGGGCTGCAGCCTGCCTGCGTCGAGGTGTGCCCGGTCAGCGCTCGGGTGTTCGGAGATACCAGGGACAAGCAAAGCCCGGTCAGCCTTTTCATCCGAAACAACAGGGTTCATGTGCTGCGGGCTGAATCCGGCAACGCGCCGAATGTTTTTTACGTGGGCATCGACAAGGAGGTCAACTAATGGAACCACTCATCGACTTTGCACCGTACACGGGGTGGGTGTATCCGAACGAAACGGTGTTCGAGTGGTCCGTGCTGATCGCCGTCTATCCCTATCTCACCGGGCTGGTCGCCGGTGCTTTCACGGTTTCGAGCCTGTACCAGGTGTTCGGCTTCGCAAAATTGAAACCGGTCGCGCATCTCGCGCTGCTGACGTCGCTGTGTTGCATGATTTTCGTGCCTACGCCACTGCTGCTGCACCTGGGGCACCCGGAACGCGCTTTCAATTCCACCATCACGCCGCATCTGACCTCGGCCATGGCTGCATTTGGATTTTTTGCGAGCTTCTACGTTGCCTTGCTGGTCCTGGAAGGATGGTTTGCCTACCGGCCTTTTATTGTGCAACAGGCCCAGACAAGGACCGATCTGCTGGGGCGGTTTTATCGCCTGCTGACGCTGGGTTCGTACGACCTGTCAGAAAATGCGATGCGCCACGACAGGAAGTGGATCTTCGCACTCGCTTGCATCGGCATACCCGCCGCCCACGGCCTCCACGGATACGTGGGATTCATGTACGGCTCGCTCAAATCGCGTGAATGGTGGTCCTCAGACCTCATGCCGGTGATATTCCTGTTTTCGGCCATCATCTCCGGCGTTTCCTTGCTTGCCGTGCTGTATGTGGGGACCTGCAAGATGCGGAAAATCCCGGTCGATCTGGGGTGCCTGAAAGGCCTGGCCTACACGATCTGGGCGTTCATCATGGTCGCGCTGGTTCTTGAAGGACTGGAATTCGCCAACATCGTCTACAAAGGTCGCGAAGGTGTGGAGATGATCATGCACTACGTAACCGGTCCGCTGCTGATCCCGTACTTCATCCTGCAGTTTGCCGTCGGTGCGATCACGCCGTTCCTGTGGCTTTCCTACATGATCTGGCGCGGCACGACGGGCAAGGCGCTGATCGTGGGCGTCACGGTCTGTGCCTGCCTGGTGCTGTTTTCGGTGTTCATGATGCGATGGAACGTCGTGATCGGAGGACAGGAGATTTCGAAAACCGGCAAGGGACTGCTGAGCTACAAAATGCATTTCGGCGGAAAAGAGGGTGCGCTGGTCGCGATTCTCCTGACCCTTGCGCCGATGGGCCTGCTGTACGTGCTGACCCGGCTGTTCCCGCCCTGGGACGACCATGCGACCGATGCGCACTGATCAGCTAGTCGCTGACGGGAGTCGTGGAACTCGGAGCATGTCTGATTCATTGAACGCGCATTCTCAATAGGAAGGAAACGGGTAATGAAACGAGCAATATGGGTATTGGGTGCCGTTGCGGCGCTCGCCGTTGCAGGGCCGGTGGCGGCTGCCGACGGTAAGGCGATCTACGATAAAGCCTGCGCGGGATGCCATTCCGCGATGCCGCCGAAACTGGGCGACAAGGCTGCATGGGCGCCGCTCATCAAAAAAGGCGCCGGTGCTCTGACCGTGTCGGCGATCAAAGGCAAGGGCGCGATGCCGCCCAAGGGCGGGGCAGGATCCGATGCCGATGTGAAAGCGGCGGTCGAATACATGATCAGTCAGGCGAAGTAACATTTGTCTTCGACGGCCTGGCAGAACTGGCGCGGCCCGTAAGCCCGTAAGCGTTGCGCGCCTGTATTGTCCGGCCGTCGAACAGCAAGAGTTTCTATCCAGGGAAAACAAGCATGAAACGCGCATTTATTACGATCTCTCTAGGTATTGCGATTGCAGTACTACAATCCACGGCCTGCGCAGAGGTGGATGCCACGCTGGCGCAATCCAAGGCGAAGGAATACGGTTGCCTGATTTGCCACGCTACCGACAAGAAGAAAGTCGGTCCCGCGTATCAGGCGGTGAGCGAGAAATTCAAGGGCAAGAATGCAAGCGACGTGATGGTCTCGATGAAGTCTCGACCGGCGCATGAGAGCGTGCTCAAGAAGACCAGTGATGACAGCTTGAAGGTGATTTTCGAGTGGATCCTCACACTCTGAATCGACGTATCGCGTAGCGGCACTGCAGTTCCCCAGGCCTCCTGCCCCGATCCGTATTAGGTCGTCTCGGTGCCCGAATGCGCCTCGG
>Ga0194060_10003364_pt1 | contig 11309 bp, 8 predicted proteins | sample SepL225m_MetaG_FD_163427 | JGI IMG/M metagenome (GOLD analysis project Ga0194060, IMG submission 163427) | Anoxic zone freshwater microbial communities from boreal shield lake in IISD Experimental Lakes Area, Ontario, Canada - Sep2016-L222-5m | ecosystem: Environmental > Aquatic > Freshwater >... | reverse complement strand
GGGTGGTGCGGCCGTCGAAGGCATGCAACAAAGCGTTGTTGACCAAGTTGGTGACGATCTGCCCCAAGGGACCAGGGTAACTGTCCAGGGTAATGTCGGCGGGTATATCGCATTCGACAACGTGTGTGGTCTTGCGCAGCGTCGGCCACAAGGTCAGCAATATTTCGGCGACCGTCTCATTCAGGCGGAATTTGCGGCGGTTGACACTGGTCTGGTCTACTGCGACCTGCTTGAAACTGGCAACCAGCTCAGCCGCATGGTGCAAACTTCGCATCAGGATTGCAGTACCTTGCTGGGTATTCTCCACAAACTCCTGCAGGCGGCTGCGGGTCAGCCCCTTGGAAATTTCTTCTTTGAAGGCGCTGGTTTGGTCCTGCAGGGTGCTTGCCACGGTCAGGCTGTTACCAATGGGGGTATTCAGTTCATGGGCAATGCCCGCTACCAATGCCCCCAAGGCTGAAAGTTTCTCCGAACGCACCAGTTCGTCTTGTGCGTTTGTCAGCTGCTCCATCGCCGCGGTGAGTTCCCGGGTGCGATCGGTGACGCGCTGTTCGAGGGTCGAGTTGAGTTCGAGAATTTGTGCTTCATACCGGTACTTGACTTCCAACTCGGACTGCAAGGCGGCATTCTTCTGCTCCCGCTCAGCGATCAGGGCGGCCAGGTTGCTGCGCATCGCGTCAAGCCCTTGCGCCAGTTTTCCAATTTCGTCATACCGCTGCCACTGCAGCGGTTGTTCCAGTTCACCGCGCGCCAGTCGTTGCGCACCCAGTTGCAGGGTTTGCAGCGGGCGCACCATGCGCCGGTCGAACAGCAGCCAGATCAGGGCAATGGAAAATACGACTTGTGCGACCAAAGCGAGGCCCGCCTTGGCCATATTTCCGATCATTTCACTTTTGACCCGCGTGGCACTCAGTTCCAGCAGCAGGTGGCCGACCCTGGTGCCGTTGTGCAGAATGTCGCGGCTATCCTGCAACAAGGATTGGTCCAGCGCGCCGGACTTCTCGCGGCGGGCAAAAACCTGCTTGTACTCGTCGGTCACCGATATACGCACCACATCTGGGTTGCGCATGACGGCATCGATCAGTTCGGCCGCCGCACCCTGATCGACATTCCAGATGGCTGGGGCCAGTCCGTGCGATAGCACTTCGGCATACTGCAGCATGGGCGAGCGCACCCTAAGATCTATCTCACTGTCAAGTTTGCTGGTGATTTGAAAGAACGCGAGCACCAAGGCCGGCAGCAAGATGCCCAATCCGGCACCCAGAAACAAGGTTTGCCGAAGGGAAAGCTCGGCCCACCATTTCATCGCGGCTTGGTTCGCTGCGTTCATTCAACGTCGGTCGATGGGGAGGGTTGCACGGCGGGTTTGCATTGTGTCCATGGTTTGCCGTGCAGTGTCGCACAAGACCGATTTTCGTACTGAAGACAAGCCAACAGAGCCGAACCGAACCTCGCAAACGGCGACAATAGCGCCATCGGTGCCGCGAGCCTTCGCATTAATTTTGCATCGTTTTCGTCTGCAGGCCCCGTAACTATTGCGCAAGCAGCTACCACTTTGATAGCAACACCTACTCCATTGGTTACAGACTCCGACAGCCTTCGCGACATTTTGCGCAATGTGTTTGGTTACCCCCAGTTTCGTGGCCCCCAGCAGGCCATCGTCGAACATGTGACGCAAGGGGGAGATGCGCTTGTCCTGATGCCTACCGGTGGAGGAAAGTCGCTGTGCTACCAGATCCCCGCCATTGCCCGGCAGCGGGCAGGCCTCGGGCTTGCCATTGTCATCTCGCCGCTCATCGCCTTGATGCACGATCAGGTCGGCGCACTGCACGAGGCGGGGGTAAGTGCCGCCTTCCTCAATTCGACCCTGACCTCCGAAGAGGCCTACCAGGTGGAGCAGCGCATGCTGCGCGGCGAGCTGACCCTGCTCTACGCAGCACCTGAGCGGGTCACAACAACGCGGTTTCTGGCGCTCTTGACCGCGTTGTCGCAACGTGGCCAGTTGAGCCTGTTTGCCATTGATGAGGCCCACTGTGTAAGTCAGTGGGGCCATGACTTCCGGCCAGAGTACCGTGCGCTCACCGTGCTGCACGAGCGTTTTCAAGGTGTGCCGCGCATGGCGTTGACCGCCACAGCCGATGCTTTGACGCGCGAAGATATTCTGGAACGGTTGCAGTTGCAGGATGCCCAGGCCTTTGTCAGCAGCTTTGATCGACCCAATATCCGCTACACCATTGTCGAGAAGCGCGACGGCACCCAACAGTTGTTGCGCTTCATTGAAGGCGAACACGAAGGCGAAGCGGGCATCGTCTACTGCCAGTCCCGCCGAAAGGTGGAAGACGTAGCGCAGTCGTTGGTCCATGCGGGGGTCGATGCGCTACCTTATCACGCCGGCCTGGACCCGCGGGTCCGCCAGCGCAACCAGGACCGGTTTCTGCGCGAGGATGGAATTGTGATGGTAGCCACCATTGCATTTGGTATGGGCATCGACAAGCCCGACGTGCGCTTTGTGGCGCATCTGGATATGCCCAAGAACATTGAGGGTTATTACCAGGAGACCGGGCGAGCCGGGCGTGATGGCCTTCCCGCACAGGCCTGGATGGGCTACGGCCTGCAGGACGTGGTGAACCAGCGCCGGATGATTGATGAGAGCCCTGCGGAGGAGGAATTCAAGCGGGCGCTGCGGGGCAAGCTCGATGCATTGCTGGGGCTGGCTGAAGCGACGGACTGCCGGCGCGAGCGCTTGCTCGCCTACTTTGGCGAGCAAATCGACGCCAGCCAGCAAAGGCCGACCGGGTCGACGCGCTATAACTGCAAGAATTGCGACAACTGCCTGAATCCACCGGAGATCTGGGATGGCACCGATGCAGCGCGCAAGCTGCTCAGCACGATATACCGCTTCCAGCAACACAGCGGAATGTCATTTGGTGCCGGTCATCTCATGGACGTTGTGCGCGGCAAAGTCACAGAGAAAGTCACCCAACATGGACATGTGTCTCTCAGCACCTTTGGCGTGGGGGACGATTTGTCGGAAATGCAGTTGCGCGGTGTGCTGCGCCAACTCATTGCCATGGGTGCGGTGGCGGTAGACGCTCAGGCTTTCAATACCCTGCAATTGACCGAGAAGTCACGCGCGGTATTGCGGGCTGAGGTCACTGTCCAGCTCCGGGAGTCGGCTACCAGTCCTGCGAACCGCAAGAAAAAACGTTCAGGTGCGGGACTCGCGGCCATCAAAGCGCCGATCGCGCTGGATGGCGCCGCGCTGGAACGCTACGCTGCGCTCAAAGCTTGGCGTGCGGAGGTTGCCCGTGAGCATAATTTGCCAGCCTATGTGATTTTTCACGACGCCACCTTGGCAGCCATCGCCCACAAGTCACCTCGGACCTTGGATGATTTGCAGGGGATCAGCGGTATTGGCGCCAAGAAGCTGGAGGCTTATGCGCACGAGGTGCTGCGCGTCGTGGCAGCGGTGTAGTCGGCCTTAATGGCGACGAAAGCAACTCTCGTACGACATGGCTGCGCCGGACATGGTGTTTTCCAGGCGTGTGATGGCCCGGCTATGACGCGCACCGCAGGCTTGGTCGGCGACATGCTGACGATGATGCTGAATCAGCGCCTGGAACTTGGTCCGGCAGGCATCGAGCACACCGGCAAAATTGAGCGCAATATAGGCGTTGTGGTCGGCATTGGTGCTGCGAAATTCGTCAGACCAGTAGTCAAAGAGCTGCCACTGGTATGTGCCTCTTTCAGGAACCTTGATGGTAATAGTGTGCATATCAACAGTACGAGGTGACGAAAATGGACACTGTGAAGAACCGTGTTTCGGGCTTTCCTACCCGCAGGCGCTTTCTGGCATCCGCTCAGGTACTATCACGCGCCAGTGTTTGAAACGGTTGACAGGATTTCCAAAGTCCCGCTATTTTTCGCTCCCATCCCACGCAAGGTTCCTATGATTGCCTACGACGACATCCTTGCCGCATCCCGGCGTCTGCAAGGACACTTGCTCCAGACCCCCTGCGTGGCATCCAAAACACTGTCTGAAATTACAGGCGCGAAGGTCTACCTGAAGTTTGAGAATCTGCAGTTCACGGCGTCTTTCAAGGAACGCGGCGCCTGCAACAAACTCGCCCAGCTCACTCCAGAGGAGTCGGCCGGTGGTGTGATCGCCATGAGCGCAGGCAACCACGCCCAGGGTGTGGCTTACCACGCGCAACGGCTGGGGCTGCGCGCCGTCATCGTGATGCCGCGCTTCACACCTGGTGTCAAAGTCGAACGCACCCGTGGGTTTGGCGCTGAGGTCATTCTGCACGGCGACACCCTGGAGGAGGCGCGCAGCCATGCGCTCAACCTGGCGGCCCGTCAGAAAATGACGTTTGTCCATCCCTTTGACGATGCGGCCATCATGGCCGGGCAAGGTACGGTCGCGCTGGAAATGCTGCAGCAGGTGCCCGAACTCGACACCCTGATCGTGGCGGTGGGGGGCGGTGGTTTGATTGCAGGCATGGCCACCGTGGCCAAAGCACTTCATCCCGGAATGCTGGTCGTGGGTGTGCAAACCAGCCGATTCCCGGCCATGGTGAATGCTATCAAAGGAACGCAGCACCCTCAGGGCATCAGCAGCATCGCCGAGGGCATCGCCGTTGGGTCCCCCGGGGAACTGACGCGCGAAGTCATCGCCAAGCGTGTGGACGATATGGTTCTGGTCGATGAGGGCGATATCGAGCAAGCCCTGGTCATGCTACTCGAGGTGGAAAAAACCCTTGTTGAAGGCGCTGGCGCTGCGGGACTGGCGGCACTGCTGAAATATCCGCAGCGGTTTGCCGGCCGCCACGTCGGGCTGGTGCTGTGCGGCGGCAATATCGACCCCCTGCTGCTGGCCTCGATCATTGAGCGCGGCATGGTGCGCGCTGGTCGACTGGCACGCATTCGCGTCAGTGCCCGCGATGTGCCCGGATCACTGGCGCGCATCACGGCGGTGGTCGCACAGGCTGGTGCCAACATCGACGAAGTGCACCACCAACGCGCTTTCACCATGCTTTCGGCCCAGAATGTGGAAGTGGAGTTGGTGGTCCAGACCCGGGGCCATGCCCACGTCGCAGACGTGTTGGAAGCCCTGCGCAACTCCAGCTTGGACGCACAGCTCGTCTAGGGTATTCCCGCATAACCTTATGCTGGCTTTGCATAACATTTGGGTGTAACTCCTTGGTAACTCTGGTACCTCTTCATAAAATTGAGGGGCCTGCTGTTATCCCTGCATAGATCGGTGGATCAACTGAAGAAGCCGTTTTCCCAAAGCGATGGCATCGCATTCTTTTGGAAAAACGTTTTTCAACTAGGAACTTCAATGAACTCAACTACGTCACCAGGCCAGAGCGCGAACGCCCCAAGCTACGTCAAAAACCCCAAACTGGTCGCCTGGGTTGCTGACATGGCCGCGCTGACCCAACCCGATGAAGTCTACTGGTGCGATGGCTCGGACGAAGAGTACGACCGCTTGTGCCGCTTGCTGGTGGAGGGTGGCACCTTCAAAAAGCTCAACCCTGCCAAGCGCCCCAATAGTTTCCTGGCCTGCTCCGACCCGTCCGATGTGGCACGCGTGGAAGACCGCACCTATATCTGCAGCGAGAACAAAGAGAACGCCGGCCCCACCAACAACTGGATGGCCCCGTCTGACATGCGCAAAGTTCTGCAAACCGGTCAAGCCGACGGCACGCCCGCCCTGTTTGCTGGCTGCATGAAGGGCCGCACCATGTATGTCGTGCCATTCTCCATGGGCCCGCTGGGCTCGCACATTGCTCACGTCGGCATCGAACTGACGGATAGCGCCTATGTCGCCGTCAACCAGAAGATCATGACCCGCATGGGCAAGGCAGTATTTGACGTCATCGGCAGCGACGGTGTTTTTGTGCCCTGCATGCACACGGTCGGTGCGCCTCTGGCCGCCGGTCAGGCAGATGTGAAATGGCCATGCAACAAAACCAAGTACATCGTTCACTATCCTGAAACGCGCGAAATCTGGTCCTACGGCTCCGGCTATGGGGGCAATGCATTGTTAGGCAAGAAGTGTTTTGCGCTGCGCATTGCATCCAACATGGGGCGCGATCAGGGTTGGCTGGCTGAGCACATGCTGATTCTGGGCGTGACAACCCCCGATGGCAAGAAGTACCACGTTGCAGCCGCCTTCCCCAGCGCTTGTGGCAAGACCAATTTTTCCATGCTCGTTCCACCCGAAGGCTTTGCCGGCTGGAAAGTCACTACCATCGGCGACGACATCGCCTGGATCAAGCCGCATGCCGATGGCAAGCTGTATGCCATCAACCCTGAAGCCGGCTACTTTGGCGTGGCCCCCGGCACCAATTTTCATACCAATCCCAACTGCATGGCGAGCTTAGACAAAAACGTGATTTTCACCAACGTCGGCCTGACCGATGACGGCGACGTATGGTGGGAGGGCATGGAGAAGGACACTGGCAACATGCCTGCCCACCTGATCGACTGGCAAGGCAATGACTGGACGCCAGAGATTGCAAAGCAGACCGGCGCCAAGGCGGCGCACCCTAATTCACGTTTCACCGTGGCCGCAGGCAACAATCCGGCACTCGATTCAGAGTGGAACAACCCGGAAGGTGTGGCCATTGACGCGTTCATTTTTGGTGGACGCCGCTCGACGACCGTCCCCTTGGTGACCGAAGCTCGCACCTGGACCGAAGGCGTTTACATGGCCGCCACCATGGGCTCTGAAACCACTGCCGCCGCGGTGGGGCAAATGGGGGTGGTGCGCCGAGACCCGTTCGCCATGCTGCCCTTCTGTGGATACAACATGAGCGACTACTTCCAGCACTGGCTGGACCTGGGCGAAAAACTGACCCAATCGGGCGCCAAGCTGCCCCGCATCTATACCACTAACTGGTTCCGCAAGGGCGACGACGGCAAGTTTGTCTGGCCAGGTTATGGTGAAAATATGCGCGTGCTGAAGTGGATGATTGACCGCATTGAAGGCAAGGCCCCGGGCATGGAAACGGTATTTGGTGTGGCACCCCTGTTCGACGAACTCACCTGGACGGGCCTGCCCTTTACGGCCGAACAGTTCAAAACGGTCACCAGCATCGACAAGGCCGCCTGGGCCGAAGAGCTAAAGCTTCATGAGAGTCATTTCGAGCAGTTGTCCTTTCACCTGCCAAAGGCACTGGTAGACACCAAAGCCCAACTTGAAAAGCGACTCGCCGCGTAGTGGCCGCAAACCGTGTGCCTCTTTTCAGGCACACCGGCAAAAATAAAAGCCACATCGGGTGGCTTTTATTTTGGACAGCGCATACGCCTACCGGGTGTCATCCTCACCGCGTACGCGGGCAGCGCGCACTTCGTCCATCAACCGATAGTCTTGCTGCGCCAAATCCCACAGATTGTCTTCTGCGCGTCTCAGGGCCTGGCGGTCAACCCAGCGCTGAGCAGCGACCGCCAACTTGGCAGAAACATGCCGCAGCGTGGGGGTCAAGTAGGACAGCATGGCAAAAGCGACCGCCCACAACCCCACCCAAACGACCATCAGATGACCGTCAGCCCACGTATCGATGACCTGATCTACGACCACCAGCATGGCGGCCCCCACGGCAGCAAGCAGCATCCCCGCCATGGTTTTGGAACTATCCAGCGACTTGGTGGCGCGGCTTTCTCGGGTGAAACGGTGAGACCGGGCAAAGCCTGACTTGGCAAACTCTTTGGGGACATCCATACGGAACGGATTTTGGATTGGCGAGGGCTTTAGCATGCCCCCATCATAGGGTTTTTACTAATACGATTCAACTTTATGTTGTTGATATATGACATTCACGTTGGTGATAATGTGGCATGACCGCCCCAACCCTTCGCACACTCGATCTCAACCTGCTCAAGGTTTTTGATGTGGTTATGTCCGAGCGCAGCCTGACGCGTGCCGCACACCAGTTGGCGCTAACACAGCCAGCGGTCAGCAATGCCCTGCGCCGGTTGCGCCAGGCGTTGGGGGACGACTTGCTGGTGCGCAAGGGGCGCACACTGGAACCTACGGCACGCGGACAGGAACTGTGGCCAGCGGTGCGCAGCGCTTTGCAGCAGTTGCAGGCGTCCCTGGTTCCGAGTGTCTTTTCCCCTGCCAGCGCCAGCACCACTTTTGTACTGACGATGGCCGACGCCACCGCAGTCGAACTCATGCCAGGCCTGCTCGAAGTCATCACCCGAGACGCACCCGGTGTTTCCCTGCGCGTGGTACCGCTGACCACACGCGACCCGCGGCACCTGCTTGACGATGGGCAGGCTGACCTTGCTATCGGCTACTTTCCCGCCGTTTCAACCGACCACATCGCTCGAGCCCAGGCTGGTGAGCCAGTGTCCTTCCTGCACCATCGGCTTTTTGAAGGCGACTACGTCTGCGTCATGCGCAAAGGGCACGTCCTTGCCAGGGGGCCGCTGACACTGGACCGCTATTGTTCGGCACGGCACTTGTTGGTGAGTTTTTCTGGACGGGCTTTTGGATTTGTTGATGGCGCTCTGGCATCCCTCGGACGCACCCGGCGGGTGGTGCTGACCGTCAACCAGTTCTTCATCGCCGGCAAGGTGGTGGCGAGCTCAGACCTACTTGCAGTGTTACCACGCCACTTTCTGAAAGTCACCGGTTTTGCGGAACAATTGGCAGTGCGCGAACTGCCCTTTTCCACGGCCCCCATCCAGGTCGACGCCCTGTGGCACCTGCGACAGGATGGCGATAGCGCCCATGCTTGGTTGCGCGCTCAAGTGGCAGCCTTGGCGGCCCGGGAATTTGCACTGTGAAGGTTCAGTTGCTGTCCGATTTGCATTTGGAGGCACATCCCCGCTGGGTGGCAGTTCCGGCAAAAGGCGCCGATCTATTGGTGTTGGCAGGTGATGTAGGTTCCTATCAGGCAGGCACGCAGTTGACCGATACCAACTTCGGACTGGATCGTTTTTCTCCACAGCAGGGCTGGCCGACACCGGTGATCTTTGTTCCGGGCAACCACGAGTACGACACCTTGGACTTCGACGCTGGCCATCTCCGGTTGCGCGAGACATGCGCTCGCCTGGGGCTGATCTGGCTTGAGCGGGAAGTGGTTATTTTGCACGGTGTGCGATTCGCGGGGACCACGCTCTGGACAGACTTTGACGCCCTAGGTCCTGATTCCCGCGAGGGCACGCCTACGGTCGCCGCCAGTCACACTAGCAGTGTGTCAGCGCGACAACTAAAGGCACGGGAGAAGGCCGTCCGCGCCGCCAACTACTACCTGAAGAAAACCCAGACCACCCGAAACGGTGCGCCACTCCTGGCCGAGCAGGTTCGAGGGTTGGGGCTGGAGTGCCAGCAGTGGCTTAGCGACACCCTGAGAACACCCTTTGCGGGTCCCACGGTGGCCATCACCCACTTCGCCCCGAGCCTTCTCAGCGCCGACCCGCGATATGGACGCGCACCGGGCACAGCCGGCTTCTGTAACGCGCTCGATGACCTGCTGCCATGGGCGCAGTTCTGGCTGCACGGCCACCTGCATGCGCCCAGCGACTATGTGCATAGTGGTTGCCGCGTGGTGGCCAATCCGCTGGGATATGCGCGCAAGAACGAGCAAACAGCTTTTCGACCCGACTTACTAATAGAAATAGACCTTTAGCCCGCATGGAACATGCGTGGTCAGCTACTTGTTTTGTAGCATGCTACGCCGAAAACCTGCCGAAGCTTCCATCAGCTTTTGCGTGTAGGGATCATTCACCCGGTGGGCTGCCAGGTCGGCAGAAGTCAGCATTTCCACTGTTTTTCCTCTCTGCATCACCATCAGCCTCTCACACAAGTGGGTTACCACCGCCAGGTCGTGGCTGACCATGATGAACGTCAGACCGCGTCGCGTTCGCAGGTCTTCCAGCAGATTAAGCACTTCCGCCTGCACTGAGGCGTCCAGCGCCGAGGTGGGCTCATCGAGCAGCAAAATCTGCGGCTCCAGAATCAGGGCCCGTGCTACTGCAATGCGCTGGCGCTGTCCACCCGAAAGCTGGTGGGGGTAGCGAAAACGAAACCCACTGCCCAACCCGACTTCGTCCAGCGCGCGCTCGATGCGCGCCTGCTCGTCGCCAAACCCGTGAATCGCAAGGGGCTCGGCCAGGATACGGTCCACCGTATGGCGCGGGTGCAGCGAGCCGTAGGGGTCCTGAAATACCATTTGCACCAAACGCCGAAACGGTTTGGTTCCAGGGGCGGGCAAGGTCGCTGACACTGCTCCCTCCAGAGCGACAGTGCCCGCCACCATAGGTGCCAGGCCGCAAATGCCGCGCAGCACGGTGGACTTGCCCGAGCCCGACTCACCCACGATGCCAAAGCTCTCGCCGGGTTGCACCGTAAACGAGGTATCCGCCACGGCCACAAACTGGTCGTACACCACACGCATGTTCTGCACGCGCAAGCCCACCGCTGCATGGGTGCTCACAGCGCCCACTCCGGTTGTCGGTTCAAAGTCGGCAAGGGATGGCGATTGTCGCCCAGCTTGGGCAGGCAATTGAGCAGCCCCTGGGTATAGGGGTGTTTGGCGTGGGCAAGGCCCCCCGCATGCAACTCTTCGACGACACGCCCGGCGTACATCACCAGGATACGGTCGCAGAAAGTGGACACCAGACGCAGGTCGTGCGACACAAAAATAAGCCCCATGCCGCGCTGCACTACCAGCGCATCCAGAATGGACAGCACCTGCAGCTGCACCGTCACGTCAAGCGCCGACGTTGGTTCGTCGGCAATCAGCAGGTCGGGCTCGGCGATCAGCATCATGGCGATCATTGCGCGCTGGCCCATTCCACCCGAGACCTCGTGCGGATACAGCCTATAAACACGTTGCGGGTCATCGATTTGCACCGCCTGAAGTGCCTGCAACGCCTTGAGACGGGCCTGCGGCGCAGACACGGAGCTGTGGTTTCGCAGCGTCTCCACGATCTGGTCACCCAGGGTCATCACCGGGTTGAGTGAAAACTTGGGGTCCTGCAGCACCATCGCGATGCGTCCACCCCGCAGCGCACGCCGCTCCTTGGGCGAACAATGCAGCAAATCCACGCCGTTGAATGCCAACCTTTGGGCCGTCACGCGCCCCTCGGGTGCGGTCAGACCCAGAATGGCGCGCCCGGTTTGCGACTTGCCCGAACCAGACTCGCCGACAATGCCCAGCCGTTCACGCCCCAGCGTGAACGACACACCGCGCACCGCCTCGACCCAGCCGCCATCGCGGTTAGGAAAGGCGACGCACAGGTCTTCCACCACCAGCATGGGCTCCTGTGAGGTTTGCGTTTGCGCC
>Ga0194060_10003363_pt1 | contig 11309 bp, 12 predicted proteins | sample SepL225m_MetaG_FD_163427 | JGI IMG/M metagenome (GOLD analysis project Ga0194060, IMG submission 163427) | Anoxic zone freshwater microbial communities from boreal shield lake in IISD Experimental Lakes Area, Ontario, Canada - Sep2016-L222-5m | ecosystem: Environmental > Aquatic > Freshwater >... | reverse complement strand
GGCCGTCAGCACCAGTTTTGCCGCAATCGCCCTCCTTCCATACAGCCTCGCCACCGCGGCGGTGTTTCTGCCGCAGTCGGCCGGCGGCTGGCTGGTCCTGATCGGGCTCGCGCTCATCCCGCACGTCGCCGGCCAGAGCCTGATCGCCTACGGTTTCACCCATCTGCCGGCGGCGTTTTCGTCGGTCAGCCTGCTGCTGCAGCCTGTGCTCGCGGCGATTTACGCCTGGGCGCTGCTGGGTGAAATCCTGGGGACGGAGCAAATGCTGGGCGGGTTCGTGGTGCTGGCCGGAATCTATCTGGCCAAACGCGGCAGCTAGTCCGCGGCGGAGCAGATTATTATTACGCTCACTGCCGATTCCGGCCGCTGGCGACCCGCCGCTGTAGGCGCCAACCAATCCTATACGACTACGGTCTGTGCCTGCCCTGGTGCCCGCGGCTCAATGTGACCGATACGGTAGACATGCTCGCCGGCTTCGGCCAGCGAGCGCATGGCGGTGGCGGCATCCGCCTCGGCCACGATCAGGGTCATGCCGATGCCGCAATTGAACACGCGGTGCATTTCCGCATCGGCGACACCGCCGTGTTGCTGCAGCCAGTCGAACAGCGGCGGCATGGGCCAGGCGGATTTCTGCAGCACCGCCCCGACCCCGTCAGGCAGTGCACGCGGGATGTTCTCGACCAGACCGCCGCCGGTGATATGCGCCAGCCCTTTCACCCTTATCTGCCGCATCAACGCGAGCAGCGGCTTGACGTAAATGCGCGTCGGCTCGAGCAGCACGTCTCCCAGCGGCCTGCCGTGAAAATCAGCCCGCAGGTCAGGCTGCGCGCGCTCGATGATGGCGCGGATCAGAGAATAGCCGTTGGAGTGTGCGCCGCTTGAGGCCAGCCCCAGGACCGCGTCTCCGGCGGCGATCGAGGTGCCGTCGATGATGGCGCTTTTTTCCACCACGCCCACGGCGAAACCGGCGAGGTCGTACTCGCCCGCGGGATACATGCTGGGCATTTCCGCGGTTTCGCCGCCGATCAGCGCACAGCCGGCCAGTTCACAACCGCGCGCGATGCCCTTGATCACGTCGGTGGCGTTGGCGACATCGAGCTTGCCGCAGGCGAAATAATCGAGGAAGAACAGCGGCTCCGCCCCCTGCACCAGCACGTCGTTGACGCTCATCGCGACGAGGTCTATGCCCACCGTGTCATGGCGGTTCAGATGAAAAGCCAGTTTCAGCTTGGTGCCGACGCCGTCGGTGCCTGCGACCAGCACCGGCTCGCGGTACTTCTTGGAAATTTCGACCAGCGCGCCGAAGCCGCCGATGCCGGCCAGCACCTCGGGCCGCATGGTGCGTTTGGCGAAAGGCTTGATCGCCTCGACCAGTGCATCGCCGGCTTCGATGTCGACGCCGGCGGCGCGGTACGACAGGGATTCTTTGGGAGGAATATTCAAGATTTGTATGTTTGGCGAGTTACGGCTACAGTTTTGTGCTTTGCAATACCAAGTTTACTCGAAATGAACCCCAAAATCCCGGCCGAGCTCAACAATCTGTGGTGGTTTGCCCCCGTCATTGCGCTGGCCCTGCTGCTCTATTTCCTGAGCCCGATACTCGCGCCGTTTCTGTTCGCCGCCATTCTCGCCTATATGACCAACCCGCTGGTGGGCTGGCTCGAGCGGCATCGTGTGCCGCGCACCCTGGGCACGGTGCTGGTGATGCTGCTCCTGCTCGGGTTTTTCGTGCTGCTGCTGCTCATACTGCTGCCCCTGTTCGTCAAGGAAGTGCGCCTGCTGTCGGAACGACTGCCGAGCTACTTGATGCAGCTCAACGACAACCTGGTGCCATGGGTCAGGGACAGATTCGGGGCGGAACTGCAGCTGGACCTCGCAGGACTGAAGAAACTGGCAAGCGAAAATCTGCAAGGCGCGGACGGCCTGGGCATCAAGCTGCTGACGTCACTAAAGATCGGCGGCCTCGCCCTGGTCGGCTTTCTCGTCAATCTGCTGCTAGTGCCGGTGGTGCTGTTCTACCTGCTGTGCGACTGGAATCTGATGCTGGGCAAGATCGATCGCACGCTGCCGCGGCGCTGGCACCCGAAATTGACCGGCATCGCGAAAGAGATCGACAAGGTGCTGGCCGAGTTCTTGCGCGGGCAGATCGCGGTGATGCTGCTGATGAGCGTGCTCTACGTGGTCGGAATGTGGCTGGTGGGCCTGGAGTTCGCCCTTCCCATAGGCATCATTACCGGCATGCTGGTGTTCGTGCCCTATGTCGGCATGCTGACCGGTTTGGTACTCGCAACGCTGGTCGCATTGATGCAATTTCCAGACGCGAGCGGCGTGATCCCGGTATGGATCGTGTTCGGCATCGGCCAGGCCCTGGAAGGGATGCTGGTGACGCCCATGCTCGTAGGGCAGCGCATCGGACTGCATCCGCTCGCGGTAATTTTCGCCCTGCTCGCGTTCGGCCAGATCTTCGGTTTCTTCGGCGTCTTGCTGGCGCTGCCGGCGAGCGCGGCGCTGCTGGTGGCCCTGCGCCATCTGGGCAGCGAGTATCTCGAGAGCAATCTCTACAAGTGATGCGGCAACTGCTCCTGCAACTGGCGCCGCCGCCCGCGCCCACGCTGGACAACTACGTCCCCGGGCGCAACGGCGCCGCCCTGAAAGCGCTGCGCGATATCGCGCGTGGCGAAGGATCCGAACGCTTTGTCTACCTCTGGGGTGAACCGGGCAGCGGACGCACGCATCTGCTGCAGGGGCTCGCGCATGCGGCGCCAGGCCCCGCCGCGGTATATGCCTGCGGCGCGCTGGAGGGCGGCACTGAAGCGACCCGGATGCTCGCCGTGGACAACGTGCAGAACCTTCCGGCGGGGGATCAGGTCGTCCTGTTCGACCTCTATAACCGCATGCGCGCGGGGCGGGGGGCGCTGGTCGCCAGCGGCGATGCCGCGCCGGCGCAGCTCGCGCTGCGCGAAGACCTGCGCAGCCGGCTCGCCTGGGGCCTGGCGTTCCAGCTGCATCCCCTGTCCGATGAAGAAAAAACCGAAGCGCTGCGCGGGCAGGCGCGCGCGCGCTCTCTCGACCTGGGCGAGGACGTCATCGCCTACCTGCTGCGGCGTGCGCAGCGCGACATGGCGAGCCTGATCGGAATCCTCGACGCGCTCGACCGCTACTCGCTGCAGCTCAAACGCCCGATTACCCTGCCCCTGGTCAGGGATGCCCTGGAAGCGCTGAAAGACAGATCTGCCTGAACATAGGGGAATCGCTTTGGAACTGGTTCTATTCGACCTCGACAACACCCTGCTGGACGGCGACAGCGACTACGAATGGGCGCAATTCCTGATCGAGCAGGGCGTGCTCGAGCGCGCCAGCTACGAGCAGCGCAACCAGGATTTTTTCGACCAGTACAAGGCCGGAACGCTGGACATCTACGCCTTTCTCGACTTCCAGCTCGCGCCGCTGGCGCAGTATCCGCGCACGCAGCTGGACGCATGGCACGCCGGTTTCATGGCGGAGAAAATCCGGCCCATGATCAAGGAGGCATCGCGCAGGCTGGTTTCCGAAAGCCTGCGCGACGGGCATTTGTGCGCCATCGTCACCGCCACCAACTCGTTTGTCACCGCGCCGATCGCGCGAGAGTTCGGCGTGAAGCACCTGGTCGCCACGGAACCCGAGGAAATCCAGGGCAAATTTACCGGCAAGGTGACCGGCCTCCCCTGCTTTCGCGAAGGGAAAATCACCCGGGTCGAACAGTGGCTTTCGGCGCAGGGCAGAAGCTGGAAGGATTTCCCGAAGAGCCGGTTTTACAGCGATTCCCACAACGACCTGCCTTTGCTGGAGCGCGTCACGCACCCGATCGCCGTCCGGCCCGATCCTTCGCTCAGGCAGACTGCACTCGCGCGCGGCTGGGAGGTCATTGCGCTTGACTAGACTTTGGCCGTGCGGATTTGCGGTATGATGCGGCCCGCAGCTCCCTCGGGGCCCGGCGAGGCCGGAAGCAACGTTCCAAGGGCATTTTTACCCTGCAAACCCGATTTCGCCGGCCGGCGGCACACTAAACTGTTCATTCCCGCACTTTGATCAAAAAATTCATCCGCCGCATGTTCAACATGGGCGCCGATCTGAAGCCCAAGACATACGGGCGCGACAAGCACGGCATCGCGCGCAGTTCCATCAGCCACGGCGCGCTCAAGGTGTGCGAAATCCTGCGCGCGCACGATTACTCCGCCTATATCGTCGGCGGCGCCGTGCGCGACCTGCTCCTCGGAGTCCCGCCGAAAGACTATGACGTCGCGACGGACGCCCATCCGGAGGAGATTCACCGGCTGTTCCGGCGCTCGCACCTGATCGGCCGGCGGTTCAAGCTGGTGCACGTGCTGTTCGGCCAGGAGACGGTGGAAGTGTCCACCTTCCGCGCCGGCGAAGGCGGGGAAGCCGATGCCACCGGTCGACTTTTGCGCGACAACGTCTACGGCACGCGCGTGCAGGATGCGGCGCGGCGCGATTTTACCGCCAACGCCCTGTATTACGACCCCCACGACGAGACCGTGCTCGACTATCACGGCGGTTTCGCCGACGTGCGCAAGAAGACCATGCGCATCATCGGCGACCCCGGCCTGCGTTTTCGCGAGGATCCGGTGCGCATGCTGCGCGCGGTCCGTTTCGCCGCCAAACTCGGATTCACCATAGACCAGAAGACCCGGGCGCCGATCCGCGAACTGGCGGACCTGCTCGAAAACGTGCCTTCGGCGCGCCTGTTCGAGGAAATGCTGAAACTGCTGCTGTCGGGCCACTCGGCCGCCTGCCTGGCGCAACTGCGCAAGGAGGGCCTGCACCACGGACTGCTGCCCCTGCTCGACGTGATCGTGGAGCAACCCGTGGGCGAGCGCTTTCTTCGGCTCGCACTGGAGCAGACCGACAGCCGCATCCAGACCGGAAAATCGGTGTCGCCGGCTTTCCTTTTTGCCGCCCTGCTGTGGCACGAAGTGCTGGCCGCGTGGAAAGCGAACGAAGGCAAGGACATGCGCAGCATCCCCGCCTTGTTCCTGGCCATGGATCAGGTGCTGGACGCGCAGACTGACAAACTGTCGATTCCGCGGCGCCTGACCACGACCATGAAGGAGATCTGGGCGCTGCAGCCGCGCCTGGAGCAGCGCTCGGGCAAGCGCGCCCTGGTGCTGCTCACGCACCCGCGCTTTCGCGCCGGCTACGACTTCATGCTGCTGCGCTCCGAGAGCGGCGAAGTGCCGGCGGAACTGGCCAACTGGTGGACCCGTTTTCAGGACGCGGAAACAGAAGAGCGCAACGCCATGCTGATTCCGGAAAGCGCCGCGAAAAAGCGTCCCCGGCGCCGGCGCAAAGCGATGACCTCCGACGCACCGGAGCCGACGCCAACCCAGCATGACCCGGACAACTAGAAGAAGCGGCGGCAATTGAGCGATGCTGATGCACATCGCATTCATCGGCCTGGGCAGTAATCTTGGGGATTCCGAGAGCACGGTGCGCCATGGCATTGCGGCGCTCGCCGGATTGCCCTTGATCGAGTTGACTGCAGCGTCTTCGCTCTACCGCAGCGCACCCATCGACGCCACCGGGCAGCCTGATTACGTCAACGCCGTGGCGGAAGTGGCGACCGGGCTCTCGCCGCCGTCACTGCTCGCCGCCCTGCTCTCGATCGAGAAAGACCACGGCCGCGAGCGCTCGTTCCGCAATGCGCCGCGCACCCTGGATCTGGACTTGCTGCTCTACGACGCCGACACCATCGCCGCCCCCGGCCTGGTGGTGCCGCACCCGCGCATGCACGAGCGCGCCTTCGTTCTGGCGCCGCTGCTGGAACTGGCCCCCGCCTGCGTCATTCCCGGCAAAGGGCCCGCCAGCGAGTGGCTGGCGCGCTGCGCGGGGCAGGCGCTCGGCCGAATCGGCGCGCCCTGAACATGCCTAGACCGCCGAAGCCCGACTTTCTGCTGCCTTCGGTGTGTATCATGGGCGCCGTGTATTTCATCTTCCGCACATAGTTTGGACAAGTACCGCTACATCGTCGTCGAAGGGCCGATAGGCGTGGGCAAGACCAGCCTTGCGCGGCGCCTGGCCGAGCACCTGAAATCCGAGCTGCTGCTCGAACACCCGGAGCAGAATCCGTTCCTCGCGCGCTTCTACCAGGACATGGAGCGCCACGCGCTGCCGACGCAGCTGTTTTTCCTGTTCCAGCGCTTCAACCAGCTGCGCAACCTCGCCCAGATCGACTTGTTCAGGCAGGTTACGGTCGCCGATTTCCTGCTGGACAAGGATCCGCTGTTCGCGCGCCTCACGCTCAATAACGACGAAATGCATCTGTACCGGCAAATTTACGACACGCTCTCGCCGCAGGCGCCGCGACCCGACCTCGTGATTTACCTGCAGGCGCAAACGGAGACGCTGATCGAGCGCGTCAGGCGCCGCGGCGCCGAGTTCGAGCGGCCGATCTCGGAAGCGTATCTCGCGCTGGTGGCGGACAGCTACAACCGCTTCTTCTACCACTACACCGGCACGCCTGTGCTGATTGTGAACTCGGAGCGGCTCAATTTCGTCGACCGGCCCGCCGATTTCGGCTTGCTGCTCGAACGCATCAAGGGCATGCGCGGGCAGCGCGAATTCTTCAACCTGGGCGAATAAGAGCAACCAACCATGGACATCGTCACCTCAGTCACCGCGCTGCGCGAGCGCCTGCAACGCGAGCCCAACAACGTGTTCGTGCCCACCATGGGCAACCTGCACGAGGGACATATCGACCTGATACGCATCGCCAAACCCAAGGCGGCGTGCACCGTGGTGAGCATTTTCGTCAACCGGCTGCAGTTCGGGCCGAAAGAGGATTTCGAACGCTATCCGCGCACCTTCCAGTCCGACTGCGACAAGCTGCGTGGCGCGGGCGTGGACGTTGTGTTCGCGCCGGACGAACAGGAGATCTATCCCGAGCCGCAGACCTTCGCCATCGAACCCTCCGACCTGCAGCACATTCTCGACGGCTCATTCCGCCCCGGGCATTTCCGCGGCGTCGCCACGGTGGTGCTGAAACTCTTCAACATGGTCATGCCGCACGCCGCGATCTTCGGCAAGAAGGACTACCAGCAGTACCTCGTGCTGCGCGACATGGTGCGCCAGCTCGCGCTGCCGGTCGAAATCATCCCGGCCGAAACGGTGCGCGCCGCCGACGGCCTGGCGCTGTCCTCACGCAACGGCTATCTCGCCGCGGCCGAACGCGCGGAAGCGCCGCGGCTGTACGCCTTGCTGAAGGAGGCGCGCGAAAGAATCGCCAAGGGTGAGCGCAATTTCCAGCGCATCGAGCTCGAAGCCATGGCGCTGCTGGCGCAAAACGGCTGGGTGCCGCAGTACATCGCGGTGCGCCGCCGCGCGGACCTGCAGACCCCGTCGATCGGGGACATCGAACTGGTGGTGCTCGCCGCAGCCTATCTCGGCAAGACGCGCCTGATAGACAACATCGAATTATCGCTCTGAGCAGAGCCCTACGCCGGCCGCAGGCTGAACTGCGGAAAGCGCCGCGCGAGCGCGCCCAGGTCTGCGGCAGCCGATTTCGCCTCTGGCTGAAAACCGACACCCCCGCTCGCTCGAAACTCCTGCAGCACGTAGCGCCGCACCCCCAGACCGGCGAGCGTTCCGGCGAGGCGTTCGAGCTCCGCAGCGGACAGGTAGTCCGCGTGCCATGTGGTTCGAAACTCGCAGTCCACGCCACTGGCAAGCAAGGCGCGCGCACTCGCCAGCGCCGCCTCGCCGCTTGCGCGCACGCCGGTGATGCGCTCATAGGCGGCGTCGAACGGCGCCTTGGCGTCGAAGCCGACCCAGTCGACCAGGGGCAGGACTTCGGCGAAGCGGCGCGGGTAAATGCCGGCGCTGTGCAAGCCGATGCGGTAGCCGAAGGCCCTGGCATCGCCCATCGCCTGCGCCAGCCCCGCCTGCGCGGTCGGCTCGCCGCCGCTGAACACCACCGCGTCCAACAGCCCGCGGCGGCGGCGCAGGAACTGCAGCACCTCGCTCCAGACGATGTCGCCGTCGATGCGGCCCGGCTGCAGGTGCGTATTGTGGCAATAGCTGCAGCGCCAGGGACAACCCTGGCAATACACCACCGCAGCCAGCTCCCCGGGGAAATCGGTCGCGGAGAGCGGAGTCAGGCCGCCGATGCGCAGCGGCGGCGGCGCGGCTTCAGCGCAAACCGGCGCGGCACTCGGTGAAGAACTTGCGTTCGTGATGTTCGCCTTTTTTTCCGATGTTGAAGGACGCCACCGGCCGGTGGTAGCCCATCACGCGGGTCCACACTTCGCAGCGCTGGCGCTCGTCGTCGTGCAAGTCGATCTGCGTGAGGGACTGGGCTTCGGTTGGTGCATTCATGGCATTTCCTCCTGGTCTGTTTGTTCCGGTTCGGTCCCCTAGGCGGCTTCGGCCTCGCGTCGCTTCTTCTGCAGCAGGTCCTCGTCGCAACGCGGACAGAATTCGTGCTCGCCTGCGAGGTAACCGTGCTTGGGACAGATGGAAAACGTCGGCGTCACGGTGATGTAGGGCAGGCCGAAGCGTTCAAGCGAGCGGCGCACCAGTTTCTTGCACGCTTCCGCCGAAGTGACGCGCTCGCTCATGTACAGGTGCAGCACCGTTCCCCCGGTGTACTTGCGCTGCAGTTCGTCCTGGCGCTCCAGCGCCTCGAACGGGTCGTCGGTGAAGCCCACCGGCAACTGCGAAGAATTGGTGTAGAAGGGCATCTCAGACGTACCCGCCTGCAGGATGCCGGGAAAACGCTTCCTGTCCTCGCGCGCGAAACGGTAGGTCGTGCCCTCGGCCGGAGTCGCCTCCAGGTTGTACATGTGGCCGGTCTCTTCCTGAAACGCCACGATGCGCGCGCGGATGTGATCGAGCAGCGTGCAGGCGAAACCGTGGCCCCACTGGCTGGTGATGTCGTGTTCATCGCCGGTGAAATTGCGGATCATCTCGTTGATGCCGTTCACGCCGATGGTGGAAAAGTGGTTTCGCAGCGTGCCGAGATAGCGTTTGGTGTACGGAAAGAGGCCCGCGTCCATGTAGCGCTGTATCACCTTGCGCTTGAGCTCGAGGCAGTCCTTGGCGATATCCATGAGTTCATCGACGCGCGAGAGCAGCGCCGCCTCGTCGCCGCGATACAGGTGGCCCAATCGCGCGCAGTTGAGCGTCACCACGCCCACCGAGCCCGTCTGCTCGGCCGAACCGAAGAGGCCGTTGCCGCGCTTCAGGAGTTCCCTCAGGTCGAGTTGCAGCCGGCAACACATGGAGCGGATCATGTTGGGCTTCAACTCGGAGTTGAGGAAGTTCTGAAAATACGGCAGGCCGTATTTGGCCGTCATCGCGAACAGCAGGTTTGCGTTTTCTGATTCCCAGTCGAAATCCTGGGTGACGTTGTAGGTCGGGATGGGAAAGGTGAACACCCGGCCCAGGTGGTCGCCGGCGGTCATGACTTCAATGTAGGCGCGGTTGATCATGTCCATTTCGCGCTGCAGTTCGCCGTAGGCGAAGGGCATCTCGCTGCCGCCGATGACGGGGACCTGCTCGCGCAAGTCCTCGGGACAGACCCAGTCGAAGGTGAGATTGGTGAACGGCGTCTGCGTGCCCCAGCGCGAGGGCACGTTGAGGTTGTAGATCAGTTCCTGGAGGCACTGCTTCACCGCGTCGTAGGACATGCCGTCCTTGCGGATGTAGGGCGCCATGTAGGTATCAAAGGAGGAGAACGCCTGCGCGCCGGCCCACTCGTTCTGCAGCGTGCCGAGGAAATTGACGATCTGCCCGACCGCGCTCGACATGTGCCTGGGCGGCGCTGCCTCGACCTTGCCCGGCACCCCGTTCAGGCCCTCGTGCAGCAGCGTGCGCAGCGACCAGCCGGCGCAGTAGCCGGCGAGCATGTCCAGATCGTGGATGTGGATGTCGCCCTCGCGATGCGCGCGCCCGGCCCCTGGCGCATACACGTGGTTGAGCCAGTAGTTGGCGATCACCTTGCCCGAAACGTTGAGTATCAGCCCTCCCAGTGAATAGCCCTGGTTGGCGTTGGCGTTGACGCGCCAGTCGCGCCGCTCCAGGTATTCGTTGATCGAGCTCTCCACGTCGACTGCGGTGCGGCTGTCTTCGCGCAGGCGCCGGTGCTGCTCGCGGTAGGCGATGTAGGCGCGGGCGGTGCGGAAGTAGCCCGCGGCAAGCAGAGCAAGCTCCACGCTGTCCTGGATGCGCTCAATGTCTGGCACGCTGTCCGCGCAAAGCGTGGCGAGGTCGGCGAGCACGCGCTCGGCGACCGGTTCAAGCTCCGCTCGCTCGAATTCGCCGGTGGCGGCGCGCGCGCGCTGCATCGCGTTCACAATCTTGGCCGCGTTGAATTCGACCAGTTTGCCATCGCGCTTGCGGATGCTCTGCGGCAGTCCGGCCATTCTGAAGAGGGGGGAATCCAGCGGAATCTTGGCCATGCTTCTGTCCTTTTCTTATTATCGTTCCCGGAGCCCGGCGCCGGACACGCCGCGTGCAAAGACAGGCCCCTTCGCCACCAGCGCCACTAGATACTGTGGCGAGGACGTAAATTAGCCCAACCTATAGTGGTCCGCAACCGCCTCAAAGCCCTTGGGGCGGGATTTTTTGCATTGTGTGACTTGCATCAAAACGGCGTCGCCGCCCCTGCCGTGACTCTGGGGCGACAAATGGGAACGCCTCGCGATAATGCGGGCGGAGGAGACTGCCTGGGTCGGCGCGAGGGGATCCCATGGCGCCGGGAAAGTGCTTAGCTGGGGTAGGGCTCCAGCGTGATCTGGTCGACGGGGCAACCCATCGCCTTGGCGATGGCATCGAGGCTGCCGTCATCGACCGCGACCGGCTCGAAGTCCGCCGCACCGCCCTTGCTTTCAATGAAGGACTTGGCATCGCTTTCGGAAGTCCAGACGACGACCGGGTCGGGCGCCACACCAGCCACCTGGACGCAAATCGGAAAGCCGTCGGACTTGTAGACGATTGCGAACATGAACACCCTCCAAATACGACGGGGTGGTCGACCCCATTCAAAGCACGCCTTAAACCCTGTCTGAAGCAAGGTTCCAAACATAACTTTAACTCAATTTAGCCACCGTTGCGCAAGCCCCGCCGGATGCTCACTCCCGCCTGCCCCGGACCGGGTGGAATGTTATTCCGGCTACGCCGGTTCCGACCGATTTTGCTTGACTTGATTGACCTTGATCAATCACCCGGTGATTTCTACGGTCAGACTAATCCAATGGCAACGGCGCTTTCCAGACCCGCTCAATATGAGGCTTAGCTTTCTCGGCGGCGCGGGC
>Ga0194060_10003361_pt1 | contig 11317 bp, 11 predicted proteins | sample SepL225m_MetaG_FD_163427 | JGI IMG/M metagenome (GOLD analysis project Ga0194060, IMG submission 163427) | Anoxic zone freshwater microbial communities from boreal shield lake in IISD Experimental Lakes Area, Ontario, Canada - Sep2016-L222-5m | ecosystem: Environmental > Aquatic > Freshwater >... | reverse complement strand
CGCAAAGGGAGATTTGGCACTTCGTAAGGTGACCCATAAAGCGCTGCACGATATTGGTTTTGCTGTTGAATCATTTAGATTCAACGTTGCAGTTGCGCGGGTAATGGAACTTGTTAATGCAACACGCAAAGCTATCGATTCTGGATGTGGTCCAGCGGATCCTGCAGTTCGCGAAGCATCTGAAGCAATTGCGATTGCACTCTCCCTAGTTGCGCCATTTACCGCGGAAGAGATGTGGGAAATTCTTGGACACAAACCAGGCATTGCACTTGCTGGCTGGCCAGAAGTGGATCCAAAGTTATTGGAAGCCGATGCAGTAACCGCGATTTTGCAGATAAATGGCAAGATCAAAGACCGGATCGAAGTTTCACCAAATATTTCAGATAGCGAACTCGAAGCACTTGCTATGGCCAACTCTGAAATTGCTGCAGCAATTGCTGGTCAAACAATTAGCAAAATTATTACGCGTGCACCAAAATTAGTTAACATCGTTCTTTAATTCACAGAGGCGCAATTAGTGCGCAATTAACAGAGCCTGCTTGACTAGGTTTCCCCTCATGTTAAATGAGATTAAAGAAGCGATTCGCGATAAATATTTGGATTTTGGCTTTACCGATGAACAACGCAAAGCAGTATTGCTTATTTTTGCCGGTTTTCTGGCAGTAGGTGGAATATTTTTTGCACTCTCACAAGGCCACACCAGCGAACCTGCGGTAGATCTAGTTCCAACTGTTATGACGCCAACGATTCCAACTATTGCCGAAACTTTGATAGTTGATGTCTCGGGTCGAGTGCGCAAGCCGGGTGTTTATTCACTGGATAAAGGTTCCAGAGCGATTGATGCACTTGATTTGGCAGGTGGGGCATTGCCTGGTGTAAGCCTTACAGATATAAATCTTGCGCATATTCTCTTTGATGGCGAGCAAATAATTGTCGGAGCACCACGAGTTACATATTCATCTTCATCACGAAGCGCGCCAAAGGCAAAAGCACCAACTGCTACATCACCGCTAAGTTTAAATTCTGCGACTTTGGCGCAATTAGATACCTTGCCAGGGATTGGTCCCGTGATGGCGAATCGAATCTTTTCCTATCGCAAAACAAACGGGCCCTTTCTCGTAATTGAAGATTTGAAGAAAGTTTCTGGGATTGGTGATGTCACATTCGCAGAGATATCCAAATTGGTGCGGATTTAAAAGAGCACGACTTTCGATTACTGGCACTTGGTTTAGCCATCTGGCTCGGTGCCGCAATTGCTGGAATCCTCACCGCGCCCTGGAGCTATCTTGCAATTCTAATTTTTATCGCACTGACCAGAATTAAACGCTCGCTCGCCCTAATCCTGATTGCCGCAGTTTTAACTGGAAGCGCAGGGAGTGCCATCAGGCAAGTTGGATTGACTCACAATTATTTAGCAAACGTTTTAGTTGGTAACCCAAACGTTGAAATAGTTGGGACCTTAAAGACAGATCCAACTTGGAGCAAGCCTAAAGTTATCGGCTCTAAATTTCGCAACAAATCAATGACCATGTTGGCATCTATTACAAGTGTAAGCATCGATGGAAAAATCAAACTAATTCGATTACCAGTACGAATAACTAGTTCTAAGTTCGTTAAGTTAATTCCAGGCGAAAAATTTCGAGTAACCGGTGTGGCTTTCCCTACCCCAGAGCGGCGAGTAGCTGCGCTTATTGCAACCCGCGGGGATTTTATAAAGTTGGCAGAGGCCAATTTCTTGCAGCGATTATCAGCAAAGATTCGTGACGCCTTTCGCAAGACTGCCCAATCGGTTGGTGGCGAAAGTGGAGCGTTAATACCAGGACTTGTAATCGGCGATACCTCGTTAGAGTCCCAAGGATTCGTGACTGATATGCGAAGAGTTGGGCTCTCACACTTAACTGCAGTCAGCGGTGCAAATTTTGCAATTATCGCCGCATTTCTGTTGTGGCTTTCGCAATGGATATTTAAGAAAGTTCGCTCCCGCTTAATTCTTACAGGTGCTGTACTTATTGGATTTATCTTCTTGGTTCGGCCCTCGCCTTCGGTCTTGCGAGCTAGTGTCATGAGCGCTGTTATCTTGATTGCGAAATCTCGGGGCGTAAAAGCCGATTCGGTTCCATCGCTTGGGCTAGCAATTTCTTCTCTGATTTTAATGGATCCATTTCAAGCGATTGATCCGGGTTTCGCATTATCTGTAGCGGCAACCGCTGGAATTTTGGTGTTGGCGCCAAAGATTCAAAGCTATATCTCCGATCGATTCGGACACGAGAAGTTTGCAGAAGTTATGGCAATTCCCTTATCCGCAACGATCATGTGTACGCCAGTAATTCTGGCAATTTCTGGGCTGTTCTCATTGGTTTCAATTCCGGCAAATATTTTGGCAGAACCAGTTGTTGCGCCTATAACAATCGTTGGATTTATTGCTGCGATTATTTCGCCACTAGTACCTGGGCTCTCGCATCTGCTTCTTGTGATTATTAAACCCCTAGCGCAAATAATTGTTTGGATCTCAAATTTTGCCTCAGATTTGCCGGTGCTCCTTCTACCTAAGAGTTATCTTGGTGCCGCGATCGCGGTAGGGGTAATCGCGCTAATTAAATTACGAAAATGGCTAGCGCTAGGGATATCAGGCTGTGCTGTTCTAATAATCATTCTTCTTCCCGGTCAATGGCCCGGAAAGTATTGGCAGGTTGCAAATTGCAATGTGGGGCAGGGCGATGGGCTCGTTATCAATTTGGGTGATAGTTCAGCGATAGTTATTGATGTTGGTCCAGATTCAAAGTTAATAGATGGCTGTCTAAAAGATTTAGGTATTACAAAAATTCCTCTTCTTGTGCTTTCGCACTTTCATGCCGACCATGTTCATGGGCTGGATGGGGCGCTAGCTGGTCGCAGAGTTTCAAATATTTGGGTGACAAATTACGGTGAACCCAAGAGCGAGCGGGACACAGCGCTCTTATTAATTGGAAATATTCCAAGCCATGTGGCAAGTGTTGGCGAGAGATTTGATTTTCAAAGCGCTAAAGGCGCGGTAAGTATTTCAGTTCTTTGGCCTGGTAAAACTATTGAAGAATTTGCAGCCATACCTGGAGATGGATCAAGCATTAACAATTCAAGTATTGCGCTCTTAATTACAGTTGGAAGTCTGCGAATTTTTAGCGCTGGGGATTTAGAACCTCCTGCTCAAGAAGCGATGATGGCTGGCTCAAAAATAGGAGCGGTGGATATCTATAAAGTTTCACATCATGGTTCGTCCTATCAATATCCGCCACTTATGTCAGAGCTGCAACCTAGGGTGGCTTTAATAAGCGTTGGACTTGGCAACAGCTACGGCCATCCAGCGGCGACTACTGTCGCGGCACTTGCGGCGCTGGGCACAATAGTTATGCGAACCGATCAAGATGGTGCCATCTCGGTTGACGGGGCCCTTAAGATCAGAACTAAGAGAGATGATTGGTGGAATATTTCGTGGGGATAACATTGCTACAAGGTGGTGAGGCACTTCTCGCTGACCGGGCAATTTCCGAAATTATTTCAAAATTTAAAGGCGCAACAGTCACACAATTTGTTGCCAGCGAACTTGAACTAGGTGGCATAACAGATGCGCTGGCACCGTCACTCTTCGGAGATTCGCGAATAATTGTTATCAAAGAGATTCAAGATTTGGCTGCCGAACTAGGCGAAGAGATCACTTCTTATTTGGAAGCACAAGAAGAGAGCGTCGAACTAGTTCTGTGGCACAAGGGCGGGGTAAAGGGGAAAGCCCTACTTGAAAAAATAAAGAAAGTTAAGCCAACAGTTATTGCCTGCGATGTAATAAAGAAAGATGGCGAAAAATCAGATTTCATTCGCGCGGAATTCAAACGCTTGGGTCGCACAGTTTCTACCGAAGCGGTGCAAGCGCTAATTGATGCGCTTGGAAGTGATTTGCGTGAATTAGGCGGGGCTTGCTCCCAACTTGCTGCAGATGTTGTTGCGGGAAAATTAATTGATGAAACTGATGTTCAGAAATTCCAAAACGGCAGAGTTGAAACGACAGGTTTTGATGTTGCAGATGCCGCGCTAGATGGTCGGCGTGATGTTGCGCTAATAGCACTTCGTAACGCCCTTGCAACGGGAACAGATCCAGTATTAATCACCAGTGCGCTTGCTGGTTCTCTGCGCACACTTGCAAAAGTTTCTGGTGCATCTCGCGGCGTTAAATCCTTCGACCTTGCAGGCCCACTCGGTCTAGCACCATGGCAGATTGATAAAGCGCGTCGCCAACTTTCAAAGTGGACTCCCGCAACCTTGGCCGGGGCGGTTATTGCCGTTGCGCAAGCCGATGCTGATATCAAGGGCGCTGCCGTCGATCCAATTCACTCGCTAGAGCGTGCGATTATTGCCATTACATCCCGAGTTTGAGTAGAAGGCCCCTTCGCTGGTAATCTGCGCGTCTGCCTGGCAGAAGCTCGGGCTTAGATTTCAAGAGATTAGAAGGTAGTTTGAAGTGGCAAATATCAAGTCGCAGATCAAGAGAATTCGCACCAACGAAAAGGCACAACTACGTAACAAGTCTGCTCGTTCAGCGATCAAGACCGCGATCCGTCGCTTCCGCGATGCAGTTACTTCTGGCGACAGCAAGGTAATCGCTGAAGAACTTCGTTTAGCTTCAAAGACACTTGATGTTGCAGTAAGCAGCGGCGTACTTCATGCAAACGCAGCAGCAAACAGAAAGTCAGCGATGGCTAAGCAAGCTAATAAAGCTGGCACACGTTAATTTTTGTTTTACCCAGAGCAAACCACAAATAATTACCGGCTAGAAATCTTGGGGGATAAATGCCTGCCATTGATTTAGCCAAAGCGCCACAACCAGCATCTACCGATCCAGCGCAGATTCGTAATTTTTGCATCATCGCGCATATCGATCACGGTAAATCAACACTTGCCGATCGCATGCTCGGAATCACCGAAGTTGTTGAACAGCGCAATATGCGCGCCCAATATCTAGATCGCATGGATATTGAACGCGAACGTGGAATCACAATTAAGAGCCAGGCCGTTCGTCTACCTTGGCGATCTGGCATCGACGGCCAGGAATATATCCTCAACATGATTGATACACCTGGACACGTGGACTTTACCTACGAAGTTTCACGATCACTTGCAGCTTGCGAAGGTGCAGTCTTGCTCGTTGATTGTGCCCAAGGAATCGAAGCGCAAACTCTTGCAAACCTCTATTTGGCGATGGAAAATAACTTAACAATTATTCCAGTCCTAAATAAGATTGATTTACCTGCAGCACAACCTGAAAAATTTGCTGAAGAACTCGCAAAGTTAATTGGATGCCAACCAGAAGATTGCCTTCGCGTTTCTGGAAAAACTGGTGCTGGCGTTGTCGAACTCTTAGATCAAATTGTTAAACAAATTCCGGCACCAGTTGGCGATGCAAATGCACCTGCACGTGCGCTTATCTTTGACTCGGTTTATGACACTTACCGCGGCGTTGTTACTTATGTTCGAGTAGTCGATGGTCACCTATCTACACGAGATCAGATTCAAATGTTTTCAACTGGTGTGCGCCACGAAATGCTTGAAGTCGGGGTAATTTCTCCAGAACCTGTAGTAAGTAAGGGTCTTGGCGTCGGCGAAGTAGGTTATGTAATTACTGGTGTAAAAGATGTTCGCCAATCTCGCGTTGGTGACACGATCACGACTTATCACAACCCAACCAAGAAAGCCCTTGCCGGATATAAAGATCCAAAGCCGATGGTTTTCTCTGGACTATTCCCGCTAGATGGCGCTGAATATCCGATGTTGCGTGAAGCTTTAGATAAATTGCAATTAAATGATGCGGCGCTGGTTTATGAACCAGAAACATCTGCCGCCCTTGGTTTCGGATTTCGCTGCGGATTCTTAGGGTTATTGCATATGGAAATTGTCCGCGAACGATTAGAGCGCGAAGCAGGTCTTTCACTTATCTCAACAGCGCCAAGCGTGGTTTATCGCGTTGTTCGTGGCGATGGCAAAGAGTTAATAGTTACTAATCCATCAGAATTTCCAAACGATAAAATTGAAGCGGTATTTGAACCAATCGTGCGCGCAACCGTTCTTGCACCCGCGGAATTTATTGGCGCAATCATGGAACTCTGCCAAGAGCGCCGTGGAACCTTGCTCGGTATGGATTATTTATCTGAAGATCGAGTTGAAATTCGCTACACCCTGCCATTAGCTGAAATCGTCTTCGACTTCTTTGATCAACTTAAATCTAAGACTCGTGGCTATGCCTCACTTGATTACGAACCAATTGGCGAAGCCGAAGGTGATCTTGTGAAGGTTGATATTTTGCTTCAGAGCGAGGGCGTAGATGCATTTAGCGCGATCGTTCATAAAGATAAGGCATATGCATATGGTGTCATGATGACTTCAAAGCTTCGCGAACTTATTCCGAGACAGCAATTTGAAGTCCCAATTCAGGCCGCAATTGGATCTCGAATTATTGCTCGCGAAAGTATTCGTGCTATTCGTAAGGATGTTCTTGCCAAGTGTTATGGCGGCGATATTTCTCGTAAGCGCAAACTTCTGGAGAAGCAGAAGGAGGGAAAGAAGCGCATGAAGATGGTTGGTCGCGTTGAAGTCCCACAAGAAGCTTTCATTGCTGCGCTCACAACCGATGCTGATGTTGATAAAGCAAAGGCGAAGGCCAAGGGTTAAATCCCATGAGTCGGCCACTTTCGTTTTATATTCATATTCCGTATTGCGTTAAACGCTGCGGTTACTGTGATTTCAATACTTACACACCTGGTGAATTAAAAGCTGGGAGCGATATTGCAGAAGTATCCACTGGATATATCGATCTACTCATCACTGAAAGCAAGATTGCAAAAGGCAAATTGCAGGGAAGCAAGCCAATCGAAACTATATTTTTTGGTGGCGGAACCCCAACTCTTATGGAGCCAGCTGACTTAGGGCGAGTTCTGGATTCACTTAAATCGGATTTTGGATTTGCGACGAATATTGAAATTACTATTGAAGCTAACCCAGATACGGTTTCGAGAGAGAAGCTTGCGGCACTTAGAAATGTTGGGATCAATCGCATTTCTTTTGGCATGCAATCCGCGGCTACACATGTATTAGCGGTACTAGATCGCACTCACAATCCCGAGAATGTTGTGAAGGCAACTAACTGGGCTAGGGAAGTGGGCTTTGACCAAGTCAGTGTTGATTTAATTTATGGAACTCCAGGTGAGACTATTGAAGATTGGCGCGCAACGATTAAATCTGCGTTAGAACTCCCAATCACACATATCTCGGCATACGCGTTAATTGTCGAGGATGGAACAAAACTTGCGGCACAAGTAAAACGTGGAGAAATTGTTATTCCTGATGATGATCAAACTGCTGATAAATATTTAATTGCCGATGAAGAGTTCTCAAAGGCTGGATTTAATTGGTATGAACTATCTAACTGGTCAAAAGCTGGCGGGGAATGTCGCCACAACATTGCATATTGGGAAGGTGCAAATTGGTGGGGGCTTGGACCTGGCGCACATTCACATATTGATGGCGAGAGATTTTGGAATGTAAAACATCCAAACGCTTATCGTGAGCGACTTGAAGCAGATCAATCACCAATTATGGATAGCGAAGTTTTAAGTTTCGAGCAGAAGGAGAGCGAACGAGTGATGCTAGAAATTCGCTTGCCGGGCGGGATTGCAAAGAGTTCGCTAACTGCGCAAAGCCTTGCCAGATTAGAGAGTTATCTCACCGGTGGCCAAATATCTCGTGAATATTGGGATCAAGGGCAGATATCCCTGACACTTTCAGGTCGGCTTATGGCAGATCGAATCGTGCGCGAAATATTGTTGTAGTAGCGTTTGACCATGCATCTGGCCCATAACATCCTGCTTGGTTTATTAGCCGTTGTGTTTTTAGTATCAGGCGCCTTGAAACTTAGTGGCAATCCCAAGGGGCTGGAAGGCACACGTGATGTAAATATCGGAGATCGCCTCGCCCGCCTTATTGGTTTAGTTGAAGCTGTTGCTGCTGTCGGTTTAATTTATGCAATTAGATATCCCGAAGAGCTAATCGGTTGGCTCGCAATTTTAATTCTCTGGATTGCAATGGGTGTTGCGGTTTATTCGCATTCAAAGGCGAACAAGATGAAGAGTTCAGCGCCAGCGTTAGTTCTATTGATTCTGCTTTCAGTAGTTCTTGTTATAAATTAATTTGGATTTATTATGGAAATGACAATGCAAAATCGACAGCTCGAGATTCTTCGGGCAATTGTCGATGAATATGTTGCAACTGAAGAGCCCGTAGGTTCAAAGATAATTGCTGAGCGCCATGGCCTAGGAGTCTCTCCTGCAACGATACGTAACGATATGGCAGTACTTGAAGATGCAGGATTAATTAAGCAACCACATACAAGTGCCGGCCGTATTCCAACCAACAGTGGCTACCGATTATTCGTCGATAAAATTGCTGAAATCAAACCACTTTCTGCAGGTGAGCGGCGAGCGATTGAAAATTTCTTAGAAGGCGCAAATGATTTAGATGAAGTTTTAATTCGTACCGCAAAGTTATTAGCACAGATAACCAAGCAAGTTGCTTTCATCCAATATCCAGATGAGAATAAAGTTGTACTTTCAGGTACGGCAAATTTAGCCCGTTCGACCCAAGAAGTTTCGATGGCGATTCACCCAATTCTTGAAGCCCTTGAAGAACAAGTTGTTTTACTTCGGTTGCTCTCAGATGCTGGAACTTCATTACAAGTTAAAATTGGTGATGAACAAGGCGAATCTTCGCTACGAACAACGAGTTTGGTTTCAATGAGTTACGGAACCGGAATTCAAAATCATGGTGCACTTGGAATCTTGGGACCAACTCGAATGGATTACGCCAGTTCAATGGCTGCGGTGAATACTGTTGCAAGTTATATCGGGCATTTCTTAGGGGATAAGGCGTAGATGGCTGATTATTACGCAACCCTTGGCGTCGATCGCGATTCATCCTTTGATGAAATAAAAAAGGTTTATCGCAAACTCGCTCGGGAATACCATCCTGACATTAATCCAGATCCACAAGCATCAGAAAAATTCAAAGAGATAACAACTGCTTACGAAATTTTAAGCGATCCGGAGAAACGTCAACGTTATGACTTGGGTGGGGATCCCTTCTCACAATTTGGCGGTGGTCAGAACTTTGGCTTCGGCGACATTATGGATGCATTCTTCGGTGGTGGCGGTTCTAATCGCGGACCACGAGCACGAATGCGCGCCGGTCAAGATGCACTTATTCGCGTAGAACTTGATCTTGCTGAAGCATGCTTTGGAACCGACCGAGAGCTAAATTTAGAAACGGCAGTTGCATGCGATAAATGTTCTGGTTCTGGTTGCGCAAATGGTGCAAAACCAAGTGTTTGCGGAATTTGTAAAGGTCGCGGTGAAACGCAACAAGTAACACGTTCAATTATTGGCCAAGTGATGACAAGTCGCCCATGCGCTTCTTGCCAAGGATATGGTTCGATAATTTCAGACCCATGTGGTGAATGTGCTGGAGATGGTCGAGTTCGTTCGCGAAAAGTAATTCCAATAAAGATTCCCGCTGGCGTGGAAACCGGCAATCGAATTCAGATGACTGGTGCTGGTGAAGTTGGTCCTGGTGGCGGACCTGCTGGAGATCTTTATGTTGAAATAGTAGAGACTGCTCATGATTTTTTAGTACGCGAGGGCAGTAATTTACACATTTCGATTGTAATTCCGATGACTTCTGCTGCGCTGGGAGCGAAGGTAATGGTTGAAACCTTAGATGGCCCACACGAAGTTGTAATTAAATCTGGCTTTATAAGTGGCAACACCGTCATTCTTAAAGATTTGGGAATGAATAAATTACGCGGTCATGGTCGCGGAGATTTAATAGTTCATGTTGAAGTAACAACTCCAAATAAATTAAATAAGGAGCAAGAAGAGCTGCTTAAATCCTTAGCAAAATCTCGTGGTGAAAGCAGCGAAGATTTAGAGATTCATCGCAGAAGCAGCGTGCACTCGTCAGGATTCTTCGGTCGTTTTAGAGATGCGTTTAACCGTTAAATGTTGACGCTATTTTTAGTCGAGAAACTCACTGATGCACCAGTTATTGAAGTCGAAGGCGATGAAGCGCATCACGCTATAAAAGTTCTACGTATAAACCTTGGTGAAGAGATTTTAATTTCTGATGGCAGTGGAAATTGGGTTAGAGCAAAAGTCGAAAATATCGAGAAGAAATCACTCTCGGCAAAGGTTTTAGAACGTGGCTTTCAAGATGAGAGAACCCCAAGGCTGATAGTTGTGCAGGGCCTTCCTAAATCTGACCGCGTTAAAGAAGCGATTGAAATTTTGGTTGAGTCCGGTGTCGATTTAATTATTCCTTGGGAATCCGAGCGCAGTATCTCTAAATGGCAGAAAGATTCATTAGTCAAATGGCAGAACGCGGCACTTGCTGCAACCAAGCAATCCCGACGGTTTAGGGCACCGGAAATTATTGATCAACTTTCGTTATCGCAACTTCTAGAAATTGAGAGTGATACTGGTGCGATTGTTGTCATGCATGAATCAGCAAAGGTAAAACTCTCAGAAGTTGTCTCAACTAAATTTGCTGGCTTGAGTGAAATAATCATTGTTATTGGGCCAGAAGGCGGCTTAACCGATAACGAATTAGCGCTTCTAGAAGGCGCTGGTGCTCATGTGTTGGGGCTTGGACCAGAGGTTTTTCGAAGCGCGCACGCCGGTGGCGCCGCACTTAGTGCTATTTCTGCTTTGATTGGCAGATGGTGATTTCAGGGTGAGCTGTTTATTCTGCAAGATGGCAAATGGTGAAATTCCAGTTGATTTTGTATTTGAATCTGAAAGTGTTTTCGCTATCAATGACATCTCGCCACAAGCTCCAGTACACGTTTTAATAATTCCTAAATCACATCATGAAAACGCATTCGACCTTGCAACAAATGCGCCCGATGTTCTAGTCGCGATGCATACGACCGCTGCAAAGCTAGCGGCAGAACGCGGCTTAGATGGTTATCGCAGTGTCTTTAATACAGGAGCCAGCGCTGGTCAAAGTGTTTTTCACGCTCATCTTCATCTACTTGGCGGGCGTCAGTTCGCCTGGCCGCCCGGTTAAAAGTAAGATTTAACTAATGGATTCAAATAAAACCGCGCTTATAACTGTGCCGACCGCTATCCCGATGGTCGCACTTGTGGGCTCCCAAGATTCACATCTACGCATCTTTGAAAAGACCTTTCCTGATATTTCTATCACTGTCCGCGGTAATGAAATATTTGCAAGTGGTGATCTAGTTCAG
>Ga0194060_10003360_pt1 | contig 11317 bp, 13 predicted proteins | sample SepL225m_MetaG_FD_163427 | JGI IMG/M metagenome (GOLD analysis project Ga0194060, IMG submission 163427) | Anoxic zone freshwater microbial communities from boreal shield lake in IISD Experimental Lakes Area, Ontario, Canada - Sep2016-L222-5m | ecosystem: Environmental > Aquatic > Freshwater >... | reverse complement strand
AGAAAGAGTGAACGGCATGATGGGGATACTCCTGTTAAAATTCTATCCTGCTAAAACATATCTACATTATCACCGAATTCCGAATCACCGGACGAATCAGTATTAACTGAACTCTTAGCTTCAACGGCAGCCAGACCGCTCCTCTTGCGGGCAAGAGCTTCATGAATATGGCGTTCACTCTGCATGGTGTAGCGCTGTTCCATATAACGAAGGTTCTCTTTGAATTCACTGCTGGCGGGAACAATCCTGCGTGCCTGATATACGATCTGCGAAAGGGGGGCCAGCACTCCATCAGACATCACCTTTATCCGCTCGTGAACATCGATTCCGGATGTAACCTTCTCAACATCATCAGTTAATGAGGCAACCCGACCACTCAAACCTGACAGTATCAAAAACAGCTCCCTGTTCATACCAGCCAGAGCCCGCAATATTTCGGCTACCTCCTGCTGCATTGATGTTATCCGGCTGCCGAGGTTTTCCTCTTCAGTGTCTGCATCAAGAGAAAGATACTCCGTAGCAGAATTTATTTTTTTAAGGGTCGCTGCAACAGAATCTGTTTGTCGCACCGCATCGTCAGAGAGACGTTTGATCGCCTCGGCCAGCACACCAAGTGCCGCTCCTTCGGCTCCGGTGTGGGCAGCCTTTACCTGGGCATTCAGAGCAATCAGGTCTATTTCGGAACCGATCGCTTCGATGTCGGTAACGAAAACAGCTATCTCGCTGATCGTATGGGCAACTTTTTTCAGAGTATGGGACATATCCCTGTCTGCAGAGGCGCATAGAGTCAGAGCTGCGGTTATGGCATTCATGCCATGACTCATGACGTCCACAAACGAGCTGCCGGACAGCTCTGCCACCCCGGTGACATTTCTTGTCTCATCCGCCATAAACGACTGTTTCCGGGCAACATCGCGCAGATTTTCAACGATTGTCTGAACTGCAGAGTAGAGTTCTGATGCTGCAAAACGGAGCTGGGCTTCCTGCAGTTCGCAGACGTCTCCCGACTCTACGATCAGCTCCATACGTCGGGACTCGTTATTGGCGGCGTTTTCAAGAGCGGAGAGATCGCCGAAAAGCCGCTCCAGCGCCTCGACAATATGCTCAACCTGCTGACGGGTCATGTCGTGCATCTGCATGGATGAAACTACTTCGCTGATGCATGCGGTAACTTCGGCAGATACCGAAGAGACCAGAGCTCCGAATTGTGTGCAACGCTCATTTACCGATACCAGTTCCTGGAGACTGGATGCGGTACTTTTAAGAGATGAAGTTACCGTGGCATCCTGTGCAACCTCGGATGAGCGAACAGTAGCAAGATTGGAGCCGATCATGGTTGCCAGCAGTTGACGGTGGGACATTATCGCGGCAGATTTATCGTTAACCTGATGGGAAAGTTTTTCGACATCCATCGCCAGATTGACAAAGCCGCTCCCCAACTCACCCAGACGTGCACTTTCAATTTTTGTGGAGATGCTCAGCATACGAAGCGCCTTGTTCATCTTATGAAAACCATCTAGCGGTTCCGACAGCTTCTCCAGCAGATCCTGAACCTGTACCAGTGTACTGCAGCTATCTGCACTACGGCTGCGAGCCTCCGATAGATAGGACTCCATGTCAGCCATCATCTGATGCAGGCGGTCGGTCAGAAACCTGGCGTTGTCACCGGAAACAAGCTCCAGAAGCTGGTTCGCCATCCGGGTGATGTCACCAGATCTCTGGTAAAAGTCCTGTACTTCTGAGCCGATCTGCAGAAATTCATCCTCAGTTGTCCCTGCCATCAGGCGCAGCGTATCTATAGCGGGAGACAGAGCAACCCGCCAAACGGCTAGCGTCTCCAAAGCTGTCAATGCGTCGGGAGAAGAGTATTGATAGTTTGTTTCAGATATCATGAAGGTTTCTTTCACGGCACCAGCTTCAGCACCCGCAACTCCTTGAGCAGCTTGCTCCTGCTCAACGGCTTGACGATATATGCGTCGGCTTCACACTGGTTGAATGACTTGATAACTGTGCGAGGATCATTCAGCGCGGTAGTCATAATCACCTTGACGGCAAGTTGCGGCGGAATTGCCATCTTTTTCTCCATTGCACGAATGGATTGCAAAGCCGCCATTCCATCTGCGACCGGCATCAGGACATCCATGCAGATCATGTCGTAGGGGCGTTTTGCGTCATGCGCCAACCGGAATGAATCAATCGCCTCCTGGCCATTGACGGCAATATCGCAGTCACCATACAAAGCGAGCAACTCCTTCAATATTCGGCGTGATAACAGATCATCCTCGGCAATCAGAAATTTCATAGCGGATTTCTCCCGGAAAAAATGCGGAAAGGCTTTATACACCGTTTCAGAATATACCAGCAATTTGTTATTAGGCAACTGATGTTGCTCAAATTTTTTTTGTTGTAGAGTGCTGTTCGTATTCATCAGGGGTGACAAAATGTTTTGCAGCCTTGATTGTTTTCAGCATGGTCATGTTGGGTTACGGCATACACCCGCCTAACCCAACCTACAAAAAGCTCAATTACTGACCTTGTGCAGTATAACCCGCCAGCTCACGATTCATCCTCACTGGCAAACCTTTTCAGCATATCCTCGTGACTGATTGACTTTGCACGATCAAAACTTTGCAACCGATCCCGATCTGTCAATTGAATATGCAGGTCATCCAGTTCATCCATCAGTGCTTCGTAAATGCTCACCGACATCATTACAGCCGCAGGAGCATTATTCCTCATCACAACATATTTTTCCTGCTTGCCGCTGGAAAGACGGTCAAAAATAGATTTCGCCGAACGTGAAACTTCTGTTACGGAAACAGCCTGGCTGGAACGTTCAAGTAGTGCATTCATGGTAAATACCCCTTTTTATCATTTTATTATCTGATAATAGTATGATTATTACCTGACAAGTCAAGCAGGAATATGCTTCCATCATTCCAATCCGCCAGAGTCCAGTCCCAACAAATTATCAACTCGGCTCACGTGACTCCAGTACCAGCTTGATACCGTTGAGAATTTCAAGTATCCGCCTGGCTGAAAGTGTACCGACATACTCGTCCAGTTGTGTCTTATCCACCGTGAAAACCTGCGAAACATTAACGACGCTTTGCTTGGGGAGGTTTGTTTCTTTTGTATCAAGCAGCACATTGCCGGGTGCGCTTGCCCGCTTGACATTACTCGTGAGTGGACATACAAGGACGGTTCTGATCCGGCTGCAATTAAACAGATTATTTTGTACTATAACGTGTGGATGCTTATAACCAGCTTCTGACCCTTCCGGTTCGTCAAGTTCTATCCAGTAGATGTCACCTTGATTGATTACCATTCCCCCTCCACTGTGCGTCGATGCTGACGACGTATTTTAAGGCGAAGAGTTTGCTCTTCTGCGTCCGGTTCATCGGAGTATGCCGCGTTGATTTGCGCGAGGAGTTCCCTGGTTTTCTGGTGCTCAATAAATTCCTGAAGCGCCATTACAAAAAGCTTGCTGCGCGATACCTTCAGCGTTCTCGCAATTATTTCAGCTTGTTCAAAAAGATTCTTTTCGATGGAAATAGCGGTTTTTATCGCCTGCATAGTTATACCTCCTTTTCTGAACAGTATAACTTTGCGCCATACTTTAGTCAATACCATGCGTTCTTACATTCACCATCAGCACCCTCTGAATGTCAGCACTGATTTTATCGTGTTGGGCTTTCTTCTCCTCCGCACACTTTTCAAGCTGCCTCTTCGACAAAACACTTTTCCCCGAGCAAACGACTGTCGGTGCCACCGGTATGGAATAGATTGTTACGCCCTTCTGCAATTCTTTCCCCGATAAAGATCAGGTACATTCCGACGATCTTGTCACCATTTCGATCAAACAGTGACAACAGCCTGCATTGACCGTCTCTGCTGCTGAAGCACGGTAACCTGCTCAAGAAAACTCCGGGCTGATTCCGGCGAATCAAACTCAAGTTCATCGCACGCCGTACAGAACCACCCAGCAACATCAGGTATGGTTAAGGCGACTCCTTCAAAATCGCGAGTAACATCCCGACGACCATAGACCATGCCGGAGGTTCCACAACTTGAACATCGTCTTTTGTCTGTTTGTGCCATTGCTACTTCTCCTTGAACTGTATAACCACTGCTCCCTGCTGTAACGTCAGCTTGATGCAGGCTACTTTGCCGCCTGGAGTTGGGGCGTGGTAGACGTCCTGCCAAATACTGCTGTCGGCGTATGTGGTCATAGATTTATAGAACATTACTCGCGTGAGTGATGCCAGCACCTGAAGCACTTGCTCTTCCGAAAGCCCCATTGCTGTGGTATTAAAAAGAGCCGTAGCGGTAAAAACCATGATTCCCTGTTCGGTGATTCGGGTCTTAAGAGTTGTAAGTGAGTAATGGGGCTGTCGTTTTTTCATAGATTCAATGTAATGGATTCCATAACATTGTCAATTGGAAAGTCAGGGTGTAAAGTCGGGGTGAATTGAGAAAAGTCCGTGAGGTAATACAAAAGAACTTTTATGTGACGATCCATGAAAGAGGCACCAAAAACCCGCTTTAATTTGGGGAATGTCCCTATTTCCCTATACTATATCCCCTATTATTTCCCGATCAGGAAATACATTGTTGTCTGGTTCGGAACACACATATGAACATAGCCTTCTAATTTTCATGCGTTAACCACTCCTGTGCTGCGAGGAGCCAGTTTTACCAGAGACACCGCTAATCCGTATGGCTTGGCTATTTTTTCCAGGCTGTCAAGGCGGGGGTTTCCCTGGCCTTTCTCGACGTCGATCAATACGCGGATATCTACGCCGACCATTTTCGCATAATTAGCCTGCGTCATCCCCACTGCAAGCCTCATCAACCTGACAGCTTCGCCAAGGGTCACTTCGCCAGCGGCCAGACGGTCGGCTATTGTCTCGCGGACATTACGCTTATCCTCATCGGACAGTTTTCTGATATTCCGAGGTGTTTCTGTTTTCATGGGCTGTCTGCTGCCTTTTTGAGTAGCTTTACGTTTTCATTGATCGTCAAACGTCTCCGCTCGATTACTTCATCATCAATGCCGGACTCTTTGGCAATGGCATCAATATCACTCAGGCTTATTGCCATAGAATCAAGCAGAGCGGCTACCTGCTCCGGCTTAGGCCCCGCAACCATTGTGGCTACTGATGTGCCAACAGCAGACCAATCTGGCTGTCCGAGCCGTTCCTTGTCCTTCTCCCACCTGACCACGCGGGCGTAACCTTCATCCGACAGGAACATGGGAGCAAAATCGTAGAGTGGGGATAAACGGACTACAGCTCCCTTTTTGATAAAGGCATGGTTACGGGCATGATTGTCCGTGTTTCCCATACAAATATTGAGTATGTCCCTGCGGAGATATTCCAACATGTCTTCAGCGGGAGAGGCAGAATATGACGAGATCAACCTGCAGTGTTCTTCATGGTGCGCTCGCACACCGAATTCAGCAACGCCGGCAGCAGATGCAAATGATTCAAGTCCGAAACGAATAACCCCTGTTTCAACACTGCACCGGTCAAAACGGGGAATGAAGAGAGCCTTGCCATCAATCAATTCCACACCTTCAACGCCATGGACATTGATGTGGAACGCACCAGCCAAACGGAGGTACGCATACTCATTTCGGAGTATCTGTCGTTCCAGGGACGTTGACCTGCGAGCAAATTTAACCAGCCAGTGTTTTTGAGCATGACTATCAGCAAGAGCACCGTCAGCGTGCAACAAGCCATCTTGATCTTCTGTGAGGAGAAGTTTGGGAGACTCACCTTGAACATCAGAAGAACCGGCGACTGAAGCTCCCTGCTCAATCATATACTCAAGAAAATTCTGTTCTCTGGCGGCCACATCTGTTTTCGTAAAGCCGACGGAGTTTTCGGTGTTCAGCTGGTCCTGTTCGCCATCTCCTGGAACAACACGCAACCAACCGACCGGGTGCCTGGCACCGGAAGTAAGAAGTGTCCAGTCGGCACCAGGGTTCTCTTTCAGACCAAGACGGTCAAGCCAATCCCTACGGCCAGCACCAGTTGGTACAAGATCGAGCAGAAATGCTGGCCAGCGGTCATGTCTGACAGCAAGAAAATCAATGGGGAATGGCAGTGAAACACGGGGGAATGGTAGCTTGTCGCCACGCATGAGGAAATCAGTTACATACTGGGTATCATATTCGAGAACTCCACCGCATCCGGCATAGCCAAGAGTGAGCTTGCCCGGGTACGGAGTGAAGCGAGCAATGGAAAGCCACTGACCAGAATAGTTTATTTGTATAGTGCAGAACATGGCATCATAATGCATAATTAATACACTGATTGCAAGAACTATACTGCATCATAATGATGTATTTAATCAGACTGGTGTTAGGCGTCATCAAAAGGTTGCCAATTCCCTGCATCCCTGCCCCCATCCTTTGACTTGAGTTTTATTCAGTTTTTCTAGTGCTATCTCCTGTTTTTTAATCCATTCCATTTTCAACCTGCTATGACCTGAATCGGAATCTTCGTTCCGGAGGTGGTCATTGTCCAAACATTGCGAGTTCTGCGGCAAGTTCTTCATTCCTGATCACCGGGTCGGTAATCGCCAACGTGCCTGTTCACGTCCTGGCTGCAAAGCTGCTCGCAAAAAGGCATCCCAGCAAAAATGGGTTTCCGGCGAACCAGGTTATTTTCATGGTCGCTATCCCTATGTCAAGGAATGGCGACAGAAGCGGCGAGACAAGAAGCTTGATGTGATACAAGACGAGAGACCACCCGCAAAGCCTTTGCTGAAGCTGGTTTTCGTGGTGCCGGTGAATTACGGTACAATGATACAAGACGAGATAACCCTCAAACGCTTTGACAGGACTACGTTTGCAGCCACTGGACTTCCCAGGCGGTTGATACAAGACATGATAGCCCAACCTCCATGACCGGATCTATGCTGGCATCCTCTGCATCTGATTTTTTCACGGAGGTTGCCATGGTAGATGGTGAACTCGCTGCTTTTGTCCTGCAGCGCCACCAAACAGAGAAGCTCTCGATTCGGCAGATATCTGCGTATTGCGGTCTGTGCCGGAAGACCATATCGCGGATTATTCGCGATGAGGGCAAAGACCCATCCCGTTATGCCGTTGATACTCTGGTAAAACCGTACTGGCGGCTTATTGAATCATGGTATGCCGAGTACCCTAAGCTCAAGGCAGTGCAGGTTTTTGAGCGTCTCAAAGGTCTGGGGTTTGCAGGCTGTTGTTCGACGGTGGAGCGTGCCACCAGGAAGTTGCGTACCAAAAAACCTGTCATGTTCCACGAGCGGGTGCTGCTACCGGCCGAGGAGGCCCAGGTGGATTGGATGGTGCTTACGCTTCCATGGGGAACCGTCTACGGTTTCGTCTATATCCTGGCCTGGTCCCGTTATCTGGTACTGCGTTTCTATCCCCGAATGACTTTCGAGTTCTTTCTGGATGGACATCTGGAGGCATTCCGGGAGTGCATGGGGGTTGCCCATGCCCATCGTTATGACAACCTCAAGAGCGTGATGATCTCACGCAAACCTGTTCTTCGCCTCAATGCCCAGTTTGTTGATTTTTCCCGCCATTACAGTTTTGCCATTCACCCCTGCACTCCGTACCGCCCCAATGAGAAGGAGTATGTCTCATACTACACCTCATGTGAGAGATTCGAGGCAAGTTGCCCGATGTGATCTTTTGGCGGCATATTTGTGCATTCCCTTCACCGGGTAGTCCCCTGAAGGTTCGTACAGGCACTGATGTTTATCGTTGTAATGGTGCCCATGCAGTAGTCCATGATTGTTCCAGTCCTTGATAGTATGCGCACTGACTTGGAGCTTCTCTGCAAGTTCTTGCGTAGTCAGCATACCTTTTTCGCGCAGACGCTCAAAGAGGTTTTTGAGACCATTCCCACAGCGGACGCGCTGTACAGCCGTAACATCGAATTCGTGCCCCTTGCCGGTCAGCATTCCCTGTGTGTTAAGGATCTGTGCGATTTCAAGATCGGTATGTTCATCAAGCAGGTGATCGATTGCGGCAACCACTTCAGGCGAAGTAGTGTATAGCTCCGCTGCAGTTTTTGGGCGAGGCAAGTTCACGGTGGTAACCGTGCCCCCCTTGAACCGAACGTGAACGGAGACTTCTTCGTCGTCGCACAGCGTCACGTCCTCAATCAGGAGCCGAACCATGCGTTTGCGTTCGCGTTGGGGTGTCAGCGGTGAGTTCCACAGTCTCGGGAAGTCGTTGGCAAGCGCCGCAATCTCCGTCTTCTGCTGCTCGTTCAGCTCCATTTGGGTGGCCTGCCGTTTTCTCTCATACTCCTCCTGCGCCTGATTTACTATGCGCAGTTTTTCGTTCCATTCCGCCTCAAGGGAATCGGCGACCAGACGGTTGTCAGGGTCTACCCGCATGTAGCGCCGTTTCGCCAGTTCAGCCTCGAATCTGGCGCGTTCCACTTGCTGGCGATGCGCACGGTCCACCTCCTCGTAACGTGTTTGCAATTCCTGCTGTACGGCCAGCGCCACCTCAAGCGCCATGGGGGTAAGAGTGTCGAGCAGGAGGCGACCGATAGCCGCATCGATGTTAGCTCCGAGGATGTATTGGCAAACTCTCTCAGCGTGCTCGATCCCGTCGCGTTGACACACATAGACGGGTACAAGATCCCCTTTTCGGGATAGGTAGCGCACTGTCATCCGGTCGCCACACCGCCCACAGAGTACTAACCCTTGCAGGAGTGCTGATCCCTCACGCGGCGGACTTCTTCGCTCGCTCGCTAGCATCTGTGCATTCTCACGCAAACGCTTCCGGTTGCATTCATACTCCTGCCAACTGATATATCCAGGATGCGCTTCCTGAAGCAATACCTGCCACTGTTCCTGGGGAACCCGCTCGTGGCTGGTACCGCCACTTACCTGCTTATGGGTTCTGGTTCGCCCGAACACGTAAGCTCCGGCATAGCGCGGATTGTGCAACGTCTGCAGGGCTCTGGAGTGTACAAGATCGATCCAGGCCAAGGTCTCGGTGTGGAAGCCTTTGGAACCCCGATACGGAAACTTGAGCCCCTGTTCCCGAAAGTATCTGACCGTTGCGCAAGCAGACCCGGTACGCTGAAATGTGGCAAAAAACAGACGCAGACAATCCTGTACCTGCCGATCTGGATCGAGCACCGTTCTGCCGTGGACATCATAGACCAGACCGACTGGGAGCGGCAGACAAAGTTCTCCGCGCCTCGCCTTGTTGAGAAAACCGCCGCGCAATCTGGCGTGCAGCACGTGCAGTTCCGCCTCGCTCATGGTACCCTTGAGCCCCAACAGAAGCCGGTCATTGAAGTGGGCAGGATCGTAGATGCCGTCTTCGTCAAGGATGAGTGTGTCGGTCAGCGCACATATCTCCAGAAGCCGGTGCCAATCGCTGGAATTGCGTGCCAGACGCGACACCTCCAGTCCCATCACGATCCCAGCCCTGCACATCCCCACGTCCCCGACCAACCGCTGGAATCCCTGCCGATCGACTGATTGCGCTCCCGACTGCCCGAGGTCGTTGTCGATCACCACGACCCGCTCCGTATCCCATCCCAGGGCAACTGCCTTCTGTCGCAGGGCATACTGGCGTTTGGTGCTCTCCTGGTTCTCGAAGACCTGACGCACGGTAGACTGCCTGATGTACAGATATGCGTCTCGTTTGAGATGACTCGCTGTTACCTTCTGCTGTACGTCGATTGCCATGTTCTCCCTCCTGTCGCTGGTGACTGAGTAATATTCCTGCCATGAGGCGGGTTATGTCTCCACGTACGGTGTCAAGGGAAGCTAACGCATCCGTAGTAGTCGTGATTCTTGGCGGCGTCGGCATGCTGTCGGGACGGGAGGAAAGCCAGGCGGCCAAGCCGCCGCGATTGAGCATAACCAATCCGGGGATGGAAATAGGTTGCCAATCACAAATCTCCCTGCGTAGGGCTTCGTAACAACTGATGGCTTCGTCGTGCCCTGCATTGCTCAGCGCTGTTTGGGGTGTTTTTTTTTGCGCCGGTGCCGAGCCCGCTCTATACTGCGCGGATGGACCGTCACCCCAAACAGCTCACTCACCTTCTTCACCATGGTACTGCTTGTCACAGTCGGTTCTTCTCCACCCAATTTTTCGATAAACGTCATGATCTCATCGGAAAGCTTGTGCGCTCCGTGGGGACCACGTTTGTGGGGAAACAGACCGGCCACCCCCTCTCTCTGGAAAGCTTCCTGGGCGTGATAAAAGGCGGGCCGAGAAAAGCCGAATGCATCGGCGGCCTTTTTCACCGGCCACCCCTCAACGCGAACCCGATGCAACATCTCGTACTTCACCTGCAACAGATCGCGGGCATCAAAAAAATCATGCTCTTGAAACAAGGAATCCGTGACCCTCTCTGGGTGAAGATTCATCGTGTCGCTTTCCTGTAGCGTTTTCAGCTTGGCGTCCGGTTTCTTGTTCATTGAGCCTCCGGAGAATTTATTGTATATAAATTATGTCGCTAGTTCATAAATGTCAACATAAAATAGCATGTATTCACGGCATAAATAGGTATGAGGCATAATTTACTTTACATTAACGGCATAATTTACTTTACACCAAGCCGGCCTCTCGTTGAAGACCCTCCAGTAACAGCCTCAATTCCAAGAGGTCGGAGATGCGAAAGGGGGTGCGCCCCTCGGCGATTGTTATAAACGGGTCCGGTTCTTGGATAGTAGTCCAACTGATGGGCAATGAGCGTAGATGCCCTGGTGTGTCGTAGTAGTAGACGCGATGTTCTTCCCAGGCGCGATGGATTGAGACCAACTCAAATTCTTGACCCAAAAGGGGATGAAACGGGTGGGTTACTTGGAAAGTTCCCTGCGATTCTTTGCTATGGAGAGTAATTGTATGCTTTGTCAAATGGGAAGCAAGAGTCTTTTTGGGGAAAAGTCGAAGGTCGACTAATCGCCATGCTTTCAAACTTCAAACATCTCACCCTCGAAAACCTCAACAATTTTACCCAGGCATGGGCTGAAGTTGAATATAACCGGTCCGTTCATTCTGAAATTGAAGTATCGCCAATTGATCGACTCCTCAGTGAAAAGACGGTTGGCAGAACCTGCCCTGACACTACCGTTTTGCGTCGTCTGTTCACGATTGAAGCTACCAGAACTCAGCGTAGAAGCGACGGCACTATATCGGTTGATGGTGTCCGATTCGAAGTGCCTTCACGGATGCGTCACTTTGAGAAAGTGACAGTCCGTTATCGTTCATGGGATCTCAGCCAGGTCTATCTGGTTGATCCGAAAGAGGGGCAGGTCATTGCGGAAATATATCCCTTGG
>Ga0194060_10003359_pt1 | contig 11318 bp, 12 predicted proteins | sample SepL225m_MetaG_FD_163427 | JGI IMG/M metagenome (GOLD analysis project Ga0194060, IMG submission 163427) | Anoxic zone freshwater microbial communities from boreal shield lake in IISD Experimental Lakes Area, Ontario, Canada - Sep2016-L222-5m | ecosystem: Environmental > Aquatic > Freshwater >... | reverse complement strand
GTAGTGAGCTGACCATCTACAAAGTAGTCGAAGCGTGTGTCGGTGCCGCAGTTCTTTGCTTTATCGAAGCATTTTTCGGGAAAGGATGGGATAATCTGTTTATTCCACTCGCTGCAGGGGCAGTGCTGTTCTGCATTCTTTAACAGCAACGTGCAACTACAATCTTTTTCCTATGTAGGAATTTTCGTATATGATCTTTGAAAATATGCTCCGACGAAGACTGTCCTCCCGTTTTACTATACGTGCTAAAAATGCCGTCTTTACGGCATTTTTAGCACGTATAGTCTTTTGGCGGGACAGCGTAGCGTCGGCAAAGAATGCCCAACCAAAACTTCTTTAGTAATTGTACGTTAGTATAAACAATAACGGACGAACCAATGGCAAGAACCTACTTCCACGCGCTCAACTACACTATCGGAAATGAAGATTCCCTGCTTGAATATGCCATTCTCCCAGAAAAGGCCAAACATGTCATTGCAATCGCGGGCTGTGGTTCACGAGTAATTCCCCTGCTCGCAAGAAACCCACGCCAACTGACCTGTGTTGATTTCTCCTCTTCACAGCTGGCACTCACTGAGCTTCGTTTAGCAACCGTTCGTGAACTTCCCTACGAAGAATTCCTTGCCTTCTGGGGATATCCACCACATTCGGTAACACCTGCGGAAAGAGCTAGCCATTTTAGAAAACTCGAAGTATCGAGGCAAGCAAAAGAAATTCTCAAACCGATTTTTGAAGCAATGCAGTGGGAATCGCTCCTGTATACCGGAAAATGGGAAAGAACCTTTCAAAAGCTTAGCAAAGTAAACAGAGCTCTGGTAGGAAAGAAAGGACTAGGAATGTTTGACTGCCTCACAATCAGTGAGCAACGACACTATTTGAAAAAACAATTTCCTCATAAAGCATGGTCACTCGTGGTGTTTCTTCTAGGAAATGCAACGATCTTCAACGCACTGCTCTACAAAGGGCATTTCCCAAAGCGCACGTTTACTGGCTCCATGTATGACTTCTATATGCAGCGGTTTTCACACCTATTTACCCACAGTTTGGCAAGAGAAAACTACTTTCTTCAGCTCCTGTTTTTTGGCACACTTCGCTTTGCTGACGGACTGCCCGCAGAAGGCACTCCCACCATCTTCGAAGCTGCAAAACAAAGTTTGCACCACACACAAGTCAATTTTGTCCAAGGCGATATTATCGAAGAAATCCAGCAAAGTCCCGAGCCTGCAGACTTTGTGTCACTCTCTGATGTTCCCTCCTACCTCCAGCCACCGAGGGAGCAATCATTTCTACAAGATATCAAGGAGAGCATGAGCAACAACGGGATTGTGGTAAATAGATACTATCTCAGAACTCCCGAGCGGCTACAAACAAGCGGGTATCAACGCATCACAGATGCATTCCAGCAAGCAATCAAAGCCGAAAAAGTAAATATGTATTCCATCGATATTCTTAAAAAGAATGAATAGAAAAGTTGGTGCAACTATGAACATCATTCTCGTCACATCAGACGTCACCTACGTTCCAGACAACTATAACGATGTATTGACGCATATTCTTGCCCATGAGTCAGCGCACATCGCCGGTGTCGTGCTCGTAAAAATCAACATCCTTCCGCTAATTGGGAAAGTCATGTTCCTCTACCTTACAGGCTGTCATCAGCTTGCAACAACCCTTCTGCGCAACACCCTTAACGCTCTGGCAAAAAGCAAAGAAACACTACTCCAACGCCACAAAATTCCCTACCTCCAAGTAAAAGACGTCAACGATGTGCGAACCATTGCCTGGCTACAAAAGATGCAGCCAGAAATGGTGATCAACCTGCGAGCGCGGTGTATCTACAATCAAGCAGTGCTGGACATTCCCAAACTCGCCTGCGTAAACCTACATCATGGCATCCTACCTGAGCAGAGGGGGTTATTTTGTGACCTCTACGCAATCGCCGAGGGCAGTCCTGCCGGTTTTTCAATCCACAAGATGACGAGCAGTGTTGATCAGGGAGAGATCTACTATCAGGAAGTTGTGGCGAGCAATACACACTATATGCGCTACTTACAAGCGGTTGCCGATAAAGAAAAGCAAGCCATAACAACGATTATCGCAACGTGTTCTGCAAAGGCGCAGTTGCCAAAGGGAGCAGTAAAAACCAGCAGCAAGCCCAAAGTAACCTCAACTCCTAACCTAAAAACCATACAACTGTTTCAGAAGAAAGGTATTGTACTATGACCATTGGCTATTTTCCGCACAAACACGTGCAAAACAACGTAGCTTCCTTTTTGCAACTCCATGCCTTCAACCAACCGGAGAAAATAGCGTTCTATTCGCTACCCCAAAACGAAAGAACAGAACAAGCTCGCCATCAGGTAATGACCTATCAAGAAAGCAACCAGCAAGCTGGTCTCTTCGCCTCAAGCATAAAGCAGCTCGGACTAACATTTGGCGACAGAGTGTTAGTTATTCTTCCGATATCACCTGAGCTGTACGTCGCCATTGCAGGGTTGCAACGCTTAGGAGTTATCCCCGTATTACTGGATTCACTCGGCCGCCAGGAACAACTTGCTGATATTCTCCAGAATTCTCAACCCAAAGCGATTCTGGCTCCCCAAACAATACTGGGTGTATTCGCACCAGCACTTGATGGGTATGCCGTGCATATCCGCATCGCAATTGATGCTCCTGAATCTACAGAAACAAGTTATTCTTTCAAAAAAATGATCGAGACCGCAGAACGGGAAGAAGAAATTGTTCCCGTAGAACAAGACGACACGGCATTAATAACCTATACCACTGGAAGCTCAGGCACCCCCAAAGGTGTAAACCGAACACACCGATTCCTTTCGGCTCAACACTATGCCCTCAAACGTTTATTTCCTTACCCTGCTGGCGCTGTTGATCTTCCCGTATTTCCTGTCTTTGCACTCAACAACATTGCCTCGGGGATAACAACGGTTATTCCTGCAATCAACATTAGCAAGCCAACCCCAGCCGATCCTTTAACACTTATTTCGCAAATTAACGCCTGCGGGGTTACCCACATGACACTTGCCCCTTCATCATTCAAGAATATTGCAGTGTACTGCCTTGCCAACGGCAGAAAACTGGAAAAAGTCGCACGGGTGCTCACCGGCGGAGCTCCAATCAGCGAAACCGATGTTGAACGCTTTGTAAAAATAGCCCCAAACTCCAACAACTGGATACTCTACGGTTCTACCGAAGTAGAGCCCATTTCCTTCATCGAATCTCGTGATCTACTCACAACAGCAGAAGCGCAGGAAGTGCACACCTCCGCAGTTGGCGTAAATGTTGGAAAGATCGATGAAGAGTTGCACTATGCCTGCATCGCTGTAGAAACCGGCACCCTGAAAGACCGTACCGATCTCACGTCAATTTCCGTAGAAGCTGGAGAAATTGGCGAATTAGTTGTCGCCGGAGAAAACGTCTGCGAAGGCTACTACAACAACGAAAACGCCTTCCTGAGAACGAAGATACGAGACGCACAAGGAACAGTCTGGCACCGCACTGGTGACCTGGCGCGTATCGACCGGAATGGGTTTCTCTGGATAGTTGGCAGAAAACACAATATTATCCGCCGTGGCGATGCCCTCTACTTTCCAGTCCGCCCCGAAATAATTCTCAGAGACATCGCAAACGTCAGTAACGCTGCCTATGTGCAAAGCGAAGAGCACACATCCGGCAAAATAATTGCGGTCGTAACACTGGGTGAAACTGGCGAGCAGCAGGAACAGCAATGCCGTAAAGAAATCATTACTCGATTTCTTGAGGAAGCACTGCCATTAGATGCGGTTGTTTTTCTTCAGGATATACCCATGGATGTCCGCCATCACAGTAAAGTAGACTATGGTAAATTACGGAAACTACTTCATGAACTCGATGTATAAATGGGGCGTGTTTATCAAAGAGCGGTTTAACCCAGTGGTCTATGGGGTGATGATTATTGCTTTTTTCGGAGCACACCTCACGGTCTACAACCGCTACTTTCCCCAGTCCCAAATACTACGTTTTGCATCATTCCCACGGTTACTACCGCTGTTTATCGCTGTTGTACTATTTTTTCTCAAAATGAGGATGTTTGATGAAGTAAAAGACAGCGAGACCGACAAGACACTATACCCCGAACGTCCAATTCCTCGGGGCTTACTCAGCGCCAGTAGTGTGCGACGTGCTGCATTCATCCTTGCTGGGGTGGAGATTGTTCTAGTAAGCCTCTACGGAGTCTGGGCTTTCATAAGCATCACGGTTGCAGTTGCCTACACGCTGCTGATGTACAAAGAGTTTTTTTTAAGCACCTGGATCCGCGCCCACCTCACAACGTATGCAGTGTCACACACAGTTGTTGTAGTCTTGCTCTCATTGACGCTTTTTATAGCATTATCCGGTAGTCCGGTGAGTTTTCTCCCTGAGCAGATACTCTATTTTTCGTTCTCACACTGGTGTATCTTCAACATCTTCGAATTTGGCAGAAAGACATTTGCACCACAAGAAGAAAAAATCGAAAGAGATTCCTATTCAAAAAAATTTGGAAAAGTTGGCGCAGTAACGTTAGTTGTAGCCACAGCAGGAATTGCGATGCTGTGTATGAAAGGGATAACTTCAGTGGTTGTATGGAATATTCTTACTCTGTGGTTCTGCCTTCTGACGAGCACCGGAATGCTCTTTATCGGTACAAAAAGCCCATCAACCGCGAAAGTCTTTCGGCTAGTCTCTTCGTTGTATATCATCCTGACGTATGCGACGATTTTACTACTGCCGATTCAGTTTGTATAAGACACTGCGCAAATGTAAGTCTGCAAGAGCTACTGCTATAAAGTAGCAAAGGAAATTATATGTACAGTGCAATCATCGGTAGCATCCTCATCACAATCTTACTTGCCTACTTTGTGGCGTTCCCACTAACAAAAAAAAGAGCAGTGATTTTGCGGCCAATCAATTTAACGGCATTGCTAGTTGCGCTATCTATTGCGGTATATGCCGTCACAAGCTATTGGATAGGTGTTTTTGTGCTAGTTGTTGGGCTGGTGCTATTTGCACTAAAACCCTGGTTTGTCTTTGGTCTCACTGAGGAAATGATTACCCAAGCCTTAAAGAAAGCTGCCCAAGCCACCCGAGCTACTTGCGAAAAATCTTCAAACCGTACTACACTCTGTGCTAGTGTAACGATACGGCAGCACTGCTTTACAACCAGAACGGCTCTACTCACATTTCGAAAGAAAGAACACTCGAAAAAAGCACAACTGACGAAAGTAGTGTTTCGGAAATTTATGCAGAATTACTTCATACGGTAAACTAAAGAAGAGTATACTGCAGGTGTACTCCATCTAGTCATTTGATTTATCACAGAACCAATCACAAGGAAAAGGAAAAAAACCACCATGACAACCACCACCGCATCAATCATCATCAACAAACCAATTGCCGAAGTGTTTGAGTACATGGCATCACCACACAATGGTCCTGCTTTTATCCCAAACTTGAATGAGAACACCAACATATTTCCTGAACAAGATAGTGTTGGTCAGGTATTTGACTGGAGATACAACATGGCCGGTGTTGATCTCAGAGGCAAAGCTACCGTAACCGAGTACAGTGCTCCAAACAAGGTTGTCATCGAATCCATTGGTGATGCAAACTCAAACTGGACGTACGCCCTCGAAGAAGCAGTCGGTGGCACAAAAGTATCAGTAGTTGTACAATACAACCTTTCCGAAACAGCGCTCCAACGCATCTCCAACAAAGTAATTATCGAAAAGCTTTCTCAACAATCCACAAATCAGATGTTGGATAATTTGAAGGTTATTCTTGAATCTTAAAATTTTGTATCGAGCACGATAGCGTCTCTACGGGATAGGCAAACCTCGTTGTGGTTGTATTCCTGTAGAGACGTTTTGCTAAAACGTCTCCCTACCGACGATATTTTGGGGGGGACTGAACCCTATCTCCCGCGAGACGTTTTACCAAAACGTCTCTACGATGCGGGCATGCCGCATTGTGGTTATATTCCTGTAGAGACGTTTTGCTAAAACGTCTCCCCACCGACGATACCTTTGGGGAATCTGTACCCTATCTCCCGTGAGACGTTTTACCAAAACGTCTCTACGATTGGGGAATCTGTACCCTATCTCCCGTGAGACGTTTTACCAAAACGTCTCTACGATGCGGACAAACCGCGTTTTGGTTGTATTTCTGTAGAGACGTTTTGCTAAAACGTCTCCCCACCGACGATATCTTTGGGGAATCTGTACCCTATCTCCCGTGAGACGTTTTACCAAAACGTCTCTACGATGCGGTCATGCCGCATTGTGGTATGTATTTTCTGTAGAGACGTTTTGCTAAAACGTCTCCCCACCGACGATATCTTTGGGGAATCTGTATCCGACCTCCCATGAGACATTTTACCAAAACGTCTCTACGATGCGGTCATGTCGCATTGTGGTTTGTATTTTCTGTAGAGACGTTTTGCTAAAACGTCTCCCCACCGACGATATCTTCGGGGAATCGTACCCGACCTCCCAGGAGACGTTTTACCAAAACGTCTCTACGGGGGTATTGTTACAAACAAAGGGGTTTGTATGTTTGGGGATAACCCCAAATTTAAAAACAAATACCTAATAGCATCTGCGCGAATGCGTGGGTATGACTATGCGCAAAATGGAGCCTATTTCGTGACAATCTGTGCGGACAATCGCCAGTCGTTTTTTGGTGAAATCGTAGAGTCGGGTTGCAATCCGTGCGAATATCAAATGCAGTTGTCAGAAATTGGGAAAATTGTTATACAAGAATGGGAAAAAACGGCTGAAATACGAAAAAATGTGGAATTAGGGGAATCGGTGGTGATGCCAAATCATTTTCATGGGATTGTGATTTTGCATAGTGACGATAGTGGGGGAGGAAGTGAACCCAATCTCCCGTGAGACGTTTTACCAAAACGTCTCTACGGGGGGAAATATCCTGAGATGTCGGCTATGTCGGCTCGTAGAAATTCTCTTTCGACAATAATTCGGTTTTTTAAACGACAAACAACTATTCGTGGGCGGACGATAAATCCTAATTTCTCCTGGCAATCACGCTTCTACGATCGGATCATTCGTGATTCCCAAGAATTTGAAAGTATTGCAACCTACATCAACTCCAACCCTCAGAATTGGAAAAATGACGAACACTACCTATAACCAAACTACCTGAATCAGCCATCGAAGAATTTGAATAAATAACGTTGTTATTGGTTGATAATAAAATAGGAAATGAAGAAAGTAACTAAAAATAATAATTGGATTAGTTTTTTTGTACGATTATTTAAACGAATAAAATTTAATTTTGTTGCGAGAAATGTAATGATAAAGGTGGTATTTTGTAGCATGAAGTCTTTTTTCTTCAACTAGTTGACAGAAATTTTCAAACATCTTAGAGTTACATGAATACTAAGGATGCATCGCGTGAATCAACCCGAGCAAGCTCGAAAGAAAAAAAAAAGCACAAAAAATAATCTTCATCAGCATTGCTCTTGCTATTCTTCTCACACTAAACCACTTTTACCGAAATAGAAGGCGACGTCTACAAAAGCCAAGCGTCCAAATTATAACGAAAATTACTAAAACGCTGACCGTTTCAATCATAGATTTGGTATAATAAAAAGGTCGAATAGAACAAATAACAGAAGGCAAAATGCTATGGCAACAATCAACCCCTACATTAACTTCAACGGAAACGCCGAAGAAGCATTTGCATTTTACAAATCAGTATTTGGGGGAGAATTCGCAAAGATTACTCGTTTCAAAGACCTAGCAAGCCCAGAATTCCCCGTAGCAGAAAATGAAGCAGATAAGATTATGTATATTGCTTTGCCTATTGGCAAAAACCTTTTAATAGCCAATGACGTTCCAGAAAGTAGGGGACCGGTAAACGAAAATGAAAAGAGATCAAAAATTTCAGTCAGTGCGGAAAGTAAAGAAGAAGCGGATAGAGTATTCAATGGACTTTCGGCTGGTGGGAACGTAGAAATGCCAATTGCGGACAGCCCGTGGGGTTCTTACTTTGCAATGTTTAGAGACAAATACGGAATTGAATGGACAGTGGAGTTTGATCCAAATAATTAAAGATAAAAGCAACTGAAAGAATGTGCCTCCAAAACGGTTGCTTTGAACAACTAGAATGGTTCACGAAAAGAGCAATACACGTATTGCTCTTTTTTTATTTGCTCTTTAAAAAATGAACTAGAGTATGAATGACTTTAAAATGGTAATAATGGTCGTCACTTTCCAGCGTGGAAGTTGTCCGCCTACGGACAACGCTCTACTTGCCCGACGAGGAGATGTGCACTACTTTTACAATTATCCAACTATAGAGATGACACTTGAGAACGCACCTTTTTATTATTACAACAAGAACATTACTCTATTCAAGTAATGTTCTGTATCTATGGTCATTACAAGCCGATAGTTAAGCGTATCTTTACCGGCACTTCTTTGTCGCGCGTAGAGAGAAAACACGAGCGTCGCAGCAGGATAGGCAAAAATAGTGTTTCAGGATCAACTACATAGAAGAGAAGGGCAGGGACTGACTACACTATTTTGAATGCTTCAATTCTTTCTTCAACTCAATCATTTTCAGCTCTCTACCAACCATCAGCTTATTTGTTTTCTCAAGCTCGATAATTTTGCTCTTTAACGTTTCTTCCAACTCATGCTGCTCAGTACTATCAATAATCTGGACAACATAACCTGTGATTTTCTTATCTTTTCCTTGGAAAACTGGCGACATTATTGAGTAAATGTAAATCTTCCCTGATTTACTGGTTGGAAAACCTTTTGACCTCAGGAAATCAAAATCATAGGCACCCCCAGAGCGAGTTGTTTCACCACGTTGCAGTTTGATCCGCTCTTCTGATCCAAGGTTAGGATCCTCGAAGAGTAAGTAGGTAGAAACAGCAGCAGAATCTTTTATTCCAAAAATATCTAAGCAGGATTGATTAATATGCATAAGTCTACCTGTACTGTCATACAGCTCCATACCGATAGGTGAAGACTCGAAAATTTGTTTAAACTGCGCTTCAATCTCTGTGGCTTCCTTGCCTAATGCAGCGATCTTTTGTTCAACTGCATTGCTCTGCAAAGCTCTGGCAATAATCGTTGTAAGTGTAGTTACAAAGGAAAAGTCTTTGCCATCATTCATTACCGCAAGAGCAACCCGTCCTTCACTTGCACCAGAAAGAAGGACAAAGGGCGGAACTTCGGTCTGTAATTTCTGTACCGCTTCTGTAAAAGAGTCAATCTCAAAGCCATCAAGCTGCATATCAAGAATCAGCAAAGAAGTCGTATGGGCGTGAGAAAGTTTTAGAGCGGCTTGAGTCGTCTTTGCGTGAAGAAATTTGACAGTAGCACCTTGCAGAGCGGCTTTTGCCAGTTCAACAAGCGAATCATCATTTCCCACAAATACAACAGTTGAAATCATGGGAGAAAATCCTCAATGGTAGACTCAGTGTAGCACGGTGAGCAGCTATGAGAACAGGCTTCGAAAATACCTTTATGCAGTATACTGATACTGCAGTCATAAAATTTCTCCCTGACAACTACAATTTTCTCCAGAGAGGTACACAACCATGAGCAAAACATCCGAAAAATCAGAATGCTGTCCAAAATTCGAACCAGCCCCATGGGACGGTAAAGTCCTACAATGGAAAAACAAAAAATTCATCAAAGACTCCGTTCGTACCCTCTTCTACATCCCCCTCAACTTTGGAAAAGTGATGAAACGAATGAATGCAGCCGTCGAGAAATCAGGCGCGAAAATCCCCGACTGGCTCAGCCTTTCCGAGTACACGTCCAAGTGGAACATGGATCTCTACCTCGCCGTCGACAAAGACGTCTTCAACGCCAAGAACACCCAGATCACCGGCACCTTCCTCTCCAAAGTCTACGAAGGTGAATTCAAACAAACCGGCAAATGGCTAGAAGAATTCGATAGTTACGCCAAAGAAAAAGGCCACACCCTCAAAAAGAAATTCCTCTGGTACACCACCTGCCCCAAATGCGCCAAAAAATACGGGAAGAATTATGTGGTGGTAGTGGGGGAGGTGTAGGGAAAATGCTTGAGCTCAAAACCATATGGAACTCATTACCGGTGAAACACAACTAGAAAAAGCCATCAGAGCTTGGTTTGTTGAAAATAAGCCGTTTTTAAATGAGCAGTTTCATGCTGCTACTGTAGTGAAAAGAGAGTACTCCGGTGTGGGCTTTTTTTTCCACATCACCGTGCCAAAAACTATAGACCAGATTCCCAGAAGTCTTTACATCACAAGCCCAATCGATGGACCCATGATCGAAAGTAAAGAATTGGAATACGGTGGTCAGGCCATACTCTTTCTAGAAAATGGATACATCAGCATGCTTGAGATATATGCGTTTGGCAATTCATTTCCAAAAAATCTTCAACAGTTTCAACTGGTAGATATTTATTGAGTTCACGAAACTTATAGCTAACTCAATAAGTTTCCAACTGGTGAGGGTATTCTTTGCCGACATCGCATTGTCCCGCTAATAAGTCTGTGTGAGAAAACGTGCCACATTTGTGGCACGTTTTCTCACACAGACTATAAACAGGGAGGACAGTCCTCGTCGGAAATGACAACCCTACGGTGGTGCTTTTGGGGTTTATTATTGAGTTAGCTATTACAAATCATCAGGAATCACCATGGCAAAATCCGACGAAAACCAAGCAATCAAAATGTCAGCCCTCCTCACTGTCCAAAACGACGCCTCGAAAACATCCCCAACCATGCTACGATAAAAAAGACACCAACCAACTATCCCCCCATGGCAGGACTCAGCGCAGAAAACCAATTTCGAAACGTCTTCAACATGCGAGTTGTGGGCAATTTATCCAGCAGAATCAAAGCCGTTTACAAAGAATTCGACAAACAGAGTTTCGACACCTTTATCTCCGCATCACTAGAGCAACTCTCCTTTGGCGACAGATCAAAACTCATCCGCCAAGGGCTGCAACAATTTCTCCCCAAAGATTTCCCAAAAGCTGTCAAAATTCTTTTGGAAGCCCTAGATAATGAGCTTATTTCCGAGCCAGGAATAACAGACTGGGATGGATTTATCATCGTCCCCCAAACGGAATACATCGCCGAAGCTGGCATTGACCACTTTGATCTGGCAATGAAAGCCCTCTACGAGATGACAAAACGACTTTCCTCAGAAAGCGCGATCCGCCATTTTATCCAGAAATACCCCGAGCAATCCCTCGCTCTCCTCAAAATCTGGGCAACCGATCCCAATGTCCACGTCCGCGGACTGGTATCC
>Ga0194060_10003358_pt1 | contig 11318 bp, 12 predicted proteins | sample SepL225m_MetaG_FD_163427 | JGI IMG/M metagenome (GOLD analysis project Ga0194060, IMG submission 163427) | Anoxic zone freshwater microbial communities from boreal shield lake in IISD Experimental Lakes Area, Ontario, Canada - Sep2016-L222-5m | ecosystem: Environmental > Aquatic > Freshwater >... | reverse complement strand
ACCAGCAGATCACAGCCCTCGACCAGCGTCAGCCCAAGGTAGCGCGCCAGGTAAGCGTGTTCGAAATAGGTTTCGTTGTAGGGGCCGGGTGTGAGCAGGGCCAGGTGCTGTTCGGCCCCGGCCGGGCTCATCTTCTTCATGCTCTCCATCAGCGCGCGGTAGGTCGCGGCCAGGCGTTGTACCGGCATGGCCTCAAATGCCTGTGGAAACTGGCTTGCAATCGCGATCCGGTTCTCCAGCAGGTAACCAAAGCCCGAGGGTGCCTGGCAACGCTGGCCGACAACCCACCAGTTGCCATCGGGCCCACGGGCCAGATCGAAGGCCGCAATGTGCAGATGCGTGCCACCGACCGGTTTGACGCCATGCATGGCGCGCAGGTAGCCGGGGTGGCCCTGCACCAGTGCCGGTGGCAGCCAACCCTGGTGCAGCAATTCCTGGGGGCCGTAAACATCGGTCATTACCTGTTCGAGCAGGCGCACGCGCTGCAGGATGCCGGCCTCGATCTGTAGCCAGTGCTGCGGATCGATCAGCAAGGGAAACAGGTCCAGTGACCAGGGGCGCTGCGGCCCGCCTTCGTCGGCATAGACGTTGTAAGTCACGCCGTTGTCGCGGATCTGGCGTGTCAGGCTGGCGCTGCGCTGGTTGAGCTCGGCCGCATCTTTGTCGGCCAGGTTGTCAAAGAACTGCTGCCAGGGCTCGCTCAGCGAGCCGGCAGCGCCATCGGTGTCGGGCGCAGCGCTGCTGGCCGTGGCGCGCAGTTCGTCGAAATGCCCGGCAGCAGCACTGCAGGCCAGCGTGATGGCCCGCAGGTCCGGCTGAATGCGAGCTGATAGCGTGGAGGGGGAGACTTTTGCGTCGTTCACTGCCCAGAGTATGCCAGCGCTGCGGCAGCGTTGCCTCACGGGATGGGCAGGTCCACGGTAAGATGCGGGCCCTGCAGCGATCAAATCTTCTTTTCGGTAACGCGCAGTGCATGAGAGGCAAGCCTTGAAACTTCGTTCCCCGTTCCTATTTCTTTCGACTCTGTTGCTGGCGTTACTGCTTGGCGCTTGCTCGCCGCAGGATTCCGCCACGCCGGCGACGACTGGCAAGCGCGAGGTCTCGCTGCCCGTCATAGCGGCTCAGGCCAAGGGCTTTAGCGCCGGCGCCCTGATGAGCACCAACGTGGTGTATGTGTTTTTTGATACGCAATGCCCGCATTGCGGCCACCTGTGGGAGGCCTCGGCTGCCCTGCACAAAAAAGTCAAGTTTGTCTGGATTCCGGTGCGCATGATCAGCCCCATCAGTCTGGCTCAAGGCGCGGCGCTGCTCACGGCCGCTGATCCGACGGCACTCATGAGCGAGCACGAAGCCTCCTTGCTGGCGGGCAAGGGCGGCATATCAGCCTCAAGCAGCATTTCCACCGAGATCGAGAAAAGCATCACGGCCAACACCCAGTTGTTGAACAGTTTCGGCGCCGAGGCGGTGCCCTTTGTGATTGCCAGAAATCTCAAAACCGGCCTGACGGTGACCCGCGACGGTGCCATGAGTACACCGGTGCTGGCCGAATTTCTCGGTCTGGATCAACCATGACAACAGAAACCGAACTGGATACGACCATCAGCAACCTGGCTGTGTCGGAAATCCCGGCCGCGCCAGCGTTGGAGCCGGCCAATGAATCATCGACCAAGTCGCGGTCCACGGTGTCCGTGCAACCGATATTGGAGAAACTGTTTGAGCTCTATCCGCAGTTGTTTGGTGCCGAGTTTCTGCCGCTGAAACTCGGGATTTTTCAGGAATTGCTGGCGCTGCACCCCGAACACTTTGCCCGCGACGCGCTGAAGGCCGCCTTGGGCGTGCACACGCGCTCGACGCGCTATCTGCAATGCGTGGCGGCCGGCAAGGCGCGCCATGACCTGCAGGGCGCTGCGGTGGAGCCGGTGGCACCAGAACACGTCTACTGGGCGATTCTTGAATTGTTCCGCCGGCGTCAGGCGCGCTCGGCACAGGACCTGCGGCCCCGGTTGCGTTCGCAGTTGCTGGCCGCGTTCGATGCCTCGGGCCTTGCGCGCCAGGATTACCTGACGCGGGTTCAGACCCGGGATACGGATTCAACGACGGCGCTGGAAGATGCCTTCGCCGAGCGTGACCAGTTGTTGGCGCGCCAGGAAGCCCTGCGCACGGCCTACCAGGCCAGCGGCAAGACGGTGGCCGAATTTGCCGACATGTATGGCCTGGACCCGCGCGATGTGAACCGCGCGCTGGGGGCCGAGGGCCGGCCCGAAACCGCCGCCGTTTCCTGCTAAATCAGCGCAAGTGGCCGCGGAAATGTCCGTGGTTGTGGCTGCTGATGGCCCAGCCAATGCCCAGAAAAGCGGCCAGTGGCAGGTAATTCGGCTGGCCGTAATAGCCGTGGTAGCCACTGTCGTAATAGAGCGGTGGCGCGACGACATAACCAGGGGATGGATAGACCGGCTGTGAATACGTCACGGTGGCGGCCAGGTTCGTCTGGCTCGCTGCGACCAGCGGTGTGATTTGTAGCTGCAAAGTGGGACCCGGATCGTGCGGCATTTGCACCGTGTACTGCTTGCCCCCGTACTCGTACACCACGGTGTAGGCAACCGGCTGGTTTTCATAGAAGTTCTGGGTCGTGCAGACTTGTTCGGTGTTGCAGACCTGACGCGGCACCGTGACCTGTTGCAGGATCGGACTCGACGACACGACGCGCGCTGCTTCCTGCGCCATGGCCAGACCGCTGCTGGCCAGACACGCTGATAAAAGCAATAACTTATTCATGTGATGCTCCCGTTCTTGAAGTTTGCTCACAGCCTGATCATGCCGTTGGATAAGTCGAAATGGCAAGAACTTCAGTCAAGCCTTTGTAAAGTTTGTTGCCGTCGGAGCATGTCACACTGGTGCCTGCTGCTTCCATGATTCTGGAGAACTCCATGTTGCCGATACCGCCCCAATCCTACCAATCCAAGCCTTTGTTGATGCGCATCGTTATGGCGCGGCCACGCCTGCTGATCTGCCTGGCCATTGGCCTGTTGACTGCCGTTTGCTTGCCGGAGGCCATGGCGCAGCGTGGCATCACCAAGGCCATCATTGGCTGGAATGTCGGCGCCGGACTGTACCTGCTGCTCGCAGCGCGCATGATGTTCTGGTCCACACACGAGCGTATGCGAAACCGTGCCCTGCAGCACGATGAGGGCCGGATTGTGGTGCTGGTGCTGGTGGTGGCAGCGGCGCTCATGTGCATCGGTGCCATCGTGGCGCAACTGGCCGTGGTGAAGGATATGCACGGCAGCCAGCGTTACGGACACATCGCGCTGGCAGCACTGACCATCGTCACTTCCTGGGCCTTCACGCAAGTGATGTTTGCCCTGCACTACGCCCACGATTACTACGCCACCGTGGTACACGGCGAGCACGGTGGGCTTGAGTTTCCGGGCGGCCATCCACCCGACTACGGAGACTTTCTGTATTTTGCCAGTGTCATCGGCACGTCCGGGCAAACTGCCGACGTCAGCTTTACCAGCCGAAGAATGCGCCGGACCGGCACTGTGCACTGCGTGCTGGCGTTCTTCTTCAATACGACACTGCTCGCCCTGACGATCAACATTGCCTCGGGTTTGTTCTGAGTCGTTCGATTGCCGCACAAAAGAAAACCCCGGCGGATTGGGCCGGGGTTTAACACTGCCTTAGGAGGGATTCAGTGTGGGTGTTTTGAGCACCCGATACGTAATTTAGCTGCGCCAACTTAACGCTTGCTTAAGACCTTCGCCGGCTCTGGCTTCAGATATGCAAGCCTGCCAGAATTCCCACCACGACACCCACCGCGCCGGCACCGAACATGGCGTATTCCAGCCATTTCTTTTTCGTCAACAGCGCAATCGCGGCCAGGGCGATCGAGACCTGCAGCACGGTGGTGGACTGGGCCCAGCGGTGGTGCTGGTGCATCTGCTCGTCGCTCTGCTTGTCCCACTGCGTGGCATCGGCTTCGAGCTTATCGGCCACTGCCTTGATCTCGTTTTTTTCCTTCTCGTAGCGGTCCACCTTGTCCTGGTACTTGGACTTTTTGTCGTCGCTGGCGAGGTCGCGCGCCAGTTCGGCCAGCGACTGCTTGGTGCTTTTCGACTGGAAGTAGTTCCACTGGTTCGATGCTTCGGTTTTCTTGATCGCCGCGTTGTTCTTGTACAGGCCAGCGTTGGCCTGGGTGGCACCGCCCATGTAGCCAAAGATCGCGCCGATGGTGGCGATGATGGCCGTGAACATCGCGATCTGATTGATCATGCCGCCGTGTTCGCCATGCTCGCCACCGTGGCCGCCCTGCTGGGCGTGCTCAATTTCGTGGTCGTGCGGGCCGTGTACGTGAAATCCATCTCCAGACATTTCAAACTCCTGTGATTCTTTGATAGCTGACAAAACTAAAACGCAAACCGTTGATTGAGACCTGGCGCTGGCGCGCTGTTTCGGTCCACTGCGGCCCGAATTGTGGCGCAAAAGCGTCGCCCGCATAGTCGGCGTCGATTTCCGTGACCTCGGCGCTGCTGGCCAGCGGCAGGGCCTGGGTGTAAATCTCGGCACCACCGATAACCCAGGCATCGCTGGCAGTGCTGCACAGCGCCGCAGCCTGCGCCATTGAGTCGGCGCGCTGGGCGCCATCGCCGCTCCAGTCAGGCTGGCGCGTCACGACGATATTGAGGCGGCCCGGCAGTGGCCGAAAGCGCGTGGGCAGCGAATCCCAGGTCTTGCGCCCCATGATCACGGGGCAGCCCATGGTGAGGCGTTTGAAGTGCGCCATGTCTTCGGGCAAGTGCCAGGGCAGGGTGTTGTTGCTGCCAATGACGCCGTTGGCGGCGCGGGCAAAGATCAGATGCAGCTTCATGCGGACTCCGACTTTCTCTGGCTCGGCAGCAACACCGCGGCAATCGCCGACGCGACGAACAGCAGCGCGACCAGATCCTGCCAGTGCGGCCATTCGCCGATGATCAGCGTGGCGCTCAGGGTGCCAACCATGGGGACAGCCATGATACCCATGGCGCTGGTCGCTGGCGGCAGGTTGCGCGCCAGCACGGTCCAGATAATCTGGGCAAAGCCATAGTTGATGAAGACGCTGTAGACCAGGCTCGTCCACATGGCGCCAGAGAACTGCCAGCTCGGCGCAGGCTCGCTGCTCCAGGCGATGACCCAAAGACAGGCGCTGGCGAGCACCATCATCCACACCGTCAGCGCCTCCACCGGCAGCGTCAGCTGGGCGCGACGCATCATCAGCGTGCCGATGGCCCAGAACAGGGCGGCGATTTCCATCCAGACAATGCCAAGCGGACGCCCCGACAAGGCGGTGAATTCAACCGAACTCAGCAAGGCGATGGCGATGGCGACCGAGACCGCGGCAAAGGCAACGCGGCGCGTCAGCTTCTCACCCAGAAACAGCACGCTGATCAGCACCGTCCAGATCGGCATCGTGAAGCCCAGAATGGCGGCGCGACCGGAAGCGAGTTCCTTGACACCCAGGATTGAGGCCGTGTGCCAGCCCAGCATATTGGGCAGGCCGAGCTTGACGATCGAGCCCCACTCGGCGCCACGGGGCAGCATGCGCACACCGCGCGCCAGGTAAAACAGATAGAGCCAGAACGCGCCGCAACTCATGGTCAGCGCGCGAAAGTACAGCGGCGTGAGCTCGCGCAGCGAGAGTTTCATCATCGGCCAGTTGACACCCCACATCAGGGTGAGCGCCACCAGCGCCAGAAGATGCGCGCGTTTAATCACACCGCCACCGGTGCCTTGATGGCCGGGTGGCACTGGTAGTCGACGATTTCGAAATCCTCGTATTCGTAGTCAAACAGCGTTGCGGGACGGCGTTTGATCGCCAGGGTCGGATAGGGGTAGGGCGTGCGGCTCAGTTGCAGCGCCACCTGCTCGTGGTGGTTGCTGTAGATGTGGCAATCGCCACCGGTCCAGATGAAGTCGCCCACATCCAGGTCGCATTGCTGCGCCAGCATGTGCGTGAGCAGCGCGTAGCTGGCAATGTTAAAGGGCACGCCCAGAAAGATGTCGGCGCTGCGCTGGTAGAGCTGGCAGCTCAGACGCGCCTTTTCTCCGGGCGCGCTAGCGGGTGCGACGTAGAACTGGAAGAAGGCGTGGCAGGGCAACAGCGCCATTTTGGACAGTTCGGCCACGTTCCAGGCGCTGACGATGATGCGGCGTGAGTTCGGGTTGGTTTTCAGGGTCTTGACCACTTCGGCGATTTGATCGATGTGGCTGCCGTCGGGTGTTGGCCAACTGCGCCACTGCACACCGTAAACCGGACCGAGGTCGCCGTCCGCACGCGCCCATTCGTCCCAGATCGAGACGCCGCGCTCTTTGAGCCAGTTGTTGTTGCTCGATCCGGTGAGGAACCAGAGCAACTCCTGGATGATTGAGCGCAAATGGACCTTTTTGGTCGTCACCAGCGGAAAGCCTTCGTTCAGATCAAAGCGCATCTGGTAGCCAAACACACTCTTGGTGCCGGTGCCGGTGCGGTCCGCCTTGAACACGCCGTGCGTGTCCACATGGCGCAGAAAATCTTCGTATTGGGAGCGGATGGGGTGGGTCATGGTGTCGATTATCAAAGGATTTTCCGCCCGGCGTCAGCGCCGCAGCACGCGTCCTGGGTTCATCAGGTTTTGCGGGTCCATCGCGCGTTTGATGGCGCGCATCAGGTCCAGCGCCACCGGTGATTTGTAGTGTTCCAGTTGCGCGACTTTCAGCCCGCCAACGCCGTGCTCGGCCGAGATTGAGCCTTGAAAACGCGCCACCGAATCAAAGACCAGCGTGTTGACCTGTTGCTCATGCGCGCGCAGGAAATTGGCCGCTGCCATGTCAGGCGGCGCCTGCACGTTGTAGTGCAGGTTGCCATCACCAAGGTGGCCGAAATTGACCATTCGCACGCCGGGGATGGCCTGCTGCAGAAGGGCGTCGGTGGCCGCAACAAAGTGGGCCATGCTGGAGATTGGCACCGAGATGTCGTGCTTGATGTTGAGGCCTTCAAGCGGCTGCGCCAGGGGAATGCTCTCGCGGATGTGCCAGAGCTGGTTCGCTTGCGTCAGGTTCTCCGCCACCACGGCGTCGCTGATGCAGCCCTGCTCCAATGCGATTTCGAGCAAGCGCTCGAACTGCGTTTTGGCATGTGCCTCAGAGATGCGGTCGGAGTTTTCCAGCAACACGCAAAACGGTGCGTCCTGGTACAGCGGAACGCGCAGCTGCGGAAAATGTTTGGCTACCAGTCCCAGTGCAAACTGGCCCATGACTTCGAAGCCAGTCAAGTCTGCGCTCAGATGGCGCCGCGCCAGCGTCAGCAGGCGGATGGCGTGTTCCAGCGTGGGCACGGCGACCCAGGCCGTCAGGCGCGCGGCCGGCAGCGGGTAGAGCTTGAGCGTGGCGGCGGTGATGACGCCCAGCGTCCCTTCGGAGCCGATGAAGAGGTCACGCAGGTCGTAGCCGGTGTTGTCCTTGCGCAGGCCCGACAGGCCGTTCCAGACCTCGCCCTGCGCCGTGACCACTTCGAGCCCGAGGCACAGATCGCGTGTGTTGCCATAGCGCAGTACCTGCGTGCCGCCGGCGTTGCAACCCAGGTTGCCGCCGATGGTGCAGGTGCCCTCGGACGCCATGCTCAGCGGGAACAGCAGTTGTGCGGCCTCGGCTTCTTGCTGCAGGTTTTGCAGGATGCATCCGGCCTCCACTGTCATCGTCAGATTTGCCGCGTCCAACTGGCGCACGGCGTTCATGCGTTGCAGGCTCAGCACGATCTGGCGCCCGGATTCGTCGGGCGTGCTCCCCACCACCAGTCCGGTATTGCCGCCCTGCGGCACCAGACTGACGCCGGATGCGGGATGCGTGGCAGCGTAATCAGCGCAGGCTTTTACGACGCGCGCAACCTCCTCGGTAGAGCCGGGCCGCAGCACGGCCAGGGCATGGCCGCGCTCGCGCTTGCGCCAGTCGTGTGTCCAGGCGCTGAGGTCGCCATCGGTGAGTACATGGCTGTCGCCAACAATGGCGCGCAGACTGTCTAACAGGGTTTGCATGGGATGATTCTTCCTTCAGGCCGAGCCTTTGAGGCGCAGGCGCACATGCAGGGCGCAGGCGGTGAACAGGAGCAGGCACAGCAGCGTTTCCGCCAGCGCGAACCAGGTGCTGGGGGCTTGGTCGCTGTAGGCGCGCACCACGCCTTCGGTGAAATAAAGCCAGACCATCAGGCTGACCCAGCGGTAGGTGTACATGCGGTTCTTCAAGAGGCCCGCCAGCGGAATGCAAAGTGGCAGCGCCTTGATAGCGAGCCAGGTTCCACCCGGGCGCAGCGGCGCCAGCCACAACTCCCAGAGCAGGCTGAGCAGGATCAGCCCGAGCAGGCTGCCAACGGCCAGAATGCGGCTGGCGGCGACCAGGGGGGAGGGGGTTTTTTGTTCGGCGTGCATGTCAATGGCATCATAGCGGCCATGAGCCCGACCTCCACCCCGCGCCCCACACCCGTCCTGCGATGGATTGAACGCCTGGAAACCCTGTTCCACGACCTGTCCGTTTTCCCCTGGAAAAGCACCGCCCTCACGCTGCGCGAGCGCTTCCGTGAGGACCGTCTTGGCCTGAGTGCCAGCAGTCTGACCTTCACCACCACGATGGCGTTGGTGCCCTTGTTTACCGTGGCGCTGGCGATCTTCACGGCGTTTCCGATGTTTGCCAAATTTCAGGGCGTGTTGCAGAAATGGCTGCTGGAGAGCTTGATCCCGGACAACATCGCGCGCCAGGTCATGGGTTACCTGACACAGTTCGCCGGTCAGGCCAGCAAGCTCGGTGTGGCGGGTGTCGCCCTGCTGTTGGTAACGGCGCTGGCCCTGGTGTTCACGATCGACCACACGCTCAACAGCATCTGGCGCGTGCGCACGCACCGGCCTTTCGGGCAACGTCTGCTGGTGTATTGGGCCACGCTGACGGTGGGGCCGCTGTTGCTGGGTGTGAGCCTGACGCTGATGTCCTACGCGATTTCCGCCTCCAAAGGTGTGGTCTCAGGCATGCCGGGCGGCGTTGAACTGCTGCTGGATGCGCTGCAGTTTTTCTTGATGGCCGGCGGCATGGCGGCGCTCTACCACTATGTGCCCAATGTGCAGGTGAAATGGTCGCACGCCTGGGCCGGCGGCCTGTTTGTGTCGGCCGGGTTGGAAGTGGCGAAGAAGCTGCTGACCCTGTACCTGAGCAAGGTGCCCAGTTACTCGCTGATGTACGGCGCTTTTGCCACGGTGCCGATTTTGCTGATCTGGATTTACACGGCCTGGGTCATCGTGCTTTGGGGCGCGGTGATCGCGGCGTATCTGCCCAGCTTGCTCGCCACGGCGGTGCGGCGCAGCAGCGCGCCGGGCTGGCCGTTCCAATTGGCGCTGGAAGTTTTGCAACAGTTGCGCCAGGCGCGCGCAACCCCGGTACACGGCCTGACCATGGCGCAACTGCTAGCGGCGTTGCGTGTTGACGCCCTGCAACTGGAGCCGGTGCTGGAGACTCTGGCGACGCTGGATTGGGTGCAGCAGCTAGGCGAGGGCGACCTACCCGATGAATCGCGCTACGTGCTGCTGGCAGAGCCCGCGACCACGCCGCTGGCGCCGTTGATGCAGCAACTGTTGTTGGAGCGTGATGCGGCGGTAGAGAAGTTGTGGGCCAAGGGGCGTTGGGCTTCACTCACGCTTGATGATGTGCTGTGATTAGAGTGTTCTGTCATTGCGGACCTGATCCGCAATCCATGCAGCGTGTGGCACTGCCAGAAGGCATGGATCCCGGGTCGGGCCCGGGATGACAGGCGGGGGCCGTACGTCAGCCGAATTCGGCGAGCCGTCGCGCCTGTCTTGCCGTCAGCCACGCGATGTCGGCAATATCGGTCGCAGACAGCTTGGGCCCGGGCTTGCGGATGGCGGCGCTGGCGATGACGCCGCGCTCACGCAGGATGTGCTTGCGCACCGCCAGACCGATGCCGGCCTGCTGCTCGTAGCGCGCCAGCGGCAGGTAGGCATCAAAAATATCCTGCGCACGGTCGCGATCACCCGCAGCAAAGGCGCGGCAGACTTCCACCATCATCTCGGGGTAGGCAAAGCCGGTCATGGCGCCGTCGGCGCCGCGCGCCAGCTCTTCGGGCAAGAACAGGCCACCGCCGTTGCCGGTCAGGATGGAGACGCGTCGCACATCGCCGCGCGCACTGGCAGCGCGAATCGCTGAGAGCTTGGCCAGACCCGGGCAGTCTTCGTGCTTGAGCATGACGCAGTTGGCAGCGCGCTCGATGATGCGCAGGATCACGCTGGTGGGCATTTGCACGCCGGTGGAAACCGGGTGGTCCTGCAGCACCCAGGGCACATCGGGTCCCAGCGTTTCGCTGACCATGTCGAAGTAGCTCACGATCTGCTCATCGCTGCGCACGGTAGTCGCCGGCGCCACCATGACACCGGCGGCACCGAGGTCCATCACGCTTTGCGTCAGCTCGCGCATGGGCGCAAAGCCGCTGGCCGACGCGCCCACCACCACCGGCACGCGTCTCGCCACACGTGCCAAGACTTGCTTGACAAAGACGCGCGATTCCTCGGCCGTGAGCTTGGCCGCTTCGCCCATGATGCCCAGAATGGTCAGGCCGGTGACGCCGCATTCCAGATAGAAATCGACCATGCGATCGGTGCTGGTGAGGTCGAGCGTGCCGTCCTCGCAGAACGGTGTCACGGCAATCAGGTACACGCCTGTGGCGCTGGCATTGAGTTGATTCATGGGCATGTCAAAAAGGTCTCAGGCTTGCAGGAAATCGCGAATGGCAAACAGCACGCCGTCCGGGTCTTCGGTCATCAGCGCGTGACCGACATTGAGTTGCACCACCTTGGCACGTGCGGCGATGTCGATCAGCGCTTGCGCGGCTTTGAGTGGCGTCATCTGGTCCTGGCGGCCCAGCAGGAACAGCGTCGGCGCCGTGACCTGCGCCATGGCGGCTTCGCCGTTGCGGTAGTCGTTGCAGGCCTTGAAGCCGATGTGGAACACGTTCTGCTCGGGGTTGCTTGCCAGCACGCGTTTCATCAGCGCGCGCGAGCCACCATAAAGCCAGGTTCCCGGGCCCAGCGTCGAGGGTGGCGGCGCCAGTGTCGAGTGCGAAAAGGTGTTGACCAGATCGATCGCCATCATCGGTTTGACAACGGAGTTTTCCAGCAGTACCGGCGAGACTTTCATCGGGTAGGCACAACCGACCAGAATCAGGTGGCTGACGCGCTGCGGCGCGCGCGCCGCTGTCTCCAGCGCGATCAGCGAGCCGAAACTGTGGCCAACCAGTGCCGCCTGTTTCAACC
>Ga0194060_10003357_pt1 | contig 11319 bp, 11 predicted proteins | sample SepL225m_MetaG_FD_163427 | JGI IMG/M metagenome (GOLD analysis project Ga0194060, IMG submission 163427) | Anoxic zone freshwater microbial communities from boreal shield lake in IISD Experimental Lakes Area, Ontario, Canada - Sep2016-L222-5m | ecosystem: Environmental > Aquatic > Freshwater >... | reverse complement strand
GTGACACACAAGTGTGGGGATGATTGAAAAGCACTACAGCCATTTGACGCCGCGTATGCGTGCCTATGCGCTGGCTGGCACTTACCACTTGGAGGATGACGACAAGAAGGCGGCGGCTAAGAAGGAAGTTGAAGCGACAGAAAGCAAAATGCCCGCTGCTAACGGGCATTGATCCTGTCCTTCATACGAGTGTTTGATGCTATCGCCGCTTCGCAGCCTCAGCCAATGCGAATATCTTGCCACCCACAGCAAGATTTACCGCTTTGTCTCCAATTCCACCCATCATCGTGTTTTCAACAAAATTCAACTGCGCCGCAATTTCGGCAGCTGAGTTGCCATTCTTTGCGAGTTTATGGATGGCAGGTAGGTAGTCGTCGTATTCGTCCTCGCATTCAGCGTTCAGATTGACGCTGCACGGATCCCATTCTTCAAACAGAACTTTGCGGATTGCTGCAGCAAGTGGCTCAGCCAGGTCAAATGTTTTATCGCGCATATGGGCGATGATTTTACGAGAATGGGCAACGAGCTGGACAGCACAAAGCAAAATGCCCGCTGCTGGGCGGGCATTGGGGCTGTCGTGTAACACGACAGTTGGGGTCAAGCAGCTTGCTGGAACTGGTCGTCGTTTGCTGCGCATATCACCTGCTTTAAGCTGCTCAAAAACACATAGCTCATCATAGGATCATCTGTCGCACAAACCTGTGTGAAGCCCAGCGTAACGTAATACGCCTCAAGCGTTTCAAATCTGCTGGTCTCAATATGTAGCCCTTTCACGCAATGGTCGCGCACTGCCAGCGTGAGTATTTCGCGTAACACGCCTTTTCCCCTGTAAGGGGGTTTCACATAGCCTTCGCCGATAAGCCACACGTCCTCGTTGGTGTAAGGTGTGAACCCGTCAGTTGGATACATGCGAATGAATCCAAGCTCCTTGTCACCGTCCACTGCAACCAAAAATCTGATGGGGTCATCGCACATTTTCAAGTTGATCGGCCGTAGTCCGCCGCTATAGGATTTGCGAAACCGTCCCATCCACTTCAGCTTGTCTGCGAGCTTGCCTATTTGCTTTAGCTTTACCATGCTTCTTCTCCTTTCGTTGTGAAATGTGGGTCAAACAGTTAGTGCCTGTTGCTCTGCTGCGATCCGCTGCATTGCCTCTACGATTTCCCGCACTGAGCCGTCGCAGCTATCAATGATCGGCAACAGCAAGTCATCAGCGACAGGGCGACCGCCGCTGTCGTTGATCACCCGTCGTGCAAATGGCAACCATTCCGTCGCAGGTGCAGCGTTGAAATCAACTCTCACGCTGCGATTGAGAACTCCCCTGTCAATCCTGCCAATGTGATTAGTGGTCAGAATGAAGATCGTCTGCGGCAAGTTCATCACCGACTTCAACGACGCCAGTGCAGCGTCCGTCCAGTTATCCACTTCGTCCAGCACAAAGTAGTGGTAGCCGCTGTAAGTGGAGCTGATAAGTTGCGCAATGTTGTGAATCTTCGCCATCGCCTGTGCCCCATGCTGCCCTTGCTGACAGGCAAAATAGCTGTAGTCCGAACTGTCGCCACCCTTGCCTTGCTCAATTGCGTCAGGCAGCAGCCGTGCCAACGTCGTCTTGCCTGTGCCGTAGATGCCGTAAAGCAAAATGCTGTTCTTGCCAGCAACAGGAAATTCCATCTTTCCCGTCGCAATGTTTATGATCAGCTGCCGCTCCGTAACAGAGTGATAGACAATGTCGCCAATGTTCGCAGGCGTAGAAATAGCGCTGTAAGCCATGTGCTTCTCCTTTAGTAAGTAATGTGTTTTGAACGGGGCGAGCAGAACGCCCGCCCCGTGTGTCTTGCAGTTAGGCAGCTGCCGCCGCTGTAATCAGCGCAGCCTTTGCGCTGTCGTCGTTCGCCGCCTCCTTGTTTGCAGTGTCGTTTTGCACGACAACCTTGCTTGCGCTGTATGCGCAGGCAAGTGCAGCGTTCAGCACAGACTGACTGTGCACAAGCGCCCGCACCACCAGGCTTCCATCAGCCTGCTGCGTAACGATCGCAACAAGATCGTTGCCCACCTTTGCCACATCAATCTTTTCAGACAGCTTGACGCCGCTGACCACAGCGAGCTGCTCGCCGCCAACCGCCGCCTTACCAAGCGCAGCTTTCTGCGCAGGCGTCTTCGCCGTCGCGCTCTTGCTGCGCCGAATCTCTTCAACGCCGCCCTTGCTTGAGATGAACGCAGCAATCGCGTTCGCCGCAAGCTTCTGCGTCAGTGCCTCACGCAGCACCAAGCTGTAAGCAGACACACGCCGCCTATCAACACCAAACACGCACTTCACAATCTTCGTCATCGTGTGCGTCCCCTTGTTAAAGCTATAGCCCTTCATCGCTATAACCGCGTCCAGTGCATCGCGCAGCGCCTTCGCCGCAGCCGTGCCCGTGCACATTTCGCCGTACAGCGCATAGCACTGCGCCAGCAGCGCATACAGCTGCTCGTTCGTAGTGCGCACTACGCCTTGTTCCCAAACTTCCCGCTCAACAATCAGCTGCTCAATGCGCTTGTAGCTAGCCGCATGTGCAGCAGCCGCTGCGTTGTTAGTGTCGTTTTGCACGACAGTTGCAGTTGCTCCGTTGTTACCGTTGTTGCTGTTAGTCGTGTTTTGCATTTGAAGCTCCTTTAGTGAGTTACCGAATCGCACTATTGCGATCCAGTGCAAAAAATTATACGCAGTTATCATCACGACGCTTTTTGTGATACTCTAGTGATAACACTATGTTAGGTCATTGATGGAAAACACAAAACGACCCGTCTTTAAGGGGCTGAGACGACTCAGTTACAGGGATCGCGCAGAGGAATACTCGGCGGCGCGGAAGAGTCCGTACTACTGGTGGTGGGCGTACCTGCGGCTGAGCAAGGACTATTGGTGGGTCTGCCAGCAGAACGGCGAGACGCTGGATGCCGAACTACTGGCGATGTGGCGCGACTTCGGCGACATCTTTAGTAATGAGTTCGGCGGTTGGTGGCAGAAGCGAGGACGAACGCTGTTTGCTGAGCAAGTCCGTTTACCGCATGTCCGCGCCATTGATCCCACAATGGCTGAGCTAGATCCCGCCGCTGAGAATCATGTCATCGTTGAAATCCCGCTGAATCTGACTGAGCGCACGATCAGCCGCCAAGTATTAGCCATCGTTCGTGCTCACCCCAATCGGCAGATCAAGCCAATCAGTCAGGCAAAGCGGCAACTGTGCAAATTGCGGGGGATACGACTAGCCGTATTGAATATGGCGCACGATATTTGGTGCGCGACTCATCTAATGACGTTAGCCAAGCAGGCCAATGCAACAATTGGCAAACCCTTTGACCGCATGACGAGTCAGCAGCTTGGCGTGAAGCTAAACTTAGTTGATAACTGTATGCCCAAGCGAACGGACGGTGAAGATAAGGAACGGAAGAAGCGAAACGGGATGAAGGTTGCAGTCTCGCGGATGGTGATTCGTGCCAATGCGCTTATCGCCAATGCTGAAATCGGCAAATTCCCAAGCACTGAGGCGGTCGCACCCCGTAAGCGTTGGACGACTGCGCAGCAGGCAGCGTTAGATATGGCAGTCGCAGATGGAAAGTGGCGACCGCGTGAGACGGAGGTGCGTGAGGTGAAGCTGATGCTTGGATTGTCACTGCTGCCTGGCTGATCCCTGTTCAATAGTGTGTCGGTTTAACCGACAGTGCTATATGAGCGCCACCGCATTTCGCAGCATGTCGTCGTTCACGTCTATATAGCGTTGGGTCACTGCCAAGCTGTGATGACCCGCCAAACTCATCAACACACGGGCGCTGACGCCCTTTGACGCAAGGGAAGTAATGAAGCTGCGCCTGCCGCTGTGACTGCTTGCGCCTTCCACGCCTGCCCGCTTGTATAGCCAGTGGAAGTGCTGACACAGGGTATTGGCGTTAAACCCTTCGCGCTTCTGCGTGGAAAACAGCGGTTTGCTGGGATCGCTGCGGTCAATGCCTGCCAAGTAGCTGATCAGTTCCTTGCGCAGCTTTTCTGGCAGGAACACAGTGCGGGCGTGTTTTCCCTTCGTTTGCTCTGGCAGCAGGCGCACTTGATCTTTGACTGCGCCATCAGCGGACCAGACATCGCCTATGCGTAGTGCGGCGACCTCGCCAACTCTCATTCCGCTCATCGTCGTTGTGAGCAACATGACGCGATTGCGGGTCGCGTGTTTGTGGATTGCGATGTAATTAAGGACTTTGCGCAGTTCCTTGTCTGTCAGTGTCTTTGCTTGTGCCATCTGTCTTTCTCCTCATAATCAAATATATCTACAGCGCATATAGTATTTTCTTTGTTTCATTTCTGCGACCGAAAATGGCAGCAGCAATATCGCCAATGAATTCAACCCAGTGCATGACAAACAAAGGTAATAGCAATTTCCTTTGTTTGTATTTAGCTGAAATATTTGGGCGACGTGAATACAAGCCCTACAGCACGAGCAGCAGCAGCCCAGCTACCCAACTGTCCCTGCGCTGCCGATAGCGTGTTGTGCGCTGTTATAGCGTTGGGCGCAGTAAGCCCGTAGCTTTGAGCAGAACTACAAAGCGAGCGTTTCAAGTTGGGGATTACTTATAGCTGAGCGCTTCGCACTCAGCTGCTGCTGCAAAAACCTTCGCTTGCGCTCGGTTTTCTTGCAGCACTATTTCTTCTTCGTCGTCAGCATCAATTTGGCTTACGAAGATTGAATGCATTGCTGTATGGATGATTTGCTTTTGACTTAGCGATGACCCATTTCGCAAGATTCAATCACACTGAGCCCTGTTAAGGGCTCAATGGAGTGAAGGGGCATTTCGCTGAGTTCTTCACACATCACTTCGGCACAACCAATTATTGGTAAAGGGCGGTTTCGCTGTCTCCTTTTACATGCTGCTGTTGAAACGCAACTCGTTGCGGCGGCTGAAGTGCCAACTACCGCTGAGTTCGCAAGTTGCTGTGTAGGCAGAGCTTGCTCGTAATGCACAGCCAATCATTTGCTGCCATTTTCGCGCCTTGTATGGCTCCTTGTATCAGTGCGCTGGCGAAGCGAACGGCGTCCTTGCGGGTAGTGATAACAAGTCTCCGCCACTACTCGGAATTTCCGTCCCTGCGTTACATGTGACCAGGTATAGGGCACCAAATTGCTGACTGGGCGATGCGACCCTTTGTTTAGTGGTTTCTGAATGGCGTCAGACCAATGAAAAGTCTGCGTCATTGGTATTTATGCCTAACAAAGGAAAGGCGAAATATTTGTTTCGGCAAGCGCTGGGCAGACGATGCCTTTTTCGGTCGCATTTTCCGAAATCAGACAATATAGTTATGACTCCTTCATAACGTATAGGAGTAGATTACATGTCAGCACTTGCCAATTTGAAGCTGGTTGTCGCAAAGAAGCCCGCGCAACTGTCGCCCGTTGTTGCTCGTCGTAATCGTGTTGCCCAAAAGCTGTGGGAGCAGATTCAGCTTGCTACTGCCAAGCAAGACGGCAAGAGCTATGCACCGACCAAGCAGCGCACGGTGAAAGACGCCGACACTGGCGAGAGCAAGACCGTGTCCGTTCCGAAGCGCATCAAAGAAAGTTGGTTTGTGACGGACACGGGCAAGCTGTGTGTGTCACTGCGCTACGGCGCAAAGGTCGTCTCGCTTAATGCGAAAAATGCGACGGCTGTGGAATTGGCAGCAGCCGACCAGCTCGTTCCGACGCTGGAGGCGTTGAAATCGGCGGTTGAGAGTGGAGAACTTGACGCACAGCTTGAAGCGGTCAGCGGAAAACTGAAGGCGGGCTTTAAGAAGTGAGCAAACGCAGGCCAGGACGCTGCGCTTTTGGCGGCGTGCTGGCTTTCGTTGGTTACGACAGGGTCTGAAAGACGCTGTTGCACTTTTGCAGTGGCGAATTCCTCAAAGTGTCGGTTAAACCGACAGTCTCTAATCACCGATAAATACAAGAACAGTGGGGGACATGCGATGGTGAAGGTAAGGGAGATAGTTGAAGAGGCAGCACCAGCAGTACAACAGAGACCGGCGGCGATATTGCCCAGTGTCGTCAAGCAGCAAACGCGGATGGGTCAGCTTACGGCGCAGGTCGCCGCTAGGCAGCAGCAGCAAACGCCGGCGACGGACGATGAAATCGCTATTGCCTCATTTCGTGCGGCAGAGCTACAGAAGCAGACAGACCAGAATTACGCACGGCGCTTACAGCAGCAGGCAACACAGGCGGCGCTGGCGAATGCGCCGAAGACACCCAAAGTTGGCGGGCGCGAGAAGCGTTAAGTGTCAAAGTAATATTTTATGTAAAGGCTTGAAGACGCCGACACCTCGACCAGCTGTGTAGTTATCCCTAGCACTAAAGACCTATCGCTATGCATTTCCACGGACTACGTAGTTTCCGCAACCATGTTCAGAGTGGATGAATTGCTAGTATTCTCAGCACTTGAAACTGGGAATATTTCTTCAGCATGAGGTCAGTATAGGCTGCGGAAAGGGTTTGGACGGTTCGAATTCCAGACCGATTCCGAAGGCACCGCAGTCTTAGCATCCACTCAAAAACAAAGCGAAGTTTAGGGAGATTGAAAATGTCATGCGCTAAGCACACATCGACTCACACCCGCGTTTTAACATGGCTTTTGATCGGCGTTTTTGGATTGCTGATTACCGCCTGCATGGGCGACAGTAGCAGCCCCGCTACCGTTCCATCGGTAGGCTATGTGGTCGACTCGCCCGTTGGCGGCTTGACCTTTACCTGTGGTGCTTTGACTGGAACAACAGGCACTGACGGATCATTTCACTATGATCCAGGAACGGCTTGTTCCTTCACGCTCGGAAAAATCACAATTGGTTCCGTCGGCGCAGTTCCCTCTGACGGCATTGTGACTCCATACGACTTGGCTGGCGTGCCTCGTTCGGACGCATTGAATGCAAACGCTGTCGCGATTGCCCAGTTCCTGCAAAGCGTTGATGACCGATCAGCTTCAGCTTACATCAACATTCCTTCCGCGGTCGCCACTGCTCTAGGAAGTGCTAACCCAACGAGCATTGTTTCAAGCACTTTAACGGCGCCGCAGATTCAATCTCAATTGGCAACGCTGGTGACGACAGCTACCAGCGGCAGCAGGACGCTCATGTTGCCTGGCGTCGCAGCAGCTAACTTGAATACCTTCCTGCACTCCGCGTACCCCAACCTTAATCCGTCAGTGGGCGCTGTGCCGCCGAGCCCAAGTAGTTCCACTGCTGATGTTCCTCATCTAGCTGTTGCGTTTCCTTCAAGTCTCACAGCTTCCAATACCAGCGTGGGGTTTTCCGCAACGCCTGACGTCAATGCGATAGCTTACTGGGTAGTATTGCCTGCGACAGCGGTAAGTCCGAATCAATGGCAAGTTATAGCAGGGATTGATTCAAGCAATGCCGCAGTAGCACTTTCTGGCAGCAGCACAATAACTGCCGCTGCGACGGGATCGTTCACTGTTGCGAACCTTGCCTACAGCACAAGTTACAAGCTCTATTTTGTTGTTGCCAACGCAAGCGTCACTGCCAAAGTTAGTCAAGTATTTTCCAGCACAGTTACTACGGGACCCGCACCACAGGCTCCGAATCTGACGACGACGGCTACTTCGCCAGTCGCTTCGGCGACGGGATCCGCAACGCTGCCAATTACGTCCGATGTCACGGGAACTGGCTACTGGGTTGTCTTATCGTCTGGTGCAGCACCCACAGCTGCCCAAGTGATCGCAGGCACGGATAGCTCGAATGTTGCGGCGTCAATCAAGGGCAACACTCAGATGACGGGCGGATCGGCGGCAAGCGTGGGTGTTTCTGGTTTGGCTTACTCGACGAGCTACACCTTGTACTTTGCGGCAAACAATTTGTCAGACACGACAAAAGTTTCGCAAGTATTGAGTCTGACCATACAAACGGGACCGCCGCCGCCACCGCAGATAACAGCAATAGCCACTCGCGCCACTCCGACGGGGAATTCCGCCGTGTTTAGCGTAACGGTCAGCTCTAGCGCTAAAGGCTACTGGGTTGCTTTGAATTCCAATGCACCGAGTCCGTCAGCTGTGCAAGTGGTCGCTGCCACCGATGCCGCTGGCAGTTCGGTAAGCGTTTCTGGCAATCAACAACTCACGGCAGCTACGGCGACAAACATTACTGTTTCGAACCTAGCCTACTTGACGACCTATAAGGTCTATTTTGTTGCCGCCACATCAACGAGCAGCGCCTCTGCGACGACGGTTCAAGCCATCAGCTTGGACGCAACTGGTCCTGCACCAACCTTGCGCACAACGGCTTTCGGAGGCGTTAATGGTGCGGTAAATGCCTCGGGCACCACGATTTACTGGAGAGGAGTTCCTTATGCAGCGCCTCCAATTGGTTCCCAGCGTTGGAAGGCTCCTTCCGATCCAGCGCCATGGGCAACGACCCTTCAGACACAGTCGTTCGGAAAAGCCTGTATGCAGAGTCCAAGTAACGATGTTCTGGCAAGCACTAATCAAAGCGAAGACTGCTTGACGCTGAACATATGGGCGCCCGCATCTGGTGAAACAAATCTCCCCGTAGTGGTATTTGCTCACGGCGGCGGCAACATAATTGGTAGCGGTGCTCTCCCAGTGTACTCGGGAGAAAAGTTTGCTGGCGAACAAAAGGTCGTGTTTGTTTCGATGAACTATCGTCTCAATTTGTTTGGCTGGCTTTACACGTCAGCACTCCAAACGGCTGGCGACAGTATTGGCAACTCTGGTAATTTTGGAACGCTCGATATCATTCAAGCGCTCAAATTCGTCAAGAACAACATTGCCAGTTTTGGCGGCGATCCAAGCAACGTCACTCTTGCTGGTCATTCCTCAGGGGCGTGGAATACATTTAATCTTCTCGCTTCTCCCCAAGCGACAGGTTTGTTTAGCAAAGCTTTTGCGTTAAGTGGTCCATTGAAGCTCAGCACTCAATCGGCTGGAACGACCTTCGGGAACAAGCTGCTTGCAATGCTTGTGAGAAAAGACAGTCTAGCTACTGATAATGCAAGCGCCGTTACCTATATAGCTGCTAATTTGGGTACCGACGCACTGAAGAAATCGTATTTATTCAGTAAGACCAGCGCACAACTTGTAGATGCTTTCCAAGGTATTTCTGGCGATTTGGATAATCCGAGCAACTCTTTCGCTCACAGTTTTACGGACGGCGTTGTGCTGCCGCCTGATACAGCAACAGCGTTTACAGGCATCTATCTCAACAGCGTTCCGATCTTGGTAGGCACCGTAAATGAGGAAGGAAAGCAGTCTGCGTCAATGTTCGCGTTGCCAAACAAATGGAACGAGATGTTGAATACGGTCGATCCAGACAACCCAACCATTACTAGCATTGATCAGATTATCCAGGCTGCGTATTTGCCTGCAAACAAGCCCTTCGTCGACTGCAACAATTCTGGCTACAACGCCGTCGTGCTGAATGTCAATTTCCCGAGCATCGTATGTGCGAACGGAGCTACTGCTTCTTCTGCGATCTGGGGTAGGGAAGAGACCTCGATAACCCTTTATCAGCCCATCCAGCCGAAGATCTATGTCTACAACTTTGCTTGGGCACAACAGTCTGCGCCCTTTAACACGGTCATGGGTGCGACACATATGACTGATGTTCCGTTCCTGTTTGGCAACGCAGTCAAGGAGGCAGGAGGTCCGACGGGTTGGAATCATACGTTTGAATATGCGACCGCAAACAAGGTTGGTCGTGATGCGCTCTCGCTTATCATGCGGCAGAGCTTGGCGGCTTTTCTGCGCACTGGAAACCCAAACAACGCAGCCTTGGGAACAACGTGGCTGCCGTGGTCCAATACAACAGGTGGTGCTAAGCGGCTTGTTTTTGACGCCGACTACACTACCCCCACTGTCACTATGACGACCACGGACGCGCTCATACCTCGATAACGGAGTTGGGTATAGCAGCTGGCAGCAAAGCTTTTGTCCTAACCACATAACGCCCCTCATCGCAGGGGCGTTTTTCTTGATTGGGCAGTTCGTTGGCAAGCCGTGAGTAGAGATTTTCGTTGGAAGGGGCTATTACTGACGGGTAGATGGCGGGGATTCATAACTGTCGGTTTAACCGACACTTTGCCCAACGCTGACGAAGCGATGTCATCCACTCAGCCGCAGCGATATAGCTCAGGCTAGAATTCCTGCATGACAAAGTCAGAATTCATTGCGCAGTTGGCAAGACGATTCCCAAGCCTTGGACCAGACGACACCAAGCAGTCTGTGTCCATTGTTCTCGATGCGATCTCGGGAACACTCGCTCGTGGAGATCGTATAGAAATCCGCGGCTTTGGCAGCTTTGACCTAATGCACCGTAAACCGCGTATTGGTCGCAATCCAAAAACTGGTGACAGGGTTGAAGTGCCAGCAAAAGCAGTTCCGCATTTCAAAGCTGGCAAGGAACTGCGCAAGCGGGTTGATCTGTAGGTGTCGGTTAAACCGACACTTTCACTGAGGCAGGCGACGCTATTCTCTGCGAGGGCAAACCATGATCAAGCGTTTAGGCTACTTCAAATGGATTTGCTCGAGGTTGAGCGCTTATGCAATAGCATTCTTGGCGGCTAGCGTGCAGGCGAATGGATTCTCTTATCAAAGCGAGCACGAAAAGCTAGCTGACCATACCATTATCTCTGCGGGCACACTCACAATAGCGACAGACCTTCAAAATCTTGAAGATCAAGGCACCTGGGGGCAAATTGTTCCAGCGGGGAAATTGTATCGGCTGGGAGGCTATTGTTTCCATTTTGGCTTTCTCCCTGTGTATTCTCCCGCACTGATTGTTGTCGACAGATACAGTCAGTCCAAGGTTGCCGTTTTTGAAACAAGCGGCTCTGAACTGATTGTAAAGGTACATTCGATTCAACTTCTCGACTGCAGGGCAATCAGTAAGGATAGGACTCAACAAATGCTTGATCGGAGCAAGAATATTGTTGAAGACATGGAGCGCCAGCAGCAGCGAAATGCTCAAATGCTTAAGGAACTGCAGGACGCTGCACGGCAAAGAAAGGGGCAGAATTAGTCATTTGTAAATTATGCGGATGATCGACGCACGGAAACGCTGTCGAACGCTTTACCGCAATCCTTCATGTACGCAGGCACTCCCCTACTATATTGAAGCGCACGACGAGCGTTGTCGTGCGTTTTCGGCACAGTTTGAAGTGATGTCGGTTTAACCGACACTTTCTTTGCCGCCGACAGACGCTGACGCATAGTCCTTTGGTCGCAGTGGCAGGCGTGTAGGAAATTATGGCTTGGCAAGTGCCGCAGTGCGGTTGCGCTGGCTAGTGGTAACGC